>Ga0210406_10004449_pt1 | contig 15007 bp, 17 predicted proteins | sample IncBWC30MmetaG_FD_155454 | JGI IMG/M metagenome (GOLD analysis project Ga0210406, IMG submission 155454) | Forest soil microbial communities from Barre Woods Harvard Forest LTER site, Petersham, Massachusetts, United States - Inc-BW-C-30-M | ecosystem: Environmental > Terrestrial > Soil >... | reverse complement strand
TCACTCCATTGAGCATCAGTTCAATCGACATAAAAATGGTGATGATGTTGCGCTTGATCAGAAAACCGGTTACGCCGCAGGCGAACAGAATGCTGCTGAGAACCAGATAATACGAAAGAGGTACCATCAGCCCTCCCTCTTGTTTGGTTGCCCCGATTGTTGAACCGATCCCGGATGGCTGGCGAGAACTACGGCGCCCATGATCGCAATCAACACCAGCACCGACGTCACTTCAAACGGCAGCAGGAAATCGTGGAAAAGCAGCCATCCAATTACTTTCGGAGGTCCGGGAAGAGCACCGACTCCAACGTTTCCCGTGCCCGAGTGTTCCAACAGAACCCAGGCAACGAGTACACTGCCAAGCAGTACTCCGGGGATTCCGAACAGCATCGCCACCCGGCTACCCTTCGTGCGGTCCTCTTCACCGGCGTTCAGGAGCATGATGACAAAGACGAACAACACCATGATCGCCCCGGCATAGACAATCACCTGCACCGCAGCGACAAACTCCGCGCCCAAAAGCAGATATTCGACGGCGAGCGAACCCATCACGACCACCAACGACAGCGCGCTGTTGATGGGATGGCGCTGCACCAGCAGATTCACCGCGCCGGCAACGCATACCAACCCAAACACCGAAAATACGATCAGATGAAGCATTTATCTTGCGCTACGATCTCAAGGCGACAATCAAAGCTGTGATCACTAGATTCGCAATGGCCAGAGGCAGCAGAAATTTCCACCCAAACGCCATCAATTGGTCATAGCGAAAACGCGGCAGCGTGCCTCGCACCCAGATATAAAGAAACAAAAACGCGAATATCTTAACCACAAACCAGAACACCGGCAGGATCGCCTGCAGAAATGGCGGCCCGAAGCGATGCGGCCCATGCCAACCGCCCAAAAACAATAAAGTTGCCAGGCACGCCACCGTAATCATGTTGGCATATTCCGCCATGAAAAACATCGCGAACTTCATGGCACTGTACTCGGTGTGATATCCCGCGACCAATTCAGTTTCCGCTTCCGGCAAATCAAACGGAACGCGATTGGTTTCGGCGTAGGCGGCCATCAGATAGATGAAAAACGCGACAATCTGTCCCTGAAAAATATTCCACCGCGGAATGAATCCCCAAAACGTTCCGCCTTGTGCATCGACGATGTCCCGCAAGCTAAAGCTACCAGCCAGAATCAGCACGCCCACCAGTGAAAGCCCCAGCGAAATTTCGTAGCTCACCATCTGGGCGCTGGCGCGCAGTCCACCCAGGAGAGAATATTTGCTGTTCGAAGACCAACCGGCAAGCGCGACGCCGTACACACCCAGCGAAGTAATGCCGAGCACAACCAGCAGACCGATGTTGACATCAGTGATCTCGAGCGGCGTGTGAATTCCGAACACCGTAATCCAGTTTCCGATGGGAATGACCGAGATCGAGGTCAGCGCAAAAATCAATGCAATCATCGGCGCCGCGATGAACAGCGGTTTGAACACATGCGGGGGTAATAGATCCTCTTTGAATATAAATTTGACCCCGTCCGCCAAAGGCTGCAACAGGCCAAACGGACCGACCCGCGTCGGTCCCCACCGATTCTGAATGTGGCCTACAACCTTGCGCTCCAGCCACACCGTGTACGCGACCGCCGTGAGCAATATGCCAAGCGCGACCACAATCTTAACTACGGAAACGAGAATAAATTCGCCAAGGCTCAACGAGGTAGTTTTCCTGAACTATTTGTGCGGTGCCGGCGTCCCCGCCGGCTGTCCGGGGCGTCTAATCCAACAATGACAATGCTTCAGCCAGGGTCTAGTCGGCGGCGACTTCCGTCTCCACCGGCTGTTTGTGACGGTTCTCAATTACCGAATTCAGAGTGCGGGAATAACGGCCCAACGTGCCCGAACTGAAAAGATTGTCCTTCGCCGGTATGATCAACTCGGGATTATGCAAAGCTCCAAGCCCGCTTCCTGTCAAAGTCGTGTGCTGATCGTTACCCGACACAAGATCCATTCGGGAAACATCGTAACCCGGTACCAGCCGTTGAATCTCATCCAGAATCGCCATGGGATCGAAGGGGCTCATCTTGGGCTCAAGTCCATGAGCCTCGAGCCACACCGCGTGCCGGTCCGCCTCGCCAGATTGCGCGCCCCGCGATTGTCCCATGTCCGATCCGACTCCACGCCCAAACGGAACCAACTGCCGAACATCGTAGCCCATCGCGCCGGCGATGCGCACAATCATTTCGAAATCCGACTTCGTTCCCGTTACTTCGCCCGCTTTCTTCACCAGTTGCAGATCACCGCATGTGTTGGTGAAGGTTCCGGACTTCTCGTACGCATTCGCGGCGGGTAACACTACGTCGGCGATGACGGCCGTTTCAGTCAGGAACATGTCCTGCACTACCACGAAGCTGTCTGAAAAGGCATGAGGATCAATGGCGAATTGCTCGACGGGATTCGCACCCACCACATAAAACGCCTTCAGCGTGCCAGTTTTCGCGCTCTCCACCATCTCGGGCAGGGTGAGGCCGGGCGCTGGCGGCATTTTGCCCCATTCTTCATCCAGCCTCCCCGTATCCGCAACCCGTTGATAGCCGGGAAGCAGGTCAGGGTAGAGTCCCATGTCGGCGGCGCCACGCGAATTGGCGTAATCGCCCAGGCAGACAAGTTTTGCGCCCTGAATATCGGAGCAGAATTTCACGACCGAAGCGATGTCGTTGCCACGGATCTCCGATCCAAAAATAATGACCAGGTTTGGTTCGCCCCGCAATTTGTCGCGCAATGCGATCCAGGCGTCGCGGTTCGTTGTTTCGTTGCCAATGATGTTTAGCGTCGCGTCATCGCTCGCCAGAAACTCAGCCACTTCCCCTTCCGATCCTTCCGGGATCTGGACGAAGCTGACGGCTTGCCGCCGGAGTTTAATGGGCTTCGAATTGATCACGTACAGCCGCGCCCGATGCAGCCGGACATTGTTTCGAATCTGCCACGCCAGCAGCGGATGCTGCTCGGTCGCATCATTGCCAATCAGAAGAATTGCGGACGCATTGAACACATCCCGCATGCTGGCTGTGGCTTCCAGTTTGCCTGCGAGCGCTGCTGCCAAAGCAGGGAAGTCGGCGGTGCGATGGTGGTCGATGTTGTTCGTTCGCAGAACTACACGGGCGAACTTCTGCAACAGATAATTCTCTTCGTTGGTAGTGCGGGCCGAACCGACCACGCCAATCGCGTGTCCACCCGCCTGAGCACAAGTTTCTTTGAAACGCTTACCAATCAGTTCAAACGCCTCTTCCCATGTTGAAGGAGTCAATCGCCCATTCTTTCGGATCAAGGGCTGCGTCAGCCGATCCTCGTGATGCGCGAAATCGAAAGCGTAGCGTCCTTTGATACAAAGAAAATCGCCGTTGATGCCGCTCTTGTCTCGATTATCGCCGCGCACGATCTCCATGCCGGTATCGGAGCGGCGCAGGCCCAGCGTCGTTTTGCACCCGTCGGCACAGTGCGTGCAAGTCGTACCAATGTGCTTCATCTCCCAAGGACGGGTCTTGTAGCGATATGCGCCCGAAGTCAGCGCCCCCACTGGGCATATATCGATGCACATGCCGCACTCTTCGCATTCGAGATGATCGCCTTGATTTGGAGCGATAATCGAACTGACACCGCGGTTCTGCACGCCCAGAGCCCAAACATCCATGCCCTCGCCGCACACGCGCACGCAGCGATAACACAAAATGCAGCGCGGCCGGTCAAAGAAGACCACTGGCGACCACTGCTGCTCTTCCTTATGATTTTTCGCGTCGATGTATTTGGACTCTGCGGCGCCGTAGGAGAAAGTCATATCCTGCAATTCGCATTCGCCACCCGCATCGCACACCGGACAGTCGAGCGGATGATTGCCCAGCAACAACTCCACCATGCCCTTGCGGGCCTGCCGAATCTCATCACTTTCGGTGGTTACCGCCATGCCTTCGCTGATCACCGTGGTGCACGCCGTCTGCAGTTTCGGCATCTTCTCCACTTTGACCAGGCACATGCGGCAAGCGCCCTGCAGCGAAAGATTTGGATAGTAGCAGAATGAGGGCACCTCGATGCCTACGCTTTTGCAGGCTTCAATCAGCAGCGTCCCAGTTGGAGCCGTGACTTTCTTGCCATCTACAGTAATGTTTACGTCAGCCATAAAAATCGCCATTCGTCATCGGCCGTTCGTCGTTGGCAAGACTTCATCTACGCCACGACCAGTTCCGCCACGTCCGCCTTTTCAAACGGACACGGCCTGCCATCCAAATGATCTTCGAATTCCCTGCGGAATTTCTTCACGATGGAAATCATCGGCATGGCGGCGGCGTCGCCCAGCGGACAGAACGTTCGTCCCAACATGTTTTCTGACAGGTATCGGATATTATCGATATCCTTTTCTACCCCGCCCCGAGCGTGAAACCGAGTCAGCGTTTTCTTTAGCCAGTCCGTGCCTTCACGGCAAGGAATGCACCACCCGCAACTCTCGTGCTGATAGAATTTCATGATCCGCAAAGCAAATTTCACCATGCAGGTGGTCTCATCCACGACTACGACGCCACCTGAGCCGAGCATGGTGCCAGCTTTCATCATCGAATCAAAATCCATCGAGACATCGATTTCACCAGCTGTCAAAACGGGACAACTCGAGCCACCGGGAACCACGGCCTTCAGCGCGCGTCCGTTGGGGATGCCGCCGCCCACTTCGTAAATCATTTTCTTGAGGTTGTAGCCCATGGGCAACTCGTACACCCCAGGACGATTCAAATGCCCGCTCAAACAAAACAGTCGCGTGCCGCCATTCTTCGGTGGACCCAGCTTGGCGAACCACTCCGCCCCGCCTAGGAGGATATGGGGCACGCTAGCCAGCGTCTCTGCGTTATTGATGACCGTTGGTCCGCCCCAGAGACCGACCACAGCGGGGAATGGAGGACGGATTCGCGGAATGCCGCGCTTGCCCTCGAGCGATTCCATCAACGCCGACTCTTCGCCTACCTCATAGGCGCCGGCGCCGCCATGCCAGTAGACATCAAAGTCGTAGCCGCTGCCGAAAATGTTCTTGCCCAGAAACCCCCGCGCATAGGCGTCTTTGATCGCCTTCTGCATGATGTCCAGCAAATATCTGTACTCGCCGCGAACGTAGATGTATCCAGCATGAGAGCCCGTGGCAATTCCCGCGATCACAACTCCTTCAATCACTGCGTGCGGATCGTGCTCGAAAATCAGGCGGTCTTTGCAGGTGCCCGGCTCGCTCTCATCGCCGTTGCATAAAATGTATTTTGGTTTCGCGGACTGCTTGGGCACGAACGACCACTTCATCCCGGTATTGAATCCAGCCCCGCCGCGCCCTCGCAGACCAGAGTCCTTTACCAGATTGACGATTGCGTCCGGCTGCATTGCGAGCGCTTTCTGAACGGCCTTATAGCCATCGAGTTCCAGGTAGCAATTGAGATCAGTCGCACCCTTGCCAAACCGTTTGGAGACGACTTTTACTTCGTCGGGATGGGAAACCAAGTCAGCCATTTTGTAATTGCTCAATTGCTCAATTCTTCCTGTATCCGTCGAGCACCTTGTCCATCTTCTCCGTCGTCAAGTTCTCGTGAAAGTCATAATTCACTTGTACTGCCGGAGCCCAACTGCAAGCCCCGATGCACTCGACTTCCTCAAGCGAGAACATCCCGTCCGGCGTCGTGCCTTTGTTTCCGATGCCTAACTTCTTTTCACAGTGATCGAGAATCTCCTCACCGCCGCGCAGCATGCACGCGATGTTGGTGCAAACCTGGACATTGAATTTGCCCCGAGGCTTGGTCGTGAGCATCGAGTAATAGCTGATCACGTTGCTCACTTCGAGGTCGGTCAGGTCTAACCGCCGCGCAATTTCCTGAATGACGTCATGGTTCAAATATCCGACTTCATCCTGCGCGTAGAGCAACGTTGGCACCAGCACAGACCGCTTCGTCGGATAATGCGTCAGCATCTCCGAAAAGCGTGATTCGAATTGATCAGAAAACTTCATCGTCTATCGATCAATCTCGCCGAGAACAATATCAATGCTGCCAATTGCAGCGACAACATCCGCCAGCAATCGCCCCTCGCACATCTTCGGCAGCAGTTGCAGATTCGCCAGGCAAGCCGCTCGCATGTGCACGCGATAGGGCTTGGCCGTCCCGTCGCTCACGACGTAATACCCCATTTCGCCGCGCGGCGATTCCACGGCCTGATAAACTTCGCCCGCGGGAACCGCAAAGCCCTCAGTAATAATCTTGAAGTGATAGATGAGAGCTTCCATCTGGGTCTTCATTTTTTCCCGGTCGGGTAAGACAACTTTTGGCGCGTCCGCTTTGATCGCGCCTTCGGGCATTCCATCGAGCGCCTGTTGCACGATTGCGATCGATTCCCGCAACTCCTGAACCCGGCAAATGTACCGCGCAAACACATCGCCGTCTTGTGACACCGGGACTTTAAACTTGAAGTTCTCATAGCCTGAGTAAGGCATATCCCGGCGCAGATCGAAATCGACACCACTTCCGCGCAGCGTAGGCCCACTCGCGCCCAACGCGATAGCATCTTCCGCCGTAATTCGCGCCACGCCTTTCGTCCGCATTACCCAGATCGGATTCCCCGTCAGAAGATTCTCGTACTCATCCACCTTAGAAGGAAAGCGGTTGGCGAAGTCCCGCACCCGGTCAAAGAATCCGAGCGGCGGCTCCAACGCAACTCCGCCGATGCGGAAATAAGACGTCATCATGCGCTGCCCGCTCACCGCCTCAAACAGCCGCAATACATCTTCCCGCTCGCGGAAACAGTACAGGAAAACCGTGAGCGCCCCTATATCCATTGCGTGCGTTCCCAGCCAGACCAGGTGCGAGTTGATACGCGTCAACTCGTTCATCATCACCCGCAACCACTGCGCCTTGGGAGGGATCTCCAGCCCGAGCAACTTCTCGACCGCCAGGGCATAACAGAGGTTGTTGGTCATCGGGCAGAGGTAGTCGATGCGGTCGGTAAGCGGCACTACCTGCTGGTAGAACTTGGCTTCGCAAGTCTTTTCGATCCCGGTGTGCAGATACCCGATATCGGGCATAAGGCGCACCACGGTTTCGCCATCGATCTCGAGAATCAGCCGCAACACTCCGTGTGTCGACGGGTGCTGCGGGCCCATATTCAGGATCATCGTCCGATCCTGACCGGGTTCAAGCACGGGAGTAGGAGTCATGTGGGCCATAGCGAAATCTAGCGATAGCCCTCCACCGGATAATCTTTGCGAAGCGGATGACCTTCCCAATTCTCCGGCATTTGGATACGGCGCAAATAAGGATGCCCGGTAAATCGAATTCCGAAGAGATCGAAAACCTCGCGCTCGAAATAGTTCGCCGACGGCCAGACGGAAGTAACGGATTCCACCACGGCACTGTCAGCTCCCAATCGCACCTTCAGCCGCACTCGTTCTTTGTTCGGAATCGACAGGAGCGCATACACCACCTCAAAGCGCGGCTGCGAAGGGTACCAATCCACGCAAGTGACGTCGGAAAGATAATTAAAAGGACAGCTCGGGTCGTCCCGCAAAATCACGCAAGCCTCGCGGATACAAGTGCGCTCGATGTAAATCGTCATCTCCTCGCGATCGAACTTCGCTCCTTCGACCGCGGCCGACTTCCACGACCGCAACCTGGTCACCGCGGGATGGTCCTTGAGCGCGGCAAGGTCGGTGATGGCGGGAGTGAGCGGCATTAGACTTCGCCTCTTCTCGCCGACGGAGTGCCCCAGTCGAGCACACCCTTTTTCCAGATATAGAAGAAGCCCATCAGAACGATGCCGATATAAACCAGCATCTCCCAGAAGCCGAACATCTTAAGCTGGCGCAGGATCACCGCCCAGGGGTAGAGGAAGACCGCTTCCACGTCGAACAGAATAAAGAGCATAGCCACCAGGTAAAACTTCACCGAAAAGCGCTCGCGAGCGTCTCCGACCGGCGTCATCCCGCACTCATAAGGAGAAAGCTTGGCCCGCGTCGGCCGCCGGTAGCCAATAAACCACGAAAGCAGCACAATGGCAGAAGCCAAGCCACCTGCTACGATGAGGTGAATCAATAAAGGCAGGTAGCGAGCGAAGTAATTGTCCGGCATAGAAGAGCTATATATAATTCGCAGCCAATGAACTAAACATTCTAGACTAGATTTCGCAGGTAGGAGTGTCAAGCGACCGGGCCACTTTGTGACGAACTTTTAATGTGCGTGCAGGATTCTGCCGATGTCTTGACTGGTTAAATAGACTCAGATGATTTTTGGCTTCAATACCGACGTGAAGCACGATGACACGGTTTATCACGTGCAAAGCGAAGCGCGCGAAAACGAATTGCTCTTGCAGACACAAGTCTTCGTGCGCGGACGCTGCATCGGCAAGCGTGCTACTCCCTATGCGGATAAGGCGGCCGAGTCTGGTTTCACCGATCAGCAGAAGGAGCAGATTCTGCGCGAGCAGCACCGTCTCGTGCTCGACGCTATCCGCGAAGGCCAACTCGATGCTGTCCTTGACAAGCGTTTCACGCCCGAGTCGCTGGCGGCTATCAAGGAACTCGATGTACATTGGCTCAACGCCGGCTCCGTGCATTTGGATCGCAACCTGATCCTGCGCCTGCGCGTCACCGAGGCAGGTTCAGCGGTGGAAGGGGCGCGCTTGACGGTTCGCTTTGCCCGTCCCGACGCTGCGCCGTTCTACACTCAGGTGGTCACCAGTTCGGAGGGTGAAGCTGAGCTGAAGATCGACGTCGATGAGTTCGCACTGCCGGACTCTGCCGTGCTGGTGCAAGCGAACTACTCCGGTCGCACCGCAACCCGCAAATTTCAGCTGCGCAAGGTCGAAGCCTGACTTTTTTGGTCAGATGCCCACAGTTGCCCAGTCGTGAAGGCTCGGCAGTTCACTTGCCGAAGGCGCGCGCTTGCTGCGAAAATCCAGAAGACATGAAATTGCAGATTAATGGCGAACCTCGGGATTTCAATCCTCCCCTCACGCTGGCCGGACTGGTGAAAGAGTTAGGGATGAAAGCTGACCGCGTCGCGGTGGAGCTGAACCGCAGTATTGTTGCCCGCGACCAATGGGTAAAAACCAGCTTGGCCGAGGGGGACCGCTTGGAAATTGTCCACTTCGTGGGTGGTGGCGCTCTTTGAGCGTTTGATCTTGCCGAAACGATTGTAAATCTCGAGGGAACTCCTCTAGTCACCCCCTGTTTATTGAAATCCACAGTTGACAGCTGCTCGTCCGCGCCTAGAATATTGCAAACATTTTACTTAAGAAATGTTTGAAACATTTTCAGGTTTCGCATGCAGCAGCAATTCACATCTCGCGACGTGGTATCGCTCACCGGCATTACGCCCCGGCAATTGCAATGGTGGGACGAACGCCGCATCGTGGTTCCCGCACGGGAAGGACGCAGGCGCTTGTACTCCATGGAAGACCTCGCGGAGATCGCCGTGATCTGCGAGTTGCGCCACCGCGGATTCTCCTTGCAGCGTGTGCGCGAGCTCATGCGCTTCATGCTGCGGGAGTTTGGAAAACGCCTGGCCGAGACGGTCAGTGGCGCCTCCGAATATCACTTGCTGACCGACGGCGAAACTCTGTATCTGGAAACGTCGCCCCGGCAGATTGTGGACATCTTGAAAAACGCTCGCCAGCCCATGCTGACGATTTGTCTCAGCGATACCGTTCGACATGTGCGCGCGGAAATACGCGCCAGGAAAAGCAGCGGCACGAGTATGTCTCGTTCATTCCGCAAAGTAAGAAAGGCTTCATAAGCAGGGAAGTTCGGTTCCACATAGTGGCCCCACATTGTTTGGCCGAGCATCATTGGATTGAACCAGGAGGCGACATGGTTGGAGAACTCGACGTCCTAAGCCAATGGATCCCCGAACAGATGCTTCCCGGCACGATCTTTGTGCTGGAGAACGCCGGCCGCGTCGGAGAAAAAGACGACCCCTACTGGGCCGTGCTCTCCTGTCCTGAATGCGGTACTCTGGGCTTGATTACGCGCAAGCAGCTCGCCGGTCTGCTGCCCGTAATCTGCGGCTCCAATGAGTGTCCCGCGCAGTTTTTCATCAACGACAGCCAGGTCGTAACACGAAAGCCGTTCTGAAGTCACCGATTGGGGACGACAGTTGGATATTAGTTCACCGGTGGGAGCTTCGGTTTTAGCGGTGGAATGTATCCGATCGGTACTCCTTTTTCAATGAAGGGCAGGTCATCCGGGACTCGCACTTCGACGTGGCCATCCGGCATGAGCTTGTAGGTGTGTCCAACCGGATCGACTGGAACGCCCCGCAACATGTTCGCCGCTTCCAAGTCCGCAAAGCTTTGCGGCAGATGTCCAGTTTTCTCCCGGTAGTGCGATGCGAGTCCTTCCAGCACTGTAACGTCCTCATCCACCTGTAACGCGTTCAGGTGGGCCACGGCATTGGATTTCACCAAGGGATCGCGTGTGGTTTGATAAGTGCTGACCCACATCAGACGGGCGGTTTGAATGTTCCCCGCATGTTCGGCCATCCTGGCGGCCATGATACGCATGATCTGGTGCGCATTCGGCACCTTGGCGCCGTCGGCGAATGCCTTCTCAGCGTTGTCATAGTCTGCGAGGTCCATGTAATAGATAAAGCCTAGATCGTAGTACAGATGCCACAGGTTGGGATTATTGCGGATCCCGAACTCCACCAATTTAATGGCCCGCTGTGGCTGGTCGGCTCCGCCCGGTATTTTGGGGGCCAGGAAGTTGGAGCCGTACTCGTAGGCGACGAGCAGGTGCGGATCGAGCGTAGTGGTGATTTCGAGGAGCGGCGCCAGCAAGGCAAAGTGCTCAGACCCTCGGGTAAGCTTGTCTCCGAAATACTGCACGGCACGGGTCCAGTAGATGTCAGCGAGCAACCCGTCGTATCCCAGGCTCATGCGCTTAAGCAGGGTGGGCGAGGAAATGTAAAGCACTTCCTCCAGCGTCGCTCCGCTACGCTCGCGATCGATTTGCCGCAGCAGCAATACCGACCCCGCGAGACAAAGTATCAACAGAATGCTGGCTGTGAGCGTGATGCGGCGCGAAGGCTTCATTTCAGATTTCGGCGCTCGAAAATCAGCACCGCCCCACAGAGAGCCATACTGGCATAGACCAGGGCATAGGCCGTGTTCGCGAGAATGAGTTGCCCCGCAACCGGTTGCTCGTGGGCGACCGAGCTAATCACATTCAGCGCGGAAAAATTCGGAACCAGGTAGGCTGCGCCCGTGGCCAGCCAGCGCACGATGCCTTTGGTCAACCCGGCGAATCCTCGCAGGTCTTCCGCGAAGGTACCGATAACGAATAAGGCGAAAGCGAACACTGCCGACAATAGCGGAGACGAGAACGAGGAAAACAACAGCGCCAGCGAAGTAATGATCAGGAACTGAAGGATGATGAAATACAACGCCACCAGCACCCAGCCATCGGTTGCCTGGAAGTGGTGCGAAACATAGAGCAACGCGGCAAACACGCCCAGCGCCATAAGGAACGCGTTGACCACCAGCGTGCCCGCCAGCCCGAAGAACTTGCCGACAATGAACTCCCAGCGCCGAACCGGACGGGAAAGAACGGTATAGAGCGTTCTCTTGTCAATCTCTTTTGAGACCAGCCCGATGCCAATAAAAATGGCAATCACAATGCCAAACAATGAAACCGCCGTAAGACCCAGGTTGATCACCACCAGGCGCTCGATACCAATCGAGATCTGGCCGACGAGGATAGCTGCCCCTGACATAAGCAGGGCGAATGCGATCAGGTTATAGAGGACGCGATCGCGAACCGCTTCACGGAAAGTGTTAGAGGCAATGTAGACGATTCGCGCGCTCATTGCGTCACCCCGGCTACCGCCTTGGACGGTTGCAGCTTGCGCACAAAATATTCTTCCAGCGAAGTCCGGACCGGAAAAAAAGAGATGATCCGCAGTTGTTCCCGACGCAGTGCCTCGAGAGCAGCGTCCTGATTGCCTTCGAGCAGGACGGCACGGATGGTATCGCCCGTGATGTGACAATCCGCGCCCAACGCCTTCATTGCGGCTGGGATCTTGTTTCCGTGCCAGACCAGTTCGACTTTTCCTTCGACGCTCGAGGTGAGATCGGCGACCGCGCCCACGCTCCGCAGTTCGCCCAAGTGGATGATTGCCACCCGATCACAGAGCGCTTCAGCGTCTGAAAGGATGTGGGTGGAGAAGAAAACTGTTTTGCCTTCATGCTTCAACTGTTCCATCAGATCGCGAACTTCGCGGCGCCCCATGGGATCGAGTCCGGACATAGGTTCATCGAGAAAAACAATCCTGGGGTCGTGCAGAATGGCTTGGGCGATGCCTACGCGCTGCAGCATCCCTTTGGAGAATTTGCGTAGCTGTACATGCGTCACGTCCGGCAACCCGACGCGGTCAAGGACCTCGCGAACCTTGCGTGAGCGTTCCCCGGGCGCGACACCGGAGAGCTGTCCGTAGTAATTGAGCAGTTCACCCGCAGTCAGATAGTCATAGAAATACGGTTGCTCGGGAAGAAAGCCGATCTGTGCCTTCATGCGCGGATCGTTGATCTCCATCCCCAGGATTTGCGCCGACCCGGCCGTGGGGTATACCAGGCCCATCAGGATCTTGAGGGTGGTCGTCTTTCCAGCCCCGTTGGGGCCAAGAAAGCCGAAGATTTCTCCTTCCTCCACCTGCAGGTGCAGGGGCCGTAGAGCACACCTGGGCTTCTTGCGCCAGAAGCCAACGCTGTAGGTCTTTTCGAGACCAAGGATATCGATCGCGGTCATTGTAGAGCTGAATTGCCCTCCTTTCTTGTTAGTAAGAAAATTATATGCAAAATCTCCGCGGTCGCGAGAGGGCTTGCCAGGTTACGAGGTTACGAAAGTAAAAAGGCGTGGAGCGACTTCCGGGCCGCTTCCGGATGTACTGTTAGTTTACCGTACGGACTGGGTGGATTTTACGACTGCGAGTCATGATACCGCGGCAAAAAAAACAAAGGAGCAACGGATTTCTCCGTTGCTCCCCGGCTTGTACCCTCCCCCAGGTACTTCGCCCAATTCAAACTACTGCAGTTGTGGCCACGCCGCGCTGGCGCAGACCGTATTCACAACCACCGGCGATCCACCAGCACCCTGCGAGGGGTTGAAGTGGATGACGCCATCTTCGTTCGAGCAGAAAGAACGCACGCCGCTCTGGTTGAAGGCCGCAGGTGCGCCGCCTACGGTGTACTGCAAGAACGGGGCAGCCGCCGAGGCGCTGGTGATAGCAAAGTAGAAGCCGCTCTTGTTAAGCGCTATCGTCGTCGCCTGTGAAAGGTTCCAGTCGATCAAGCAGGCTGCGGTGACGACCGGGCCGCCAACCGGGCAACCAGTAATCGCCGGCGGTCCAAGGGCAGACATGCCCGTCGCGCCCGTAGAATAGCCCTGTGCGGGGTACGTGGAGTAAAAGCTAACTTCGCCCGTATTGACGGTACGAACCGAGCTGGCAGCAGACGATTCATTGGCCGAGATACGCGCCCTCAGCAAGTTCGGAATAGCGATAGCAGCGATAATAAGAATAATCGCTACTACGATCAGCAACTCAATCAGTGAAAAACCCTTTTGTTTCCGCATGTTTATTCCCTTCTTCTCCGTTTATCAGATGTGGTCTCAGTAGACCCAATTGCCGATTATGTTCGCATTTTAGCGGCCAGAACCAGAAGTTACTATAGGGTGGGTTCGGCTTTCTGGGCACTGTTTGTTTTCAATGGCTCAGCAATCTTCTGTAACCATTGTGCCTGAAGTGGGCCGGATCCGGAAGGTTCGTTTCTAGCAGATTTTGTCGGCAACATGACAAGTTGTGTCATTTTAGTCTTTCGCTAATGAGAATCAGTTCTGGGCTTCTAACCTCGCCAAAACGGAGTGCAGGATTTGTCCACAAATGCAAAAGGAGCAACAGATTTCTCCGTTGCTCCCCTGGCTTGCAACCCAGCTGGGTTCGCGAAATCTAGACTACTGCAACTGCGGCCAGGCGGCACTCGAGCACACCGTGTTGACCGTTTCCGGGGCGGCATTCCAAGATGCATTGAAGTGAATTACGCCGTCTTCGTTGGAACAGAAGCCGCGCACGCCGCTATAGTTGAAGCCCCCGGCTGAGCCACCCACGGTGTATTGCGTGAAGGGAGCCGCGGCCGAGATGCTGCCTATCGCGAAGTAGTACCCGCTTTTAGTCGTAGCCACGGTGGTGGCGTGCGAAAGGTTATAGTCAATCAAGCACGCCGCAGTGACGATCGGGCCGCCAACCGGGCAACCGGTAATAGCCGGCGGTCCGAGTGCAGTCATACCAGTCGCTCCCACCGAATAGCCGACGGTTGGGTAAGTAGAGTAAAAGCTGACCTCACCCGAGTTGGTGGTACGAATCGAACTGGCCGCAGACGCTTCATTGGCCGAAATTTTCGCGCGCAGCAGGTTGGGAATAGCCATGGCGGCAATGATCAGAATGATGGCTACCACAATCAGCAACTCGATGAGCGAAAAGCCTCTTTGTTTCCGGATTTTCTGTTTCACAAATGTCTCCGAAACGGGCAAGTCTCGTGATTCCCAACTTTAGACATGTGGCAATCTGATTGCCATCACGGATTAAGACAGCACGCTTGATTACTTTGGATTAAGTCTCATGTCTGCTATGGGCAGGAGCGCTGCGAGATCTGGGAGCAGTTCAGGCCGAGGAAGTTTGGTCCAGAGAACTGACAAATTCCGGCAACCGGTCCCATTTCCTGGTGCATTCCTGGAGTGCGGGGAGCATTCTTACTTGCAGTCTTTGGCTCAATTCCCAAGGTCCGTCGGAAGCTCGGCAGCTTCTCGCGGATGTCGCGGAACCCGATGCCGTTCGCTGCAGGCATGGGGCCGCGCCTACCGGCTAGGTTGCTTTCACCAGCATGCAAGTCACATCATCGTGTTGCGGTGTGAGGCCGACGAAGGCCTCCAAGTCGTTCATAATACGGCGCAGT
>Ga0210406_10004448_pt1 | contig 15010 bp, 10 predicted proteins | sample IncBWC30MmetaG_FD_155454 | JGI IMG/M metagenome (GOLD analysis project Ga0210406, IMG submission 155454) | Forest soil microbial communities from Barre Woods Harvard Forest LTER site, Petersham, Massachusetts, United States - Inc-BW-C-30-M | ecosystem: Environmental > Terrestrial > Soil >... | reverse complement strand
ATGCCGCGCGAGGCGGAGCACCCAAAATCGTAGGTTGGGCGACCCGGCGGGCCTAACCAGAATCAGGGCGAGAGCCTACGGTAGTGGGCCACGTTTGCGCGCGTGTGACAGGCGCAGGAGCAGTCAAGCCAGTGCGATCACTATGCCGTGGCGGGATATTCTTGCGTCACTCACCACGACTGCCGCTTTCTTCAAGGCGACGAGCAAGGGCCGGGTGGAGAAGGGAATGGCCGCCGACCTGGTAATTCTCGAGGCCGACCCGGCCGGCGATGTCCGGAACTCTGCCAAGGTGGCTTGCACGATTCGGGAAGGGAAGATCATCTACAGCAGGTAGCCTGACCGTGGCTCCGGGCTGCGTGAGGCCAAGAAACGGACCAGCGGAGATCAGTGGCGATGTCCTCGAAGCCGACTCCTCAACGCAACTTGCGGAAGACGCACTACGAGCAATTTGGCGTTGAGCGTGCTCGCGAAAGTCATGGTGCTATTCCACTAAAGAGAAAGCAGAATCTTCGAAAGCTTCGAAGGTACTGACATGGCTAAGTCGTCCAGGTAATCAGAAGTGTGGGTTCCAGTTCGTTGCGGACCGATATTGTGTGTCCCTTCCCCGTAGGTCGGTCCACACAACATTCTGGAAAAGGAGAAAAACGAACCATGGTCCATCCTGCGCGGTCAAGGCTGTTTTCGGCCCCTGTTGCTGGCGTCTTGGGGGCAATCCGAAAGAAGATCCCAGCCCCCTGTGGCCCGACCATCCAGTCCCGCATCGGCGTGGGTTCCCAAAAGTCGATTCCACCATAAGGTTCAGACCAGGTGATGCGACTAGTGTTCCGCGCAGGCTTACTCCCAAGACAAGAGAATCAGAAAAGGATCTTCAACGAGAATTGGATCTGTCGTGATGTTCCTGAAGTCTTGCTGATGTAGCCGAATCCGCTGCCCCGCACGACATTCGACGGCAAACCGAAGTTCACGAAATTGAAGATGTTGAAGAACTCGGCGCGGAACTCCAAGGTGCCAAATTCGGCGCCGCCGCGGCTACCGAAAGGCGTGTCCTTGATCAGTGCGATATCAAAGTTGCGATAACCGGGCCCGCGAAACGTGTTGCGACCGAGCGTTCCGAAATAACCCTGGTTAGGTCCGGTGCCGCCTGGGACGTTGATAGGGATGCTGAAAAACGAAGCGTTGTCGGCTCCCCGGCCGAAGTAGTTGGCGGGCACGACGCCGCTGGTCGAAAGTTTCGGCATCGACACCAAGTCAGGGCGATCGGCTCCGCTGGCGCCTGCCCCCGTCTGCTGCACTCCGGAGTAAACGGTGAAAGGCGGACCGGTCGTGAAAGTCGTGATATCGAGAAACTGCCAACCGTAGGTCAAGGAACGCGGAGCGGAACGAAGAAAACTCACTTGATTGAGCGGGAGTACCTGGATCCAACTAAAGGTGAATACTTGTGTCTCGTCGAAGGTTGATAGTCCCCTTTCCGCGGCCGGATTCCACGGGTCCTGAGGAGAGGTCTGCAAGATGACGCCAGCGCCTGCGATCGATCCACCCTGAACCGAACTGGTATCGTCGAGCGACTTGGAGTAGGTGTAGCTGACCTGCAGACCCGTGCCCCAACGCGAGGAATTCTTACTCAGGCTGGCCTGCAACGCGTTGTAGGACGAATGCGATTCGCTGGAAACCACGTAGATCGTACTGGCGCCTCCGACGGGCTTTCCGGCAGCGTCGAACTTGGTGAACGGAGCAAACGCGGGATCGGCGCCGGTGTAGCTGTTGGGATAGAAGACATAGGGAAGATGTATTCCGGTAGTACCCACGTACGCTACAGTTGCGTCGAAATCGCGAAAGTTGTGCTCAGCCGAGAGGGTCCAGCTGGCGATGTAGCCGTTGCGGAAATTGTTGCCCACTGCAGACAAGGCCGGCAGTTGCGCCTGATGACCTGGAACCTCGGCGGCGACGGCATCCTGGTAGCGCTGGAGATCCATCACAGTGTTGGGCTTAGCGTCGGTGCTCTGCCCGTTGGGGAAGATGAGGTTGCCGGAGATGTCGTAAGCCGGCGGCAGGGGTATGACGGCAACGCTGTTCTGGAACGGGACTGCGCTGCCCGGCTGCGCGGTGATAAAAGGATTGAACAGATACGGTACCGAAGCCGTTAGAAAGTTCTCTTGCCAGAGGTTCATGAGGCCGGTGGTGATCGCTCCGCCCGCATGTACCACCGTGTTCTTGGCCAGGGCATAATCCGCCGCCAATCGCGGACCCCATCCGTTCCAGTCGAACTGGTAGGGCGGTTGCGGGTTCACGACGAAAATCATGTTGGCCTGATGGTCCCAATACGAAGCCCGTTTGCCGTTGGCAAAAAACTCGGGCAACGACGTACGCTTCGTCGCTTCGGCGATGCGACTGTCTACTTCATAGCGCAGGCCATAAGAAAGCGTCAGGTGCGACGTCGCTTTCCACGCGTCTTGAAAGTAGAAATTGTAGGCCTGGCGACGGACTCCCGCTGCGTCGAACTTGCTGCCGACGGGAGTGAATTCGGCCGGAAGGCTGATGTTGTAAGAGTAGGGCGTCGCAGTGAGCAGGCCAGTGAGCGAATCGGGCAGTGGATCACCAACGTTGATGTTGTGCTGGCCGCTCAGCGACCGAATCGCAACCGGCGAATACGCCGTTCCGCCGCCAAACGAGTAAGCGCCATTGGGAGCAGTGCCGAAAACAGTGGTGTCGCGGTTGATGCGGATCTCCGCGCCCCATTTCATCGCGTGATTTCCGTGCAAGCCCGTCATATTGAAACGGAACTGATAGAGATTGCCGTAGGATCCAAAGATGGATCCTGCCGGAGCGCCGTATGCCTCAAACAAACCATCGCCAAAAAGGATGCCCGGTTGCGTGTGATTGGCAGCAGGAAAATTTGGTGTACTGCGGATATATCCGAGATTAGCCTGTAAGGTCAGGTGGGGATTGATCTCGCGCGCGTAACTCAAGTCCGCGCTGCGCTGGTGATCAAAGAACTGAATGCCGAAGCTCGGATCGATGGCGGTTTGATCAGGATTGGTAACCGGACCGGTGATCTGGTTGTAACTGAAGCGTCCAAATAGCTGCGACTTGCTGGAGAGGGTTTGGTCCAATCGCACGGAAAATTGGTCGTAATCCGTCGAAACCTTCGACGATGTTTCATAGGTCCGCGCACCAAAAGGACCAGCGGGAGCGTTCGGCAGAGGGTAAGCATCGAGTATCGGCTTGATCGCCGGATTCACCGGAACGATGAGCGTTTCGCCCGGGATACTCGTGGTGTCGATCCCCTGGCGTTCCGCCAACGTGGGCACCGACAGCACCTGCGTTGTTCCAAGAACCTGCCGGAACCCCTGGTACTCGCCGAAGAAGTAGGTGCGATTCCGTCCGTCGTAACCAGGCAGCACAACCGGACCTCCGACCGTCCCGCCGAACTCATTGCGATTGAACGGCGGAATGCGGCGACCGTTCAGCTCAACGTGGTCGAAATAATTGCGCGCGTCGAGCGAAGCGTTGCGGAAGAACTCGAACAGGCTGCCATGGATCGCATTCGTTCCCGACTTCGTCACCACGTTGGTGAAACTCGCGGCCCCGTGACCGATTTCGGGCAACATCACGCCGGAACTCGATTGCACTTCCTGGATGGCATCGACATTGAAGGTCGAGAATGTAGCGCCACCCATTTCAGGATCAGTGGTGTCGGCTCCGTCCATGGCAAAGACAGAGGTCACGCCGCGCTGACCGTTGACGGCAAACTGCTGCGTGAAATTCGCAGCCCCGTTGGTGTCGGTCATCGTCCCCGCCGCCAGCAGCAGCAGTTTGCTAAAATCGCGCGAGTTGAGGGGCAAACTCGATACTTCTGAACGAGAGAGGTGCTCTCCCCCGCTTCCCTGAGAAGCGCCCGCAGTTTGGGCCTGACCCAGGACGAGACTGGCATCCGCTACGGACAACTGCAAATTTGTGCTGAGTGTCGCGCCTTCCGCTACGACCAGGGATTGCGGCGCCTGGTAGATGCCTTGCTGCGTAACCACCGCGACTTTATAAGTTCCGGGTGCAATTGCCGAAAACGCAAACTCTCCGCCAGCCTTCGTTCTTGCCTCATAAGCACTCTTGCCGGAGCCGTCCGAAAGGATAACGGTGACTCCAGCGATTGGCGTCCCCGAGTTGTCCCGCAACACGCCAGACCAGGAGGCGGCCGGAGGCGCTGCTATGGTTGAGACGCACAAGCACAGCATTACTATCAGCACGAGTGCAGTCCAGGAGAAGCGGGACCAGCGCAAAGAGCGAACGAGTGAAAACGCCGACTTAAGTTTCATTGAAGGATCTCTCTTCGGCGCATTGCAGTATCTCGACCTCATGCCGGGAAGAATCAGTACGGGTTACTTGACGCGTATACACTCACGGTTTCAATTCTTGCTGAGTCGAATGTCGCGTGACGAAGCTCCTACATATATCCGGCTGCCGGGGATGAACTTCCAATCGTGGGCGTCAACGCTCCACACGCTTTGCATTCGTGGCGGTATCGTGATGACGACCTGTTTCGCTTCGCCGGGTTCCAGGTTGATCTTGCTCCACCCGACCAGCCTCAGCGGAGGTTCGTCCTTGTCGTTGATCCCGAGATAGACCTGCGGGACCTCCGCGCCTGCTACCGAACCCTCGTTCTTGACGGTGAATATGATCCTTAGGGTGTTGTCGCCTGCTATGCTCACGCCGAGATTCGAGTAGCTGAAATGTGTGTATGACAAGCCGTATCCGAATTCGAACATCGGCTTGAGTTTGTTGGCATCGTACCAGCGGTAACCGATCTGCAGTTTCTCCGCATAAACCGGATCCTTCGCCATCGTTCCATCTTTTCCCCAGGTGGGAATATCCTCGTTGCGCTCGGGGAAGGTCATCGGCAGCTTACCGGACGGATTCACCTTGCCAAAGAGCACATTAGCAATGGCGCGTCCACCTCCTTGGCCCGGGAACCAAGCCTCCACGATTGCCGCCACCTTGTTCCGCCACGGCATCAGCACAGGGTTGCCATTTTCAAGAACGACTATGGTGTGCGCATTGGCCGTTGCTACTGCCTCGACCAGCGCATCCTGATTTGTTGGGTTCGCAAGGCTGAGAGAAGGCAAATCACCGAAATCCTCGCCAGCAGGCTGATTTACGATGACCACTGCCACTTCCGATTTCGCCGCCAACGCGACAGCCTCATCAATCTCCGGTTTTGAATAGGCGCGAAAAGGCTCCGCCTGCTCTCTGTTGCCTGCAAAGGTCACCTTCGCGTTAGGCGCTTGTTCCTGGAGGGCCCTGACGATTGACACGTCGAGTTTGAGCCACGGAGTTCTCCACCAATCGCAACCGGCGTGCGTACCGAAGCGTAGGCCGCCACAGTCGGAAAGAAAGCCCGTGACCGGGTCCATGGTATCGCCTGAACCGCCGCCTGTTCCCACCGCAATGTCCGCATGAGATCCGATCACGGCGATACTCTTCAGCTTGTCGGCCGAGAGCGGAAGCTGAGCCCCGTCGTTCTTGAGGAGTACGATCGACTGCTCCTCGGCGCTCTGCGCAAACGCGGTCGCTGCGGCAAAGTCAATCTTCTCGCCCCCATTCGGCGAGTTGTCCATCAGCCCGGTCGTGATCATGGCGTAGAGCTTGCGCCGCACCATGTCGTCCAAACGTGCTTCAGTAATGTCGTGATTGGCCAACGCATAGAGCACGTCGATACGGTTAAACCAGGTCGGTCCCGGCTCGGAGCCTTCCTCTTCATCGAGTCCCGCGTTAATAGCCCTCGCCGTTGAGTGGGTTGCACCCCAGTCGGACTGAACAAATCCCCGGAACTGCCATTCGTTTTTCAGAATGTCGGTAAGCAGATATGCATTCTCGCAGCCGTATTCGCCATTCAGGCGGTTATAGCTGCACATGACGCTGCCCGGATGGGCTTTATTAATAGCGATTTCAAACGGCAGGAGATACAACTCGCGCAGTGTGCGCTCGTCGATAGTGCTGTTGCCGCCCATGCGGTTGGTCTCTTGCTCGTTGCCGGCAAAGTGCTTAATGGAAGCGATTACATGCTGGCTCTGCGTGCCCAAGGTACGCTGGGTAAGCAATTCGCCGGAGAGAACCGGGTCTTCGCCGAGATACTCAAAGTTACGCCCGCAGCGGGGTTCGCGGGCGAGGTTTGTGCCGCCGCCCAAGCCCATTCTGAATCCCTGGGCTCTCAGCTCCCGGGCAATCTGAACGGCATAGTCGAATGCCAGCTGACGGTCCCAACTAGCCGCGACCGCTATGGTTGCAGGAAGGGTGGAACTGGGCTGCTTGTTGCTCCCTGAGCCTGTCCCAGAATCCGAGATGTTGATATTGGGAATGTGCAAGCGCGGTACACCCTCCACGTACCCCGCTCCGCCCCCGGGACTCGCATTGTTCGGATACCTTGAGACGAGGAGCTGCAGTTTCTCATCCAGCGTCATCTGCTTCAACAAGGCATCAACACGCTGGTATGAGGCCTGATCCTCTTTGATTTCCGATGCCGATTGCGCATTGCAAGCGGCTGAGCAAAATCCCACAACGGTGCTCGCCCGAAAGACCAACGCGAGCAAACGTCTCTTACGCATTTGTCTGCCTCCGGTTTTCGACGGCACCAGTTCGTATTCCGATATTCCGAACAGGTCGAGACCTCACGGTATCAAAAGACTTCCCGCGAGCAGTGCCTTGTCCGAAGCCGGCCCGACGAACACTCCGTATTCGCCTGACGCTAGGTTCCAACGGTTGTCCACTTCGTTGAACGTCTTAAGGACTTTTGGATCAATGGCGACAGTCACCGTCTTTGATTCGCCGGGAGCGAGCGTGACACAACTCCAGCCCGCCAGGCGTTTGAATGATTCGTCTGCTCCCTTCGGAAGCTTGGCGTAAACCTCTGCGATTTCCGTGCCTGTCTGTTTACCGGTGTTCTTGACTGTGAAAGTTACGGTCTTCGCTGTTGGATCGACGCTGAGTCCGGAATATGCGTAGGTTGTGTAGGACAACCCGAACCCGAATGGAAAGAGCGGCTGCTTATGCTGCGCTTCATACCATTTGTAGCCAACTTCTGGACCTTCATCATAGTGAACGGTGTAGCTCGAAACATGAGTGCTTGAATTTCCGCTTTGTTGCCCTTGATCCTCCGTTGGCAGCGGCGGAATGACCGGACGTGGAAGATCCTTCTCGCTCTTCGGGAATGTCATCGGGAGTTTGCCCGACGGATTGACGTCGCCAACCAGAACATTCGCTAGCGCCCTATTTCCAGCGCTGCCCGCGTACCAAGCCTCGACGACTCCGGCCACTTTGTCGATCCAAGGCATGGTGACAGCGGTACCGGTTTCGAGCACAACGATGGTGCGGGGATTCGCTGCTACAACCTGCTCGATCAAGACGTCCTGGTTGTCAGGCAGCTTCAGGCTCGGCAAATCCATATCCTCTGCCAACCATTGGTACGCAAAGACGATTGCGATGTCAGAGTCCTTCGCCAGGTCCGCGGCTGATTTCAGGTTGGTACCGGCATCAAATTCAATCTTCATGTTCGGCAGTTTGGCTCGTAGGGCCTTCAGCGGAGAGGTCGGAAACCAAATGTGATCCTGCCAGTGGGTCGCGCCCTGGCCCGGAGGCATAATGGCGTTGCCGCCCGGCGGGTCCACCTGCGCTGATCCTCCGCCGGAGATCATTCCGACATCGGCATGCCCGCCAATGATCGCAATGCTGTGGATCGTAGACGGATCGATTGGCAGCACCGACTGGTTGTTCTTCAGGAGAACGATACTCTTCTCCTCAACTCGTTGTGCGACCTCCAGTCCGTTGGCAGCATCGACCACACCCTTCTGGGGCGGATCGTCGACGACGCCAGACATGAATGCGGCGTACAGGACTCTGCGGGCGTGCTCGTCGATCTGTGACAGCGGCACCTTCCCGGCATCAACCGCCTCCTTGAGCTTAGGGCCAAAGTAGTCAGCCATCGGCTGTTCCTGGTCAAGCCCCGCCGCAGACGCCTTCACCGTGCTGTGAGTTCCAGCCCAATCTGAGATCACGAAGCCTTGAAATCCCCATTCCTTCTTCAGCACATCGGTGAGAGTGTATGAATTCTCGCAGCCGAAGTCGCCGTTGATCCGGTTGTAGGAGCACATTACTGCGCCAGGATTGGCAATGCCGATGGCAATGTGAAAGGCCAGCAGGTCGGATTCCTGCATGGCGCGCTTTGAGATGATGGCATTCACAACGAAGCGCCCAGTCTCCTGGTCATTCATTACGTAGTGCTTGATGTCGCCGACGATATGTTGCGCCTGTTCGCACTTCATCATGTTCCCGACAAGTGTGCCGGCAAGAAGTGGATCTTCCCCCGCGTACTCAAATGTGCGCCCGTTTCGGGGCTCTCGGGTAAGATTCACGCCGCCTCCCAACGTCATATTGAATCCCTGAGCCCTAAGCTCGCGACCAATCACTTCGCCGTATTCGCAGGCCGATTGTGGATCCCATGCCGAAGCTGCTCCCAAGTTCGAGGGCAAAGCGGTCGCATATCTTCCATTCACGCCACTATCCCTGATTCCGTATGCTGCGTCGGAAATGACAAGAGGAGGTATGCCGAGGCGCTTCACTCCCTCGACGTAACCGGCGCCGCCATTCGTAAACGGCGTGAGAGGCATGGTCCAGGACGGATTGTTAGCCATCCCGTTCCCATGCAGGAGCACCAACTTCTCGTCGAGCGTCATCTGTTTTAGTACCAGTTCGGCCCGTTCTCCCGCTGAGAGTGACTTATTCATCCATGGTCGGTCTGCATCCTGAGCAACAGCACTAACGGCTGAGGGGATGAGTGCCATGGTTGTAACGAGGGAGAGAACAAAGAGGTAAGAATGTGTGCGATTCTGCATTTGTCTCCGGGCCCCGCAGGTTGAGATACGTTCCCGTGTGCCGTATGGGGCTATGGACTGTAATAACTAATACAATATCGGTTCTGCTGAATACCGAATCTTAAGTTTTCTTAAGTTGTACCCTGCGCGGTTGAACTGCACGGGACCATAGTGCAAGACTCGTGGTTTCCAAAGGTTGTGAATGGTGTCTGCTGATGAATCGAAAAGCCTGAACATTCTTTTGGTGGACGACGACGCCGAACTCTGTGAGATGATGCGCGAGTTCTTTGAGCAGAATGGACATGCTCTGGATTGCGTGCGCAACGGCATTGACGGTCTGGAACGCGCCGTCGAGCATCGCTATGATTTGGTGATTCTGGACGTCATGCTGCCTGGAATGAACGGGTTCATGCTGCTCGCCCAGTTGCGACGGCGCCGGGAAGTGCCGGTTATCATGCTGACCGCGAGGACAGACTCGCACGATCGTGTCCAGGGATTGGAGGCGGGAGCCGACGACTACCTACCCAAGCCGTTTGATCCCGATGAACTGCTGGCGCGCGTGCGTGCCGTGCTAAGGCGGGCGGGCAGGACGAATTCTGATTGGCTGCTGCATTTTGCATCCGACGAATTGCGAATCAACGGCCAGACGCGGCAAGTTTGGCTTAGATCGGAGCGTGTCGACCTAACCGCGGTGGAGTTCGATATCTTGTATCTGTTGGTTTGTTCAGCGGGCCGCGTGCTCACCCGCGAAGAGCTGTCCACGGCAACCCTGGAGCGCAGCCTCACGCCTTTTGATCGCTCCCTCGATGTGCACATCAGCCATTTGCGCAAGAAACTGGAGCCGATCGGACGGCAGATCCAGACCATCCGCGGAGTGGGCTACCTCTTCACCAGCAACCGCAGACAAATCCCGTGAAATCACTTTACCTGGCAATCGTTCTCGCCATGGTGGTCATTCTGGCCCTCTCCGTCGTGGTGTTTCTCGCCATCACAAAATCGATGGAAGACAGTTATTTCAATCCTGTTTTTGATGACATGGATGAAGTTTCAGTGCAGGAAGCGGCGGAGATGCTGCAGACTACGGGGCCTGATGCGGTTACGACCTACATGCATCGTTTGGATTCCGTATTTGGCGGCCTGCACTACCTGCTCGATGCAGATGGGAACGATGTAGTAAGCGGGCAAAGCCACGCGGAACTTCTTCCCCAAGCCCCCCTCACCAACTTCCGTGGCGAGAAGGACGGAAGGCAAATCATTGCCCATCGATCCGGCGACGGACGGTATTGGTTTGTAGTCGTGTCTCCGCTGAGACCAAAGACACCACCGCTCTACCGCTTCTATCTTCTCGTGGCTGGCGCCAGTATTCTGCTGTGCTGGCTTGCGGCCGTATTCGTGGTCTCGCCTATCCGGAAAATTGCCGCCGGCATCGGTCGCTTTGGGGAAGGCAATTTGTCCGTTCGACTTCCGATGCGCCGCAATGACGAAATCGGGACCCTGGCCAACGCGTTTAACAGTATGGCAGAGCGTATCCAAACGCTTTTTCTGAGCGAGCAGCGTCTGCTGGCTGACGTCTCGCATGAACTGAGGTCTCCGCTGGCGCGACTCCATTTCTCAGTGAAGCTGGCCCGCACGGCTGCCGATCGCAACGCTGCTCTCGATCGGGTGAAGCGCGATGTGGATCGACTATCGACACTGGTCTCGAGCCTTGTTGAAATGGCCCGGGCCGAGGGCAGTCCTGCAGGTTGCGACTTCCAAGAGGTGGACATAAACGAACTTGTTGCTGAGACAATTCGCGACGCGAGCGTTGAAGTGGAGGCACGTGGCGGTCGAATTCAGGTCTCTGGTCCGCCGGGAATTGTGGTGACTGGCAACCCCGAGTTGCTGCGCCGCGCCGTGGAGAACGTTTTGCGGAACGCGATTCAGCATTCCCCCGAAAACAGCCCGGTCGACGTGGAACTCGCCCTTCATGGTCAGACCGCAAGCATTGCCATTCGCGACTACGGACCGGGGATTCCTGAGGAGTTTCTGGAAAGAGTTTTCGATTCCTTCTTTCGGACACAAGCAGCGCGAGACTCTGAGAGCGGGGGGGTAGGGCTTGGACTGTCCATTGCAAAGCGGGCAGTACAAATTCACGGCGGCGTGATTTCTGCCCACAACGCGGACCCGGGACTGCTCGTCGTGATCGAACTTCTCACCACGATTCGCGGAGTGCCTGGCAGCGACAGTGCCGCCAGTTTTCGCGTGATTCAAAATTAAGAATACTTAAGTTTCAACGAGCCTTCGGGCTGCTTCAATATAGTCGTCGGCACCCGCCAACGTGGGTTACGAAGGAGAGTCCATGAAAAGAGTTGCATTGTCACTCACTGTTCTACTCATCTTCCAAGTCGCTGTGTTTGCAGCCTCAGAGAAGTCCGCAACCGTCAGGCTCGACCAATCGGTGACGGTGGGTCCGTCCACGATCAAAGCGGGCGAATACAAAGTCACTTGGACCGAACCTGGGCCGGATACGAAAGTCATATTTACTCAGGGCAAGAAAGAGATTGCCGTTGTGCCGGCAACGGTAGAGTCCAAGAGGAATTCTGACGTCCGCGTTTTCACCGCCACAGGGGGGTCGGGCAAGGTGTTGCAAGGCGTGGAACTCAAGAATGCAACGCTGACGTTTGGCCCAACCGCGGCTGCCGCCAAGTAAACTTCTTCGCGCTTCGGTTGTGAAAGACGCGACCACGAATCGCCCAGGGCTTCTGGTCGCAAAGCTGATGCAGCTTGTCTCTTCGTCCCGAAACCGGCTTCGGGGACATGTGCCACAGGATGTTCTCGCCAACAACGTAATGGACCAGAATGAGGCTTCTGAGGCAGTACGCGCACCCGCCCGGGAAAATCGCTACACGTCGTTCTGGTACACAACTCTCGAGTTCTGCTCCGTCGTACTTCGTGTTAGCATCGGTCGCCATCACCATGGAGAGGCAAACGCTCGTTATGCGGGCTCTCGCTAAAGTGGCGATTGCCGTTCTTTTCGTCGGCTGGTGTGCATTGCATCTCCGTAGATGGGATTCTTACCTTGGCGTCTCACTGCCTGCCTGGACCCGTGCTCCGGGTTTCACTTTTTGATCTCGGGCGGTTTGCTGGTTCTGGCGTGTGGAGGGAATCCTGAGCACACGAGGCATCTTAGAAACGCCTGGAGATCGGTTCTTTCCAAAGGAGTTCGCGGCTTTCGGGCCGTTCTGCTGTGTGCGCACTCCGATGTCGCTAGGCGCCCTCATTCTTATGCTGGGACTTGGATTATACGACCACGTGATTATCGTGAAGGTGGAAGAGCCAGGTCTTGAAAAGCGATTTGGAGAACGCTATCGGCAATACAAACCAGTCGGTTAATCGATGGTTGCCAAAATTCGGCAGCAAAGAATCCTGACTTACGTTTTCTTCCCACTGACGGGGCGTAAAGTTGAATGCTCAGACAAACGACTTCTCGTGGCACGCGGAAAGCGGGGTTCGAGGAGACCGGGGCGCAAGGAGCGCTCCGTAACACCACATGTCCTCCAAGCTGACTTCTGGCCTGCGTCGGTGGGAATCCGTCGTTATGTGTCAAAGCGCGAGGAGCCCTACAGAACGTGCACTTTAAAGAAAGAGCATGACTAATCGTAGAATGGAGGAAAGGGCGACCCGGTCGCAAGATACTACGATGGATGCTGCCGTTCTGCACACGCTTGGGAAGCCACCGAGGTGTGAGCAATTCCCTGAACCAATCGCTGGTGACGGCGAGGCGATCGTTCATGTTCACGCCGCATCACTGAAACCTATCGACAAGCAACTGGCCAGCGGCTCGCACTATGCCAGCCAACGACAACTCCCTGTCGTCTGCGGCTCGGACGGAGTTGGACATCTCAACGACGGGCAGCGGGTGTTCTTCGGCGGAACTCGAGCGCCTTACGGTGCGATGGCACAACGAACGGTTGTGCGCCGAGCATTCTGTTTTCCGGTCCCCGAGAGTGTGGATGACGAAACCGCCGCCGCCCTGCCCAACCCGGGCGTCTCCGCCTGGCTTTCGCTCGCCTTCCGAGCAAAGTTGGCGCCGGGCGAAAACGTCCTCATCCTCGGTGCGACCGGAGTCACTGGCAAGCTGGCGGTAAAGATAGCGAAGCTTCTCGGCGCGGGTCGCGTTGTTGCTGCGGGACGCAACCAACAGGTCTTGAGCACCCTGCTTAAGCTCGGTGCTGACGCGACCATTCACCTCGACGCGCCTGCGGAGGACCTTGGCGAGGCATTTGCGCGTGAGGCCGGCAATTCAGGTTTTCAAGTCGTGATCGATTACGTGTGGGGCCACCCCGCAGAAGCATTGCTGGCAGCGATAACACGCAAAGAATTTGCTGTCATAGCGTCTGAGACTCGCTTCGTTCAAGTTGGGGAAAGCGCTGGGCCGACGATATCGCTTACAGCTGCCGTGCTGCGCAGCACAGCGCTGACAATTCTCGGGACTGCCGGGATTCCACCTCGCGACATTCTGGTCGATGCCTTGCAAAAAGTCATGGCGCATGCTGCCGGCGGGGAGCTTCGTGTGGAGACGGAACGTGTTCCACTCGCGGATATTGAGAACGCTTGGCAACGCGACCAAAAAGGCCGCAGGCTGGTAGTCACTCCATAACTGCAGGACAGACCATCGGCGTCTCGTAGAAGTGCCTCGCCCGTCACAAACTCCCGAGAAACCGCTTCGACGAGATCGAAGCCCGAACGACATTCAGCACCCTGACGCTTCCTCGCGCTGTCAGCTGCCTCCTTTATTTCGCGCCCGTGGTCGTCCTGGGTGGGGCGCAGTACTTGAACGTATTCAAGGTTGAACAGTTGCAGGCGTTGGCGCTTATGTTTCTCAACTTGTACGGTCAGTGCTTCAACATCAGTTTCGTATTTTTCGGATTCTATTGCCTCCTGATCGGCTACCTCATTTCCCGATCTAGCTTCCTGCCTCGCATCCTGGGTGCGGGAATGGCGCTTGCCGGTTCGGGTTGGCTGATCTTTCTGTCGCCGGCGCTCGCAAAGCATGTGTCGCCCTACAATCTTGCCGTCGGCCTCGGGGAAGTGGCGCTGACCCTGTGGCTGATCGTGGCCGGCGTGAACGCTCAACGATGCAAGGAGCAGGCCAGCGCAGCACGGGCGTCCATCAGATGGAAGGCGCGGTCTACACCAGATATGGGGAGCACTCCGGCGCAGCGTTGAGAAAGAGACCACAATCCTCCTATCGCGGTCGAGTGACGGGCAGGCCGGAAGTGTGAAGATTGAGAATCTAGCAACTACTATAACGATATCAATTATTTATAATTATTTATAAATCACGGCCATTTCACAATTAGCGCGTAGATTTCCTGCGAACCGATGTCCCGGGAAAAAACTGCAGATCCGTCCGGTGCAACCCCGATCTGACTACCACCGGAAACGGGTAGACGCAGACCTTTCAAGCTCGTGATTTCCTCAACCTTGTTGTCCGCAACTCGAAGACGCATTGCTTTTGGCTCCTTTCCACCTGCCGTGTAATAGACGTATTTCAAGTCCGGCGAGGCAATCAGATCCACAATTACTCCTATTCCCGAGACCAACTCGGTCAGCTTCCCATGCCGTCGAGGGGCGCGAAGAACTCGTTGGAGGCATCTCAGATGGGAGCAGCGCTTCGATCCGCCGCCAACGGCCACCAAGTATCTCGGACGTAATGGAGCTCACTAGCACACCACGTTCAGATCCCTAAAACTCCACCTGCTGCGGATTTTTCCGAGTGACGGACAGCCCGAAGTTATCGGCCGATGCGATTCGGCGGTTCGGCATACGACTCATCGAACCTATTGATTGAATAACGACCAACACCAGAGGCTGGCCCCGCGAGTTGTCCCGAAGTCCGCTTCTGGAGATCTGACCGGATTCGACGACCGCAAGTTAGCCAGAAACCGGCATTTGGGAAGAGTCGGCGTTTTCATCTTATGCGTTAATTTGTGGCGATATTTTCATCTCATGGGGTCCCCGATTCTCAGCTTATCTTGTCAGATTGGCCGAGGATCCAGACCTTTAGATTTGGTCGGCATTCCTCATGGCATGAGACTAACTCGTCCCCAGGGATGCCGAGCAGTAAAATTCTTTGTTCCGCAGCACGCAAGGTACCATTTGATGCGTTA
>Ga0210406_10004447_pt1 | contig 15013 bp, 8 predicted proteins | sample IncBWC30MmetaG_FD_155454 | JGI IMG/M metagenome (GOLD analysis project Ga0210406, IMG submission 155454) | Forest soil microbial communities from Barre Woods Harvard Forest LTER site, Petersham, Massachusetts, United States - Inc-BW-C-30-M | ecosystem: Environmental > Terrestrial > Soil >... | reverse complement strand
GTACGAGAACGGCTTGTCCGGCTGCGACGGCGTCGTATTGAGGGTCCAGATGCCGTCGTAGACCACGTCCGAACTCAGGATCTGCGAGCAGGGCGTGGCGGCCCCGTTCGGCGTCTTGCCGTCGGAGGTACAGGTACTCAACGCGAGAGTTTGCGCCATCGTCGCGCCGGCATTCGTCAGGGCGATGGCCGGATTGGTGTTCGGGAACGGCGAGCCGGTGGTCGGCGCGCCCGGGTTCACAGGTTTCGTCAATCCCGCGCGGCCGTGCGAGGTCATATTGGCGGTGGTGTGACAGCCGTTGCAGGTTTTGGTCTCTCCGGGTAGGACCTGCAGCCAGCTCGTGTGCTGGGCCGTGATGCGCTTGGCGTTCACATCGACGATATCGATTGTGAAGGGCACATTGGCGGGTACTTGGACCTGAACCGATCCGTCGGGTTGGATCGGCGCATACCCCAAAATCTCCCGCATCCCCATGCCTGCCGGTCCGAACGCAGAGTTGTTGATCTTGCGCACCGTCTTGCCGGGAATCTCCACGGCCTTTTGTATCCTGATGAATCGATACGGACGGGAATAGAACGCCGCCTGGCCGGGGTCCGATACGCCGGCAATATTGGGCGTCGCCGTATCGACACCGTCGACGTCGTACACGCTGCTGATATCCAGCAAGCCAACACCGGCGTTGGCCATGGTCGCAGCTTGGCCGGGCGCCGGCGCGGCATCGACCAGGGTCACGGGCGCCGGCTTGCGCGGCTGCAGGATGACAGGTTCGACGACCATCGTTCCCAAATCGGCGCTGAGCACGGGACCCAAGGTTCCCTTGTCCAGATCGTAGATCCAGAGCGTGTATTGCGGCGGCGCCAGCGTCACGTTGGCCCCCGAGGTGTTCGACGCCGTGCACAGGTTGGTGGTATTGGGCGTGACCGTGGTGTCGAGCACCAGGCAAGGAGACCAGCTCACCAGCATGCGGTTGGTGCCGTCATATAACGGAAACACAGAGGCAAATCGGCCGCCCATGGAGGGCATGTTGGCGTCGGTGGTGACGCCCAGGTTCGTGATGCTGCTCTGCGCCGTGCCGGCCGCTCCGCCCGGCGTGGCGGGCTGGTGGATTTCGACGAAGCCTTGCGCATTGATCTGCACGATATCGCCGCCCAGCTGCGTGCCCAAGAACGGCCGTACGATGGCCACCAGCGTGCCATTGGCCAGCTCGCGCGCATTCAGGAATTGGATGACGTTATTGTTGGTACCGGCGATATTGGCGCCGGTGGCGTGGCTGTTCGCACCATAGAAGAGCTCGAGCCCGGTGCCGTTCGGGTTGGCGCGGTACAGGCTGATCTGGCCGCCGTTGGTCGACTCCCAACGCGAGAAGACCAGCTGGCCGTTGCCCAAAACAGACGGCGCGAAATCATGGTTGGTGTTGAAACTGATCTGATGTTGTGCGGTGCCGTCGCCGTTCATCACATGCAGCAGAAAAATCGACTGTGAGCGGTCGTCGGTTTGCGCCGCGTACTGCGGCCGGCCTTCGTCGAGCAGGATGGATTGGGTCGCGAGTTGCCGGGACGAGGCGAACGCGATTCTGCCGTCAGGCAGGTAGCGCGCGCCCACATCGTGGCCGGCCGTAATGCTGTCGTTGGTCAGCTGGGTGATGGCCTGCGTCGCGGCGTTATAGGTATAGATGTGCCAATTTGGCTGAGTCACATCGGTGTTCGGCTTCTTGGGGTTCAAGGGCAGGCGCAGCGAAAAAACCACGGTGGTGCCGTCGGGCGATACGTCAAGATCGCGCACATCGCCCATGCCCTTGGTGATCGCGCCGGTCACGTTCACTTCCGCGCCGGCGGCACTCGCCTGGCTGCGGATATACAAATCCCCGCCCGTGATCGAAGTAATGAGATCGCGCGCGTCGATGTCCTTGGTCAGGATCGGCCGCTTGATGTAGGCGAGGGGAAAATTGGTGATTCCGGGCGTCAGCGTCTGGCCGCCGGCAACGCCCGGCGCATGACCGCTCGAGGCGCTGCTGCATCCGATCACGGCGAGCAGAGGCAACGCGATTGCCGCGAGCTTCAGCAATCCGTGACGGTGTTCACGCAGTGTGAAAGTGTTCATATAGGCTACCTGTCTCATAGTTTCGGTTCAGCGATCCGCCGGCATGCGTGCGGCCGGCGTCATTGAACTTAATGGGTCTCATAAGCGCATCTTCGTTCGATGAACCTGCGCATACTGTTAACGCACTCACAGAAGAACTTCTCCTTATCCGTTTCTCTGTGCACGCCGCGCCAGACCGTGCGGAAATCGAGGTGAGGATATAGGTCTGGTATTGACGGTCGGTACTGTCGCGAAACGCCGACGTCGTTCGGACGAGACATTACTTTAACCCAAGTCGGCTGCGTATATTCGCGACCAAGTCGAACCCACAACTCACGAGTGGATGTGCATATGAAGAACGGGATGGAGAAACCAATGACGCAGAGTGCACGCCGTACGGCAGCGACGCCCAATCTTGTTGCGCGCGCGGTACGCGCAACCATCTGTGCCGGTACGCTGGCGCTGGTTGGCGCGAATGCGCTGGCAGCGAACCCCAACGCCGACCAAGCCACGCGTATCTACAACCGCATCGCCGGCGTGCCGCCGAGCGCCGCGCAGCTGGCGCAAATGACCGCCACCGACGCCGTGAGTGCCGCGCTTATCGCAACGCAGGATCCCGCTTTCTACAACAACACCATTCGCAACATGGCGGCCCCCTGGACCAACCGAAACCAGTCGGTGTTCGTGCCGCTCAATGACTACACGGCCACGGTGGTCGGCATGGTGCGCGACGACGTGGCGTTCAATACCCTGCTCAGCGCCGATTTGGTGTACACCGCCGACGGCGCGTCGGGCGTGCCGGCGTATTCCTACTCGAACAACGCCATGTACGATGCGATGGACGCCAACAATGTCGACCTCAAGGCGCACTTGGTGTCGAGTCCCCAGTCGGCCCTGACCGGCATCCCCGCGGCGGCTACCGCCGGAATCATGACGACGCGCGGCGCCGGCAGCGCCTTCTTCATCAACGGCACCAACCGGGCGATGTTCCGTTTCACCATGCTGAATCATCTGTGCAACGACATGCAGCTGGTCATGGATATCACGCGGCCGCCGGACCGGATCCGCCAGGACGTGACTCGCAGCCCCGGCGGCCAGAGCTCGTTGTTCTTGAACAATTGCGTGGGCTGCCACTCCGGCATTGATCCGATGGCAGGAGCCTTCGCCTACTACAATTTCAACAACACCGACCCGACCACCGCGGACACCACGGGCACGGTGGTCTATACCGCCGGGCAGGTGCAGCCGAAGTACTTCATCAACAACACGAACTTCCCGCAGGGCTTCGTGACGATGGACGACTCCTGGAACAACCACTGGCGCGCCGGCCCGAACGCCATACTGGGATGGAGTGGATCCCTTCCCGGCAGCGGCAACGGCGCCAAATCGCTGGGGATGGAATTGGAGAACAGCGCGGCTTTCGCCAGCTGCCAAGTCAACCGAGTGTTCAAGGATGTGTGCCTGCGCGCGCCGAACAGCTCGGCCGACTTTGCCCAGGTCAACTCGATGATCTCTTCGTTCCAATCGAATGGCTACAAATTGCGGCAGGTCTTCGCTGAAGGCGCCGCCTACTGCATGGGGACCTGAGCATGAACGTTACACGTATCACCGGCTTAGCTGCGCTCGCCGCGTCGTTTGCCCTGACCGCTTGCGGTGGTGCAGGCGCGCCGACCACGACCAATCCGGCTCCATCGCAGACGGTCACCGCCGATGCCTATACCGGACCTCCGGCCGCGACCGCCGATGTCACCGCGTTCCAGGTCAATTTCTGGAACAACGTGCGGGTCCAGAATCGTTGCGGCCAATGCCACAACGCCACTTCGCCCGCGCAGATGCCGAATTTTGCGCGCAGCGACGATGTAAACCTGGCCTATGCGCAGGCCAACACGGTCGTGAATCTGGCCACTCCCTCGACATCGCTGATCGTCACCAAGGTCAGCGGCGGCCACAACTGCTGGCTCGCCGACAACGGCGCTTGCGGCCAAATCTTGACGACCTGGATCTCGAACTGGGCGGGCGCGGCGGGCGCGGCGTCCGCAACCACGGTGCAGTTACAGGCGCCGCCGGATCAATCCGTCGGGCAGAGCTTGAATTTCCCGGCCGCTGCCACGGACTATCAGCAGACCGTTTATACCCTCACCAGCAAGTACTGCGTGCGCTGCCATTCCACGACCGCGGACCCGTCCGTTGAACAGTCGCCCTACCATGCGGATCCTTCACTTGCGATCGCCTACCCCGCGGCCATTCCCAAGATCGACTTCACTGGCTGCGCCGGGTCCGGTGGCAACAATGCCGGTACCTGCGGCACGAATTCGCGCCTCTATCAGCGCCTGCTGACCGACAACCATAACTGTTGGGACAATTGCGCGTCCGACGCCGCACAGATGCTGGCGCAGATTCAGGCCTTCGCCGCCATGCTGACGCCGGCCAATATCGATCCCAGCCTGGTCACCAGCAAGGCGCTGTCGCTGACGCAAGGCACGATCGCCAGCGGCGCGAGCCGCTACGATGCCGATACCATCGCCAAGTACGAGTTCCAGTCGGTGGTCAACAACACGACCTTCGATACCAGCGGTATCGATCCGTCGGCGGACCTGACCATCTCCGGCAACGTCACGCTGGCCGGCGGCTGGGGCATCAATGTCGGCGCCGGCGGCAAGGCCCAGGCAACGACTCAGGCGAGCCAGAAGATCTACAATTTCATTCAGGCCACCGGCGAGTTCTCGGTGGAAGCCTGGGTGGCGCCCGCTCTGGTGGCCGCCGACAAGTCCTACATGGTCAGTTACTCCGGCGGCGACACCACGCGCAACTTCACGCTGGGCCAGACCAACCAGGATTACGACTTCATGCTGCGCAATTCGAACACCGCGCTCACCGGTCTGCCGCAGTTGCAGACGCCGAATGCGGCGATGGCGCTGCAGGCTTCCTTGCAGCACGTCGTGCTCACGTACGATGCCGTCAACGGCCGCCAGATCTACGTCAATGGCGCGCTGGTGCCTGTGCCCGATCCGCAGAAGGGCGGCACGATCTCCAACTGGGATAGCACCTTCGCGCTGGTGCTCGGCAACGAAGTGTCGGGCGACCGATCCTGGCAGGGGCTCATCAAGTTCGTGGCCATCCATAGCCGCTCGATGACGGCCGCGCAGGTCATGCAGAACTTCAACGCTGGCGTGGGCGAGCGCTACTACGTGCTGTTCAACGTCTCGTCGGTGACCGGCGTATCGCAGAGCTACGTCATGTTCACGGTAAGCCAATACGACAGCTACGGGTATCTGTTCTACCAGCCCACGTTCATCTCGTTGGACACGACGGTTACCTCCAGCAATCTGCCGAGCATCCCGGTGCAGGGAATTCGCATCGGCCTGAATGGCACGGTGCCGCAGGTGGGCCAGGCCTATATACCGCTCAAGACCACGATCACCCCGGCGAACTACACGCCGCAGGGCGAAGTGCTGTCGACTATCGGTACCGTCATCGGCCTGCAGGGCGGACCTGCGACCGACCAGTTCTTCCTGACATTCGATGTACTGGGCAGCCACACGAACGTGGTGGTTGAGGCGGCCCCCAGCATACCGGCGCCATCGCCGGGCCCGGTGGTCGCCGATATCGGCGTCAAGACCTTCGCACAGGTCAACTCGACCCTGTCGGTGCTCACGGGGGTGCCGACCACGGATCCAAATGTCAGCGCCACGTACTTGGCGGTGCAACAGCAGCTGCCGCCGACCCCGACACTCGAAGCCTTCTCGTCGGCGAATCAGGTGGGCATCGCACAGTTGGCCATTCAGTACTGCAACGTCATGGTCAATACCCCGGCGTATTTGTCGAAAGTGCTGCCGAACGTGACCTTGAGTGCCGGGCTGTTCTCGTCTCAATCCGGCATGGATTCCGTCACCGGACCGCTGGCAGCCCGGGTGCTGGGCAGCGGCCTGAAGAGCATGCCGGCGGCCACGACACTGACCGGTCCTTATAACGGCCCGGGCACGGGCACGGGCGAGCTCACCAATCTGATTACCGAGCTTTGCACGACCAGCGCCTGCAGCACCGCGGCTCGAGTACAAGCCGTGACCGCCGCGGCCTGCGCGACCGCCTTCGGCAACGCCAACATGTTGATCAATTAAGCATCGGAAGAGGTCTGTTATTTATGAGCAAGAAATCAAAGGTGCCGGATTTGAACGAACCGTTCCGTCATCAAGACCACCCTCGGCCGCGCACGCGCCGCGAATTCGTCGCGCAGGGCTTCATGACCGGGGCCGCCACGGTCATCGCCCCGACGCTCGCGGGCATGCTTGCCTATCCGCGCGCCGCGCAGGCCTCGCTCGCGACGGATATCCAAACCGCGGTGACCAACTGCAATATCACCACCGGCGCCGGCAAGATTCCGTTCATCTGCTTTGACCTCGCGGGTGGCGGCAATATCGCGGGCTCCAACGTGTTGGTTGGCGGTCCTAAAGGACAGCTGGATTTCCTCACCGTAGCGGGCTATAGCAAGCTGGGCCTGCCGGGATCCATGGTGCCGAATGCCAGCGCCGCCGGGAGTTTCGTGGACGCAAGCTTCGGGCTGCGTTATCACTCGGACAGCGCGCATTTGCGCGGCATGAAATTGCGCGCCAGCGCCAAGGCCATGGCGGGAACGAACGGCACGGTGATTCCCGCGATGTCGAACAACGACACGAATACCAATCCCCACAATCCGATGTACGGCATCTATCAAGCGGGCGCCCGCGGCGGATTGCTCGATCTGATCGGCTCGGACAGTTCCCAGTCCGGCGGCAATTCGATGTCGCCGCCGACCATGGTCATTGCCTCGGCGATGCCCACCAAGATCTCCAGCTCGCAGGACAGCAAGGGTCTGGTCAGCACCGGACAGCTGAGCACGCTGTTGCCGAATTCCGCCGACGTCACCAATGTGTTGGAATCCATGAAGCGCATCAGCGACGCCAAGTACGCGCAGGTGACCGCTTATACCGATCCCACGCTGAACGCGGCGGCACTCGGGCCGGCGGGAATCCAGGCGTGCGGATACACCAAGTCGGCGTACATCGTCGACAAGTACAACAGCCCCTCGGCGGTGAATCCGGACGTGGATCCAAACATCGTCGGTCCGACCGGTATTTTCACGACCGCGGAATACCAGGCGAATTCGGACTATCAGAAGACCGCGGCGATCATGAAACTGGTGATCGACGGCAATGCCGCCGCCGGCACCATCGAGATGGGCGGCTTCGATTATCACTCGGGCAACCGCATGGACGGCGAGGCAAGGGATCTCAACCTCGGTAATTGCATCGGCGCCTGCCTGGAATATGCCTCGCGCGTGAACAAGCCGGTCATGATCTATGTATTCACCGATGGCTCGCTCGCCAGCAGCGGCATGATCGACAGCTCTGTCGGCGGACGCGGCAAGGGCGTCTGGACGGCGGACAACCAAAGTGTCGCAGCGACGTATTTCCTGGTTTTCAATCCTGCCGGCAGGCCCGTGCCCGCCCAGGCCAACCCGGAGATGAGCTTGCAGATCGGCAACTTCAATCCCGACGGATCGCTCAATACGACCGGCAGTCCCGCCGGCAACAACGTGCTCAATCTGGTGCAGATGGTGGTGCTCAACTACATGGCACTGCACAGTGCGGGCGCAGCCGCAGCGTGGCCGGCGCTCTGGCCGGCGCCGAACTTGAACAACACGCTCGGCAGCGGCGCGGCGCTCGATCCTTTGATTGCCTTCCAACCCCTCGCGGGGCTGGTGAACGGAAAAGTTACCTAAGCGCGTGTCATGCTTCGGGGGTCCGGCGTACGCCGGACCCTAAGCACAGTTCCTCATGTCTCATTCCAGAGACATACCCGTTCAATCGCGGCCCATTGTAAGGTCTACAAAGAATGCAACGTCCATTGCAGCAAGCGTCCATTGCAGCAGGCTGCGTTCGCAGCTTTGCCGGCGCTCGATGAAATTGCGCGAATGTGCGCTAGGTCATACAGAAATGCGGTGAACGCGCGCTCGTTGCGTTGACACTTTGGCTTGCATTGTGCGATTTTGCATAAGATCTGATCAGGGCAAACTCGCTGAAAGGCGAGGGCGCAAAGCTTCCGGTACGGGGCCCATCTCCAAGAGAGAGGTCTGGCACAGCGGGGTTACCAGCGTGATTGATGAGTCGCGGCGCTTCGGCGTCATTTTGAGCGTCGCAGCGCATAGAGCATTCGTAGCCTGCAGTCTGATGCTGGGGTTCGCGCTGACCGCGGCGTCGATTGCCGCCGCGCCTGGTATCGTGGGCAAGCCGGCGCCCGATTTTGTATTGCGAGGTTTGGACGGCCGCAACCTGCGCTTGTCCGAATTTCGCGGCCAAGTCGTGCTCGTGAATTTTTGGACGCGCTCGGATGGCAATTCCCGCCAGCAGATGCCCGCGCTCGATCGCATCAACATCACCTATCAGCGTGCCGGTCTGGTGGTGCTCGGCGTATCGGTGGACGAGGATTTGCGGCGCTCGAAGGACTTCGCCGCAGCCATGAGCGTTTCGTACCCCATCCTGTTCGATACCGGCTCCGAGATCGGCAAGGACTATTTCCTACAGAAAATGCCCATGACGATCCTGGTGGATCGCTCGGGCGTCGTGCGTTATTCGGCCGTCGGCTTCCGGCGCGGCGATGAGCGCGTGTATCTCGATCACATCCGCGAATTGCTGCGCGAATAAAAAATAGGCCAGTTATGAATCTGAAGCTTTCGATTGTATCCGCCACGGTCTGCGCCGTGTTGTTGTCCGCCGGGCTGGCAATGGCGCAAACGCGGGCTGCCGCACCGCCGGCAGCGCCGGCTCCCGCGGCGCTTCCGACACCCGATGCGCCGCCGCCCGAGCTCAAGACCTTGGATCAAGAGGTGCAGGGCTTGAAGAAGGACGTGGTCGACCTGAACAAGGATCTGTTCGTGCTGCAGGAAGAACTGCTGTTTCCGGCCAATACCCAGGTCGCCCTCTATATATCGATGGATGTGGGCACATTCTTCGCGCTCGATTCGGTGACGGTCAAAATCGACAACAAGGAAGTAAAGAACTATTTGTATACGGCGCGCGAGGCCGATGCGCTGCTCAAGGGCGGCGTGCAGCAGATCTATCTGGGGAATTTGAAGGTCGGCAAGCATGAGCTGGTCGCGTTCTTCACGGGCAAAGGCCCGGTCGAGCGCGGCTACAAGCGCGGTGCCACGATCAATTTCGACAAGGGCGTCGGCGCGAAATATCTGGAACTCAAGATCACGGACCGTGTTCCCAAGCATCAACCTGAGTTCATGATCAAAGACTGGGAATGATGTGCAAGGCGTGATCAACACACTGCGGCCGCTATTCTTCGGCGGATTGCTGCTGGCAATGCCGCTGGCCGCCGTGCAGGCAAAAAACGTCAAGCCTGACCCCAACGGTTTGGCGCCGCATGTCGTGCAGGACCTGGCCTATGGCGATGTGCTGTTTTACTTTTATCAAGACGATTACTTCGACTCGATTACACGGTTGCTGGCTGCGCGGCAGCTGGGCCGGGTACCGCACACCCAGGAAGAAGCCGAGCTGCTGCTCGGAGGTCTCTACCTGTCGCTCGGCGAACACGTCGAGGCGGGAAGAATATTCGAGGCGCTGCTCAAGAAGAATACTTCCGAGTTCGTGCGCAACCGCGCCTGGTTTTATCTGGGCAAGGTTTGGTACCAGCGGGGATATTTAGAAGAGTCCGAGCGGGCCTTGCGCCAGGTCTCCGACAAGACCGACCCGCGCATCAATGCGGAACGCTACATGCTGCTGGCGCAGCTGATGATGCGCCAAGGCCGCTACGACGATGCCATCACGGCGCTCCGCGGTTGGAAGGGCGCACCCGATTGGACTGCCTATGCGCAATTCAATCTGGGCGTGGCATTGGTGCGCAGAGACCGGCTGCAGGAAGCGATTGCCTATCTTGATCGGGTCGGCACGATGCAGACTCGCAGCGAAGAACTGCTGGCCCTGAAAGACAAAGCCAATCTGGCGCTGGGATTCGCGCTGTTACAGGCGCAGCGCGCCGCGGAAGCGAAACCCATCCTGCAGCGCGTGCGCCTCGAAGGACCGTACTCGAGCAAGGCGCTGCTCGGTGTCGGCTGGGCGGATGCGGCCATGGGTGAATTCAAGCGCGCCCTCGCGCCCTGGCTCGAGCTGCGCAAGCGCAGCATGCTCGACTCGGCGGTGCAAGAGTCCTTTCTCACCGTGCCTTACGCATACGTGCAGCTCTCCGCGTTTGGCCAGGCGGCTGAGTTCTACAGCACGGCCATTGAATCCTTTGACAGTGAGCTCAAGCAAATCGACGGCTCGATCGAAGGCATTCGCAGCGGCAAGCTGCTCGACCGTTTGTTGAGCGACGACAAGAAGGACACCCTGACCTGGTATTGGCAGCTCAGCAATCTGCCCGATGCGCCCGAGTCGCGCTACTTGTATGCCCTGCTGGCGAGCAACGAATTCCAAGAGGGACTGAAGAATTACCGCGAACTCAATTTCATGAGCCGCAATCTGGACGATTGGCGCGATGATGTCTCGGCCTACGACGACATGCTGGATACCCGCCAGGAAGCCTACAACCGACGCGTGCCCAAGGCCGATGCCGTCTTGGCGGCGACCGATCTGGATGGGCTGACGCAGAAACGCGTGGATTTCGAATCGCGCATCAACGAAATCGAAAAGTCCAACGATGTGGCCGCCCTGGGCACGCCGCAGGAGCAGGAAACCTGGGCGCGCTTGAAGAACATCGAGGACTACCTCGCGGCCCACCAGAACGATCCGGATTTGGCCGAAATGCGGGAAAAGCACCGGCTCATGAAGGGCGTCATGTACTGGCGCCTGTCCGAGAGTTTCAAGGCCAGGCTGTGGAATGAGCGGCGTTCGGTCAAGGAACTCGAAGCCGCGCTGAAGGAGACGCAGAAGCGCGCCGTCCTCGTGCGTCAGGCGCGCGTGGGCACGCCGCTGACCACAGGCGGATACGCGTCGCGCGTGGCCGCCATCCGGGCGCGCATCGATCAGTTGCACGAGCGCCTCGCCGATGTCGCGGAGCGGCAAAATGAGTTCCTGCAGTTGCTGGCCATCCGCGAGCTCGAGGGCCAGAAGCAGCGCATCGAGACCTATCAGGTGCAGGCGCGCTATGAGCTCGCGGCCATCTACGACCGCACGTCGAACGGCCCGGCCAAGCCGAAGACGGCGCCGGCTGCGCCGCCGCGCGACGACGCGGCTCCGAACACACCGTCAAGCACACCGCCCGGCACGCCTCCCGACACACCGCCGAGCACGCCTCCCGACACACCGCCGCAGGCGAAGCCATGAAGGCCGCGGTCTCACAACTGACATGTGGCGCCGTCATACTGGGCGCGATGCTTCTCGGCCCGTCGGTGCTGTCGGCCGCGCCCAAAAAGCCGCCGGCGACGATCAAAGACATCGACAATCAACAGGTCGATGTCAGCCCCGACCCGCCGAAGAACGTGGATTCGGCCAAGACCATGGATAGCTACAAGCGGTTTCTCGATTTGAATGCGGGAGATGCGGCCCTGCGCTCCGAGGCGCTGCGCCGCCTGGGCGATTTGAATCTGGAGAGCTCGGAATCCGAACGCATCGAGCGCGAACTCGCGACCAATGAAGGACTGCGTGCCACGGAAGCCATTCATTTGTACACGGCGCTGCTCAAGACCTATCCAAAGTACGAGCGCAATGATTCGGTGCTCTACCAGCTCGCGCGCGCCTACGAATTGAATGCGCAGCCCGACCGGGCGCTCAACTCCCTGGATCAGCTCGTGGCGCAATATCCCAACAGCCATTTCATCGACGAAGCGCAGTTTCGGCGCGGCGAACTGCTGTTTTCGGACAAGGCGTATCCGAAATCGCAGGCCGCTTACGAGTCGGTCATCAAAGCCGGTTCCAGCTCTGCATTCTACAATCAGAGCCTTTACAAGCACGGCTGGTCGCTTTTCAAGCAGGGCGAGAATGAACGCAGCCTGGATTCCTTCGCCGGCGTGCTCGATTCGGTACTGACTTCCAAGCGCGATCCCAATGTCTTGATCGAGATCGATACGTTGAGCCGCCCCAATCGAGAATTGGTGGAGGACACCTTCAGAGTGATGTCCATTACCTTTTCCTACCTCGATGGTCCCAAGACCATTCAGGATTTCGTGCGACATCGAAAACCGCGGCCCTACTCTTATCTTTTGTACGCGCGGCTGGGCGATCTGTACATGGAGAAGGAGCGCTACACGGATGCGGCCGACAGCTATCGCGCATTCGTATCTCAAGATCGCAATAATGAGAAAGCGCCACTGCTGGAAATGCAGGCCATCGAAGCCTATCAAAAGGGCGGTTTCCCGCAATTGGTGTTGCAGGGCAAGAAGGAGTTCGTCGAGAACTACAGTTTCGGCACGGCGTACTGGCAGGGGCGCCAACCCACTGCTGAGCCGAAAGTGGTGGCGGTGCTGAAGACCAATCTCAAGGACGTTGCCCAGTACTATCACGCGCAGGCGCAGCGCACCAAGGATGTGGCCGACTATCAGGAAGCAGCGAAGTGGTATCGCAGCTACCTGCGATCATGGCCGGACGAACCGGGTTCGGCGGTCACCAACTACCTGCTCGCGGACACGCTGTTTGAGAGCAAACACTATCTCGACGCCGCGCAAGAATACGAGAGCACGGCCTACCACTACGGTGAGCACGAGAAGGCGGCCGCCGCCGGCTACGCCGCGATCATCGCCTACGGGAAGCAAGAAGACACCTTGTCGGGTGAAGCGAAGGCCACGCAGCACTTGAAGACGATCGACAGCTCGTTGAAGTTCGCGCAAGCGTTTCCGGCCCACCCGGAGAGCGCGCAAGTTTTGACCAAGGCCGCCACCGAATTGTACGCGGCCAAGGATTACCTGCGCGCCGTCTCCGCCGCGGAATCCCTGCTCGCCAAGCAGCCGCCGGTGGACATTGCAAAACAGCGCATCGCGTGGACGGTGATCGGCAATTCGAATTTCGATCAAGGCGTGTTCGACAAATCGGAAGCCGCCTATACACACGCGCAGGCGGTCATGCCGCCCAACGATCCGGAGCGGGCCGTGATCGTTGAGCGGCTGGCAGCGTCGATCTACAAACAGGGCGAACAAAAGAGCAAGTCCGGCGACAGCGCCGCCGCCGTCGACGATTTTTTACGCGTCGCGGCCTTGGCGCCCACTTCCAAGGTGCGCGCGAGCGCCGATTTCGATGCCGCCGCGCTCCTGGTGACCCAGAAGCAGTGGGATCGCGCCATCCCCGTGCTGGAAGGCTTTCGCCGCAATTTCCCGGAAAGCCCGCTGCAAACGGACGTCACCCGCAATCTCGCGGTGGCCTATTCGGCGGCGAACAAGCCCGGCCAGGCGGCCGTCGAATTCGAACAGATATCGCAATCGCCCAAGGAGACGCCGGAGGTGCAGCGGGAAGCCACTCTGCAGGCGGCGGATCTTTACGACAAGGCCGGCAATACCCCGAAGTCGCGCGCGATGCTGGAGGCGTTCGTCAAACATTTCCCGCAACCGTTGAGCCCCGCCATGGAGGCGCGCAACAAACTGAGCTTGATTGCGGTGAAGGGCGGCGACTACAGCGGCCGCGACTACTGGCTCAAGGAAATCATCGCCGCGGACCGCAGCGCAGGCGCGGCCCGCAGTGATCGCACGCGTGCATTGGCGGCCAAGGCTACCTTGACGCTGGCGGCGCCGGCGCGCGAGGAGTTCAAGAACATCAAATTGGTGGTGCCGCTCAAGAAATCGCTCGCCGAAAAGCGCAAGGCGATGGAAGCCGCGCTGAAGGCCTACGAGGCCGCCGCCGACTATCAAGTCGCCGAAGTCACGACGGCGGCGACATTCGAAAGCGCTGAACTGTACCGTCAGCTCGGCAAGGACTTGATGAGCTCGGAGCGCCCCAGGAATCTGAAGAAGGACGAATTGGAACAATACGACGTGTTGCTCGAGGAACAGGCTTTTCCGTTCGAGGAGAAGGCAATTAAATTGCATGAAGTCAACACCGCGCGCACGAAAGAGGGTACTTACGACGAATGGGTGCAGAAGAGTTTCGCCGCGCTGGCGCAACTCAATCCAGGCCGTTACGGCAAGGTGGAAATAGGTGAACAGCAGGTTGAATCGATTCGCTAGCGCCCTGCTGCCGGTGCTGCTTGCCGGTTGTCAGAGCACGCCTACGCAGCCCGCGGCACACACGGCGGTCCCCGCGCCGTCGCCCGTGCCTGCGGCTGCGCAGGTTTCGAACACGCCCAAGCCGAGCCCGGCCGGCGCGAGCGCGGCTGCGCCCATCGGCGCCCCGCGCGCCGTTGACGGCAGCGCCCCCGCCCCCGCGGTTTCCACCGCGGCCGGCAGTCCTCCCGTCCCCGATGCCACGCCGATACCGCCTCGGGCCGCGCAGCAGTACAGTCAGGCGCTGCAACTGATGAAATCCAATCGTCATACGGACGCGGAGCTGGAGTTCAAACAGCTCATCGTCGCCTATCCGCAATTTGCCGGTCCCCAATTGAATCTGGGATTGCTGTACCTGCACGATTCCCGGCTGCCGGAAGCGGAGGCTGCATTCAAGGCGGCGCTGCAAGCGACCCCGGCCAACCCGATCGCGGGCGACGAACTCGGCATCGTCGAGCGCCGGCTGGGCAAGTTCACGGATGCCGAGGCCGCTTACCAGCGTGCGATTGCCGCTGAACCAAATTACGCGCCCGCGCATCTCAATCTGGGTGTGCTCTACGATTTGTATCTGTCGGAGCCGCAGAAGGCGCTCGAGCAGTTTGAGCGCTACCTCGAGATCGCCGGCGAGAACAAGCAAGTCGCCGGTTGGGTGATTGAATTGCGCAAGCGCGTCGGGTCGCCGGCGCCGGCCGCCAAGAAGGAGGAGCCCGCATGAATACCTTCCGGACCTTGAGCCCGATCCTGCTTTGTTGGGCCATCAATGTGGCC
>Ga0210406_10004446_pt1 | contig 15016 bp, 10 predicted proteins | sample IncBWC30MmetaG_FD_155454 | JGI IMG/M metagenome (GOLD analysis project Ga0210406, IMG submission 155454) | Forest soil microbial communities from Barre Woods Harvard Forest LTER site, Petersham, Massachusetts, United States - Inc-BW-C-30-M | ecosystem: Environmental > Terrestrial > Soil >... | reverse complement strand
ACGCCTAAATTCCATTTTGGGCTGGAGCCTGAACCCAATTTGCATTAGAGTTTGGGCGTCCCTGATCGCGTAGAGGGAACAGATGGCTTCCAGGCCTTTCCAGCCCACCATGCGGAAGTCACTCACACTTAGCCTCACCTGGCTGCTCACTACCGCGCTGTTCGTCGTCACTGTGGAAAACATCTGGCTGGATCCCTGGCTTAAGAGCCGCTTCTCCGACTTTCCTTCGCTTGTGCCGCAACCACCCAGCATTCTCTGGATCATCACGTTTGGAGCGATAGGCATCGTCTGCGTGGTGCTGATGGTCGGCCAGGTCCTGCTGATGCGCCGCGAAGGCGTGTCGCGCAACGCCAAAATCGTCGCGGGAGTTTCCGTTATCGTGGCGTTGCTGCTCTCTGTGACGTGGTTCCTCGTCACCAGCGGCATCACCGCTGCGCCCCGCTTGATGCTGTTCCGCCCGTCGCCGCGCACGGTGAAACTTACCTGGATCGCCAGCACCACTCCCGGCGTAAGCTACAACATTATCGCGTGACTAAATCCACCGGAAACATCGTGTAGTGGCCGATCTTAAGTAGATCGGCCACTACATTGCTACTATCGTTTCCCCAAAAACCGGAGGCGGCCGGTGAAGGCGCGGCCCTGGCCGCCGGAAAATTGCAGGAACGGAGGCGTCACGCCCACGGCGTCAATGTTGTTCACCACCACGGTCGGATTCTGGCGGTCGGTGAGATTGATCACCGAACCACGCACCGCGAAAAGATATTTGCGGAAGCGAAATTTCTTTTCGAGGCTGATGTTCAGGCTGGCGTAATCCGGAAAACGCAGGCGGTTTGGCGCGCCGATCAGGAATTGCTGCTGGTTCACCACGCTGAACGGATACCCGGTGCGGTACTCAAACAAATACGCGAAATCAATGCCCCAGAACGGCGTCGGTATCGTGCCCCAGGAGAGAGCGCGGTTCGGCGCGTCCCAGGAAAGCGGTGCGCCCTGCTGCGGCTGAAAAAACAGCGCGCCGAGAACCGGATCCAACGCCTGATCGGTGCTCGCGCGCGACCGCGTGTAACTGCCGAACAGGACCGCGCCATTTTCAAATGTATGCCGTGCGGCGAGCGTTGCGCCGCGATATTTGTCGCGCCGCGTGGATTGCAGCAGAAACACGCCGCCAATCTGCCCCGGGTTCGAGGTCTGGAACGCCAACTCGCGGTGGCCGTTGCGCGCCAGCAGTTCCACGGAAACGATCGTTTTTTTCCAGATGCGTTCCTGCCAGCCGGCGCTGGTGATGTCGAAGAACGGCTGCTGCAGGCCGTGCGCGGGCATCGTGAACGTGCTGGTCGCCGGGCCCGCGATCATCGCGCCCGTGGCCGGGTTGTAGAGCGTGTCCACCTGTTGCTGATCCTGCGTCTGCCCCAGGACGGAAAGATTCAGCGGAATGTTGTAAATTCCCCAGCCGATGGAAAATTTTCCGCGGCCGTCTGCAAACGGCAGATAGTTCACCGCGGCGCGCGGTTGCACCATCGCCTGGCGGACAAACTGGTCCCAATCGCCGCGAAGGCCCACCTGTGCCACCCAGCGCGAACTCAGGGTCCAGTTGTCTTGCACGAAAGCGCCCGCAAGCGTGTTGTCTACGTCGATAGTCGCGTTCCCCGTGAACGTCGTCTGCCGCACCTTTTGTGGTTGTGGCGGCGTGTTTTGTGCCGGCGCGTTGAAGGCCTGAATTTCGCCGCGCTGGCTCGATTGATTCAGCACCACCACCGATATATTTGTGCCCACGGAAAACGTGTGCAAGCCATGCCAGTGAGAACCCGGGCGGATGGCGTCGGCAAAAAACTGGTGGCGGCGGCTCGACTGGTCCGAACGTTGAAAAAAATTTCCCTGTGCGCCATTCACGAACAAGAGATAAGGCGCGTTGCCTTGCGGATCGAAATCGCGGACGGTGCGGTCTTCGGCGAAACCCACTTCAAACAGCGTGTGGTTCCACCACAACTGGTTTTTCACCGAAGCGAACAGACGGTTGCTGGGCTCGTCAAGCGTTGTCGATTGCGGATGCAGCGAATCGAGTCCCACGCTGGTGTCGCTTTCGTTGTTGTAGAGCAACGTGAAATGCAGGCTGTCGTTCGGCGCCACGTGCCACAACAAGCGCGAAAAAGAGTCGCCGCTCCACTGCTCGGCGGTGTTATTGCCCGTTTTAATGTCCCGTTCGACGTTCAGCGTGTGGTCGACGCTGAACGATTGCAGGAACCAGAGTTTTCCCGCCACGATTGGCCCGGAAAACGTGATGCGTGGATAATAATTCCCAAGCCTCACGCCCTGGTCTGATCTGAGCCCCGGAATAAAGTCCGTGGCATTGAAGCGCCAGTGGTCATCGCCTTCCGGTGTCTCGAATTTCAGAATGGCCGCGCCGGGGTGCGCGAATTCGGCGCCGAATCTGCCGGTTTCGATTTCCGCGGTGCGCAGGGCATCCACGATGAGGGGAATCGTCAACGTTCCGTTCACCGCGTCGCCGACCTCAAAGCCGTCCATTAGATACTGCGCCTGCGTCTCGCGGGCGCCGGCCACATGCAGCACCCCTTGGTTATCGCGGACGATTTGCGGCAGGGCAATCAGGCTCTGCCGATAATCATGGGAACTGGGCACCGGAATATAGAAAAATTCCGTGGATGTGAGGGTCGCGGATTGCGGAGTTTCGGTTGGCTCGATGCGGTTGGGGTCCGCTACGACGTCCACTTTTTCGCGCACTTCCTGGATGTGATTCAGCGTGAAGGAAAACTCCGTGGAACCGGCGGTCACCTGAAGGGTCTGTCCACGCAAAATGAAGAAGTCCACCTTCTCCATCTGCACGGTGTATTCGCCCGGCGCGAGATTTTTGATGGAAAAGTATCCAGCGTCGTCGGTTAGCGCGGAGATTTTCGGTTTTCCCAAACCTTCAAGTTTTACTTGAACCCCGGCGACGGGCAGTCCGTCTTCGTCCAAGACTCTTCCGTGCAGCGTAACTGCGGAGCCTGCCTGCGCAGGCGGGTCAGCGGCACAAAAACTCCCAGCGAGCAGGAGCGCCACCGTTGCAGCCGCAACTCGCAGACCATGGAACACGAGGAGACCCTTTTGAGTGCGGAGGCGAAGCCTCCGCTTTTACGGTCTAAACTTCGATACCAACTTATCATTTAGTCTTTAAGTATCAACCGTAAAAGCGGCAGCTCCGCTGCCGCACTCAAAAGCGCTACTTGCGCTTGCCCTTCGCGGCTTTCTTTTCTTCCACCACCGCCTGGGCCGCCGCCAATCGCGCGATCGGCACGCGGAACGGCGAAGCGCTGACGTAGTCCATGCCGACCTGATGACAGAACTTCACGCTTTCCGCGTCGCCGCCGTGCTCGCCGCAGATGCCAATCTTCAATTTTGGACGTGTTTTGCGGCCCTTTTCGATGCCCATGCGAACCATCATTCCGACGCCCTTGATGTCCAGCGTCTGGAACGGATCGCCGGGGAAAATGCCGGCCTTCTTTTCGTCCACGTAGTCGGGCAGGAAGCGTCCCGCGTCGTCGCGCGAGAGTCCCATCACAGTCTGCGTCAGGTCATTGGTGCCGAAGCTGAAAAATTCGGCAACCTCGGCGATTTCGTCGGCGAGCAAAACAGCGCGCGGCAACTCGACCATGGTGCCGACCGTGTAAGGAATCTTCACCCCAGCGGCCTTGATCAGCTCATCCGCGACGTGGCGCGTCGCCTGCTCAAGAATCCACATCTCTTTTTTATCGAGCGTGAGCGGAATCATGATCTCAGGTATTACTTTAACCTTTTGTCTGTGGCACTCGATGGCCGCTTCGATGATGGCGCGCACCTGCATCTCCAGAATTTCCGGATAGGTGATCGCCAGGCGGCAGCCGCGATGGCCGAGCATGGGGTTCGCTTCGTGCAGCTGCTCCACGCGGCGCGCCACGGTCTCGACCGGTATACCCAATTCTTTCGCGAGTTCGGCTTGTTTCTCTCGATCGTGCGGAACGAATTCGTGCAGTGGCGGATCGATCAAGCGAATCGTGACCGGGAGGCCGTCCATCGCCTTGAAGATGCCGATGAAATCGCGCCGCTGGAACGGCAGCAACTTGTCGAGCGCCTTCACGCGCGCTTCTTTGTTTTCCGCGACGATCATTTCCTGAATCGCGCGCTGCCGCTCGTGGCTCTTCTCCGGAAATTCGAAGTCGTTGAAGAACATGTGCTCCGTGCGGCAGAGGCCAATGCCCTCCGCGCCGAATTCGAGCGCCTTGCGGGCGTCCTGCGGCGTATCCGCGTTGGTGCGCACGCCGATTTTGCGAATTTCGTCGGCCCATTTCATGATCGTCTGATAGGCCTTCGGGAATTCCGGCGTCACCAGCGGCAATTTATCGGCGTAAACCACGCCTTCGCTGCCGTCGAGCGTGAGCCATTCGCCTTCTTTTACGACTTTGCCGCTCTTGCCGTCCTTCATGGTTTTCGTTTTGTAGTCGATGTCGAGAGTTTCGGCGCCGACGATGCAGCACTTGCCCCAGCCACGCGCAACCACGGCGGCGTGAGAGGTCTTGCCTCCGGTCGCGGTGAGAATGCCCTGCGCCACGGCCATGCCGCCAACGTCTTCGGGGCTGGTTTCGCGGCGGACGAGAATCACTTTCTCGCCCCTGGCGGCCCACTCTTCCGTTTCGTTCGCGGAGAAGCAGACCTTGCCGACCGCGGCTCCGGGCACGGCATCAATGCCGTGCGCCACGATTTTGCTGCTGAGCGTTTTCTTGTCGACCTTGGAATCGATCACGGGATAGAAGAGCCGGTCAATATCCTCTGGCTTGATGCGCAGGACCGCTTCTTCCTTGGAGATGAGCTTCTCGTTGGCCATGTCCATGGCGATCTTGAATGCCGCGGACGGCGTGCGCTTGCCCGTGCGCGTCTGTAGCATGTAGAGCTTGCCCTCTTCGATGGTGAACTCCATGTCCTGCATGTCTTTGTAATGACCTTCAAGCTTTACTCGAACCTTTTCGAGTTGCGCGTAGGCCTTGGGCATAATCTTATTCAGCTCGGCAAGGCGCACCGGAGTGCGAATTCCGGCCACCACGTCTTCGCCCTGAGCGTTGGTGAGGTAGTCGCCATAGAAAATCTTTTCGCCGGAACTCGGGTCGCGCGTGAAGCAGACGCCCGTGCCGGAATTATCACCCGTATTCCCGAACACCATTTGCACCACGTTGACGGCGGTGCCGAGCAGTCCGGTGATTTTCTCCACGCGACGGTAGGTGACGGCCTTCTCCGCCATCCACGAGCCGAACACGGCGCCGATTGCGCCCCAGAGTTGCTCCATCGGATCGTCGGGAAACTCCTCGCCGGACTTTTCCTTGAAGTATTGTTTGTATTCCGCGACGAGTTCCTTCCAGCCGCTGGCGGGAACCGCGGTGTCTTCCTTCACGCCGAGGCGCTGTTTCATCGCACGCAAGCGGTGCTCCAGGTCTTCCTTGGACATGCCCATCACGACGGTCGAGTACATCTGCACGAAGCGGCGGTAGGCGTCGTAGGCAAAGCGTTCATTCTTCGTGGCTTTAGCAAGACCGTCGACGGATTTGTCGTTCAGGCCGAGGTTCAGAATCGTTTCCATCATGCCGGGCATGGAGCGCGCGGAACCCGAGCGCACGCTGACGAGCAGCGGACTTTTCGGATCGCCGAGTTTCTTGCCGGTGACTTTTTCGAGCTTCTTGACGTTGTCCACCACCTGCTTCTTCAGCTCGCTTGGATATTTCTTGCCGTTCTTGTAGAAGTAGTCGCAGGTTTCCGTGGAGATGGTGAAGCCCGCGGGAACGGGAAGACCGATGCGGGTCATCTCCGCGAGTCCCGCGCCCTTGCCGCCCAGGAGATCGCGCCATTCGCCGTCGCCCTCTGATTTGCCTGCACCAAAAAAATAGACCCACTTTTTCACTTTATGCCTCGCTTGAGTTTTGCCTGCATGTACTGGCGAGTGAAGCGGCGCCCGATTGGGATTGGAGCGCCGCGCTCGACTCGCCGGAAGAAGATTTTGGTGGCGGCGGGCTCTAGTCCGCCGCAGTCCGTGTAGGGGCGGCTTTATGCCGCCTTCCGTCGGTTCATTAACCTTTCCGTTCAAGAGAGGCGGGGTAAACCCGCCCCTACATTCTTCAAAAATGTCGGCGCGCCGACATTTAAAGTAATACTTTAAGGTTTCCTTTTGAGTGCGAAGGCGAAGCCTCCGCTTTTGAGGGGCTGGCCTAGGTTCCAAATTATAATTTTGGCTCGGCTCTTTACTCCTCAAAAGCGGCAGGTTCGCTGCCGCACTCAAAAAACGCCCTACACCTCGCCGCCGAGCTCGGAGAAGTCGGCGATGGTGGTAAACTCGCGCAGGATTTCGGCGAGGAGCGCCAGGCGGTTCTTGCGGACCGCTTCGTCTTCGGCCATCACCATCACTTCTTCGAAGAAGCCATCCACCGCTTTGCGGAGGCCCGCGATCTCTTCCAGGGCTTCCTGATACTTCCCCATCCGCTTGTCCACCACGACGCTGGCGGCGGCCTTGCGCACGGCCGCGTACAGACTTCGCTCCGCGTCCTTCTCGAAGAGTTGGGTGTTGACGACCTGCAGATCACCCGCTGGGAGGTTGGCCTTTTCGAGAATCTTGCGAATGCGCTTGAAGGAGACGGCCAGTGGCTCGAAGTTACGCGTCTTGCGGATGGCCTTCAGGGCCTTGAGGCGCTTCTCCACGTCCACTAAATCGTCGGCGCCGGTGCGAAAGACGGCGCTGACTTCGTCGTAGGCGTAGCCGGACTTTTCCTTGAGGACAAACTTGGCGCGGTCATAAAGGAAGTCGAGCACCTGCTGCTCCTGCGCCGGAGTGACTGTCTTCTTCGGCGGATTGGTGAGCAATGCTTTGGATGCAGCGCCAACTGCGAGCGATAGCGACAAAGGGAGTTTCTGGTCGAGAATGATTTTCACGATGCCGAGCGCGGCGCGCCGAAGTGCGTACGGATCGCTGGAACCTGTGGGGATTACGCCCACGCTGAAGCAGCCGACGACGGAGTCTAGCTTGTCCGCCAATGCAACTGCGCAGCCGGTGAGGTTGCGCGGGATGGGATCATCGAGGCCCACGGGGCGATAGTGATCGTACACGGCATCGGCAACCACTTCGGGTTCGCCTTGCGCGCGGGCGTAGAGGCCGCCAACGATGCCCTGCAGTTCCGTGAATTCGCGAACCATCTCCGTGGCCAGGTCACACTTGGCAAGTTCCGCGGCGCGGTCGGCATCGGCGACGTGGGCCTGAATCATGCCGAGGTTGAACCACTGCTCAGCGAGCCAGCGGGCGATGGCGCGCATGCGCTCGACCTTGGCGTGGTAGCTGCCGAGGCGCGATTCGTAGGTGATCTTGTCGAGCTTCGGGAGGATGTCCGCAAGGCGGACTTTCTGATCGGACTCCCAAAAGAAGCGGGCGTCGGCAAAGCGGGCGCGCAGGACGCGTTCGTGCCCGGCGCGGACGAGGCCCTGAGAATCCTTGGCAAGATTAATGACCGCGAGGAAATGCGGCGCCAGTTCCCCGCTGCGCTTCTCGACGGCGAAATATTTCTGGTGGCCGCGCATCACGGTGATCAGGATTTCGTCGGGGAGTTCGAGGAACGCGGGATCGAAGCTGCCCTCGATGACGTGGGGAAACTCGTTGAGGTAGGTGACGAGTTGCAGGAGGTCGGGGTCGGGGTGGACGTGGAAACCGGTGCGCTTCGCGTAGGTGGCGAGTTCGCGCTCGATCCTTTCGCGGCGTTCGGCGGGGCGCACGATGACGCCGTTGGCACGGAGTTTCTTTTCGTAGTCGGTGAAGTTCTTGACGCGAATCTGGGCGGCGCCGAGGAAACGATGGCCTACGGTGACCTCTCCAGCAGTGATGCCGGCGAAGGAGAACTTCAGAGGCTTGCCATCGAGGACGCCGACAAGCCAGCGGATGGGGCGGATGAAGCGCGCGCCTTCGAGGCCGGTCCAAGTCATGGTGCGCGGCCACGGGAGATCGTGAATCACCCTCGGGAGAATTTCCATTAACAGTTCGTGGGCAGTGCGGCCGCGCTTGGTGACTTTGGCGGCGATATATTCGCCTTTCGGAGTTTGCACCAGGTACACCTGATGGAGCGGCACGCCCTGGCGCTCGGCAAAGCTGACGGCGGCTCGGGTGGCGGCGCCACTCGCGTCGTAGGCGACGGACTTTGGCGGGCCGGTGACTTCGTTCTCGACGTCGGCTTGCTTGGCGATGAGTCCGCGGACCCAGGCGGTGAGGCGGCGCGGGCCGCCGAAGGTTTCGATGGTGACGCCCTGCTGGTAGTTTTCAGCGGCGAGGTGGCGTTCGAGGATGGCTTGGAGTTCACTGACGGCGCGAGGCAACATGCCGGCGGGGATTTCTTCGGCCCCGATTTCGAAGAGGAGTTCGACGCGCGGGTCGGGTTTCGCGGATGGCTTGGCGGACTTGGGCATGGGTGAGGAGTGTTTGGTTCCCTTTTTGGCGGAGGTCATTGGGACACCGCCGGAATGAGAAGGGTCTGACCCACTTGCGCAAATGCTGCAACAACTGTCATCCCGAGTTCGCGTCGTTTGCGGGCGAGGGATCTGCTGTTAGATGAGGCCGAAGAAAAAGCAGGTTCCTCACCCCGTTCAAAAGGCGAACGGGGTTCGGAATGACAGGTATCAGAAGTTGGCTGCAGGCGAGGAGAAGCGTCGCTTATGGACGACCACCGGGATGATTTGCTCAAAAATGTCGGCGCGCCGACATTTAAAGTATTACTTGAAGGTTTTTCCAAATAATTTGTTTTCAGAATCATGGGAGATTTGATTTTGGCGTCGTTCCAAAATGGGAAGGCCGTGGTGCGGCTTACTTCGTAAAAGCGAGAGCTTTGCTCTCGCACTCCAAGGGTCGGCGCGCCGACATTTAATGTATTACTTGAGGTCATGCACGCACCCCGGGTTTGGGTGCTGCACCGGTGGTTTGCTCGAGATAAGCGGCAGCAGCTCGGCAGGAGAGTGTCCGGACTCTCTGCATCAGGGCGGCGCGTTCTGTGGCCGAGATGACGCCGCGCGCGTCCATCAGATTGAAGAGATGCGAGCACTTGAGGCAGTGGTCGTAGGCGGCCAGGATCGGGTAACGCTTCAACGCCGCGGGCGAGGCGCCAACGGTTTCCTCTCGTTTCTTCCAGCCATCGAGGAGTTCCTTGGCTTCTTTTTCGTGCAGTTCGAATTCGGAGCGCAGCGCCTTGGCGTCGCTGCGGTCGAAGCTGTATTCGGAGAGTTGCTGCTCTTCCGCGAGGCGGATGTCGCCGTAGGATTTGTCGTTGGTCCAGCGGATCTGGTAGACGCTTTCGACGTCCTGCAGGAAGGCGCAGATGCGTTCGAGGCCATAGGTGATTTCGACGGAGATGGGGTCGAGGTCGATGCCGCCGCTTTGCTGGAAGTACGTGAACTGGGTGATCTCGAGGCCGTCGAGGAGCACCTGCCAGCCAATTCCCCAGGCGCCGAGCGTGGGAGATTCCCAGTTATCTTCCTCGAAGCGAATGTCGTGGGCTTTGAGATCGATGCCGATGGCGCCGAGGCTGCGCAGGTAGAGGTCTTGAACATTCGCGGGTGAGGGCTTGAGGATCACTTGATATTGGAAGTGCTTGTAGAGGCGGTTGGGATTTTCGCCGTACCGGCCATCGGCAGGGCGGCGGGAAGGCTGTACGAAAGCCACCCGGTAGGGGGCGGGGCCGAGGACGCGGAGGAACGTCTCCGGATGCATGGTGCCGGCGCCGACTTCCGTGTCGTAGGGCTGCTGGAGAACGCACCCCTGGGCGTCCCAGAAGTGCATGAGCTTGAGGATGAGTTCTTGAAAGGTTAGCCCTTTATGTTTGGGCTTAGGTTCAAGTTTTACTTTAACGTTCACGGCGTCTCCAAGAGTTCGCGCGTTGCGAGCTTGCGCTCGGTGTGATGCTCGATCCAGTTCAGGGCCGCCTCGCGCAATTCCCTGGCCCAGGGTTGCGACTCGAGCGCGGCGTCCAGCTTGTCCAGCCCTTCCCGCGTAAAGACCTCGGCGAGGTGACGCGCATCGCTCGAAACCGGCTTCATGCCGGAGCGGCGATGCTCTTCGCAGAACAGGCCGGGAAACGCCGATGACTGATAAGCCGGCCGGCTCCCAAGCGGCTTGCCGCATTCGGCGCAGACATCGAAGCGCGGCAGCCAGCCCGCGAGCCGCACGGTCCAGAAAGCGAAATAGCTCAGCGGGAGGATGCCATTCCCGCGGCGTTCCACCTCGCGCACCGTGAGCAGAATGAGCCGGAACATCGGCTCGGACGGCTCGTGCTCCGGAAGAACGAGTTCGACGGTTTCGCTGACGAGCGCCAGGCTGGTCGAGAGCTCGTAGTCGCTCTGAGACTTGTTGAAGGACTCGAGCAACTCAGCCTGCTGGATGCGTACCAGGTCGCGCGTTTCGCGTTCGATATACCAGAGCTGAACGTGCGCGAGCAATTCCAGCGTGGAGCCGTAGCGGTTCTTGATGCGGCGCGCGCCAGCGGCTACTCCCCGCATGCGACCCGAAGTGCGGCCCAGAAAACTGACCAGGCGATCGGCCTCGCCCAGCGCGAAGGTCTTCAGGATGATGGCTTCCGTTTCGCGGGCAGGCATGAAATGTCGGCGCGATCGCTTGGAAAGAGTTGTACGGAAAGACTCTGGGCAAGCGGGACGCACATGCAGGACTAGATTGAATACCACAGGTGAGGAAGCATCGCAATGTTGGCGTGGGGGAGTTGTGGAAGAAATGGGAGAAATTGGGCGGCGTTCGAACCAATTTTCAGCTTGGGAAAACCTTCAAGTATTACTTTCAATGTCGGCGCGCCGACATTTTTTGAGGCGGCATCGCCGAAATGCCCGTTAACTCTGTCTGTAGCTCCGGCCTTCAGGCCTGAGGGTTTTCGATGGTGTGGCAGGGTCGTGACCGCGTTCGGGAAAGCCTCACCCTGAAGGGGTGAGCTACAGGACTGGCGCTGACACTTTGACTCGGAACGTGGAGTTTGAGAGGAAGGGTCGCAACCGTAAAGCGGCAGCTTCGCTGTCGCACTCAAAAAGAGGCTCGTGCACGGATCAGCGCGATTTCTGGGCCGAAATTTGGGGTAAAAAGATTCTGTTAACCAGGGAATTTCGCGGGGGAAATTATAGGACGCTGGGGTCTCGGTACTTCCCTTCCCGGCCCGGTATTCGAGGATCTGGCGCGTGCAAAGTCGGCTACAGGCTGGCAATAAATGGATTGAGGTTCGCCTAGACTCGCAGTACGTTGGCGGAGACGGATGGTCGTGGTTTTCAACGAAGTTGGAGACGGAGATCAACATGCGAATTTTGAGAATGCTGATTGTGTTGGGCGTGGTGCTCTGCCCCTTTGCTGGCGCCGTTAGAGGCCAGGTGGTGCGGTGCTCTTCGGATGACGGGCGCCGGAATTATTGCCAGGCGGATACGCGCTATGGGGTGACTATGGTGAAGCAGGTGAGCGGCGCAGCTTGCCAGGAGGGCTACTCGTGGGGGGCCGACGAGCGCGGGATTTGGGTGGATCATGGCTGCCGGGCCGAGTTTGGGCTGAGGAGCGCCAACTATGAGAGTGGCGGAAAGCGGATTGGCTGCTCTTCCGATGACGGGGGACGGAATTATTGCAGGGTAGAGACGCGAGCGGGCGTGGCGTTGGAAAAGCAGACGAGCGGGTCTGCCTGCCAGCAGGGATATTCATGGGGGTACGACGAAGGCGGAATTTGGGTGGACCACGGGTGCCGGGCTTACTTCCGGGTGGAGTTTGAGCGGCGCAGGGAAATTCGGGGAGGCGAAGGGATTGTGCGCTGCTCGTCGGATGACGGAGGGCGCCACTACTGCGATGCGGACACGCGCGGAGATGTGGAGTTGTTCCGCCAGCACAGCGAAGCGGCTTGCCAGGAGGGTTATTCGTGGGGCTTTGATGAGCGGGGGGTCTGGGTGGACCATGGCTGCCGAGCGGAGTTTGTGGCGCAGCCGAACGAGCGGCCGGAGCGTGGGGGAGTTCCGAGCGGACCAACGCAATCGCTCTACTGCGCTTCGGATGATGGAAGAAGGAATCTCTGCCAGGTGGACGCGCGGGGTGGTGTGCAGTTGGTGAAGCAGCGGAGCGGGGCAGCTTGTCAGCAGGGGTATTCGTGGGATTTCGACGAGCGCGGGATTTGGGTGGACCACGGGTGCCGGGCGGACTTTGTCGCGATAGGCCGCGGCGAGGAGCACGGCGAAGAACATCATCACGGACGAGAGTGCCGGCGGTCGGTGGGAGAGGATCGAGCGCGGGAGTTGGTGGAGCAGTGCAGGCAGGTTTCGCCGGGGACGCATCCGCCGTGCAACGCGGAGAATTCTTGCCGTGTGATTACGGATGAGATTCGGAGGAGCTGCCAGTTGCTGGGTCGGGATGGGCCGCGGTTTTGCGAAGAGTATAGGTAGTGGGGATAAGAAATGTCGGCGCGCCGACATTGAAGGTAATACTTGAAGGTTTTTTGAGTGCGGAGGCGGAGCCTCCGCTTTTGAGGCGTTCACACCGAGTTCCAATCTTGGTTCTGGCTAGGATTCTTACGCCGTAAAAGCGGCAGCTGAGCTGCCGCACTCCAAAGCGCTGCGCGCGGGCGCGGGGCACGATACACTGGCTGAATGATTCCGCTGAAGGATATTAATCCGACACGAAGCTTCCCTTTTGTCAATCTGATGCTGATTTCGGCGAACGTGCTGGTGTTCTTGTACCAGGTCACTTTGTCACCCCACGCGGCTAAGGCATTTATGCTGGCGAACGCGACTATACCAGCGCGGATTCCGGCGTTTCTGGCGGGGCATGCGCCGGCCAGCGTGGCGCTGTTTCCTTTGTTCAGCAGCATGTTTCTGCACGGCGGGTTGATGCACCTGCTGGGGAACATGCTGTTTCTTTATATATTCGGGGACAACGTGGAGGATACGTTCGGGCACATCGGGTATTTGTTTTTTTATCTTTTGTGCGGGATTGGGTCGGGACTGATTCATGTGCTGTTCAATTGGGGCTCGGGGATACCGGCGCTGGGGGCCAGTGGTGCGATCAGCGGGGTGATGGGGGCGTACGCGGTGCTGTTTCCGAAGCACCAGATATTGACGTTCTTTTTCATTTTTCTGATTCCAGTGCCGGCCATTTTGATCTTGGGGTATTGGTTTGTGCTGCAGTTTGTGGCGGGGATTAATGGGTTGGGGATGGCGACGGCGGGGGGAGTGGCGTGGTGGGCGCATATCGGAGGATTTTTGATGGGGGTGATGATTGCGTGGGCGACCAAGAAGAGATAAGAAAGAGAAGGTAACAGTTAACACAGAGGGCACTGAGAAAGAGCACACAGATCACAGACAAGAGAGGCCTTCAAGTGTTACTTGAATGTTTGGAGATTTGGTTGAGGAGGTAGTCGGAGACTTCGGCTGTGGTTTTGGAGCCGCTGAGGTCGGGGGTGGTGATGTTGTCGTTGAGGGCGGATTTTACGGATTGTTTCAGCAGGTGAGCTTCGTCGTTCCAGCCTAGAAATTCCATTAACAAGCCAGCGGTTAGAACGGAGCCGAAGGGGTTCGCGATTCCCTTCCCGGCGATGTTGGGGGCGGAGCCGTGGACCGGCTCGAAGAGCGAGGTGCGGCCGGGATGGATGTTGGCGGAGGGGGCGAGGCCGAGGCCGCCGGCGAGTTGCGCGGCGAGATCACTGATGATGTCGCCGAAAAGATTGTTGGTGACGATGACGTCGAACTGGCGTGGGTCGCGGACGAGTTCCATCGCGAGCGTGTCGATATAAAGGTGGCGGGAGTCCACTTCGGGATATTCGGCGCGGACGGATTTGAAGACGCGCTGCCAGAGGTCGCCGGCGTAGGTCATGGCGTTGGATTTGTCGGACATGCAGAGGCGCTTGAGTTTGTGGGTTTCGGTGTACTCGAAGGCGTAGCGAATGATGCGCTCGACGCCTTTGCGGGAGTTGACGTCCTCCTGGGTGGCGATTTCGTCGGGGGTGCCTTTTTTGAAGAAGCCGCCCATGCCAACGTAGAGGCCTTCGGTGTTTTCGCGGAAGACGATGAGACGGATGTCGTTGGTGGTGATGTCGCGGAGGGGTGTGTAGCGCGGATGGAGGAGTTCGGTGGGGCGGGCGTTGACGAAGAGATCGAGCTTGAAGCGCAGGCCGAGGAGGATGTCGGCGGCGTGCTGGTTGGAGGGGACGCGGGGATCGCCGAGAGCGCCGAAGAGGATGGCGTCGAATTCGTCGCGCAGCATTTCGACGGCGCCGGGAGGAAGAGTGATGCTTTCGCGAAGGAATTTGTCGGCGCCCCAGTCGAAGTGGACGAACTCGAGCGGGCGATTATGCCTAGCTGCGGCGGCCTGGATGGCTTTGACGGCTACGGGAGTGACTTCCTTGCCGATGCCATCGCCGGGAATGACAGCGATGCGTGCGTTGGGACCGCCGTTGCGGAGGGGGAGATTGGGCACGTTTTTTCGCTCCATGGGTTTGTGGATGAGGGTTACGTTAGCACAGGTGGCGGAGAGTTATCAGCAAGCGGTAATCAGTAAGAGGCGAACAGATAGCAGCGATCAGATAACAGAAGGCGGGCGCCGGAGCTATGCTTTGCGTGGGAATAGAACGAGGAGAAATGGAGTTGGATACGAGTAGAAGTGCGTAATCGAGATTTGCGGCCGGAGGATGACGATGGAAAAGATGGTGAAGATGATGGCGGTGATGGCGGTGATGGGCCTAGTGATGGTGTGCGCATGTTTCCGGATTGCGGCACAGGGGACGCCGGTGGAAGGGACGGTGGAGGCGACGGGGAAACTGCTGAAGGTGATGGCGATGGGAGCGGAGACTACGGGATGGGCGATTCAGTTTGAGGATGAGGTGAGTTTTGGTGGGAAGCCGACCCATGCGATTGAAGTGGAAGGGGACGTGAAGAAATTGGGGAAGCTGGAGAACAAGAAGGTGACGGCGAAGGGGACGATTGTGCACCGGTCGGGAGTGGAGGCGAAAGACCGGAT
>Ga0210406_10004444_pt1 | contig 15020 bp, 14 predicted proteins | sample IncBWC30MmetaG_FD_155454 | JGI IMG/M metagenome (GOLD analysis project Ga0210406, IMG submission 155454) | Forest soil microbial communities from Barre Woods Harvard Forest LTER site, Petersham, Massachusetts, United States - Inc-BW-C-30-M | ecosystem: Environmental > Terrestrial > Soil >... | reverse complement strand
ACCGGTTAATATTCTGGTCAACAACGCCGGTATAGTTGTCCTGGGCGGCGTCCTCGAGCTTAGTCCCGGAGACTGGGATCGCGTATTTGAAACAAACCTGAATGCTTGTTTCCTGCTTTCGAAACTGGCGGCTAGGTCAATGGTTCAACAGGGCGGGGGAAAAATCATCAACATTGCCAGCGAACTAGCCATGTTTGGTTCGGCACATGTCCCATCTTACAGCGCGTCCAAGGGCGCTTTGGTCCAGTTGACAAAGTCCATGGCCATCGAACTCGCCAAGTTCAATGTCCAGGTAAACGCCATCGCACCCGGCTTTATCGATACCGATATGGTGGCACCGATCAAAGAAATGCCGCTGTATGACGATGTCATCAAACGAACCCCGGCTGGCCGGTTTGGCACGCCAGAAGAATGCGCCGGAACGGCGATCTACCTGGCCTCGCACGCCTCCGATTTTGTAACCGGTGCTACTATCTATCTGGATGGCGGGTTCGCGGTGCAGCTATGACATTCGACTACGGTGCTGAAACACCGCCAAGCGAGAACCTGTTTGTTGAAACCGTGTTGAACGCCGCGTGTGCCCAGCTTCTCCGTAGTTATACGGAAGTTCGTCATCCGCTCTCCGGTCCGCCGCGACTAACCAACGATCAACTGCGCGGGGCGATCGAATATATCCACGAAAATCTAAGGGAATCTCTTGATCTGGGTTCGGTCGCTCAAGCCTGAGGCTCGTATAGCAGCGCTGCCGCGAATTTTGGCTGGGTGCGCGAGGCGAGGAAGGAGAATACCCGCTGTGGTCTTTGACTGACGAGCAACAAAGCACCCGGCCAAAATTCGCGCAGCCCTTCGGGTTGGGGCGGCGCCGGCGACTCGCGGCGTTGCTGGCTCGTTAAATAGGGCTCAGCTATTCGCCTCCCCAGCCCCGAAGGCTTTCGGGGCTCCCAACGCCGCTATACCAGCCTCAGACTTGGTGCACTAGTTCTTGACCGGATGTCTCTTTGGCTTCGGGCGCAGCCTGGCCAACCACTCCTTGCTGCCGTGTCGCTTCCCATTATAGCGCGGGTTTACGATAGCGATAAGCTCCTGCTGGATCTTTCGCTCTTTAACAGGATTGACCGACCAGGTACGCTTGAGTGCCGGCCGCACTACCGAGTGTGCAGAAGCCGACTAACGCTCAATTCATACTCACGTCGCCACCGTACGGAGCGCACAATCGTCAACAAAAGCAGCGTCATGCACGTGATCAGAATCGGCAGTGCAAGGCATGGGACTATTACGCAGAACGGTGCTGCCACGGCCGCAATCAACCACAGAATCAAGCCGACTGCCGTTAGCGCACGGGGTCGGCGTCTCCAGAACCAAGCGATTCGATCCAGCTCGTCCTCGGGTACTGTCCGATAGTCGACCTCCACCTTTTCCAGGAGCTCAATTGGACATAACTCCTCGTATTTCCAAGTCTGATCATGGTGTAAATCTCGCCAAAATCTAACCAGGTGTTCGCTACATTTGATCCCTGGTACAGAGTAAATATTCGAGACCTTGCTTTCCAATTCGCCCTTCTTCATCGTTCTCCAATTTGATCTATTTTTTAAAGTCGAATCCGATCCTGTTTTGGTGTGAAACGTCCGGAATTAAGCGGCGATTCCTAAGGCGATGTTGATTTGTGACCAGATCGCCGTTCTTACTGTCCAAACGGCCGATGTTTTACCTCGGTCTTTTCTGGTGACCTGATCCGTTGGGGGGCCGCAGCGTATTGCGCAAGAATCAGAAATTCTTCAGCAAGAATCCGCGGCTGACAGCCCTGCACCCGCGGCGTACTCATCTAGCGGGAGTTAAATAGATGGAAAAGACAGAACAGAATTTGAAGGTAATTGCTGCGAGTTATGGTGTGCAAAAACTGGGTCCCCGCCAAGGCCGGACCATTTCGGTAGGCGGCACTCGGTTGACTTGGAAAGCCAGGGGAGCAGATACTGGCTACGCCAATAGTATCTATGAGATGGACCTGCCTCCCGGGAAGGGCATTCCCACTAATAGCCACCCATATGCCGAGGTCTTCTATGTAACTATGGGACATACGGACTTTTTGCGGATCGACGACCAGGGTCAGGAAGAGTGGGTACGGTGCGGGCCAGGGGACACCCTAATTGCGCCGGCAAATGCACTCCATGCGTTTCACAACCGGACAGATAAGCCCACCCGTTTTCTGAGCTCGTCGGGCTACTATCATGAAGTTGCCCTGGAGAGGTACGGGCAGGCAGTTGATATCGACGCGCCATTGCCTCCGGATAAGGCGCCAACCGAAGGGGAGGCGCAGCAGTATCTCGAGGTACTTAAGGATGCGACGGTCAACGTGCAGATGTACTTTCCGCAAGCGAGAGCGGAAAGCGGACTCGCCGTCCTTCAAGAAATGGCTAAGCGGAACGCGTCGCAGTAGAACCACCTGATCGCTGCGGTTAACGGTTGAGACAGCGAATACAGCCATTGAGACAGAAAGCGGCCGATGGCCATACTATGACGAGATAATGAGTCTCCAGTTTAGCTAGCTTGGCACATGGGAAGCTGACTAAACGACTTATAAACTTGTTGAGTTATGAAAATTGCGATCATCGGAACGGGCTATGTTGGATTAGCGACGGGAGCCTGTTTAGCGGAAGTGGGCCATCAGGTCATTTGTATTGACAATGATGAACCTAAAATTAAACGACTTAGAAATGGTAACATCCCGATTTATGAGCCCGGCCTCGAGGAGGTAGTTCATCGCAATGCTTCTGCTTGTAGACTTTCCTTTAGCACCAGTGTCGAAGAAGGAGTCGAGACCGCCGAGGTGATCTTCATTGCGGTACCAACGCCTCCCCAGACCGATGGTGGTGTTGATTTGACTTACATCGAGCGAGTGGCGCGCGAAATCGCGTACGTTCTAAAGGGATATAGAGTGATCGTCGATAAGAGCACCGTACCGGTAAAGACCGGTGAGAAAGTGGCGGACACCATTCGGCGATACAACCGAACGGGGGCCGACTTCGACGTCGTCAGTAATCCGGAATTTCTCCGGGAAGGCTGCGCGGTAGGCGATCTGATGAAGCCCGATCGGATTGTAGTCGGGTGTAACAGTAAGCGCGCGTTGGCTGCCATGAAAAAAGTTTATGCGCCGTTCACTGCCCCAATGATTGTTACCGACATTAATAGCGCGGAGCTAATTAAACACGCCGCGAATTCATTTCTCGCGCTGAAGATCTCCTACATCAATGCTGTGTCCGCGATCTGCGAAGCGACTGGGGCGGATATTCAGAAGGTCGCCGAAGGCATTGGAGCCGACAAACGCATCGGACGTAGTTTTCTTAGCGCAGGACTTGGCTACGGCGGCTCCTGTTTTCCAAAGGACGTCGCTGCCTTCATCTCGATCAGTGAAGAGATCGGCGAACCATTCGGCCTTCTTAAAGAGGTACAACGCATTAATCAGACCCAGCGGGCGCGTTTTTTGCGAAGACTGCGCGACACTTTGTGGGTATTAAAGGAGAAGCGGATTGCTTTTTGGGGACTCACGTTTAAAGCGGATACAGATGATGTTCGAAACTCCGTGGCAGTGGATCTGGTAAATGATCTGATCCGCGAGGGCGCCCTAGTGACTGCGTACGATCCCAAGGGGAACGAAAAAGTACAGGAACTCAACTTGTGTCCAGGTCTGCATTTAGCAGACTCTGCTCTAAATGCAGTTCACGACGCGGAGGCTCTGGTTGTGGCGACCGAATGGCCCGACTTTGCTGCAGTTGACTTTGCCGAAGTACATCGGCGGATGCACACGGCGGTCGTTTTCGATGGAAGGAACTTACTCGACGCGGATGCGATTAGAGATCTGGGCTTTCATTATTACTCGATAGGACGGCCGCAACCCAAAGCAAGTGGTGACGGTTTTTCGGAACTCGTCAGTCCAATCAAATTTAGAACTTCGTCGAAGAATGTCGGCAGAAAACTGAGCGAGCAAGTGACCCGGGGGAGCAGGTGAGTAGCGGGTTCTGCGAACAGTTACAAACCGTAGCTTAAACATTTTGAAAGCGTATGTTTGAATCTGCTTCTTCGAAAAATGTCGCCGTCGTCACCGGGGGAGGCGGATTTCTCGGATCCCACTTGAGTGACCGCCTGATTGCCGAGGGGTTTAGGGTTATTGCCGTGGACAATTGCGTTACAGGTTCTCCGGATAACATCGCACATTTAGCCCGTAACCCGGATTTTAGGTTTATTCGGCACAACGTGAGTGAGTTTATCTTCATACCTGGTCGGATTGATTATGTCTTTCACTTTGCCTCACCGGCTAGTCCGATCGACTATCTTGAACTGCCCATCCCGACTTTGAAGGTAGGGGCGCTGGGAACTCACAACGCTCTTGGGCTAGCAAAAGAGAAGCATGCCGTCTTCGTTTTGGCTTCTACCTCGGAATGCTATGGTGATCCCTTGGTCCATCCGCAAAAAGAAGACTATTGGGGGAATGTCAATCCAATCGGCCCGCGCGGAGTATACGATGAAGCCAAACGTTTTGCTGAAGCCATTACCATGGCCTACCATCGGCATCACTCGTTGGACACGAAGATCGTTAGAATTTTTAACACTTACGGGCCTAGAATGCGTTTAAAGGATGGTCGGGTAGTTCCGGCGTTTATTAGTCAGGCGCTCAACCAGGAACCGTTGACGGTCTTCGGCAATGGATCCCAGACTCGTAGTTTTTGTTATGTTTCAGATCTAATCGAAGGCATCTTCCGCCTGGCCATGACCGACTATCATGAGCCGGTCAACATCGGCAACCCTCGCGAAATGACCATCCTTGAATTTGCCGAAAAAATCCTGCAAATCACAGGCTCTAAGTCTCAAATAGTAAATAAACCCTTGCCGGAAGACGATCCAAAAGTTCGTCGTCCCGATATTTCCCGGGCGCGAAGACTTCTCGGCTGGGAGCCAAAAGTAGATTTCGAGTCAGGAATCCGCGAGACGATCTTGTATTTCAAAGACCGCAAGGCGACCTAGCCCAAGGTGAGGAAGCGTAAGGGCGCAGCTACCGCAAGCGATACGCAGCGGAAGCATCCTAAATGGGCTGCTGATCGTAGTTCGACGGCTGACCTGCGCAGGTTTAGCTAGTAGACCTAGTGGACAGAGTAGACGTAGTGGACGTCTCCAGACTGAGCGGTTATCGTTGCCTGCACTCTGTGTACTTAGTCCACTCTGTCCACTAGCCGCGTCGACTTACCCGAGCGTTTTAGCAGGCTCAGGTATCGGGCCAGAGGCAGGTATACCGGCAGACGTCGCTCTCTTGTCCTAATCGGCGCGATTACTGTCTGAATCGCGGCAGGTTGATTCGTGGGGGGAGCAGAAGAAGAACTGAGAGCTTCTATCCTGTCATAACTTGCAACAACGTGGATAAGAACTCACATTCGCTATCTCCACGGAAAATTTATCGAAACCAAATTATCGCGTGAAACATCGTCTTGTTGATCTTTCAGTGCCGCTGGAAAATGACGTTCCGGCGGATCCGCCAGGCGCAGGTCCAAAGATAGAGTACCTTCGGCATGAGGATACGGCCAAAACCATATGCCAGTTCTTTCCCGGCCTGAAACCCGAAGATTTACCGGCCAGGGAAGGCTGGGCAGTTGAACTGATTAATCTCTCTACGCACAACGGAACGCATCTGGATGCACCTTGGCACTTTGCCACAACGATGAATGAAGGTGAACCGGCATGGACCATCGACCAGGTTCCATTGGAATGGTGTTTTCAACCGGGTGTTAAGCTTGATTTCCGGCATTTTGCCGATGGATATGTGGTAACCGCTCAAGATATTGAAGCGGAATTGGACCGCATTGGTCATCGATTAAGCCCATTAGAAATCGTCCTGGTTAATACGGCGGCGGGGGCGCGATATGGAATGCCGGACTATGTATCGAAGGGCTGCGGCATGGGTCGCGAAGCCACTCTTTACCTAACCTCAAGAGGGATAAGAGTGACGGGCACTGACGGGTGGTCATGGGATGCACCGTTCGTTCATACCGCCAAACGGTACCTGGAAACCCAAAACGCCGGTCTGATCTGGGAAGGACACAAAGCCGGACGAGAGATCGGCTATACGCACATCGAAAAACTCCATAACTTGGAGCAATTACCCAGCTCCGGATTCATGGTCAGTTGTTTTCCGGTTAAGATTAAAGCCGCTTCGGCGGGATGGTGTCGCGTAGTCGCCATCTTCGAAGAGTGACTTCGCGCGCGAGCAAAGTGGCCGGACCTTTTAATCGGATTCCGCGTGCGCCGCCGCGCGGATGGATTCCTCGTGAGCCGCCGCGCGGAAGTTCTTAAGAACAGCTTGCGGGTTCGCGGCCCTCATCAGCGATTCTCCTATCAGGGCTCCGTGAACCCCGGCTGCCGCAACTCGACGAATATCTTCTACCGATTTGATGCCACTCTCACTGATCACGACTCGATCTCTAGGAACTAGCGGAGCCAGTGTTTCAGTTGTCTGGAGGTCGACCTGGAAGGTCGCTAGATTTCGATTATTAATGCCAATAAATGTGGCTCCTGCGCGGAGTGCTCGGCTTAGCTCCGGCTCGTTGTGGACCTCTACTAAAGCATCAATACCGCAGTCGTCTGACACTCTTAGAAAGTGATCTAATTCCTTGTCAGTCAGAGCCGCTACAATCAATAAAATGGCGTCGGCTCCCGTCAAAGCAGCTTGATAGATTTGCACTTCGTGAACAGTAAAGTCTTTTCGAAGCAGGGGCCTGGTAACCGTCTTCCTGATTGCCGCAAGATCGCTCAGATGGCCGTGAAAGTACTTCTGATCTGTCAGCACTGAGATGCAGTTAGCGCCCGCCTCGTCGTAAGCAAGCGCAACTTTAACCGGATCGACGTTTTCCGACATTATACCGGCGGAAGGCGACGCTTTTTTCACTTCGGCGATAATTCCGAATGTGTCAGCAGTAAGTGATTTTCTGAAACCACGAAATGACGAGAGTTGCCGGAATTTCTGTTTCCACTCTACTGTGTATCCGATCAGTGGCTCGATTTCGGTTCGCTTATGAGCAATGATTTCGGCTAGGCGATTCATGATGAAATAAATGTTGCGTATACGGGCGTTAACAAATCAGTATTCCTTCGGACAGGCATCGAATCTGTCTCCATTGTCGTAGTCCGTGTTCGAGCGTACCCGGCTAAGGAATGATGCGATCCGCGCGTAGTCGCTCGAAAAGCTCGAGGAAGGAGCGAAGAGTCGACTTGTACTCCAAAAATCCGAGCTCGCGACTCTTTGTCATATCCGTAAAACATTCTATCTCCCGACCCAAATCCGCGTCCGTGTGCCACCAGGAGGCGAGTTCGTCCACCTGGCTATTTCGCAAGCTGTATTTCTCTGCAAGCATCTTCCATTCTGCGGCAGCGTTAGTCATTTGCTGCTCCAAAGGTGTTTTTTGCCCCGGATAACCGATCGCGTCGACTTCGAAAAATTGAGCTAACTTGGGCCACAGCCAGCGCCAGCGGAAAATTTCGCCGTTTACTACGTTGAACGCCTCGTTTTTGGCGCTCTCTGTCGTAGCCGCCCAGAGCAAATGCTTGGCTAGCAACGAAGCGTCAGTAACGTCAGTCGGGCCATCGTATTGCCGCAATGATCCAGGAAAGACAAAAGGACGGTTGAACATCCGGCAGAGCGAGCCGTACACCGCCAGGGTAACGCCCATGTTCATGACATTACCGAGCGCGTACCCGATAATGGTATGCGGCCGCTGAACATTCCATGAGAAATGATGCTTCGCCGCTTCTTCAAATAAAATGTCTTCTTGGACGTAGTAGAAATTTAATCCAGGTTGCCGGGGTTCATCCTCTCTAAATGGCGTCTCTGCTCTGCCTGAGCCGTAGTTTTCAAAGGAGCCTAGATAATGCTTTAGACCAGTTACTAAACCAACGTGCTTCAGCGTTGATGGACCGGTTACCGCATCTAAAAGGTTTCGGAGCATCTGGCCGTTAACCTCGCAGTTCTCTGCCTCTGTTTCCCGCCGCGACCAGGTACAATAAAATACATGTGTCGGGTTCGACCCGTGGACAGCCTTTTTGACACCCTCCCGGTCCAACAAATCAGCCGCAATCAGGCGTTTGACTCCCGCGACTTCGAGTGGCCGCCTGGCCAGCCCGATGACGTTCCAATCGCTTTGAACCCCGAGCAACTCGGCCAGGTTACGTCCGACAATACCAGTCACTCCAACAATTAAGGCGGTGTTCATTCTATTCGGATTTTTACTTAATCAAAAGCTGTTAACTAACCATTAATACTTCAGACGGCGGCACTCCGCCCTGTGCTGAGCCAAGCGGATGCTAGGACGCTAACAACGGTAACGCGTACCTGGCGAGGCGCCCCATTTTAAAGCGCCAGATCACTGGAAAACTAAAGGGTTCGGCCTCGCTCGACGGGTCCGGATTTGCCTTAACACCGGATTTCCAGGGCTCAGGTCCCCATCGTAAGAACAACCCGAAAGCGCACCTTGCCGCTGTGCATTCGTTCGTAGGCCTCAGCCACGCGACTAAGAGGAAATGTTTCGATCATCGGATGCACGTCGCTCAGCGCACTGAATTCCAGAGTGTCCTGGGAGTCGCGAGCGGTGCCTGAATACCAGCCCGAGATTTGGCGACGGCCCATTATCAACGGAAACACGCCCACAGTGAGCGGCTCATTCGGCGCAGCCGGAATCAAGAGATTGCCATTAATACCCAGGCCACCAACGACGTCGGAAATCGCTTTCGCGCTCGGAGCCGTCGCCAGAATGACTCGTGCGCCGCCGAGTTTCTGCAATTCAGCGACCGTATCAACGGCGGCGGAATCGATGTAATGATGCGCACCTAGTTTCCTGGCGAGCGGTTCTTTGTCCGCGCCCCGCCCCAGGGCGACCGTATTAAATCCCATTTTGCGAGCGTATTGGACGCCGAGATGTCCGAGGCCACCAACCCCCTGTACGGCGACAACGTCGCCCGGGCGGGCACCGGAGTTGCGCAAGGCATTAAAGACCGTGACACCGGCGCACATGAATGGCCCGGCTTCCTCCGCAGGCACTTGGGCTGGAATCGCCGCGAGTGCTTCCGCCGGCGCGATCACGTATTCCGCGTAGCCGCCGTCATAGTCGATTCCTGTCACCTTGCGATGAACGCACATGTTGAAGTCACCGCGCCGGCACGGCTCGCAGACGAAATCGTGGCCACCATGCCAGCCTACACCGACGCGATCGCCTTTTTTCCAAGTCGTCACTCCCGCACCGGGAGCATCAACGCTGCCAGCAATTTCGTGGCCTGGTACCCGCGGATATTGCAATCCGGGCCAGAGTCCTTCTTTTACCAGCTCGTCGCTATGGCAGATTCCGCAGGCATCTACCTTGATTCGGACGTGCCCGGGACCTGGTTCGGGAATATCGCGTTCAACCAGCTCAAAATTGCCGCCTGGTTTGCTAATCTGGGCCGCTGTCATTTTTGCTTTCATGAGAGTATCGGGCGTTTTTCTTATCTGACGGTTTGAGACAAGGGATCGAGTCAATTACTTCGATTTCGTTTCGTCTTAAAATGATGCGAGGTCGAGTGATTGCCCGGCTAACCGAAGGAATGACGTCTAAAAATCGAGGGGGATCTATTAGACCAAAGTATGGGGGAAATTCCACCTGGCCGTCAGGCTGTGAGCCGTCGAGCGGTCGTCCGGCCAGCGAACGATTCTCCTTAGTGGACGTGTTCGCCTTCCATGGGGAACCCGCCGTCTTCCCAGTCCGCTATGCCTCCCGGATAATGCCACACGTTTTGAAAACCGCGTTCAACGAATTGGTGGTAGACCATCACACTCGCGGTACAACCGGGGTTGGAGCAGTAGACGATAATTTCCCCTTTCGGATTGAGTGTCTCGAAAAAAGCTTTTTCGAAGCGGATAGAACCGGGGATCCGCTTTTCCCTAAACATCCACTCGTCCAAACAATTGACCAACGTGAACTGGGTTCGTTGGTCGAGCTTCTGCTTTAGCTCCTCGCGATTGATTATATTCATAAGACCATCCTGACCAGCGGAAACCTCGTCTGCCCTGGAGCGCCTTTCCAGTGCATTTTGCGGCAACCGGTTTCCCGACCTAGTCAGGTTCTTGCCTTAAAAAAGCTTCAAGTAAACCCGAGATCGAGACAGGGCATCCTATAACCAATCACTCGGCTGTTCTCCGGTTCCAGGAAATTTGATTTCATCTTGCTTCAAACGCATCAGGGACGATCTTGTCTGTTGCCAAGGCCGGTAGGAGGGCGAGCAGCGAATTTGGGGGTGAGGTAAGATGAAAGTGACGACTATTTTGGCGCTGGCCGTTGTTACCCTTGAGGCGGCTCCGGAGTTGCATGCGCAAAGTACAGCCGTTGTTATTAACCTGACTGAGCAAACGGCTTATTTGCTTGAGAACGGGCGAGTGGCCCTTGTTTCGCCAATTGCTTCTGGCAAGGAGGGTTGGGGAACGCCGCTGGGGAGATTCCATATAATAAAAAAGGACCTGAACCACGTGTCTGCCGATTTTGGTCTCGTGGTCGATAGTTACGGTAGAATCGTCAATCCGAACGCGTCGCCGAGTTCACCCCTGCCTCTCGGGTGCCACTATATGCCGGCTCCGATGCCCGACTACATGCAGTTCGGACCATTTCTAGGGATGCACGGGGGATTCCTACCTGGCTACCCAGCATCTCACGGTTGTGTGCGGATGCCCCACGATCTGGCGGCGGAATTTTTTGCTCGTGTTGAGGTCGGCACACCGGTCGAAGTGATCGGCAACGCCCGAAATGTAACGCATGTCAGAAGAGCGTTACCCCTCGTTCAGCTTGGGGCCCACAGGCGCGAGGCCAATCCTCACGAATTGACCGGCAGCGCCCGAAATTTGACGCAGGTGAGAAGGGCGCTACCTGTGCTTCAGCCCGACTCCAATCGGGCAACTAATTCTTACTTCAGAGCCAAAGCTCAATAGCGGGATTTTTCGATCCCGATCTGCGGGCAGGCGTCTTTTAAGTGCTGGACACTTCGTAGATGCTCTGAATCGAGGATTGCCTATTGCCCCAAAGTGCAATAGCAATAGCGCACCAGGAGAAATAACCTGTGCTTTAAGAATGAAAAGCGCGGCCTGCTCGCCTCATGAACGACCTCGTATATAAGCAAGATACTGGGGTATGGTCTTCCGGATCCGGGGTAGGAAGAAAAACTAATCGTCCCAAAAAATCTTTTGTTAGTTGGATCGCAACCTGCGCGCTGTTTGTTCTCTGTTCGAGTATTCCAGTTCACGCAGGATTGCTAAAACCGGACCTGAGTTACACGAATTACCAAACGCCGTTGCAGCTTCAGATGGTGAACCGGATTAAGGCCAAGATAGCAGCCCGTTTGGGAACGAAGGAGAACCGCCGCGATCGCTATTTCATTATTCCTTTTGCTTATCAGAACAAAGGAAATAGCCCCAATTTTTCGCACTCCTTCATCTCGGTGGTACGCGTATTCGCCGATCAAAAGCAACCCAAGTATACTCCGGGATTAAGACGAGCGAGTTATAGGAATCGAAATTTCGAAGCGTTTACCATCAGCTGGTTACCACACGATTTCGATAAAAACCCGAATTTGTGTGTTTTCGACGGCGCGGGCAGCCGCATCAATCCGAATCTGAATCAGTGTCGTCCCGTAGTCGGGAGAAGCTTCACTCTGCCTGAGACACTGAAGCTAGCAGCGAATGAAAAAGTTGCCGTGGGAATGTGGGGACCGTACGAGATCAGGAAAGAGGCGTTTGACCTGGCTGTGAAAAGGAAACGGCTACTGGACGGAGGTAGTATTCGCTATGTTGCAGATGACCGCCTTTACCGTAAAAATCGGGTCGCGATCAATTGTTTCCATGCCATGGCTGGCCTGGAAGAGCTTTATCCTAATGGCGGATTTTTGGGGACGGGTTGGCGCATGTGGGGGATCGACGGCACAGCGCGAGTTCTCATCGAATACACCAAGGCGGAGCGCAACACAGGCGCAATTCTAGAGCCGGTCGATTATAAAAAAGATCTCTACGGATTCGTTTACGCACCAGCGGCCAACAGCCGCGGCGTTTATAATCCTTTCCGATACGCGTCTGCTTACCACGACTAGGCCGCAACCTGACGCCCGCCACAAGGCCACCGAACTTGATTTTGTCGCGCTAATCGGACCGAGGCGGAAACGATTACTCCGAACTCTGGATGACGTCCGCGGGCGGGGCGATCTTGGCCTGTGCTCGCCGCCGATGGTTCATTTTTGTAGCTAGCAGCATTCCTAGGACCTGGAGAACTGCGGCTACCGCTAGAGCGCTGGCAAAAGCATTACCGTATGCACCGGCGCCGGTTTGCTGACCAAGTACGGTGAAGAACACGCTCCCGACCGCGGCTACACCTACAGCAGCTCCGACCTGCAGAATAGAGGTAACCACGCCAGCGGCTAACCCGGCTTGTTCGGGTTCAACCTCGGTTAACACGATGCGGACCGTGGAAGGTTGTAGCAGGCCCTGACCCACTCCAGCGCAGACCAGGCCTACATAGAAAATGATTCCGGGACCGAAGCCGGCATGGAGAGCGCCGGCAGTAATCGCAAATCCACTCGCGAGGAGACCGAATCCGATGCTAAGGATGTGATTACCAATCCGCGCGTAAAGCTTGGCCGATCGAAGTGTGCCGACAAAGAAACCCAGAGCGAACGGCAGGATACCGATGCCCGAGGCTAGGGAAGTCCAACCGAGCCCGCTTTGAAGATAAATACCGAACGTAAGGAAAAAAACGCTGATACAGTAGAAGAGAAAAGCCATCGCGAGCCCGGCAACAAAGGTGCGATTTTTGAATAACTTCAGATCAACCAGCGGGCTGCCACCCACCTTGGCCAGCCAGCCTTCGAACCAGATGAACAAGGCAAGGAGCGGTATGCTGGTAGCGAACGAGATAAAGGTCCAGGCAGGCCAGCCGGCCTCCCGGCCGCGGGTGAGGGGGTAGATGATCGAACCGAGAAGCAAGGACAAGAGAAATACTCCCATTAAATCGATTTTTGGCCGGCTCAACGGGCGGGCCTCGGGCAAGAACCTCATCGCGCCCAGTAAAGCGACAGCTCCGATTGGGATATTGATCAGAAAAATGCTTTGCCAGGTTAATCCCAGCGGATGCAACGTGATTAACGCGCCTCCAAACAGCTGGCCAACGATCGATGCAAAGCCGAATACCGAGCCGTAAAGGCCGATCACCCGGGGTTGTTCTGCGACAGAAAAGATGTTTCGGATCGTGGCCAACACTTGAGGCGCCATTGCGGCCGCTGCAGCGCCCTGCAGGATCCGCCCCAAAATCAGGATAGTGCCATTGGGCGCGAAACCGCAGATCGCGGACGCAATGATAAAGCCTGCCATCCCGGTCATGAACATTCGTTTGCGACCGTACAAATCACCTAGTCTGCCACCGGTAATCAAGAACACGGCATATGCCGACGCGTAGCAAGAAACGATCAGTTGTAGCTGACCACCTGTCGTCCGAAGTCCGTTTCCAATCGCTGGGAGCGCCAGATTCACAATATAGAAATCCAGAGGTGGCAGAAATGCACCCATGAGAAGAACGATAATGATTGGCGTGCGGCTGTGACCAGGGGTCGGACCGGAGCGCTGATCTATCTCGCGAAGAGAAGGAGTCGAATTTTTGGTCACAACATCCATGGGTTAATGACTATTCGTTCAATAATTAGGGCAAAAAAAATTAGGTTAGAGCGGCGAGCACCAAATCCACAATCGGAGTTAAGTCTTTCTCTCCGTAAGTCTTGATTTTCCCCAGCACTCGCAATCCCTCGATCACGCAGAGCAAGAAGTTGCCGACGGAACGCTCATCGAGATTGGTCTTGAAAACTCCCGTCGCTTGGCCACGGATAACCGCCGCCGCCAAGAGCGAAGCCATTTGGCGAAAGATCCGTTCCACGCGTTCGGCAACGTCCGGATCATCGGGTAACATTTCTAGAGCCGTGTTTGTTACTAAGCAGCCGTGTCTACTGCCCAGCACAGTCGCAGTTCGGGTGTAATACAGCAGGGCGTTACCCAAGCCTTCCCGGCTTGGCCGAGACGAAGTGAGGCTCTCGGCTAACCGGGCTAGATTCTTCTCGGCATACTGATCGATTGCGGCCAATAGCATCCCCTTTTTGTCCCCGAATGCACTGTACAAACTCCCTCGCAGCAGACCAGTGGCCTCACACAGATCCTCGATCGACGTCGCATGATAACCTTGGTCCCAAAATACTTTGCCGGCAGCCTCAAGCGCGACCACCGGATCAAATTCTCTGGGTCGTCCGCGGTCAGTCGTACCTGGTTTTTCTGAGTACGAAGCCATAATACTTCTCGGCAGTTTATGACTGACCGTTCAAGAATCAAGGCGAAGTTGTAAGCCATTCTTTTTTACCGGCTCCCTTGCTGATTCCTGCGGATGCCCCAGGAAAAACAGGAGACTCCCAAGAAAGCTTTGAACAGAAGGCCGCAAAGGTCTCAAAGGCAATCGTGCTCCGTAGGAGCAAGATCTTTACAGCTGTACCGTAAAAAATGAGGGTGAACTCCGTGGGAGCGCATATATCGACAATATTTGGGCGCCCCAATTCTCCTTAGATGCCGCTCCTACGGAGCTAAACACTGGTGCGATGCGGCGGGCTGTAAAGATTTCGCTCCTGCGGAGCACGTTCCCCTTTGTGACCTTTTTGCTCTCTTCTGATCAATTCAAAAGTCTGGCCGCAGCGGGTCCTTCTACCACACGGGATGCCCACACAAACCAGGGGAGAGCGTTTTTTCTTGAGCTGCCGCATCGCCATCTGCCATGTTCGGACCGGCAGTTAGTGCTCACGGAACCGGATGTCCGTGATTTCCCCCCGATTAATAAAAGGAGTTACTATGTTACGTGGTGCGGTTGTTTCGCGACGCCTGACATCGACTCGATCACGGTCCCAACCACCACTACTCAGTACCTCGCGGATGCGGCGCAATTTAACGG
>Ga0210406_10004443_pt1 | contig 15024 bp, 12 predicted proteins | sample IncBWC30MmetaG_FD_155454 | JGI IMG/M metagenome (GOLD analysis project Ga0210406, IMG submission 155454) | Forest soil microbial communities from Barre Woods Harvard Forest LTER site, Petersham, Massachusetts, United States - Inc-BW-C-30-M | ecosystem: Environmental > Terrestrial > Soil >... | reverse complement strand
AACATTCGACGCTTCGTCACCATCGCTGTGGTGCGAGTTGGCCCCGGATTGGCTCATGGTGCTCTCCACCAGACCCGACCTAGCACTTGTCAGGGCATTTGCTCCTCTAAGTGGTGGCAAGTCCTGTATTTCAATCGGAGGTGGCCGCTTACGGTCCCGCCGCTTCGCTGCGCCGATGGTACTCCAATCCCGAGGAAATGGCCCGCCGTCGCGTCCAGCCGGACGGGGTTTGCATTCGTCGGATTCAAGGTCAGAGCGGGTCTGGAATTGCGGTCTCGAAACTTGCGGATTACGAATTCGGCTGGGGTAAAAGGCAAGCGGAATCAATCATCTTGTCCCACAACGCCGCTTCTCGTACCGGCGAAGCACGATATCCCACAACGTCGCCCCAAACGAATTCAACCAACCTCCATCGGTCACCGCCCTTAACATACCCCCAGCGGTCCTTTCCAATCTTGCGCCCTTCAACCGTGCGTACGTCTCTAAGGGCGGAGAACTCAGAAAACGTCGAAAGCGCGTCGATCTCTCGGCTGACGCCGACTTCGCCGAAACCTATTTCCAATTTGGCGCCCTGCCTGTCTCCTCTATGCGTAATCACGTGATAGGTTCCGAGCAGCATATCAGGGATCCCCGAATCAACTACAAAGGCCTTATCTCGAAGGTCGTAGGCGAGCCCATGTTGAATCGCGAATAGCGGAACCCCACTATCTCCACCTGGACAGGTCGAAAGCCTTACCTCGGACGGGGCCTGCGGCCGGCGTCCAAGCCACCAATAGACAAACGTCCCCACTATTGCGATTGCGACCGCGAAGGCCAGAACCACCGTCCTTGGCGTGAGAATTACCGAAGTCCGTTGCTCCATGTGTGAACTCCAGCGCCGGATAGAATCTTCGGTATGGACTATCCGATTGTCGGGCTTCTCTGGCCATGGGTTTTCAGGATGGCACGCGGACGGTCTGGCCGAGAAGTATTTTCCGCCAGCCGGGCTGGTTTCTTGGGTTCCTAGCCCACGGAAGCCGATAAACAAGTGCCATCATATCCGTTCGATGGGAGCTGGATGGAATTCTTGTGTATCACAGGTTATCCCGTTGGTTTAGGCGTCGCGCTAAGGCGCGCCTTCGTGGACGAGTCTAGCAGCTGCCGCTGTTACCATCCGCGGACTGCCGGGTGGGGCGGTGAAATGTCGATGGCCACGACCTCATGGTCGAGGACGGAGGGCACGGTGATTGTCAGTTCGGAGACGTTGCGTTCGATGTGCGGACTCTTTTCCGCAACCAAGAGATGCGCCGCCCTCATGTGAGCTCCCTCCGAAAGACGGACTCGTACTTTTTGCTCGCCGACGGGAATGAACTCTCTGTAGGGACCTTTCATCGCCATCGGATTAGTCAGATTTACAAGATGGATGACAATGGCATCGTGATTGCGCCAAGCGGTCACCTCGACAAAGCCTGGTCCCGCCACTTCGACCATTGGCTTTTCGTTTGTCGCCCACTCGACCGTGTTGCGAAGAAGTTTGAAGTGGTCCACGTTGAGCACTTCCCAGAACGTACGGTCGATATCCCAGGGGAAATAGACGACGCGACCAGCGGACGGGAATTCACGGAGATACACGCCGGCGATGTCTGTCTTAAACTGACGAGGAAATACTTTTTCCATCGGCAAGTCTGGGTAGCTCGGAATCAGCGTGATCGGCACCTGCGCAAACCTGTCTCGAGGCTCGACTTCCAAACGTGATACGCCATTTACGATCCGGGGTGCATCTTCCAAACCTTTGAACAGCGGATGGTGGGGCACCGCTTCGTGTTCCAGCCGAAGATAAGAGTTTTGCATCGGTCCTTCGATGCGGCCGTTCCAGTTCACGCCAAAGAGGTCGGCAAGACCAAAGTCCTTGCGGCGTACACCCCACTCGTCGTAGAGACTGGTTTCGTAAGTGGCGATCAGGCTGCCGCCATTTTTCACGAATGCGCGGAGCTGCTCACATTGCGCGTCACTCAGCGCCGCGATGTTTGGCAGGATCAGGGTTTTGAACTGCTCTACGTGCGCCGGATCGAGCAGACGATCATGCGCCATCTCAAACGGAATACGAGCTTCGACCAGCGCCTGATACCAACCGAGCGTGTGATCTTCGACCTTCGCAGTAGCGTGGTTGCCGCCGTAGAACCACGCAGTCTGTTGCGAATAAACGAGTGCCACACGCGCAATCGGTGTTTCGTGGCGCAAATAGCGTTTGAACTTGTCGGTCCAGCCGTAGATCTCCTCCACGCCTTTCAGCCAGCGCGGGTCATGAAGCACGCCGCTGAATTTGCTGAACCACGGGCGCATGCCGTTAGCGATCCCGTCGAGCACCCAGATGCGAATTTCGGCATCGTTTTGAACGCTGTCTTTCCACCGGTACGGTTCCTCGAGGCCGACGCTGAACAGTCCGGCGATAGGTTTGCGCCCCATCGTGGCGCGGTATTCCTTTCCATTTTTTCCATTTGCCCACGGAGCCGTAACACCACGCCGCGCTTGGCGATCCGCGGCGAGCATCGGCGCCAATTCGCCGATTTGCCGCATATCGAGCGAACTTAGCGCTCCACCGCCGGTGTTTGGGATAACGCACGAATCGGGATTGATCTTGCGCACCTCGCGGTCCCACAGTTGCCATAGATCGAAAAGCCGTTGCTGACGCCAGAGGATGTAAGCACGGCGAGCGGGGGCCTGAGGATCGTCCGTGCGCGGTAGTTCGAAGCCCGATGCCTCCTTGAAGTTTCCTTGGCAATGCTCGCAGTAGCATTCCCCGGAACCATCCCAGCGATTGATGAAGATTCCGTCAACACGATAGCGTGACATGATCTCCTTCTTCACTTCGGTCATGAACTCGAAGTTGTAAGGACCAAGCCCACAAGTCACCCACATTTCCGGCGACGCCCAATGCCGGCGCGGATTTCCCTGCGCGTCCACGGCGATCCAATCTGGATGCGCGGCATGAACATCATCATAAGTCGCGTGCGGGTCCGTGCGCACCAGTACCGCCAGGCCGAGTCTCCGGCACCCGGAAACTAGGTCGCCGAGCACGTCGCGGTCGCCCAACCACGCACTGCGATGGTGAAACGGAATTTGGGTCGGGTAATAGGCCACGCACCCACCACCGCTCAGGCACACGGCGTCAGAGTGTGTGCGTTTGAAATAATCCAGCCAAAAGGCGAGGTCAAATTTGCCGGGATCGTCCTCGACCAGAGTCAGCTGTGCCCAGCGCATCGGTCGGTCTATCCAAGATGGAGTCAGGGGCGGAGACACCGGCAACGCTTCGGCACCTTGGAGCAAGCCGGGCCCGAATTGCGGCAACGTCATGGCAACGCCAGCCACGGTGGTGGTTTTCAAGAACTGTCTGCGCGTATGCGGTGATTTCATCAAGATTCTTTCTCACTCTCGCTGGAACTTATTCAAGCCGATCCGATCGGCGAGGGATATGGGAAAAGCACTTAGACTGATCAGCAAGCATATGTATTTCCTTTCTTATGATCATTTAAATTTGAAATGATCATTTCTGGCCTCTCAGAACCCGGTTCTCCGCCGCCAGATATTCGTTTCGGAACAAGAGTTCTTGATTGACTATTCCGGTGACATAGGCGAGCAGGCGCGCCCAGAGCATCTCGGATTGTCTGGGAGTCCCTCCTCAGCAGTCGGAGTCTGCTTAAACCTATGGTTCGCTACCTCGGGACGGGCCATGCCGGTGATACTTGCGGGTTTCCGACATCGGTGGAAGCAGTGTCCTCGGCAGTCCTGCAATGCACCCTCTCAATCGTCGCATACAGTTCGGTGGTCCGAATGGGTTTTGAAATGTAAGCATCCATGCCCGCTAACAGGCACCGCTCTTCATCGCCCTTGAGGGCATGTGCGGTCATGGCAATGATGGGGATGTGTCCGCCAGTAGACCGTTCCCTTTGGCGAATGGCCGCAGTAGCCTCGAAACCGTCCATCTCTGGCATTTGAACGTCCATGAGCACGACATCAAAGTGCTCGTTCGCAAGCGCAGCCAATGCTTTCCGGCCGTCACCAGCGACGGAAACGGTGTACCCCCGCTTTTCGAGAAGACGGAGTGCAAGCATTTGATTTACGGCGTTGTCTTCCACCAAGAGGACTCGCGAGCGGTTTCTGGCCTCCCGCAATGAATGATGGGTGACCAATGGAGCTTGCTTCTGGCTTGACAGATTCAAGACATTGCAGATCCCTTCTAATAACTCTCTCTGGCGTATCGGTTTCACAAGGTAGGCAGAAATCCCTAGCTCCCGGCAGCGGGCTGCATCGCCCGCTTGCCCGGCCGAGGTAAGCATCATAATGTTGGCACCGACTAGCTCTGGATCTTTCTTTATCCTTTCAGCGAGCGTAAAGCCGTCCATCTCCGGCATCTGCCCATCCAACAAGATAAGAGTAAAGGGACGACCAGTGCCCTTCGCGACTTCGAGCGCCTGAAGCGCTGAGCGGCCACCGTCCACGGCTGTAGGTTCGATGCCCCAACGAGTCAGCATCCCGTTAAGGACCTTTCGGTTTGTGAAGTTGTCATCCACGATCAAGGCGTGCACATGTCGCAATTGCTCTGGCTGAAGAGAAACCGATCCGATGGCAGGCTTGTCCTGCACCGCCAAGCGGAGTGTAAAGTGAAACGTGCTGCCTTGGCCGGGCTGACTCTCCACCCAAATGGCTCCGCCCATCATGTTGACAAGTCTCGTGCAGATCGTCAGCCCTAACCCAGTGCCGCCGTATTTTCGGGTCATGGAGCCATCGGCCTGAGAGAAGGGCTCAAAAATCTTTTCTTGCTTTTCGGCCGCGATGCCCACTCCAGTGTCTTTCACAGTAAAGTGTAGGCAAGTGACTTTGTCTTCGTCGGACTCTTCCCGCACATCGATAAAGACCTCACCTCTCTCGGTGAACTTGATGGCGTTTCCCACCAAGTTGACGAGAACCTGGCGAATCCGGCCGGGATCACCGATCAACGCTTCCGGGACCTCCGGTTGAACGTCGTAGACGAGCTCCAACCTCTTTTGATGTGCGCGAACACTCAGCGACTTCATCGTTTCGCCAAGGCTCTCGCGCAGATCGAATGGAATGGCCTCGATTTCCAGCTTTCCTGCTTCTATCTTCGAAAAGTCTAGTATGTCGTTGATGATCGAGAGCAACGCTTCGGCCGAAAATCGCACGAGCCCGAGATTCTCGCGCTGCTCGACAGTAAGGTCGGTGTCCAGGACCAGTTCCGTCATCCCAAGGATGCCGTTCATAGGCGTGCGGATTTCATGGCTCATAGTCGCCAGAAAGATGCTCTTGGCCTCGTTGGCGGCTTCGGCGCCCTCCTTGGCATTGCGAAGAGCCTGTTCGGCAGCTTTGCGCGCCGTGATATCCACGAAGGTCACGACCGATCCGATCACTTTTTCACCCTTTCGGATAGGACGAGACCAGTATTCAACGGAAAAACTGATTCCGTCTCGGCGCCAGAAGACTTCATTATCTGTGTGCGTTTCGGCGTCAGCGCGGAATGCTTTATAGATGTTGCATTCTTCGACGAGGTGGTGCGTACCATCTGCCTTGGTGTGATGGGCCAGTTCATGCATGTTCTTACCCAGCAGATCGGCTTGTTCCTGGTAGTCTAATAGTCGCAGGCAGGCGATATTGCAGAACGTGCAGTTACCCTCTGCATCCATTCCATAGATAGCTTCGGGCGTGGAATCGAGAAGCAACCGAACCAACTCGCCGCTTTGTCGAAGCTCCTCTTCCGCGTGTCGGCGTTCCTCAACTTCCTCGCGAAGATCCTTGGTCCGTTTATCCACGGTGCGCGACAATTCGAGTGTCCGCTCGCGAAGCCTCTTGGTTCTGAACTTATGCCAAGCGAGTACGAGAAAGACGACGGTCACAACTCCCAGCGCGTAAAATAAGGAGGTCTGATAGAGGTGCGGACGCAGGACAAACGCCAGAGAGGCCCCACGCTCGTTCCAAACTCCATCGTTGTTCGAACCGATAACCCGGAACCGGTATCGTCCCGGTCGGAGGTTGGTGTAAATCGCAGAACGCGCTGTCCCTGCTTCGATCCAATCCGGATCGTATCCCTCTAAAATGTATTTGAATTTCACGCGCTCCGGCATGCTGTAGCTTAGACTCGTATAGCGAAACTCGAGCCGGCTACTCCCAGGTGCGAACTCGAGTAGTTCGTTGACAGGTACGATTTTCCCGTCAACTATCAAGCGCTCGACCAAAACCGGAGGAACCGATTCATTCCGGCGAAGAGCGCCAGGATCGATTCTGACCAAGCCTTTTCTGGTGGTAAAGAGAAGGGTCCCGTCGCCTAGCCGCTGGCCGGCTGGCTGCCGTTCTGGGATGGATGCCTCACTCGTCTTCATGCCATCGGCGACATCGTAGAGAATCGGGTGGAGGCTTTTCGCCTTTCCCTCTGAAACAGCATCGAGCTCCGCGCGTAAGACTCGGAAGATACCGCGGCTCGTGCTGATCCACAGATTGTTCGCGCGATCCGCAAGAATGCTCGTCGGTATCTCGTCGAATAAGCCCTGTTCCGATGTATAACGCGTGACAGTGCCATCTTCGATTCGAAAGCGGGTAATGCCGGGAACGCGCCCGCCTAGCCACAAGCTGCCAAGTCCATCGTCCAAGATCTCGGTGACGGGAAAACTGATCTGGTGTCGCTGCCAGAGTTCGCTGGGTTTCCCGTGGACAAATCCAAAGAGTCCCTTTACCGTCCCAAACCAAAGCGTGGCGTCGGGAGCGCGGTAGATTACAAAAGTATAGTTACCCGGTTTTGAGAGCGGCGTCGAGCTCCCATCGAACGTGAAAGGCTCCAAGCGATCATTTCGAAATCGAAAGAGCTGGGTCCGAGAAGTCGCAATGATCAACCCATGTTCGTCCTCATTAATGGCCGAGATGAATTGGCCCGGTAGTTCCCGATTCGCGGTATATGTTGTCAGCTGCCCCGCCTTCAGCCGGCCGAGCCCTTTTTCCGCTCCGATCCAGAGGCTTCCGTCGTGGCCGACATAGAGTGAGGCTCCGAAGATCGATGGAAGACCTTCCCGAAGAGAATAGCGGCGGACCGTCGAACCTTGCAGTTCGGTAAGCCCTCCACCGTCGCTGAAAATAAAGACTTCTCCGTTAGCTCCCTGGGCAACCGCGGTCACGTCGTTGGAGATGAGACCCTGCTTCGAGGTGAGCGTCGTGATTGCCGTGTTCTGAAACCGGTCTAGTCCGCCGGCGGTTCCCACCCAGAGATTACCTTCGCGATCCTCCAGGATGGAACCGACATTGTCGTCGCTAAGACCGTCGAGCGAGGTGAAGGAGTGCCACTGGCGATTTGCGTAACGAAAGAGACCTCTCCCGTTCGTCCCAACCCACAGACTTCCGGCGGCATCTTCCACGATGGAGCTGATCTGACAGTTCTTCAAGATTTGACCGAGAGGATGGGGCTCCAATCGTTCTTGAATCAGACGATAAAGCCCTTTTTGAGTGCCCACCCAAAGGTTGGCTTCGCGATCTCTGAAGAGCGCTGTGACTCCGCTTGGTGTCGGAAGCTCGAATGTCAGTTTCTGCCCAGTGTACTTATAGAGGCCGCGCAGGCCTGCGATCCACATGACGCCGTCAGGGTCCGCGACAGCTGCTGTAATCCAGCTTGTGCCCTGACGAAGCAAATCCACGTGGTTGGCCCGCGCAAGGTAGATGAAGTCATCTGCTCCGATCCATACGCTCCCGTCTGTTGATTGCGTGGCGATACGCACAGTACCGTCCGGGAGGGGTGCTGCAGGCAACAGATTTTCGAAATGCCCGGATCTATAAACATTGGTCTGGGACGCACCGCGAACAAGCAAGAGGCCGTCAGTCGTCTTTGAGATGGTGCGCACTTCCTCCCTGAACGGGACTCCCTCAACTGAGGGGTCGATGCGAGCAAATCGTTCGCCGTCAAACTGTACCAAGCCCGCCGACGTCCGTAACCAAAGATAGCCGTCAGAGGTCTGCACCACCTGGTAGACAGCCTCTCCTGGAATTCCATTCTGCGATGTCCAGACCCGATGTCCGTATTGATCTATGTCTCTCTGTGGATCCAGTCCATCCGACGCCAGAAGGGCACTTCCGGGGGCACAAAGGAGAGCTGTGAAAAGGATGCAAACCCTACGGGCCCAGGACTCGCTACGCGCACTACGACTGCGCGTTGTCCAACTCGAAAGAGAGGTCGGCCTCATGTTCAACCTGAGGTGCCGCCGAATAATCTTTGAAACGCGGTTTCGAACGGATAACGCGCCAAAGCCCGGCATGGGCAGGCCACCACCTTGGAATATCAATCCACGAGAAAATGAGCTCTCACGCATGGAATTAGCGGCGTGCCGGCAGCAACGCGCACCTCCCGCGAACCTGTTACTGCATTTCATCGCCCACATCGAAGTTCGCAACCAGCGCATTTGTTAAGCTAGTGCAACGACTTACAGAGACCGACGATTCAACAACCTTGGGTTCTCCGACAACGGTGTCCCAATGTGGCACACCTTGCCAAAATGGAAGCTCCCGATTTCAGCCCTTGTGAGCGTTTATGCTGAATTGCGACTGCTAACTGCGGGCGGATTTTGATTGCATATCGCACCTAGCCGCTCGTTCACGATAGGTGTCAAGGTCGGCGACGGCCACTTCTCGTCGGGACGGCTCGGTATGTACCGGCCCTTGATGGCTTCCTGCAGAAAGCCGGCGGCCGTTCCGGGTGCGTGCGCGTCAGGTCAAGCGCGCGCATCGCGGCCGCGCCCGCCGGCGGCCCGGAGCGTTTCCAGCAGTGCGAGCGATTCAGCGAGTTTTTCTGGCGGCGTCGCCATCGCTTCGTCCTCCGCCTGGCTTATCGCGCCGCAAGGTAATTAGCTTTTTGTGTCGTACCGTTATTAGCTTATTGTGTAGAGGAAATTCTTGTCCCTACTAAACAGGGCGCGGTGTGGCCTAAGTGATTGAAAACTTGAGACAAGAATGGCGCGCCCTGGGCGACGATTTCAGAACTCGGCTTTTTGTGAATTCGGGCAGCGCCATCTTGTGAGCATTGTGAACCGTCTGCCCAGCTTTAACCACTCGCTACAGCGGTGGTTGCGGCGGCTTCGGAATCGCGCTTCCATAGAATGACTGTCAGCCATAGCAGGAAAGCTTTTATCGGCAAAGGCATCTCATCTGGAAGGTCGACCGTCGCCTTCCGCGTGAACATTCCAGCGGGGGTAATCGAGCCAATTCGCCGATCATTTTCCAGCAACAAGAACGTTCGTCCGAGGCCTGACTCTGCCCTCAAAATGTAAGTCTTGCCTTCATGTTGAATCGTGAAGGAACGGCGTAGCACACTTGGCTTTTCAGCACGGGCTGTGGGTGTCCCGTTCAATTCCAGGATAAACTGGCCGTTCATCAGGCCTTCGCGATAAACGTTATAGCTCGAACCGCCAACGGCGAGCACGCCCTTTTCCCGCCACGAAGAGATGTCAATTTCAGCTACGGGAGAGCCGTTTTGAAGCACACTGAAATCCCACGAAAACCAACCCAGCGGAACCAACTCGAGGATGCTCATGGTTCACCTCTTCTGAAGGGCTGTAGGTGGCAATTCTATCATTACGTAGCAAGGACCCTTGGCATAGACCCGCAGGCGGCAGAGGCGTTACAGAGTTGCACCCAAAACCGAGTTATATCGAACTTGTACCGGGACACTTCGTGATTTCAACCCGGAAACCGGCCCGACATATCGGTGACTTCGGCTTAGGCGAAGGGGTTTTGAACCACCGACCTCCTGATCCCGAACCATGAGGCTCGGTTCCAGAACCGCATAGCTCGGATCGAGTTCCGTTGGTCCTTATAATATATGCGGGCCCTCCCAGCTTGCATCGAAAACTTGCCACCGCATCAATTTGCCAGCGACAGTCGAGAAGCTGAGCAAGCCGAAACGTTTTCGTAAGAACCGCGTCTAAGGGTACAGTTTGAGGGTATAGTTCAAACCTATGCGGCGTCTGTTAGCAAATCTCGCGCTGGCGGCAATCGTCGGTCCTTTACTCGGGCCGTTGGCGATAGCCCTGCAGACTTCCGAAGCCCCGGCGTGCTGCTTGCCAGGCGGCAAGCACCACTGCAGGCAGACTCCGACTGGGCAGGGGTTTAACAGCCGGACTGACAAATGCACCTACGCCTCTTCGGCAATGGCCACGCAGGTAAAAGCGGTGGCTGCAGCCCCGTTCGGCCTCGCTGAACCCGAGCTCATCGCTTATTTCGGTCCAATTACCGGTCGGTCCGGCTATCGATTCGCCGATCGGGAATTGTTCGGTCGCGGTCCCCCGGTACCCCGTCTCTAAAGAATTCCACTTTTGCGTTTGAAGGATTCTGTCGCTTAGCCGTGGCCTAGCCACGTAGGCGATCCCTCTCTGCAATGTCGCTTACATGCTCTTCCTTGCATGCAGCTCATTGCCGCGTGAGACGGTTGCTTGTATTTCTAAGAGCACCCCTTGCTCGGCACATCTTGTAATGGAAAAGGAAGTATTCGAAAGAGAGGCTGAACAATGAATCGCAGAGGGTTGCTCCAAAAAACAGCAGCGTTCGGGTTGGCGACAACGGTGCCCTTTTCCAATGTAGGTGAGGAGGGGACAGGCAATTCACATTCAGCGAGGAAACCGACTGCTCTGAATCCGCTGAGACCGCCTACGGAAGGCGGTATCCCTGTCGCATTTCTGGTTTCTGTTGACGCGGCGACCGCTCCGAAATCTGTCTATAAAGGCAAGACCTACCACTTCTGTCCGCGAGACCACCAAGAGCAGTTCGATGCTACTCCTGAGAGGTTTGTAGTAGCTGTCGACAGATCGAAGGAGTAGCATTCTTAAATCGCATGGCTCGCTTTAAGGCGTCGGTTCTCATTTTCGTTCTAGTTGTCGCGCCCCTCGCTTCGCTTTGGGCGGCGCAGTCGAGTGCGCCCGGAAAGTGTCCGCGTTTTTGTCCAATGATTCACGGGGGTGCGCGGTCGCTCGCCGAGCAAACAGCTGAAATGCAAACAGATAAAATGGAGTGCCACCACGGAGAATCGACGAAGCAAGATTGCATAATGAAGTGGGGTTGCGGTCATACTTTGGACTTGGGTCTGGCATCGCCTTTGCCTCCAGCCGTCCTCTGTCTTCCGGTGAAGTTTATAGCTGGTGGCGCAAATGGCACGATTCGCTTCACTGAAACGATTCTTTCCCTGGCGGGTTTCAAGATTCCACCGTTCCAACCTCCTCGCGCGTAAGTCCGCACGCTCATATCTTCGATCAAAAATTAAAAGGAAATGCGGAGGCGTGTATGCGCAGGTTGTGTCTTCTTGTCGTGTGTTCTTTGCTGCTGGTTGTTTCGATTTCCAATGCGACGATTTTCGGGACTGTGCGAGGACTTGTGCACGATCCCCAACATCGTCCCGTGGCTGACGCTCAGGTTGTCCTCAAGGCGAAAGCGTCGGCTTTTGCGTTGACGGCGCAATCCGACGCCAACGGCGAATTTCATTTTGATGGCGTGCCTGTGGCGGAATATATGGTAACCGCTTCCAAGGCGGGTTTTGCCACTGAGGAGCAAGCGTTGACCGTCCTGTCGGGCACGGCGCCGATCTTGCATTTTGAATTGGCGTTGGAGTCGCAGACTCAATCGGTTACCGTTTCGGCTGAGGCTGCCCCGGGACAAACGGAGTCAATAACACCGACCACCCTCGTTGACCGCGAACAGATTCAACAGACACCCGGCGCATCTCGGACGAATAGCTTGGCCCTCATCACGGACTATGTTCCCGGGTCTTATTTCACGCACGACCAGCTTCACATTCGCGGAGGACACCAAGTGAGCTGGCTTATCGACGGAGTGCCGATCCCCAATACCAATATCGCGAGCAATCTTGGCCCACAGATCGACCCGAAGGACATCGACACTGTCGAAGCGCAAAGAGGCAGCTACGCAGCGGACTATGGTGATCGAACCTACGGCATCTTCAATGTGGCCCCGCGCACCGGCTTCGAGAGGAATAATGAGGCCGAGCTCATCCTAAGTGCCGGCAATTTCTATCAAACCGACGACCAGCTGAATTTTGGAGGCCACACCAACCGATTCGCCTACTACGCCAGCGTGAGCGGCAATCGCACAAATCTAGGCTTGCAGACTCCCACGAGTGCGGTCATTCATGACGCGGCGAGTGGCGTGGGCGGATTTACTTCGCTGATCTACAACGCAGACTCGCAGGACCAGTTGCGGCTGGTCGCGCAGATCCGACGCGATTTCTACCAGGTACCCTTCGATCCAAACGATCCAAACACGCAAGGTACATTTCTTCACGATGTGAATCGTGAAACGGATTCCTTCGTGACGTTTTCCTGGGTGCGGACCTTTAGCCCAGGATTGATGGTCACGGCTTCTCCGTTTTATCACTTCAACCGAGCGAATTACGAAAGCGGTATCTTGGATCTGCCGAGTTCCACAACCGAAAAACGCTCTTCGAAGTACGAAGGTGGCCAGGTGGCCGTTTCTTGGGTGAAGGATCGAAATAATCTGCGGGCTGGCCTCTATGGCTTTGCGCAGCAGGATGACCAGTTGTTTGGGTTGATCTTCAACGACAACAGCGGATCGACGAACTTGGCCCCTCCTGACGTTGAGAATCCTGTGGGCAGCCTGATAGCTGTTTACGCGGAAGACCAAGTAAGAGCGACCTCCTGGCTCACCTTGAATGCGGGTATTCGCCAGACTCATTTTTCCGGCGGGGTCGTTGAGAATGCGACCAGCCCCCGCGTCGGCGCTTCCCTGCGAATCCCGAAACTGAATTGGGTCTTTCGGAGCTTCTACGGCCACTTCTATCAGGCGCCTCCGCTTCTGACGGCTTCTGGCCCGCTTCTGCAATTCGTCACCAATCAGAATCTTGGGTTCGTCCCTCTCCACGGCGAACGTGACGAAGAACACCAATTTGGAGTCACCATACCGTTTCGAGGCTGGACCCTCGACGCCGACAATTTCCTCAATCGCGCGAACAACTTCTTCGATCACAACAACCTGAATAACTCCGACGTTTTCTTTCCGATCACGATTCAGGGAGCTCGGATCAACGGGTGGGAGTTGACGCTACGCTCGTCTCGCATCCACAATCGCGCCCAAGTTTATTTGACCTATTCAAATCAACTCGCCCTCGGATTCGGCGACATCAACGGTGGTCTCACCAATTTCTCCTTTGGCAACGGTTTCAAACTGCTGGACCACGATCAGCGAAACACGCTGCATATCGGTGGCCAGTACACGTTGCCCTGGCGGAGCTATGCATCGACCGACGTTTATTACGCCTCTGGCTTCTCGAATGGCAATCCAGCCATTCCCGGCGATCACCTTCAGCCGCACACCACGTTCGACCTCTCGCTCGGCAAGAGCTTCGGCGAACGCTTTTCCGTGAGCGTTCAGGGCATGAACGTCGCAAATCGCCGGGTTCTGCTGGATAACAGCTTTACCTTTGGCGGAACACACTATCTGAATCCGCGGGAAATCCTTGTCCAAGTTCGCTACCGATTTCACTACTGGCGGTAGCGCGTTGCCGTGGCAGCCGCTTCGCCTCCGCCGGGCGTGCTGCCACGGCAGTCAAATGAGGAGATCATTCGCATGAATTCTAAGACTATCTTGAATGTGTTCAACTGGCCGCTCAAGGCTGGCGATGCACGCGGGGGAGATTCCAAAGTTGATCGTATCCGGAATCTGGAAATAATTTCGGCAACCTGCTTTCTCTTTGCTTTATTGCTACTTACAGCATCTGTGCCGCCGTTTTCTGCAATTTGCGTTACATTTTCGCGACAGCTTCCCGATCCAGCCGGCTTCCAAGATCGCGCTGCAAGGTGCTCGATACCCCGAGGAACTGCAAACCGATAGGCTTGCTACAAGTGTTCCACCGATAAGTTCCTTGTTTCGGGAGAACGCCCGATAAGCTTCTCTCCAGCGATTGGTCGGTCACTACTGTAGTGTTTGTGAGGACTCATCTCGGCTCGTTTGCGAAAAGACGAGAGCGCGCCAATTACAGTCATCGCACTTTCACCACCTGTGCCGTTTCATCTCTTGGGAAAGTGAAGAGCTCGACGAGCGCCCTCACGCGCTCTTTCTGACGGCTGCGCGGAAATCGCTTGGTTCTTGTGAGTTCGGCGATACCGTGAAGGCTCGCCCAAAACAGTTCCGATATAACCTCTGACTTCGAGGTCTGCCCCTGAAACAACTCCAGGAGTTGGGAAAACGCGAATCGCATCTCCGGAGGAGTAGCCGCGTCATCGAATGGTACGCTCAGGCCGAGCGAAAACATCACTTCATACAGTGCGGGTGAAGACGCGGCGAACTCCAGATATGCGACCGCGAGCAATTCGACCGTATTTCCACGCTTAATCCGTTTCCGTGCCTTCTCCAAAGCCAGGCCCATCTCCTGGAAGCCCTCGATAGCAACCGCGGCGAGAATCCCTTCGCGGCTTCCAAAATGAGCGTACAAGACGGGTTGGCTGTATGAAATTTCGTCGGATAGCCGCCGAACGGTTACGTTGGACCACCCTTCAAGCTCCGCGATTCGTCGTGCGGCACTGATGATCTGTGCCCGGCGGGCCTGCTTGTCACGCAGTTTTCGTTCCGCAATTCGGTTAGCTGCCAGCGTCGTTGCCATCGATAGTAAGTATAGCGCCGCTAGAATCATCGCTTGGCGGACGGTGAAACTTTCTCCGAATGCTTCGCATCGAATATAGCGTTGCTAGATTTTATAATGAGGAAACATTTTATGCTCAACGCTATTCCGCTGATCCTGGCGGCCCTCATGGCCGTGGGAATCATTGTTATCGGTTGTTTCTACCTTGTATCTCCTGAACGAATCTCAGGAACATTTGGTCTTAAGCCGCCTGCATCCGATGCGGACACTCGTGCCTGGCTACGTCTTAAAGGAATTCGGGACGTCGTAGCGGGATTGGTCGTGCTGACAATGATGCTGACCGCGGACGGGCGGTCGGTAGGCATAGCTCTACTCGTTGAAGCCATCATCCCTCTTGG
>Ga0210406_10004442_pt1 | contig 15028 bp, 14 predicted proteins | sample IncBWC30MmetaG_FD_155454 | JGI IMG/M metagenome (GOLD analysis project Ga0210406, IMG submission 155454) | Forest soil microbial communities from Barre Woods Harvard Forest LTER site, Petersham, Massachusetts, United States - Inc-BW-C-30-M | ecosystem: Environmental > Terrestrial > Soil >... | reverse complement strand
GCCAATAGCCAGGCTGCTGAGTGTAATGCCCACCTGGACGCCGGAAACGACGCGGTGCAGATCGGAGAGGAGTTGCTCGACGATTCTGGCCTGAGAGTTGCCCTTGGCCACCAATTGGCGCACGCGCGAGAGGCGTACCGCAACAAGCGAGAACTCGACGGCGGCGAAGAAACCGTTCAGGGCCACCAGCACAAGCACTCCGATAAGCCGGACCAGGAACATTCCGCGGAGAGTACCTCCAGTCGGCATTGTAACAGCAGATTTGGGTGGAAAGAGGAGGGCCTAGGACGCGGTTGTCGAATCAAAAGAATCGAAAATTTGCCGGGCAATTCATCGCTTCCGGCCGCGTAACACGGCAGGTTGCACGGGGTGGCGGCCTCCTCTAAACTGAACACTTCTACCTCGAGGTGAAACTCGCTTTGCGCACCGTCCTGCGTTCCCTGCTCGCCGTAATCGGCATTCTTGTGATCATTCTCGCCACCGGGATCTGGTGGCTGGTGTACCGTCCCCTTCCGCAACTGAACGGTATCGCGACGTTACCCGGGTTGCAGGGCGAAGTTACGGTGGAGCGGGACAATTGGGGCGTGCCGCACATCCGCGCCGGTTCGGTGGAAGACGCCGTGGAGGCGCAGGGTTACGTGGTGGCGCAGGATCGTCTGTGGCAAATGGACCTGCTGCGGCGTGCGTCGCGCGGGCAGTTATCGGAAATCCTCGGCCCAAAAACGCTGATAATTGACAGGGATTTTCGCAATTTGAATTTCGGCCGGGCGGCGGAGCGAGATTATCAGGAGATGAATCCCGAGTCGAAGAAACTGCTGGAAGCGTATGCGCGGGGCGTCAACCGCTTTATCGAGCAACACCGGGAAACGCTGCCGATGGAATTTACGCTGCTGAAATACAAGCCGGAGCCGTGGCTGCCGGCGGATTCTTTGGTGTTGACGGGTTACATGTACCGGACGCTGACGGATACGAGGGAACGGGAAATCCATCGAGCAGTGGTCGCGGCAAAAGCGGGCCCTGAACTTGCCAAGGATCTCTTCAGCGACGAATCCTCAATGGATCATTTCGTGGTGGGCGATCCGAATGTAAAAGACAAAGCGAATGCCAATGCCGACGCGGACGACGAAGAAGACGATGAAGACGAAATGGACAGCGAGGATGTGCTGAAGGCCGGTCTGGTCAATCCGGATTTGCTCGAATCAATTTCCAAGCCGGATCTGACTTCGCTGTTTGCGGGACAGGTGGAGCATTGGCTGCGCGCCGGGCAGCATGACATTCGCGGAACGCTCGGCAGCAACAACTGGGTGGTGAACGGTGCGCACACTGCGACGGGCAAGCCATTGCTGGCCAACGACACGCATCTGGAACTGACGATTCCTCCGATCTGGTACGAAATTCACGTGACGGCGCCGGGATGGAACGTGAAAGGAATTACGTTTCCGGGCGCGCCGCTGGTGATCATCGGGCACAACGAACGTATTGCCTGGGGCTTTACGAATAACGGCGCGGATGTGCTGGACCTTTATATCGAGACGTTCAATCCGGCCAATCCCGATGAATATCGCGTCAACGGCAAATGGAAAAAAGCGGATGTCTACGACGAAGTGATTAAGGTGAAGGGCGAGCCAGACGTACATATGCGGCTGGTGGTGACGCGCCACGGCCCAGTGTTGCAGAGCGAGGGCGACAAAGCTTACGCGATGCGCGATGGACCGCTGGAGCCTGGAGGATTGGCGAACAGCTACAACTGGCTGGGGAAGGCGCGCAACTGGAAGCAATTCCGCGAGGTGATGCGGCAGGTGTGGGGCCCGGCACAGAACGCGGTCTATGCCGACGTGGAAGGCAATATCGGATACGTAATGGCCGCGCGAGTGCCGATCCGCAAGAAGGGGCATGGCGAAATTCCCGTGCCGGGGGATACGGACGAGTACGAGTGGACGGGCTACATTCCGTTTGAACAGCTGCCGCAAAGTTTCAACCCAGAGAGCGGCCTGATTGTCACGGCGAATGCGCGGATGGCCGGGCCGAACTACAAGCCGTATCTGACAGACCGTTGGGAAGAACCCTATCGCACCGCGAGAATTTTTGACCTGCTGCACGACAAGCATGACTTGCGGCCGGAAGACATGCTGCGGGTGCAGACAGATACTTATAGTTTTCCGCACGTGTTCATCGGCGAGCAATTGGTCGCCGCGGCGCGGATTGCGCCGCCAAAAGATCCGCGCGCGCACAAATTGATTCAGCAGGCGAAGGATTGGAACGGAATCGCGGATGTGAACTCGTCTGTGGTGACATTTCTGGATGCGGCGATGTACCGATCGCTGGATCTGATCCTTGAGCCCCACCTGGGCCAGGACACCAAGTTTTACTCCTGGCGCAAGTTGGCGTTTTTGCAGAAAGTGCTGACAGAGCGTCCAGCGCGGTGGCTTCCGGCGGAGTTCAAGAATTATGACGAACTGCTCAGCGCTGCGGCGGACCGGGCGGTGAAGCGGCTGGAAGAAGAGACGCACCACAGCGACCCGGACGATTGGGCCTGGAAGCGGTTCAACGAGCTGGATATGCTTCACCCGATCGGGCGCGAAGGAATTCTGAAAAAATTGCTGAGCAAATCCGGGCAGGCACAGTCCGGAACGCTGTTCAGTCCCCGTGCAGCCTCTCATCACCACGGGCCGTCGGAACGTTTCGTGGCGAACCTGGGAGACTGGGACAAATCCATCCTGCTCCTACCCGCGGGGCAATCCGGGCAACCCGGCAGTGAGCATTACACGGATCAGTTTTCCTACTGGTTCGATGGCAAACCGATCTACGAGCCATTCAGCGACGCGGCGGAAGCCAAGGTGAAAAAGCATCTGCTGACACTGAAGCCTGCGAACTGACACAGGTTGACTACTACTCTCCATGCCAGAGCTTCCAGAGGTTGAATCGGTCGCGCGGGCACTGCGCCCACTGGTGAAGGGGCAGCGGATCCGCTGCCTGCACGTGTTTCATGCAATCGCGTTGAAGCCGCAGGCCCCTCCCGACGTTGCGCGGCTGGTGGAGGGACGCCGCATCCAGGATGTGTTTCGCCGAGGGAAATATCTGTTCCTGGCGCTGGACCGAGGCTTGGTGGAGATGCATTTTCGCTTTGATGGGCAGCTGATCTGGTTTTCGGGGGCGAAAGAGTTGCTGGAGCGGGCAAACGCCGGCGAGGATGGCGTGCACGTGGATGTGGCGCTGGAACTGACGAAAGGCGTGCTGGGATTTGCGGATGGACGCCATTTTGGGCGAGTGCATGCGTGGGCGTCGGAGATAGCGTGCCCGCCGTTACGGAAACTTGGAATGGATGCGTTCGCGGGTGCATTCACGCCGAAGGAACTCTACGCGAGACTCTCGCAATCAAAGCGTCCGCTGAAGGAATTTCTTCTGGACCAGACCCGCATTGCCGGGATCGGGAATATCTATTCGAGCGAAGCCTTGTGGCATGCGCGATTGGACCCGTGGCGGCGGGCGAATTCGTTGGACCGGAAGCAATCCGCGAAACTTCATAAAGCGATTGTGTACGTTCTCCGGCGTGCACTAGAATGTTGTCAGGATCCCGCGCCGGACTTTCGCGACCCGAAGTGGTGGTTTCAAGGATTGGAACAGATTCTGCGGGCGTACCAGCGCCAGGGATTGCCCTGCCGGCGGTGCGGCCGGCCGATCGAACGGGCTGAGCAGGGCGGGCGATCGACTTATTATTGCAAGCATTGTCAGAAGTAGGCTGGCGGCTGGGAATCCAAATTTTGTTCAATTCGAGCACGACTGGCGGATGGCGTGAATCAACCTGCTGCAAAGAAACCGGAACCTCAGAAAAAACCGGATTTTGAACGCTCGCTGGCGCGGCTGGAAGAAGTGGTGCGCCGCCTGGAAAGCCCCCAACTCTCATTGGATGAAGCGATGAAATTGTTTGAAGAAGGCGTCGGGCTGTCGCGCGAATGCCAGAAACAACTGGAAGAAGCCGAAGGGCGCGTGGAAATCCTGCTCAAGAAGGCGGACGGCAAGATGGCCGCCGAACCGTTTGAAGCTGAAGGCGAGACCGAATCGTGAGCGACTGCCAATGGCTCAAACTGGAACCTCTCTCAATCCGATGATGCTTCCTCCCTTTTTTGAAGAAGACCGACTGGCGGTTGACGCGCAACTGGAAAAACTGTTGCCCGCGGAATCGGCCCAGCCTTCCTCCATCCATACCGCCATGCGATATTCGGTGTTTGCCGGAGGAAAGCGCGTCCGGCCGATTCTGAGTCTGGAATCCGCGCGGATTTTTGAGGCGGAGGTTTCTCCGGCGCTGTATCCCGGATGCGCGATTGAATTCATCCACACCTATTCCCTGATTCACGACGATCTGCCTGCACTGGATAACGACGATCTCCGCCGGGGAAAACCGACCAGCCACAAGAAGTTTGGCGAGGCGACGGCAATTTTGGCGGGCGACGCTCTGCTGACCCTGGCGTTTGAAACGATTGCCGCGGCGCCGGTTGCCGCCGCGCGCCGCGTAGCGATGGTGACGGAGATCGCCTCGTCGGCGGGCACAGTGAGAGGCATGGTCGGCGGGCAGGTTGCCGACCTCGAAGCAGAGGGCAAGCCTGTCAGCCCTGAAATGCTCGAATATATTCACCGTTCGAAAACGGCGGCGCTGATTCGCGCTTCCATTACTTCCGGCGCAATCTGCGCTGGTGCGCCCGCGGACGACGTCGCGCGATTCCGCCGATTTGGCGAAACGATTGGCTGGGCGTTTCAGGTTACAGACGACATCCTGGATGTCGAAGAGTCTTCGGCCGCGCTGGGCAAGACGGCCGGCAAAGATATCGCGCAGCAGAAGGCAACCTACCCGGCCGTTTATGGTCTCGAACGCTCGCACCAGATCGCCAAAGAATTGGCCGACAAAGGAATTGCCGAGCTGGACGCGTATGGCGAGCGCGCCAATCGGTTGCGCATGATCGCGGAGTTCCTGGTGCTTCGCCGCGCCTAGCCATACTTTCCATGAATGCAAAAACCGAGCGCAAGCGGCTAGACGTGCTTCTGGTGGAGCGGGGTCTGGCTGAGTCCAGCCACAAAGCCCAGGCAATGATTCTTGCGGGCGAGGTGGAAGTAGAGCAGCAACGGGCCGACAAGGCCGGGCTGATCCTGCCAGAGACCGCCCACATCGAAGTACACAGCCGGCAGCAGAAATATGCCAGTCGCGGCGGAATCAAGCTCGAGGGCGCGCTGGAGGATTTTCACGTCAACACCGTGGGCAAAACGTGCCTCGACATTGGCGCGTCGACCGGCGGGTTCACCGATTGCCTGCTGCAGAATGGGGCAGCGCGCGTTTATGCAGTGGATGTGAACACCGACCAGTTGGCGTGGAAACTTCGTGGCGATCCGCGCGTGGCGCGCATCGAAAAAAACGCGCGGGAGTTGTTGGCGCAGGATTTGCCGGAGACTGTGGATTTGGCGGTTGCCGACGTCTCGTTTATTTCCGTGACGAAGATCCTGGGTGGGGCATCCGCGTGCGCAAATGCGGGAGCCGACCTGCTGATCCTGGTTAAGCCACAGTTTGAGCTGGAACGTGAGGACGTGGGCAAGGGAGGAATCGTGCGGGAGAAGGCGTTGCACGATAAGGCCGTGGCGACTGTGCGAAAAGCGATGGAAGCCGCCGGGTTGCAGGTGCTGGGCGTCGCTCCCAGCCGCCTGCCCGGGGTCGAGGGCAACCAGGAGTATTTCCTTCACGCGCGAAAACCGGCTGAGGTAGAATCGCGGTAATCCATGCGGCCAGAACCCACCTTCAAAAGAATCGGCATCATCTCACGGCCGAGGCGCTCGAACATCGCGGAAGTGGTTCCGCCGCTGCTGAAGTGGCTGGAGGCGCGTGGCTTGCCGGCCGTTTATGACAACGAAACAGCGACGGTGCTGAAAAACGAAGCCGCGGGTAAAACCCGGCACCAGGTGGCGCAGGAGTCGGACTTGCTGCTGGTTCTCGGTGGCGATGGAACGATTCTGGCGGCCGCGCGCGAAGCGGCTTATCACGGCATTCCCATACTTCCAATCAACATGGGCAGCCTGGGATTTCTAACCAGTTTCACGGTAGAAGAACTTTACCCGGCGCTCGAAAGCACACTGGCAGGAAAAGCTACCGTGGAAGAGCGCGTCTTGCTGCTTGTGGAGCGTACGCACAATGGCGAATTGCTGACGCAGCAGCGGGTATTGAACGACGCCGTGGTGCACAAGGGCACGCTGGCCCGCATGATTGAAGTGGAGCTGCACATCAACGGCGCATTTGTGTGTATGTATCGTGCCGACGGATTGATTGTGGCTTCGCCGACCGGTTCGACGGCCTATTCGCTCTCCGCCGGCGGGCCGATCGTGCAACCCGGCGTGGAATCGATTTTGATTACCCCGATTTGCCCGCACACGTTAAGCGATCGGCCGGTCGTGGTGCAGGACACTTCGCTGATCGAATTGTATTTGTCGGAAAGTTCGGATTCCGTTTTTCTCACGCTGGACGGCCAGACCGGCGTGCCGATGCAGATCGGCGACCACGTGCGAATCACGCGGGCAGCCGAGCGGCTAAAGCTGATTCAACCACCGAACAAAACTTATTTTGAAATCCTGAAGAATAAGCTGAAGTGGGGCGAAGCGTAGTTTTCAGGCAAGGACGTCGGTGCGCATTAAATCCTTGCGCGTCTCGCGGCGGCGGATGAGTTTCGGCGTTTTTCCGTCGACAAGAACCTCGGCGGCGCGGCCTCTTCCATTGTAGTTGGACGATTGCGCAAATCCATAAGCGCCAGTCACCCAGATCGCCAGCAGCTCTCCGGGCGAAACATTCCCCAACGGCCAATCGAATAAGAAAGTGTCTCCTGTTTCGCAGACAGGCCCCACGATGTCGGCGCGCCTGGCGACGTTCGCCCGCCGGGCCTCGGCTTGCACCACGCGAGTAATCGGATGCGGCGCGTCGTAGAGGACAGGGCGCATGAGGTCGTTCATCGCCGCGTCAATAACAACGAAAGATTTCCCCGCATTTTGCTTGCTGTAGATAACGCGCGAAAGGAGAACGCAGGATTCCGCAATAATGGAGCGCCCTGGCTCGAGAAGAAGTTGTACGCCGAGCGGGCGAACGACCTCGGCAATCATCTTCGCATAGGCCGAGCGAGGCGCTGAACGTTCGTTGGTATAGCGCACACCGAGGCCCCCGCCAACGTCGAGAATATTCAACGTGATTCCCTGCTTGCGCAGGTCGAGCAAGTAACCGGCAAGGCGCCGCAGAGCGCGGCGGAACGGCGCCAGTTCCACAATCTGCGAGCCGATGTGGGCGCTAATTCCCTGCCAGCGGATGGCTTTGGTATTTCTGTGCGCCAGATACAGTTTGCGGGCTTCCGGCCAGGCCACGCCGAATTTGTGATGCTGCAGTCCGGTGGCGATGTGCGGATGCCCGCCCGCTCTCACATCAGGGTTCACGCGGATGGAGACTCCAGGTGCGCTGCCGCGGCCGGATCCGCGGAGCGATGCTTCCTCAATTAATATTTCCAGTTCCGCGGGCGATTCGACGTTGAATTGCAGAATTCCAAAATCGTTACTCCGGCCGCCCCCGTAGCGAAGCGCCTCGCGAATTTCCTCGCGGGTCTTTCCGACTCCTGAAAAAACGACGCGCTTGCCGGGGATGCCGAGGTGACCTAGGTGTTCGAGCTCGCCGCCGGAAACAATGTCGAAGCCACTGCCGAGGCCGGCAAGAAGCTTGAGCAGAGAGAGGTTTCCGTTGGCCTTCACCGCAAAGCAAAGGAGATGGGGAATCCGATGGAGGCCGTGATCAAGTTCGTGAAAGGCGTCTGTTATGGCGTGGCGGCTATACGCATAGGTTGGCGTTTCAAAGCGGCCAGCGATTTCGGAGAGTGGGACCTTTTCGCAGAAAACTTCACGCGCGGACTTACCCACCTTCTTCCAGGAAAAACGTGGCGTGTGGTTTGCGGGGTCGACGTAGGCCAACCTGCGCCGAGCCTTGCCGGGGGCGCTCATTTCACCTTCATGACCACCAGCGTGCGGTCGTCGGAAAGCGGCGCGCTTTGCGAAAACCAGTCCACTTCGCTCAGGACGCGGTCTGCCATCTCCGCGGCGGTAATTTCGTGATGCTGCTCGATGAGCTTGCGCAGGCGTTCGTTGCCGAAGAGCTGGCCTTCGCTGTTGTAAGTTTCCGCGATACCGTCCGAATGGAATACGAGAATATCGCCAGTTTCCAGAGTGACGCCCCATTCGTCGTAGGTAACATCCTCAAAAATGCCCAACGGGAATCCCGTCAGTTCGATGCGATCGCAGCGGCCATTCTTATAGAGCAGAGGCTGTGACTGGCCGGCGTTGGCAACACGCAGCTTCTGCCGGCCCTTCTGCCAGGTGGCGAAACAGGCGGTCATGAAGCGCCCTTCGATGCGGCGCTCGCCGACCAGATGATTCATCTGTCGCAACATTTCGGCGGGCTGCAGTTTTTGCGGAGCCAGGCTGCGCATGATGCCGATGGAAACAGCGCCGTAGAGCGCCGCGGCAGTTCCCTTTCCGCTGACGTCGCCAAGCGCGATGCCCAATTGCTGAGGGCCATAGCGCAGAAAATCATACAGGTCGCCGCAGACTTCTCGTGCGGAGAGATAACGCGCCGCAACGTCGAGGCCGTAATCGTCAGCCGGCACTGGCCGCAGTAGAGCGCCTTGAATCCGCTTCGCGGCCTGCAGGTCCCGCTCCATGCGCGCTTCATCGCGGGCGACCTGCTCGTACAGCCGCGCGTTTTCGAGGGAGACCGCAAGATTGGCCGCAAGAATCGTGAGAGTCTGAACGTGCTCTTCGGTAAAGTAATGCAGTTGCGGGCTTTCAAGATCCAGAACGCCGATCACTTTGCCCTTAAAGATCATCGGAATGGCGAGTTCCGAACGCGTCTCGGGATTCACCATCAGGTAGCGCGGGTCGGTGGTGACATCCGGAACGAGAACCGGCTCGCGCAACGTTGCGGCCGCGCCCACGATCCCTTCCGTTGCGGCAACTCGCAGCTTTCCTTGAACGCGCTGGCCGTGCTTGACGTCCAGGCGATGGCGAAAAACCTTCTGCTCTTCGTCGTAGAGCATGATGCTGACGATCTGATAGTCGATAACCCGCTTCACGAGCTCGGCGGCGCGACGGAGAAGTTCTTCCACGTCAAGAATGGAGCTGATTTCCCGGCTGACTTCGTTCAGCACAAGGAGCGTTTCCGCCTGGGTCCTGACCTTTAGAAAAAGGCGCGCATTTTCAATCGCCACAACCAGGCGGCTGGCCAGCAAGGACACGATTCGCTGCTGGTCCTTGGTGAAATAGTTCAGGTGGCGGCTCTGGATATCCAGGGCACCCACGCATTTTCCACGGAAGATGAGCGGCACGGCGAGTTCGGATTTCACGCTTTCGATGGCGTTGATGTATCGCGAATCCTGCGAAACGTCGCTGACGCGGACGGGTTGCAGGGTAGAAACCGCGGTGCCGGTGATTCCCTGCCCCACCGGAATACGAAGATTTTCCGCAAGTCCGGGAGGATAGCCGACGGCGAAGCGGTGCGTCAAATAAGAGCCGGTGTCATCAAGCAGCAGCACGCCGAAAAATTCGTAATCGATATGCCGCTTGATCAGTACGGCGGTGTGCGAAAGGACTTCGTCGAGGTCCAGGGAAGCGTTGACCTCTTCTCCGATTTCGGAAAGGGTCGCAAGAACTTCCGTCGAGACTTCGGATTGTTCCGTGGTTGCCTGAGTTGGTGGATTCGAGCTTGTAGCATTCATGAATGTGTCTATTATAGCAGGCGAATTCAGCTTCGAAGAATAAGCGAAAATCGTCGTTTATGCCTCGATTTTCGTTTTGCCGCGGGGACCCAGGCGGACGACGCAAACGTCGGGCAGATTGCGATAGCGCTCGTCGTAGTCGAGGCCGTAACCGACCACGAACTCGTTGGGGATGACGAAGCCGGTATAGTCGGCTTTGACGTCGGCGATGCGGCGCTCCACTTTGTCGAGTAGAACGGCCACGCGCAAGTGCTTGGGTTTGCGTTCTTCGAAAAGAACCAGCAAATATTTCAGAGTAAGACCGGTGTCCAGAATATCTTCGACGACGAGCACGGAGCGCCCCTCAATGCTGACGTCGAGGTCCTTGTTCATCTTCACTTCCCCGGTCGAGTCCATGCCCTTTCCGTAGCTGGACACGGAAATGAAGTCAAACGAGACTTCACCGCCAAGCTCCCGCGCCAGGTCGGCGAGAAACAGCACCGAGCCTTTCAATACACCGACGAGGTGTATGGGTTCGTTCGGGAAGTCGCGGCGGATCTCCTCCGCCATGTGCCGCACCCGCTCGCGGATGCGCTGGTGCGAGATCAGCACGCGCAGGGTCTCTTCCTCCCGCTGGCCGGGTTTTACTCTTGGGCTTCGTTTGGTCGGCTTGGTGGGCAAGGATGCAATCTCCTTCTGCTGGCAGTGAACAAATCCTATTGTATCTTTAGCGGGAAGTTTCCCATCCTATGTGCTGAACTTTCGCGTGTCAATTCCTAGAGGAGGCGCGGATGAACCGGAGCGACACTTCCATTCCCGAACCATGGTTGCGCGGGACATTTGCAGAAGTGCCAGCGGTTGGCCGGGGCGTCCTGCACGCGTTAGAACTGGCTCTGGAGGACGCGAAGAAGTGGTGCGGTGACTTGAACGACGCGCAGATGCACGCGCGGCCCGCAGGACTGCCATCCGTCGCGTTTCAACTGCGGCACATCGTCGGCAGCCTTGACCGCTTGCTGACGTACGCGGAAGGGCGCGACTTGTCGGCAGAGCAACTTCAGGAATTAAGAGCGGAGGCAAACCCCGAAGGAACCACGAAGCAACTGCTTGCTGAATTGGAGGCGGCAATCTCAGGCCAAAGCATGCGCATCCGCGCTCTGGCATCGGAGAATCTCTCGCTCCCACGCACGGTGGGATCGAAGCGCTTGCCCACAACGCTCGGCGGATTGCTGGTTCATATCGCCGACCACACACAACGCCACGTGGGGCAGGCGATTACCACGGCGAAACTCGTTTCGGCTTCGAAAGCTTTGTAGATATACTTTTGCTGCGCCTTATGCCCCAACTCGTCAAATCGACGCTTCTGGTTCTCACCGCGCTGTTTCCGATCGTCAATCCGCTCGGGAGCGCGCCGCTGTTTCTCTCGCTGACGCGTTATTACACCGAGGAACAGCGGATGATCCTGTCGCGGCGGATTGCGTTGAACAGCATTGCTCTGATCGTCGCTTCCTATTTTGTGGGTTCGCATATCCTGGATTTTTTCGGCGTTTCCATACCGGTGGTACAGGTGGGCGGCGGACTGGTGCTGGCTTCGACGGGTTGGGCGCTGCTGAAACAGAAGGATGAGGACGACACAAAGGCGGGCGTGCACCGAAACGTCGATACGAACGATCTCTTTCAAAAGGCGTTTTACCCTTTGACCTTGCCGCTCACCGTCGGACCCGGATCGATTTCTGTCGCGATTACTCTCGGCGCCAACGATCCGCACCACGAGCACTCCATCCTTTATTCCATGCTTGGCGCGGTGATCGGATCGGTGTTGATCGCGGGAAGCGTTTTTCTTTGCTATGCGTTTGCTGACCGACTGGCCGAGGTGTTGGGAGCCACTTCCATGGCCGTGATCATGCGACTGTCTTCGTTCCTGCTGGTGTGTATCGGGACGCAGATTATCTGGAACGGGCTGTCCGCGATGTTGAAATCACTTCCCGTCAGCGGCCATCCGGGATAATTACGTTTCCAGCTCCACGGTTTCACGGCCAGCCCGGCTACCTCCACTTCGGCAATTCACGTCTTCCCAGCAGAGCTTCCGCGGCCCACGCGCCGAGATACACCGATTGCGCGACTCCGTGGCCGGAGTATCCTCCCAGAACAATCGCGTTGGAGGTTTTGGGATGTCGCTCGAAGATAGGCACCCAACCTTCGGAAATGGCGATTGGCCCGCCCCAGCGGTGTGTAATCTTTACCTCGCGAAGCTCTGAATGGAGTCCGCGGATTCGTTTTTCGAGACGAGCGAAGGATTCGGCGGCGGCGCCGGTTTCGATATCCAGCGAATACATTTCCCGCCAATCGACAAAATGAACCAGGCCGCTGCCAAAAATAATTTGCTTGCCAAGTAGACGTCCCCACAGATACGGAAGATCCACAGTGTAGAAAGGTTTCCCATTGGAGAGCCCGATGGCTTCCAAGGCGGAGTCAGCGAGCGGCTCCGTCGCTACGGCGAGGGTGAAGCAGGATTCCGCGCGTTTCGTCCAGCCGGTCAATTCCAGGGAATAAGCATTCGTCGCAAAAAGGATTTGTCTGGCCTGAAGCGTGCCGAGTGCAGTGCGCAGATGCATAGGTTCCAGAAACTCGCAGCGTTCAACTCCGGCGCGTTCGAAAAGGAGCACTCCAGCGCGTTCCGCCGCAGCGGCCAGCCCGGTGACGAGCTTTCCAGGATCGATTGTGCCGCCGGGAACTTCATTGACGGCAGCGAGATCGTCAGAGTCGCTCCACCGAATGGGGGACTCCTTGAGCGGCGCGGTGCGTCCCAGTTCATAGACGCCGGGCAAGCGCACGTCTCCATCGACCTGTAATTCGGCGAGAATTTCTTGGTACCCGGCCAGGACGTCGCCAAGGCCGGGAAGATTCCCCGCCGCGGATTTCGCAAGTGCCAAACCGCCGGTGTGGCCGCTCGCCCCGGCGCCAAAGGATTCCGATTCCAGAAGAGCTACGGACTTTTCCGGTGCGATTCGCTTCAGCCACGCAGCGGCGGCGAGCCCGGTGAAACCGCCGCCGACCACAGCGAAATCAACCGCGCCCGGAAGCGGCTGAAGCTTCGCATGAAACTCCACCGTCCAGGGACGGTTGCCCCAATTCCTGTGTTCGATCGTTGCGTTCGGCTCGGCGCGTTCGGGGGACACTCTGCACCTTTCGCGTGATGCGGCGATTTATGCTGCCTGATTGCCAGTCGCGTATCGTTTGATGCTACTGGGGAGCGTTTGGTGAAGGATGCATTCGTAGAGGAGTGATAAAGAGTAGCTGGACCGAAGCGCGACATCACCAGCCAGTTCGTTGGTGGGGCACGCATCGCAAAAGCGGCAGCTTCGCAGCCGAACTCAATAGAAGAGCCTCGCGCCTTTCAGCGCGAGGCCTTTGCGTTTTCAGTTTGCCTCGAGCTAGAACAGCGCCGTCGGACGGCGAGTCCAATTCTTCCCCTTGGCTTTGGATATCTCTTCAACGTCCTTCACGTAGGCGCCGGCTTGCGTCAAGAGGTGGTGAAGATCGTTGCCAACGCTGATGAGCGGGAAACCCTTCTCTAGGAATTCTCCGACACGGGCGGTTCCGAAAAGAAAGAGTCCCAGGATCACATTATTCTTGCGCGCAGCCGCAATCAGTTTTTCCGTCGCGGCTCCGATTTCCGGCGACGTGTACATGTGGGGAAACTCGTATTTTTCGTAGAGACCCATGGACATGCACAGATCGTTTTGGCCAAGAAACAGGAGGTCGACTCCGGGAACGGCCGCGATCTCGTCAATGTTCTTGATGCAATCGGCGGTTTCCACCTGCAGCGCAACGATTACGTTACTGTTCGCGCCACCGGCGTACCCGAGCAGGCCTTCCTTGTTCATGCTGCGCTGCGGAAAATAGACCGAGCGCGTACCCGTGGTGGGATACCGCGCGCAACTCACCGCCTGGCGCGCTTCGTCGGCGTTGTTGATGTACGGAACCAGAACGCCGTCGGCGCCAAGGTCCAGCGATTGCTGAATGCCGGGGCGGTCGCCATAGCCTCCAACGCGCACAATCGATTTCGCGCCGCCGCTTGCGATTCCAGCGAGCATCGCCGAAAGTTTCTCGTAGCCCATCGGCCCGTGCTGCGAATCGACCAGCAGCCAATCGTAACCGCTGTGCGCCAACTGCTCGGCGACGGTGGGGCTGTGCGAGTTCACAAAAAGGCCGAGTTTCGTTGTTCCCGCGCGCAACTGCTTTTTGAATTCGGCGCCAGTGAGGGTCCCTGCTGCCATAGGTAGTGCTCCTTATCGAAGTATGAATGCAAGATGAGTCGGGTAAGTGTACTAGAGAAGCGGCGGGCGGGGAAAAGCAAAAGTCGAAGAGAAGAGCACAGCCAGGAATGGCTGTGCCACCGGAGCCTCAGAGATATTTGATGAGGACGACTTCGTTGCGGGCCTCGTTGTAGACCAGTTCGTCCACCAATTGCTGCGTAAGCATCAGGCCAAGTCCGCCGGGGCGTAGTCCCTTCTGTTCGCGCACCGTCATGTGCGCCATCGGATCATCGGCTGGATTGCTTACAGCCGCGTGCTTCAGGTCCTCCATCTTGAAGCCGGGGCCAGGATCGTCCAGACGGTACATCAGCAATTTTCGAGTGCGGATGTAAGAGATGCGCACTTTCAGATTGGGATCCAGGTGGCCGCCCCATTCGATCGCGTTGTTCAGAAGTTCACGGAACGCATAGCCAACCTTTTCCATCACGTCGGCGGGCAAATCGGTCTCGAGGCGGGAAAGAAAACTCTGCACGCGGCTGACCACGGAGCGTTCGCAGGGAACGAGCAGTTCGACCCAGTGTTTGTTGGCTGAGAGAACTTCGATGGGAGGGGTAGCTGGATCCTCCGAAAGCGCATTGTCCACCGTGGATATCAGGATGTTGGCGTCGATAGGCTTCGACAAAAATTGATAAACCTGCCCGCGCAGCGAATTCAGAACGGTGTCGGAAGTTTTATCCGAAGTCATCACGATGATTTTCGGAATGTGCGTTTCGCCGTGAAGCGTGCCGATCAGGCCCAGGCCAGACATTTTCGGCATCCAGATATCCAGCAACACGAGATCGAATTTCTTTTTTTTGAGGGTGCGGAGCGCGCTCATTCCGTCGGGGGCGGTGCTCACATCGTAGCCCTGCTTGGTCAGGATGCCGCGGATCATTTCGCGCGTTGTGGCGTCATCTTCCGCTACCAGAATATCGGGCATGCTGGGACTCCCGTGGAATTCGCTTGGAACCGCCGCGC
>Ga0210406_10004441_pt1 | contig 15030 bp, 12 predicted proteins | sample IncBWC30MmetaG_FD_155454 | JGI IMG/M metagenome (GOLD analysis project Ga0210406, IMG submission 155454) | Forest soil microbial communities from Barre Woods Harvard Forest LTER site, Petersham, Massachusetts, United States - Inc-BW-C-30-M | ecosystem: Environmental > Terrestrial > Soil >... | reverse complement strand
GTAGACCCTATGCTCTCGGACGCTGCGGTTCGACGAGGCATACTCGATCCGCACCTTCGACCAGTCGCATTGCAACTCTTCGGTAATCATCATTGGCAGCGCCGTCATGCTGCCCTGCCCCATCTCCGACCGTTGATAGCGGATTAAAACCGAATCATCCGGATCAATGGCGATCCAGGCATCGATCTCGTGCGGCGCATATTCGTTGTCGTTCCAGGGCTGGGTCGAGATGGCCGCTGCGTCAGCACCGCCGGGAGCAGCGCCGATGCCGATCATCAAGCCGCCCGCGACAGAGACAGCAGTGAGAATGAAGTCGCGACGGGTCAGGGTTGAAACTACGCCGATTCCGCGCATCACGACCTCCTCAGGTCTTCGTCATATCTGCGGCGCGATGAATGGCGCGACGCAGAGCTTCATACGTGCCGCAACGGCAAATATTGGTAATATTTGCGTCGATGTCGGCATCCGTGGGTTTGGAATACTTCTTTAAGAACGTCACCACGGCCATGATCTGCCCAGATTGGCAGTAGCCGCATTGCGGAACACCTTCTTCAATCCACGCGCGCTGCACTGGATGATTGTTGTCTGGGGAAAGGCCCTCAATAGTGACGATCTTTGCGCCATCAAGAGAGCCGATTGGCACGGAACAGGACCGCATGGCGGTTCCGTTGACATGCACCGTGCAAGCACCGCACTGCGCGATACCGCAGCCGAACTTTGTGCCGGTCAAACCGATCACGTCGCGCAGCACCCAGAGAAGGGGCGTGTCGGGCTCGATGTTGATCTGTCGAGATGCCCCGTTGACGTCGATGGTGATCACTGTGGCCTTCTCCCCGCCTTGAAGAACCGCATTATCCGCGCGGCTGAAGTCGAGTGCGACCAACCTTTTCATGCAGACGGCTTGAAAGCCAGGTTACGTCGAATGCTAGTCGTCGGGCCAGCAATGTTGCTTGCGTTCTCCTGACGCGATTTGTGCGAATGAAGCGTGGACCCCCCAAGGGGTAGTAGCGCCACAGCAAGGATGGGCACTCCTAGAGGAGACGGAAACCTTCGGGACGTAGGAGGCGAGCACCGCCAGTCCTGGACGGCGGGTGCGGCGAGTCAATCGAGGTCGACTGCTAAGCGCTTGAAGTCCGCGAGCGAGCAGAAGCTCAAGGCACGCAGCGCGCCCTCGGCCTCCCCTTGCATGACGCCAGTCCGTGTGTTACATACTGAACCATATGGTTCAGCATTCCCAGACCGGCTTCGATGCTTCGTTCGCCGCGCTCTCGGACGCCACCCGACTGAAACAGAAGGAGAAAGTCGATGGACGCAAAAAGAAAGAGTGAGCCTACCCCTACCCCCATTAAGAACCGCACGACGGTGGAACGGAAGTCCGAGCGTGAAATAGTCGTTACGCGAACCTTCAACGGCCCGGCGCGCATAGTGTTCGAGGCGTGGACCAAGCCCGAGCTGCTCAAGCGGTGGTGGGCACCGAAGTCGTATGGAGTGTCCTTCCTTTCCTGCGAGGCCGATGCTCGTACGGGGGGCACGTACCGTTTCGTGTTCGGCCACGCTGCCTCTGATCAGCCTATGGAGTTCTTCGGCAGGTACATCGAAGTGACGCCGCACTCTCGCGTCGTCTGGACGAATGACGAAGGTGGCGAAGGTGGGGCCGTCACTACGGTGACCTTTGAAGAGAGAGGTGACGAGACGCTGGTCGCTATCCACGACCTCTATCCCTCGAAGGAAGCTCTCGACGGTGCCATTGCCTCTGGGAGTACGGGTGGACAGGGCGAGTCGTTCGCACAACTGGACGAGCTTCTCGTCACCCTGGGCGCGAACCTGGGACGCTCGTGAACTAAACCTCGGACCTTCTCATGAAAGTACTCAAATGGCTCGGTTACACGGTCTTGGTGCTGATCATCATCAGCATTCCCGCATATTGGTGGCTTGCTATGGAGAGCCACACCCCCTCCTCGGCTCACTATTCGATTGACATGCCGGCCGTCCGCCGGCTAGCAGATGCAGGCGTGGCCGATCTACCCGTAGCGATCCGGGTGGAGACCATCGGACATCTCTTGGTGCCGGAAGCCTTCGCCATCGCAGGCGGGAGTTGGCAGAAATTGGATATGCCCGTTTCTGCGTATGAAATCGTCTATAACGATCATGCCGTCATCGTCGATACGGCCTTCAACGCTGACGTTGCCAAGCAGATGGGTGCAAATGTTTTTGATGACGCGGCCTATGCGCGGCTCGGCGCCGCGCTCACGACGGCTCAGCTGATCATCGTGACACATGAGCATCCGGATCATGTCGGCGGGCTTCTCGCTCAGCCCAATCTCAAGGACCTGATGGGAAAGACGCGTCTCACGCAAATCCAAGTAACCGCGCTGAAGAAAGCTATTCGGGAAGCTCAGATATCCAACGTAAACGTATCTCCGACCGTCTTCGACGGCTATCAGGGAATTGACGATGAGCCCTATCAGACGATCGCGCCGGGCGTGGTGTTGATCAAAGCGCCCGGCCACACCCCAGGCAGTCAAATGGTATACGTCAAGCGCGCGGACGGCCGGGAGATCCTGTTTCTGGGGGATGTTGCCTGGCAAATGCGCAACATTGAAAAAGTTCGTGAGCGGCCGCGTTTGCTCACTTGGCTTGTCGGAGAGGACCGCGAAGCCGTGATGGGCGAATTTGTCGAACTACACCGTTTACATGCAGCGGAACCGAACCTCAACATGATGCCCGGACACGATTCTGCACAGCTCACGCGCTTCTTGAACGCGGATCTTCTCACGAAAGGCTTCTAGCCGCCGAACGAGCCGCGGAATGCGCGGGCAAGACAACACTCAACTACGCGGATTGAATAGGGAAGACCAAAGGTGGACAGTGTTTACCTATAAGATGTACACTGTACATCATCATGGTATTTCCAGCAAAAACGGATTCACGAAAAATTCTCGACGCTGCAATGATCCTCCTCGCGCGCGAGGGTCTGCGCGGGATGTCGCTTCGCGCCGTCGCTGTTTCCTTGAAGATCGCACCGAACGCGATCTATCGCTATTTCAATGATCACGCGCACCTCGAGGCCGCGGTAGGTGCGGAGGTGTGCCGCCGGCTGCATGCGGTGTTGCAGAAGGCGGCGGATGGCCGGGAGCCCGAGGCGGCAGTCCGGGCCATAGCAAAGGCCTATCTGAAGTTCGCACGCGAGAAGGAATTGCTCTACGAGGCGTTGTTGATTCCGCGCCCCGCGGCAGGCGATGAGGCCGTAAACCCCGAGCAGCTTTGGTTGTTCGTCGTCGGCCAGGCCGCTCGCCTCGCCGGCGAAGCTAAGGCGCCCGAAGCAGCAGTCTCCCTATGGGCCTTTCTTCACGGGATGGCGGCGCTGCAATCGGCGCAGCTCCTCGGCGCCGAGAAACCCGTGACCAGCTTCGATTTCGGATTGAATGCGTGGCTTTCCGCCGTGCGCAAATCCTGACCGCCAGGGGCTTGATGGGAATCAGCGGCGACGCTTCGATATTACGTGGATGTGAAGTGCAACAATTTGAGGTTCAAATGAATAGCTACAAGGAAAGTTTGATCTCGGCGGCGATGGCGAGCGCGCTCTTGAGTTGCGTGTCAACCCAATCGCTCGCGCAAAACCCGCCGCCCCCCGTAGACACAGCCCGCACGACAATCGCCGAAACCCAAGCGATCGCACCCGGTGGGATCGACGAGCTGAAGGCCGTGGACATTGGCGGCATAAAGCAGTGGATCAGCGTCCGCGGCAACAATCCGGCCAATCCCGTCCTGCTGTTCATCCATGGCGGTCCTGGCTCGCCGATGATGCCGGAGAGCTGGATCTTCCAGCGGCCCTGGGAGGACTTCTTCACCGTCGTCCAATGGGATCAGCGCGGCTCCGGCAAGACCTTCTCCGCCTCTGGCCGACAGCCCGACAAATCAATGACGCTGGAACAAATGCAGGCCGACGCCGAACAGCTGATCGATCTGCTTAGGCAGACCTACGGTAAGAAGAAAATCTTTCTCGTGGCGCACTCGTTTGGTAGCGTGCTTGGGGTGCGAGTCGCCCAGCATCGGGCCGACGCGCTCTATGCCTATATCGGCATTGGGCAGGTGGTGAACGCAGTACGAAACGAAACCGTGGGCTATCAAGAGACCTTGGCCCAGGCAGAAGCGGTCGGCAATCAAACCGCGATCGATGAACTGAAAGCGATCGCCCCCTACCCGGGCACAGATGCCTCGGCTCTCACCTTGCCGAATATCTCGATCGAACGAAAATGGGATGTGGCCCTGGGCGGCATGCGGTACGGCCGGAAGATCGATCCGGAAACTGCCATTCGTTCATTGAGCCCCGACTATAGCGATGACGATGTCCAGTCGGCGGGATTGGGCGAAGGAAGTTCCGCCGCCATTCTTCTTCCTCAGCTCATAGCCATAAACTTCGACAATATTCCGGCCTTTAAATGCCCGGTGTTCTTCTTTGCCGGGATGGCGGATCGGACAACGCCTGAATCTCTTGTGGAGACGTTTTATAAACATATTCAGGCGCCGAAGAAGAAACTCTTCAAAATCGATCGAGCGTCGCATGACGTTGTATTTGACGCGCCCGGCGAGGTCTTGGTGGATCTCGTCCGTGATATACGCCCGCTCTCGAGTCAGCGGTAATCGGCCTTTAACATAGCGCAATCGCTTCCGGCGACTACTCCACGCTTCCCCAATGTCGATCCTTCGGCGCTCTTAGTTCGACCCGAACAATCCGTATCATCGGAGGCAGTCAAACCAAGGGAGCAGAGCCCATGGCTGAGACAGCGGTCTACCAATTCACTTGGTGGAACAGACACGCTGGCAAAGAAATCGTCTCGTCGCGATTTGCCACCTTGGAGGCGATCGCAAGGTGCAATGGAAAGGCCATTGAGGCGTCACGGCTGGTCGTTAACTCGCGCGAAGTGGATCGCAACGGGTTTCATTCGAAGCCGGTAGGCTGATAGCCGGACTACCGGCTTCGCTTGGCTGAATCTGTTCATCTGATCTTCACATAACGTGTTGGAGCCTGTGACACACGGTCTGGTTTTGCAGTAATGCCGTTGTAACGAATCGAACATCGCACGAGGATCATCTCAACCCGGCGAAGCAGAAAAAACTAGGGGAGTCGCGGGGCAACCAGGCATCGTTATTCTCTCTGTTTAATCTGCGCGCCGGGACCGTCAAGGACGTCACCTGAGAATCGGACTGATGCGAGATACGCTCAAAATATATTTATCGAAGTGGCACGTCGACGATACGGCGGCGGCGAGGTCGCTCCTGTTTCCGGTCCAAGATACCGCCAATCTGGCTAAAATGGTGAGCGGGCGACAACCAGGTTTTTCCTACGTGTACGAGGAAGAATCTCGCATTGGACGATTTATCGCGTGCGACGGGGCAACCATGCTCGGTTTCAATGTCGTTGGAGTCACGCGTCAAGAAGTTGCGTCGATCGCGGACGAGTGTAAGCGAATTGCGTTGTGGGACATCAATGAATTTCGGAAGGCAGCCGACCGAGCCCTGGGCACATCACATGCAAGCGGCCCCGAAGGGCCGCTTTGATTTGTAACGACCGTTTGTCTCGAGTTTCAGAACTTCGCCGTAAAAGCGACAAATAGCTGTCGGCCGAAGATGTCGTAAGCGTCCGAGGTATTCGCAGCGCCGCCCGCGACGAGTCCCGTCTGGGTCACGAGGAGCGGCGGATCCTTATCGAGAATATTGTTGGCACCAGCCCGGACGGTCAGGATCTTGGTGGGATGCCAGGTGACCTCCATGTCGAGATAACTCTGCGAACTGATCTGACCGTTGTAGGCGTCGTATTTGTAGTTCGGATTGGCGAGCAACGGATTGCCCGTATCCGCGTCCTGAGTGACGCCGCCGATGTAGCGCCAGGTGAGTGCTGCGGATACGTCCCAGGGGGTATTCCAGGTCGTGCGGAAGATGTGGTGCCAGCGCGGATTCGTCGTCTGGCAAGTGGCGCCGAACAAACCGGCACAGTCGTAGCTGGGTCCGCCCGGAACTACAGTGGTAGTCATGTGCTGCAGCCAGCTGCCGTTCAGGTCGAATTGCACATTGCCGAAACCGGGGGGCAGCTCCTGCAGGTAGGCGAGCTGCAGATCGATGCCGCTCGCGAGCGCGGAGCCCAAGTTCACATCGGTCTGCACAATGTAGCCGCCCGTCGCCAGACTCGATCCTTGCAGGCCGCCGTTCGCAGGGCTGCGGACGACCGCGCTGCACAGGACGGGATTGCCGGTATTCGCGCAGCCCGATAGGATGTTACTGAAGGGCACCACGTTGACTTCATTGCTGATGGCGATGTGAAAGTAGTCGATGCTGGCCGTGAACTTGGGCAGGAAGCTGGGCGAGAAGTTGATGCCGACCGTATAGGTCTCACCCTCCTCCGGCTTCAGAGCCGTGTTGCCGCCCTGGAGCTGCGAGCACTGACCCGCGATGCACTGCGGGATCGGATTCACGCCGTTGACCGCATGGCCGGCAACACTGGCCGCATACTGAGCCGCCGAAACGCCCATGTTGGCGCACTGCGCCTGCGAGTACGTGACCGGCGGGGCGCACGGATCGCTGCCCGACTGAATCAGCCCCACGAGCTGCGGGTTGTAGAGCTCGATGATGCTCGGCGCGCGGATAGCCTTGTCATAGGAGATGCGCAAGCGCACATCCGCGGTCGGCGCGTACTGCAGCTCGAATTTGTAAGTGTGGGCCTGGAACTCGATCTGGGTCGGCCCGTTGTTGCTGGTGTAGTCCGAATAGCGGTAGGCGGTATCGAACAGCAGCTCCTTGGCGAAGGGCATGTTCTGAATGAGAGGCGCGCGGATCTCGGTGAAGCCCTCGGTGACGGCGAGGCTCTCATTGATCGGGGTCGCGGCACTGCCGAAGCCGGACAGAACCCCGGTCAACTCCGCATTATCGGGCTGAAAGAACTCGGAGTCGTTGCGGTGCTCGAAGCCGGCATTGACCGCGATACCGTCATGGGCGAAGGGCGAGGTGATGCCCCAGGTTCCAAGCTGCGAGGTGAGCTCGCCGTGCGCGGTGCGCAACGTCGAGGTGCCGATGCCCGTGCCGTTGATGTAGAGGTAGTTGAGCGCCGCCTGGCTGACGCCGCCGTCCTTGAAGATATTCCAGGGAACGCACGGCGGCCCGCTCACGCACGTCGGGGTGCCATTGTTGTTGTACACATCCAAGGCGTTGTCGATGCCCAGAAAATTGAAGTAGAACAGGTTGTTGTTGTTGAAGGTCGTATAGTAGTACTGGCCGTAGACATCGTAGGACAGCGCGCCGTTGTCGAGTATGTCGCCCTTGCTACCAACCACCGCACGATAATTTTCGTGCTCGTAGTCCGATACGCGGCCGGCACCCTCGATATTTCGCCGCCCAATGAGGACATCCGAGCAATTCGTGAAGGCCGCGCCCCCGGCGGCCAGGGTACAACCGGCCGACGGATTGGCGTTCGCAGCCGCGATCTGCGCGGGTGTGCACAGGATTGATTGTTGCTGAGCGCTCATAAACGGATTGTTGCAATTGACCGGGTAACCGCCGGTCAAGGTCGGGTCGAAGGGATTGGCGCCGAAAAACGCCGCCGCGGGCGCAACCTGCTGATGGGTGCGGTCATCCATGAAATAAAATTCGGTGTACGGCTGGAAATAGTCCGTCACCTTGAGGTGTCCGAGCACCGCCGCGTTGGCGCGATCGTCCTCACGCGTCATGAAGATGAAGGGCTGCGAATTGAACGCGGCGGGCGGCACCGTACCCGCTGTCGGAAACGGCACGAACGTATTGCCCAACACGGAAAAGTCATTGCCCGCCTGCGGTCCGGTATTCGGCTGCCACAGGTTGGAATTGGCAGAGCCGTCGCAGTGCGAGCCGACGACTGTGTTCCCATGCGCCGTGGTGGCGTACGTTGGATACAGTTCGCAACCGCCGTAGTCGCGCTGGCTGCTCGCAACCGGATCGGCATGGCGCCAGCTCAGGTAGGCCGTGACGTTGCCGTCGCCGTCAGCGAAATTGATGCCCATGAGCGCATCAAACGTGCGCTGTCGGCCGTCTTTACTGGTCCCGGTGGCTGGAATGGTGCCGAAGTTGCGCACCAGGTTCTGCATGTAGGTATCACCGTTGCCGTGATAGTACTCGTCATAATGCCCGTCGATCTGCAAGCCCTGGAAGTTCTTCTTCATGATGAAGTTGATAACGCCCGCGATCGCGTCAGAACCGTAGGCCGCGGACGCGCCTCCGGTGACGACCTCGATTCGATCCACCAGCCCGGCCGGGATCTGGTCGAGGTCCGGAGCGGGCGACTGGATGAAGGTATACGGAGATCCCTGGCCGAGGCGGCGTCCGTCGACCAGGACCAGCGTGCGGTTGGGTCCAAGTCCGCGGAGGTCCGCGGTGGAGATGCCGCCGGCCGTGGTCAAGCCGCTCGTGGTGTTGCCGAGGTCTTGACTGAGTGAATTGTTGAAGACCTGCGGCAGCTGATTGATGAGATCGGTGATATCCGTCTTGCCGCTCGCTTCAATGTACTTCGACGAAAGGACCTCGATCGGGCTCGTGCTCACTTCGTTTGGTGCCGCGATGCGCGATCCGGTGACGATGATCTCTTGCAGCGCCGGCTCCGGTGCAGCCGCTGCGGCGGGCGCCTGCTGCGCGATCGCAGGCATTTCTATGGCGGCAATGCACACACATGCCGACAGAACAATTGCGAATCGCTTTATAAACCACGTAACGCCAAGCAGCTTGTCGATTCTCATTTTAGTTTCTCCCGCAATGATCCATACGTGTCTGCGTGCCTGCACGTGCGAAAACTCTCGTTGTGGACTCACAACATACAAAGCACACGGACACCGCCTTTATGCGGTGGACAATAACCGGCCGCAAATCGACCAGAACGAAAAAGGGATGAGCGGCGCCGGCAGCGTGATGAACACTGCTGGCTAATAATCGAACATGCCCGTACCGGCCGCTCCGTCGTCAAGCGCGGGATTGGTCACCAACGGGAACTTGCTTCCATGGGTCTCCGCGTGCACAGGCGGAGTGCGTAAGCGCAACGGCCTTTGATGCGCCGGCGATGTTGTTTGACAGCCAGGGCATCTTGTCTAATACTATCCTATATGGTGAACTATAAGGGACGGTTGGACCACACCTTCATGGCGCTGGCCGATCCGACGCGGCGGGCGATTCTGGCGCGACTTGAGCGCATCGATGGTGCCTCGATCGGCGAGCTGGCGAAGCCCTTCACGATGCAGTTGCCGGCGGTGATGAAGCACCTCGGCGTGCTGGCGAATGCCGGGCTCATCGCCCGCTCGAAATCCGGTCGCACGGTGACCGTGCGACTGAGGGCGCAGCCGATGCGCGACGCAATGGAATGGCTGCGGCGGTACGAACGATTTTGGTCGAGCAGCCTCGACCGGCTTGCGTCCTATGCCGAGAGCAAAGAGGCCGAAGCGCAGTCAGCGCTCCGTCTTGACGGCATACCAACTGGTCGGTATGCTACGGGCGTGGGTCCGCAATCCATCGAACCATCACCGTCGGGCGGTGCGCGCAGCAAGCTTCTCGATGCAGCCATCTCGATCATCCGCGGGAAGGGCTACGCCGCAACGTCCGTTGATGAACTCTGTGCGAGGGCCGGCGTGACAAAGGGTGCGTTCTTTCACCACTTCCCGACCAAGGACTCGCTCGCCGTCGCGGCCGCGAATTATTGGTCCGAGATGAGCAACTCCCTTTTCGCCGCCGCTCCCTACCACCGATTCGACGATCCGCTTGATCGCGTTCTCGGATACGTCGATTTTCGCAAGTCGATGCTGCGCGGTGACGTTGCGGAATTCACGTGTCTCGCCGGCACGATGCTCCAGGAAGCCTACAGGACCCACCCTGACATTCGAGTCGCGTGCGATGAATCCATCGGCGGCGCCGCCGCCGCGGTGCAGTCCGACATCGCCGAGGCAATGAAGCGCTACCACGTCCGCGGGCCATGGACGGCCGAAAGTCTCGCGCTTCACACCCAGGCCGTGTTGCAGGGCGCGTTCATCCTGGCGAAAGCCAAGGGCAACGCCGCGGTGGCCGAAGCGAGCGTCGACCACCTACGTCGCTATGTTGAATTGCTGTTTCGTCGTCCGACGAAAAGGCAGCCGGGTAATGTAAGGGAGAAATGAGTCATGAAAAACACAGCAATGTCGCGCCGAACGATCCTCGAGGGTGCGTGTGCACTGGCTGCAGCGGCGGGGATCCCGCAAATCGCAAGTGCGTACGCGGAGACCGGACTAAGCCCGAAGAGCGACGAGACTATCCGCAAATGGTATGCCGCATGGGAGAAAAAGGATTGGCGCCCGGTCGACATCCTGCTGGCGGACAACTTTACATTTTCGAGCGCAGCCGGTGACGACCATATCAGTAAGAGCGATTTCAAAACGAAATGCTGGGAGTCACAGATTGATTTCATCGAGCGGTTTGACTTGCAGAGGGTATTTGGAAGCGGCAACGAGGCGTTTGTGATGTACGTTTGTCGGACCAAGAACGGCAAACATTTCCGCAACGTGGAGTATCTGCGGCTTAAAGATGACAAGGTGGAGGCCATCGAGTGCTACTTCGGTGCGCAATCCAGCTTTCCATCTGCAGTGAGCACCGCGCAGGGGTAGCACCGTGGTAGCCCATAGCGTCTTCAACACAGCATTGGCATTGAGCTCGGTGCTCTGCTAAACACGTCCGAGAACGCACGTGAAGATATTGATAGTGGAGGACAAAGACCGCGCGCGCGAGAGCCTGATTGGGCTGTGCGAATGCAGGGGCGATATACAAGTAGTCGGCGAGGCCGCCAGCGGCAAGGCGGCTATTGACGCGGCGGGCACGCTTAACCCGGAAATTGTGCTCCTGGATGCGGAATTGCCGGACATGTCGGGCTTCGACCTCTTGCGCGCGGTGGCGGCGGACACGTGTCCTTTAGGCATCATGGTTTCGAGCTGCGCCGATCACGCGACCCGGGCCTTCGAAGAAGGCGCTTTTGATTATCTCGTGATGCCCGTGGCTGCAAATCGATTCGACCGGGCGATGACGCGCGCCCATTATCGACTCAATGACGCGGCATCCGGCAGCGGTCGTTCTTATTCGGATTCGTCAGAGCTCGGTCGCACGGTGCCGGTTCCGCCACGGTTTTTGGTGGGTGAGCGACAGCGGAAACTATATCCGCTCGATCCAAAGTCCGTCGACTACATCGAGGCGGACGGCAACTACGTAACCTTGCGCGTGGGCAAGACGGAATACCTCAGCCGCGATTCGATCAAACGGTTATCGATTCAATTGGAGAAGCTTGGATTTTTTCGCATCGGGCGGTCACTGCTGGTGAATGCCGCCGCAGTGTCGTATGCCGAAGTGGCAGGTCATGGAACATTTGCCCTGACTCTAACCTCTGGCAATTGCCTGCATTCGAGCCCGGCGTTTCGGAATTCTATTCTGCGCATTATCCCGCTGCCTGGCTTGTCGAAGCGTTACGGGGGTACTGCGCCGTAGAGGTTCATTTATCCCTATCTCAGAAATGGATGGGTTCATCACGATGGCGGTTCGAGTCATCCCAAAGTAGTTCCGCCGGTTTGCGGTGCTGCTAGTTTTGAGGGATGCGATTGGCTGATCGTATCGCGCAATGTCGAACACCGTTCGTCGTTGGGAACACGAAGGACGGATCTGTCACGCATTTGAACAATGCGGCCACATTCGCCAAAGACATCAACTGTTGTGCGACGCGATATGTACTGAGTGATGATCTGACGAGTTTGTGCACAGCGCTCGCCTATTCGAAGGGAGCCAATACGCTTGCCTGTGCAGACCTTTTGCACGTGCCGGCGGAGCGCGCATGGGTCGAATGGGCCGAAGCTCCCTGGCGCAACGAGCTTGCACGTTACGGTTTCAAAAGTCCTGTTGACTCGCCCAGCTCCGGCCGGCGGGGTGTGTTCGTTCAATCCACTCGCGAAGGGCGCCGCGGCCTATTGAAAACGTTCTGGGCACACGGCGAGTCTGAATTGAATGTGCTTTCCAGCAGCATGGAAGCTTACTTCGATTTTGATACACGAGAAGGCGAGGATCCGGAAGTCTTCGGTAGGCCGGAGCGATCCTCAATTTGCGTATCGGATCATGCCATCGGCGACGCGGATATCTTGCGGCGCTGCTTTCGATTCCGTTTCGAGCGCTCCTGGCAGGATTACTACGAGAAGGCACAGTTGACGTCTGTACAAGCCACTGCCCTTTCTCATCACGCACTGGGCACGATAGCGATCGATATACCTGTATTGTTGGCCTTCTTTTTGCTCCTCGCTACTCGTCCCAGCCTGCCCCGCCGTCCGATGATGCTCGAGCGTCTCAACAAAGCACGAGCCAGGTCCGGAAAAGCGGCGCTTCTGGAACAAATCGAAGTCTTTGCGCCTTTTCTGCCGGAGTACAGACCCGGCTGTGGCAGCAGCTCAGGGCATTCTCGACGATCGCGCAGGCTCCACCACGTGCGCGGCCATCTTGTGCGACGCGGCAGCAAGCTTTTCTGGCGAGTGCCGCACCTGCGTGGAAGTGCACGCGCCGGATCCATCCGCACCCGCACCGTCACTTGGCTCTTCGATCCATCGATTTCCCCATCGCGTATCAGTCGCAATCCAGAGCCATCAGCGGCTCACGTGTATTGATCGGCGCCCCACTCTCTCGGTTTGCAGCCTCGTTGGACCCATCAGCGCCGGTTGGAAGATCAACGCCGACGCGAGGGTCCATAGCAAAGATATCATCAGCAGTTTCCCCATGCTGGCTGTTCCAGGATGGCTGGAGGCCCAGAGGCTGCCAAAGCCGGTTGCCGTCGCGAGCGCGCTGAAGAAGACGCCACGCGCAAGACTCGATGTCAGGAGGTGCGAGCCGCCCGAGCGCCAAGACATCACGAAGTAGATATGGAACGCCACACCGATCCCGAAAAGCAACGGCAAGGCGATGATGTTCGCAAAGTTGAGCGGCTGCCCGATCAGTACACAGGTGCCCATGGTCAAGAGCCCGGTCAGTACGATCGGCGCCATGGTAATCGCCACATCACGCACCCGGCGCAGCGCAATCAGGAGCAGACCGCAGATCGCGACGAATGACAGCACCCCTGCCTCGATGAACGCGTCGACCACGGCTCGACCGTAGGCCTGACTGTAGATCGCCGTACCAGTAGCGTCGGGCGCCATCTTGATTCCAGCGGCGATGAACCTGCTGATTACCGCATCGTCGTTGGGGTCGCCCTTTGGTACAACTGATACGCGCGCCCGTCCGTCAGCGGTTCGCCATTGGCGCACGAGCTCAGGCGGAAGCGACTCAATGCTAACGGGTCGCGGATGCAATAAATTGCGTATTTGATCGAGGGACGTGACAAAACCCGGGATCAGCATCTGCTCGGCCTGGGCTCGCGCTGACCGGCTGCCGCGGGCGAGCGCATTGAGTTCATCGGCGAGCCTTCGGGCGTCCGCGCTCAGCGAGGGATCCTCAGTTGCCGCCTGACGTAGCTTGTCGGCCCCTCGGTTCAGACTGTCGATGACCTCCGCATCGGTGGGTGACGTCGCCACGTCGAGGGGATTCAGTGTCAAATCCAGAAGGTTTGCTGCATCGGCGATGAGCGCGATCTTTTCGCGCTGTTCGGCTGGAATGAAACTCGACAAGGTGTGAGCGCTGTAGACCGTCGGATCGGTCTTGAAAATCGCGGCGAGGCGGTCGGCGGCTGCGAGGTTCGGCCGCATGACTTCCAACGTATTCGGGGATCTATCCGGATCGCGCGTCAAGTCAGCGAGCGTGGCAACCGACTCGACCTTCGAGCTGCGCAAGTGCATCGGATTGAAATCAAAGTGCAACAGCGGCAGCAGGACCCCCGAAATCAACGCCGCGACCGCGCCGACGCCGAGCACCACGCTCCGGTGTCCCAGCACATAGTGGTCGATCAGCGTCAACCGCGCGCCGGGTTGGTGATCGGAGGCGCCCGGTGGCCGAGCGAGCTTGATCAGCGCGGGCAATAGCGTGAGGTTCAACGCAAGGGCGGCGAACAGGCCGAGACCGGCGATCATGCCGAGTTGCGAGACTCCATAATAGGCTGTGGGTGCAAAGGCCAGAAAGCCGATGCCAATCGCCGTAGCCGCCAGGGTGAGCGATTTTCCCATGGTGCGTGCTGTCGCGAGCAGGGCCGGACCCACGTCCCATCCGGGTCGGCGTTCTGCCCTGTAGCGGACACTGAACTGAATACCGAGATCTATCCCCATCCCGACGAACAAAGGGATGAAGGCGACCGAGATGACGTTGAACTGATGAAAAAGCGCAAGACCCAGAGTCGTAGCGGTCAGGAGGCCCACCAAGGTCGTCGCGAGTATTGAGGCGATCAACCAGGGCGACCGTACGGCGAACCAAAGCATCAAGATCACTGCGCCGCTTGCAAGACAAGCGATGACACCCGCGCGTTGCGCCAAAGTCGCGAATTCCTCGTCCTGCAATGGTGCGGAACCCGTCAGGCGAACGCGCACGCCATGAACAGTGTCGAGCTGGAGCCGGCGCGCCGTGCCACGGATTGCTTCGATCGGCGATTCGGCGGGTTGCAGCTTGGTGAAGTCGAGCACCGGATCGAGCAAGATGACGTGCCGTAGCTCGCGTTCGTCCGGCTCGTTCCCGTTGATCAGCGAACGCCACGAGAAGAATCGCGGTTTGCCCGAAGCGAGGTCCTGGAGCGCATCAGCCAAGGTCCGGATGGGAGTGCGAAGCTCCTGCGGTGCAGGCTCGTCCTTGGTCACGCCTCGCATGGTCAGGGAAAGTGTGTTGGCGAAACCGCGCAAGGAAGGGTCGGATGCCATGGATCCGAGAAATGGCTGGACCTTGACCAGCTGAGCGATGACCTTCTTTACCTCTTCGGTCGAGGCGAAGAGCAAGCGGCTGTGCTCCCAGAATGGTCCACTGTCGGGCCGCTCGACAGAGCGGAACCACCGCGTTTGAGTGCCGAGACGTGCGGCGAGCGTGGCCGTTGCCGCCTCGCTCAACTCCGGTGTC
>Ga0210406_10004439_pt1 | contig 15031 bp, 9 predicted proteins | sample IncBWC30MmetaG_FD_155454 | JGI IMG/M metagenome (GOLD analysis project Ga0210406, IMG submission 155454) | Forest soil microbial communities from Barre Woods Harvard Forest LTER site, Petersham, Massachusetts, United States - Inc-BW-C-30-M | ecosystem: Environmental > Terrestrial > Soil >... | reverse complement strand
CGAACAGGCCCACCACCGGATGGCGGCCGGGATCAATCCCTACGGCGACGGCCAGGCGAGCAAGCGGATCGCCGAGGTCTTGAAGAATTGGAGAGCCGGTTGCGCGCTCCTTCCGGAAGAGCAGTCTTTCATGCCGCAGCGGCGCCCCGGCACGACCGGATGCATTCCTGCATCCTCCATTCCTCTAGCAACGATGACGCTTTGTCACGGGGGAGGACAACTGTGAGCGCTGCGTCACGCAGCAGATTCCGGTCTATGTCGCGGCAGTACCAATCAAGCGAAGTTGATGGAATTCGTCCCGTATCCTCTGGTCAGTGAGTGCCACCGTGATCCTGCTTTCCACACCATCGTCGTCATCCGTGTTTGCCACACCGGAAGCCGGCAATGATTACTTTGCGACCGAGGCACACTACCTGTCGCTCGCGGGACGGCTCGTTGCCGCTCTCCGCCGCGGATCCAGGTTTGTCCTAGTCCTCGGTAATCCCCCAGCAAACCCGATCCTCATTTCCCGGGCTGTGAGCACCGCGGCAGCGTGGTGGTACACGGTCATCGATATCCGCTGCGGGCCCGATTTGAGCCGCGATCAGCTGCCGCACCTTCCGCCGCGACATGCTGCTCTCGCGAGGGGGGGGCGCGAGGCGGCTGAAACGGTGGACCCGACGCCGTCTCTTTCACCACTGTTTATTTTTGAGGATGCCGACACACTTTCCGACGAACAGATTGAGCAGGTCTATCAGTCTTTAACGTACAACAACGGGATAACGCCGGCGGGGGTGTTGATCGCTCGACCCGCCTTCCTCGACCGGTTGGAGCGTGCCAAGCCGCACTTCATCAAGGAAGGGCCGACTGCTTGTTTTCGCCTCAACGAGCTGGGCCGCGAAGAGATCGAGACGTTCATCAGGCGTCAGCGGAATCGGGGCGAGCAGGTGAGCGCCTTCACGCCGGAAGCAATCACGGCCATCGCCGACATCTCCGCCGGCGACCCAACCCTGGTTAATCACCTCTCACGGCTGACGCTGAAATTTGCCGGCTTGGCCGGTATCCAGAACGAGGACAACCAGGTTGGCAGCCTCGTTGAGGCGACGGCGCCGGACGATATCTTCGGCAAGCGGCTGCCTCCGGCTGATGCAGCGCCAAAGCCGCTCCGGCATCGCTGGCGGGTGCAGGGACTGCAGATCGGCCTCCTTGTCTGCCTTGCGGTCGGCGGCATCCTCGCCGTGCCGGATGTGGCCGTCTCGTCGCTCATGCACCGCGCCGGGCAAAGACTTGCGGCTCTCTGCGCTGTCGACTTTGGCGCCTGGATCAAAGCTGGGCATGACACAGCTCCCCGAGCCATGGCGGAGGTGACCGCAGCAGTGGTCAAAGCGGAACCGGCAACGTCACAGCGCGCAGAGACCGGGTCCATGGCTGCCATCCCGGATCATCCGATGGAACAAACAGCCGAGATGTTAACAACGCAAGCAGCAGCCCTGGCGCAAGCGATACCGCCAAACGAGCCTGAGACGACCATCCAATCTGCTTCATTGGTACACGCAGAACCAGCGGGCGTGCCTCTGGCTGCCGGGCCGGCAACAACAACGCAGCTGCCCGCTTCCCCGCCGATGCCTCTGGACCCGGCGACGCGACTGGTCGGGACGCGCCTGACCAACCAGGAAATCGCAGCACTTGTGGCGCGCGGCGATGCTCTTGTGGGTACGGGCGACATAACCTCGGCGCGTCTGTTCTACGGGCGCGCAGCCGAGGCGGGAGACGGACGCGCCGCATTGCGTATGGGAGCGACCTTTGATCCCGGCTTCCTCGAGCGGGTTGGCGTCCGCGGCGTAGCCGGCAATCAGCAGGAAGCTCTTTCCTGGTACCGGCGTGCCCGTAACCTCGGCCAAGCCGAGGCCGCACGCGGGCTGACGAATTCTCAACCGCAATAGCGTTCACCCTCGTCACGAACAGGACAGACCATGGCCAAACGCACGAACATACCACGGCGACATTTTCTGGTCGGCTCCGGGGTGGTACTCGCTCACACGGCGATAGCGGGGCGTACAGCCCGCGCCGGCTCGGCTAAGCCACCGGAGCCACCGGGTCTATCGATTGCCCCAGCTAAGCAACCGGCTGCACACATTATAGAGTCCAAGCCAGGTGCGGCACCCGGCTACATAATCTCCGGGCGCGGTCAAGACGATTCCAATCCCTATTTCCGGCCGCTAGGCGGACCCTCAAACCAGCGGACGCCGAAGCCGCCGGAGGCGCATGGAAAAGGCGTCGACGACGACGACCAGGGGGAGAACCAGCAATGACTTCGACGCTCGTTCTCTATGATACCACGGGCCAATGGGGCTGGCTTGGTGAGCTCTACGCAATCATGTCGGCGAACCTGGCGAGCCATTTCGGCTCGTGGACAGCCAAGCCTGTCGCTTCGTACACGTCCGGTACGATCAAACAGTATACGGCCACCATCTATATCGGGTCGACCTATGACGAGCCCCTGCCGAACGCCTTTTTGGACGACGTGTTCGCCACGACGACGCCGGTCATTTGGGCCTATGACAATATCTGGCAGCTGACCTCGCGTTACCCGAACTTCTTCTCGACATATGGCTGGATATGGTCCGGGTTCGACTACTCCTCCGTTGCAAGGGTCGATTACCCACTGCCACCCTCCACCAGGCCGAAGCAGCAGTTAAAACGTTACGCTGCGAATGCCGCCGGCATCATGAACTATTTTCCGGTGGCTTCCACGGTCACGGTCTTGGCCAACAGTGTCCGCTCCGATGGGTCCACTTTCCCTTGGGCGCTGCGCTCGACCGGCCCGAATGGGGGAAGCCTTACCTATATCGGCGAAAACCCGCTTGTCTATTTGACTGAAGGCGATCGGTATCTAGCCTTCTGCGATCTGCTGTTCGACGCGCTTGCACCAACCACAGCGACACAACATCGGGCGCTCGTCCGGCTCGAGGACGTCGATCCTACCTATAACGCCAATACCTTGAGATCGGTCGCACAATGGTTAAAGAGCCAAAACGTGCCGTTCGGCTTCCAGATCATACCCCTCTACCTGGACCCGTTAAATGTCAACGGCGATGGCACTAACATAACGCTGCAGTCCAGGTCTGCAGTGATCAGCGCGATCAAATTCATGCAGTCGATGGGAGGGGTCATGATGTGCCACGGCTACACCCATCAATACAGCAATGTTGCAAACCCGTACAGCGGAGCAACTGGCGATGACTGCGAATTTTATCGGATCACGATGAATACCGACCACAGCTTGAATTTCGTCGGGCCCGTGGCGGAGGACTCGCTGAGCTGGGCGCAAGGTCGTTTCAATGCGGCGAAACAGCTTTACCAGAACGCCGGCTTCGCGATGCCACAGTTCATTACCTTCCCTTCATACGCGGCCTCTGTGGCCGATTACCAAGCTGCAAACGGGTTTTTTACGGTCGCCACAGAAAGACGGCTCTACCCCGCCGGATTGCTCTCCGGCCAACCCTACAATTATGGCCAGCTGGTGGGGCAGTATATGCCGTATACCGTTCGCGACGTGTACGGCATGAAAGTCCTGGCTGACACTCTGGGCGGCATCGAGCCCCTGCCGTACTTTACTTACCCGGCGCGGCCTCCGGCCGACATCATCGCCGACGCGCAACGGAACTTGGTGGTCCGAGACGGCTGGGCGAGCTTTTTCTATCATACCTACGACAACATCAGCTATCTCCAGCAAACAGTCACAGGTTTGAAAAACCTCGGCTATACTTTCGTAAGCCCGACAACTGCTTAAGCAAGTGCGCGGCTTTGGCGGCATTGAGCCGCCAATAGCGATCGCAAATCGTTGACCGAAGCTGGCGGCTCAAACGGCTGACAGCTCAAATCGAGGATGCATCGGTGACCTCCGCCGATCTCGTCGCGCTGAGCCTGCTCGCGCTGCAAGTCGGATTTGTTTTGATCATGGTCGTCTACCTGATTGCGGGACTAGACGACCTCTTCATCGATCTGATGTTCTTTGCTCTTACGGTAATGCGGCGGCTGGGCCGTGGCTATGGGCACTGCCAGCCTAGGATCGAAGAGATGGCGGCGCAGCCCGAGCAGCCATTCGCGCTGATGTTCCCGGCTTGGCAGGAATCTGAAGTTATCCGGCGCGCCCTGATGAACACGATCAACAACATCGACTACCGAAATTTCTACGTCTTCGTCGGTACTTACATCAATGACCCCGACACGCAGTGCGAAGTCGCCGAGGTCATACGTCAACACCCCAACGTCACGCAGATCATCGTGCCGCATCCTGGCCCGACCTGCAAAGCCGACTGCCTTAATTGGGTCGTCAGGGGCATCCGCGAATACCAGGAGCGTCACGATATCCGCTTCGCAGGAGTTATTTTGCACGACGCGGAAGACGTCGTCGACCCGCTGAGCCTCAAGCTCTTCAACTGGACAATGCCGCAGTACGACCTCGTACAGATCCCCATTATCTCGCTGGAACGGTCGTGGCGGGATCTCGTCGGTGGACACTATATGGACGAGTTTGCCGAGGCGCATTGCAAGGAGATCCACGTCCGCGAATGGCTCGTCGGCATCGTGCCCGGCGCGGGTGTCGGCACAGGCTACTCGATGCGGGCGATCGAGACCGCGGCGGCAGCATCCGGTGGTGACGCTTTCGCGACCGACAGCCTGACGGAAGACTACGAGTTCTCGTTTCGCGTCCGCGAGCTCGGGCTGAAACAGACCTTCGTGCAACTTCCAATCGTGCGGCGTGTGTCGCGCCGTTCCCTATGGCGCCGCGAGCCGCACCTGGTAGCACGCCGCGACTTCATCACCACGCGCGAATTTTTTCCTGATCACTTCTGGGCTTCGGTGCGCCAGAAGACGCGATGGGTGATCGGCATCCAGTTGCAGGGCTGGAAGAAGTTTGGCTGGCACGGCGATTGGCGGGTCCGCTATCTCTACTTTCGCGACCGCAAGGCGTTGGCGACACAACAGTTCATGGTGCTCGGCTATATCGTGGCCCTCGGCCTGATAGCTGTGCAAGCATCGTCTGCCCTGTTCCCGGAGCGCTACATATTTGCTCCGCCGCTCGCTGATAACAGCCCGCTCTGGTATCTCTTCGACGTCAATGTCGGATTGTTGCTGAACCGGCTCGTGCATCGTCACGTCTGGACGTGCCGGATCTATGGATGGCGGCAGCTCCCGCTGATCGTGCCCCGCTACATCGTGTCCAACATCGTAAACTACCTCGCAGTGACGCGAGCCACTATGCGTTATTTGAAGCACTTGAGGACAGGCGAGCGAATCGGCTGGGACAAGACCACGCACAGCTTTCCCGGCGAGGAACTGCTCGCGGCCTATCGGCGCAAACTCGGCGACGTCCTGATCGAACGCGGCCTCGTTACCAAAGAGGAGCTGGAACGGGGGTTGGCGGCAAAGGCCTCGAACGGGCGCCCGTTGGGTACAGCGCTTGTCGACATCGGTGTCCTCGACGAGGACGCGCTGATCGAGGTCTTAGGCGGCCAGTTGCGGCTGGAGCCGGCGGGTGGGATCGACCCCTACGGCGTATCCTTGGATTTGCTGCGCCGTCTCCCCGAGGCGGACGCTAAGGCGCTCTCCGTCTTCCCGCTCGAACAACAGGAGGACGGCGTGGTCGCGCTCGCTTGCGCCGTTATTCCCGATCGCGACGGCATTCTCGAACTCCAGGCAGTCCTCGGCGGACCGGTCGAGTTCCGGCTGGCCCGCCGCGGCGAGCTCGCCTGGGCACTGCGCCAGGGCTACACAGGGCTCAGGGTTGCCGACGTTCATGAGCACGCGATCCCGCGGGTCAGAAGTCGGCTCGTCCAATACAGGCCGATCGGAGAGCTGCTGATCGATATTGGAGTAATTTCTTATCCGGATCTCTCCAAGGCATTGTCGCAAGCAGCAAGGTGCGGTAAATGCTTGGGTGAGTACCTGATTGCCGAGGGCCGTGTTCGTCCAGATCATGTAGCAGGGGTATTGGAACGGCAGCGCGAGGCCGAACTTGATTGGAGTGATTCGGTTGTTGCGGTGTTCGACAGCGGAGGACGGAAATTGACCGAGATGGGCCGTGTTGCGGCGGACGATTGAGTTCCGCCGGGCGAGCCCTTGGCTTGCCCCAGGATATGCCACCCTGTCGTTGCTTGGGGCGCTTTTGTTGTCGTTCGGCGCCGCAATTGTCAGGGTTGCGGCAGCGGAGACCATTACGCTCGGCACGGCAGAAGAAGCCGGGACGACCGGAAAGACCGAGACTTATCTTTCACAGCTGCGCGCGGCGGTACCGTGGGGCTGGCTCGAGCAGGAGTTTCGGCGGCAACGTTCTTTTCCGGCGCTTGCGCGCAGTAGGCAGCTGGCCTCCAAAGGCCAATATGATCAGGCAGTCGAGGAGCTCGAGGACTATCTCGCCTCCGATCCCGACGACCTCGGTATTCGGTTCGAGTCTCTCGTTCTCGCTGTCAATCTCAAGCGCTACGATGTCGCGATAGCAGCGGCCGACCGGATCGTTGAGGCCGTTCCCGGTTTTGCACCCGCGTTATACTATCGCGGGCTCGCCCGGGCCGCCTTGGTCGAGAACAAAGACGCGTTAGCGGATCTCGCGGCCGCCGTCGACAGCGGTTCGCTGACGCCTGACGATGCCAGTTACGCGCGGCGTTCTTTGGCAATTGCAGCGGTAGCGAGCTTGGCGCCCTCGGAAGCGCTTGCATTGTTGGATCGCAAGACCGCCAGACCCAGGGCGGATACGCCGACTCTGATCGCCAGAGGTCAGCTCCTGGAACGCCTCGGTCGCACTGTCGATGCCGCAACCTCATATGATGATGCCGCCAAGCGAACCGGTAACGTCGACGACAAGCGGACTGCCTGGGCGTTGGGTGCCGAGCTTGCCCTGAAGCGCAGCGATCTGACGGGTGCCTTGTCGCGCGCCCAGGCGGCGTGGAAGCTAACGCCGGGCAATCCCGAGGTCGCCGTCGTGCTGCTCGAGGCCGCCTCGCGGCTCGGCAGAGCGGATGTGATCGAGACGGTAGAGCGCGAGGTGAGGGCAACCGACACCGTGGACCCCACCACCCGTGAGGTGCTCGCCAACACGCTCTTTAAGCTCGGCCATTTTGATCGCGCCGCTGCGCGGTTTGGAGAGCTAGCGGAGACGGCGGCGAGCCCAGCCGAGGAATATCGTCTGCGCCGTGCGGCAGGCTTTGCGGCGCAGGCAGCCAAGGATGCGCCGCGGGCCCTCTCCGAGCTGCAGCGAGCGGCAGCGATCAACCCTGAGCCCGAGGCGCTCTCGGCCGCGGCGGAAGCAGCGCTGGAAGCAGGCCGCTTGGATGTCGCCGCAACGGATCTCAGGCGGCTTGCCGATGCCGGCAACGAGGTGGACCGCGATCCAGCGCTGAAGCGACTAAGCATCGTCGAGGAGCGAGCCGGCCGTTTCGCCGACGCTCTCGCCGCGCTGGACCAAATCCCGACCGATCGACGTGACGCCGAGGTCGAGCGCCGCGCCGCCGTCCTTGCAGTAAAGGCCGGCAACAGCGATGCGGCTGTCATCCATGCGGAGCGCCTCGCAGGCTTCGAGCCGACGCGGGCGAACCTGCGAGCGCTCGGCGAGGCCCAGCTTGCGGCGGGCCGGGCTGGCAGTGCTGTCGAATCCTTCCAAAGAGCCCTCGACGTCGACCCGGATGATGATCCGGTCCTGCGCGAGATGCTCGGAAATGCGCTCGTAGCCGCCGGGCAGCCGGGGCGCGCTGCCAAGGAATTCGACGCCATGGCTGCAAAGGCCAAATGGCCCGCCGATCAATACCGCTTGCGGGTGGCCGCAGGTTTTTCGGCGCTCAGAGCCGGCGATTCGGTGCGGGCGCTGGGGGCTTTTCGGCAGGCGGAGGAACTGGACCATCTCACGGCAAAGGCTCCACAACCCGCCGACGAATACCGTTTGCGATTGGCCGCCGGCTTCGCCGCGCTTAGGGCCGACGATTCGGCGCTCGCGCTCGCGGCTTTCCGGCAGGCGGTTGAAATTGAAGCCACCCGGAAATCGCTCGAAGCGGCCGCCGAGACCGCCCTCCGGGCGGGCCAGCTCGCGGAAGCTGCGGGCTATCTCGAACGTCTGGCCGCAGCGGACCGCGACCTCCTGGCAAGCGCACAGCATCTCGAGCACCTCAGCGTGGTCTATGAGATGATGGGTCGCGCCAAGGAAGCGGCGAACGCGTTGGCGCGGCTGCCGCAGGCGGCGCAAAGCAAGCCGGAGATCATTCGGAGAAGGGCGGTGCTCGCGCAGAAGCTCGGCGACCGCAAGGCCCTGCTAGCCTACATGCGCGAACAGGCGGCCGTCGAACCAAATGCGGATAATCTCGCCACTCTCGCAGATGCTCAGATCGCAGCCGGAGAGGTCAATGCTGCGGCGGTGACGCTGGAAGCGCTGCTCGCCAACCGCAGCCTGCCCGCCGAGGACAGGGCGCGCCACAGCGAAAGTCTGGGGAATATCGAAGCGGCGCGCGGAAACGCCAAGCGGGCGGTAGGTTTGTTCCTACAATCCTACCAGCTCTCCCCTTCCCGTGCGCCCACGCGGCTCGCGCAGGCCGCAGAAAGTGCGATGCAAGCAAAGGATTGGGAGCAGGCCGCACGCCTGTATCGGACGCTAATCGGCGATGAACGAATCGCGCGGAAGTCCCGCGCCGATTATGCCACCCGGCTGGGGCTCGCCCTTGCTAGCCTGTCGCGCGACGAAGAGGCATTGGCGGCGTATGACCGAGCTGTCCAGCTCGGTGGTGCAACGGCATCGTTGCATGAAAACCGGGCGACCCTGCTTATGCGTCTCGGTCGCACTGCGGCGGCCATGTCGGATCTTCGCGCGGCCTACGACACCCATCCCCGTACGGAGTTGGCGTTGTCGCTCGGCTACGCGCACCAGGCGGCACACCAACCCGGCTTGGCCATCGTGTTCCTGCGGCGCGCGCTCGCCGATCCGCAGAGCCTATCAACGGCGCAACGGCGGCAGGCCAATGCTGCGCTCGGTTACGCCTATGCCGAGACGGAGCAGCATGGGCGGGCGGCAGCTTGCTTCGAGAAAGCGCTCGGCGCCGGAGCGCGTCCGACCACGTACCCGAGCTGCGCCGCGGGGAATCACGAGCCGAGCTTCCAGGAGAGACTGACACTTTCGCTTGCCCTCGCACGGTCATACCGGCTGGCCGGCCAACCTCAAAAGGCGCTGGAAACGCTCCGGCCGCTCGGTGGCGGGCCATGGCCATCGACCGCGGTCGAGGCGGATTACCATGACGAGCTCGCGCGAGCCGAAGACGCCCTCGGCCGGCCGAGCCAAGCGCTAAGCGAGCTGAGGCAGGCCGCAGCACTTGAGCCGACCGCCGAGCGACGGTTCCGCCTCGGCGAGTTGGCCGAGCGCCTGGGCGACCGCGAAGAAGCACGGCGGGAGCTCGAAGCGGCCGTCGCCGCCGAACCCGCAAACACGGAATACAAGGCGGCACTCGCCTACGAATTGCGCCGCAGCGGCGAGCTGGCTGAGGCGGCCCGGCTGTTGTCCGAGGTGCTGGCTGTCGCGCCGCAGCGCTACGCGATCCACGAGGACCTCGGCTACATCTATCTCGGTTTGGGCGAGAACGAAAATGCAATCAAAGAGTTCAAATGGGCGATCGACAACAGGCAACTCTATCCGGCAGTAACTTCGGAAGAGCGCACGGCCACGGAACGCAAAATGGAGGCGTTGCGCGAGACGATCTCCAGCGTCGAGCCGCACTTGACCGCACTCGCTTATTCGAACCTTTGCCTCAGCGGCAACTTCTGCAACCGCCGGACAACCAATCTCGGCAGCCTGATCAGCGCCAACCAGGGCGGTATCGAGATCGGCTATCAACCCCCGGAAATTGGCTATGTCGACGGCCGCACGTTCCAGGGTTTCGCGCGGACCTACTTCAACTACGCTCCGGGCACGGTCGATCCGCAAGGTAAGAGCTTCCAGGGCGGTGTCGGCATCCGTTACAAGCCCCTGGGCGACTACAATCTCGTGCTCTCCGGAGAGCGCCTGATCAAGATGGGCTCCAACGCCCAGAACAACTGGATGGCGCGCGCAGCGTTTTCGACCAGCACGGGCTATGCGGGCTATATTGTCGAACCCGTTGCGGGACGTCCGCGGTACAGCCTGCTCTATGTCGATCTCGCTGCCACACTCTCGTCACCGCGTCAGTATCTCACCTACCTCGACGCGCGAGAGGGCCTAAATCTCGGGCTGACCGACCGGGTCGTCGGCTCCCCATTCCTCTATGGCATCTTTCGTGGCAACTACGGTATCGGTGCAAATACTTCGGCCGAGACCGGCCTTGGTTTTTCTCTCCGCGGCTTCTTGGGTGGAGACGAGTATCATGCGCCCCCCATCGCGCTAGAGCTCCTGCCGCGCCTGGGGTATACCGTGTACGATTCGTTGGCGCCGAAGAGCGTGGTCTTCTCGATTACCGCTGTAGCCAGGTTCTGAGTGCAACCTCGAGCCCTATGCCGCTTGCTCCGGTGCGTAGTTTTGCTGCTCGTCACCGCCACAACGCTCCTGATGATGAGCTCTCCGGGAAGCGCCACTTGCAGTGGCCTCCAGGGTACGTTTCTCCAGCTGACCGACGCGCAGGCCGCCCGGCCGGCCGAAGACTGGCCGCAATTGATCAATGAATTGCGAAGCATCGGCATCGACAATCTCTTTCTGCAATGGACCGTCGTCGACCGAAAAGCCTTTTTTCACACAGCGCAATTCGAGACGCCGGCCCGTACGCCGCTGCCGTACATTTTGGATCTGGCTAAACATTCGGGTATTCGCGTGTGGATCGGCTTGGCGGCGGATACGCGTTACTGGGAAAAGATCAAGCAAAATGCGGACTTCCTGCGTGTCTATTTCCATAAGCGTCTACAGGATCTGACCGGCTTCCTCAATGACCTGAACACCACGATTTCGGATGCGCCATTTGCCGGCTGGTATATCCCCGACGAGATCGACGACCGGACATGGCTCGACCCGAGCAAGCGTGCGGTTCTAACGAAATATCTCGCGGACACGGTCAGCTTGCTCAAGGCGCGGCGGCCGGGAGCGAAGGTGGCGATCTCCGGCTTCAGCAATTCGTTCGCCGAACCCGATCTTCTCGCCGCCTTTTGGGGCGATTTGCTGAAGAGCGCCGGCATCGATCTGCTATTGTTCCAGGACGGCGTCGGTGAAGGAAAGGTCGCGATCGAGGATATCGCGCTCTATTACGGGCCTCTCGATGGCGCGGTTCGCCGCGCGGGGGCGCAACTGGGAGCCGTCGTCGAGTTGTTCAGTCTGATGCCGAGCGGCCGGCGCGTCCCGGCGATGATCGGGAGAATTCGCGAGCAGATAGCCGCGGCCGACCGCTTGACGAGTTTTCCCCCCGTCGCCTTTTCGGTGCCGGACTATATGAGCAGTCTGGCAGGACAGCAGGCGGGGGGGCTTCTCACGAATTTTCTCGCAACGCAGAAGGGCTGCCGCCGCTAACGCGGACGCGCCGCTCGCTGTTTGCCAAAGCTGCGTTGACGTTTACTGTATCGCGGTATTAAGCGCGTTCCAAAGCGCGGTTCCCCATGGAACCATTTCCTCGTCGAAATACCACCAGAAATATCCACCGATATAGCTGGCGGGGAGACCGGAAACCGTCTTCGCCATCGGGTAATATCGCGTGATCTCGTTGATTTCGAAACTGGATCCGTATTCCGGGTCGGCGGTGCCCAATTCGCCGAATCCGACTTTGGAGTTGGGGAAAATGCCGGCGAGCTTGGTGAACACCCACGGCCAATTTGGATTCTCGCCGGGGCATTGGTCGGGATACCAGCTTATCAGGGCATAATTTACGTTCAGGCGAATCTTTTCCGTCTCGGAAGGACGCTGATTTGCCGGTAAGTTCAACTGAAATTGCCGATCGATCCAGCTGAACATATCATTGCCGCCGTGGTCCGCGGCAATACAATTATTCGGGTCCGATGGTTCACCTTCATAAAAGAAGGTGAGCGCAGTCGCCCCTCCCTGAGCGGACACGACATCATACATCGCTTCGATCTTCTCTAATGTATTCGAGCCCAACCAATTCCCGTTGACCTCGTTGCCGATCTCCCAGATGTCGACGAGGTTTCCTAAGGTCTTTGTATAGTTTTGGGCTAAGGTCGTGATTTGACTGACTGTGTATTTCTTCATGTAGGATGAATCCGCCAACTCCCCCATGATGTACGCGACACCGCGAAGCTGCTGGATCGGTTTGAGATAGTAGGAGGGGTTCACGCCCTTATCAAAAACGATCCGAGCAGTCGGTGCTCGAGCCAATCGACTCAGAGAGTTCACCTGTGCGGCCGGGTCGCTGACGTCGTCGAGGGTCACTCCAACGATCGGGGAGGGAATGCTCCTGCCCGTAATCGTCCCTCCGCGTGCGGCGGGAGAAGCCACGCCCGCGACCAAAAAACTTGTCATGACGGTACATAAGGCTAGGTTTCGCACATCATGGGCTATTCGCGACACGATTTCGGCCATCGTCTGTTTGGATAGGGCCGGAAGGCTATCGCGCATTCCGTCAAAACTCTGTCCCGAATTCGTGCAACCCGCATGTCAAAAAAGGACTCGCGACGACGCCGGCTTGTGCGCCCCACGACTCGTCGGCCTCGGCGCCGCAGGCCCTCTCTTGCCCGACGATGGTCGTGCGGGGGACGGAGAGCCCTGAGGCGCAGGCGCGGCGGAAGGTTGATGTGCTGCCGCGCGGCGAGCTGGCGGCGGCCCCCGGGCACCGGGCACGCCCCAACCGTCGTCGAACCGGTGGTGCTGGCCGCACTCGACCGCTTCCCGCGGCTTGCGCACCCGATAGGTTCGCATCGCGGGTTGTTAAAGCGCTCTGAGGTATTCAGCATCGTATACCTTTAATGTAGTGCGAAATTGTCAGTCATTTAGTCTCACTAGCATGGAAACAGTTTCATCGAGTGCACGCCTCGCGCCCCCGTCATTGGTTACAAAGCAATACTGACTTCCAAGACGCAAATGCAGGCACATGAAGCTATCTTCATAATCATTACAATATTTCTTGGCTGGTGCATTTTTGCCTTCCAGGACAAATCTCAGCGCACGATGGAATACTAAGACCAATAAAAGTACACGTTCTCTTCCGCAACAGCTATTCCTTGCTTTGCCAAACCCAACACATGGGCTTTAACGAGCGTCAGTATGTGGTTATGTTTAGTGAAGTCGTTCATTTGTCGAATATCTTTCGAGGTAAAGAGCTTCATTATTTCCGTAACTCTGGCTATGTGTCGGGCCTCTCTGTCTTCCAATTCCTTGCGAACTCGCTCAACACATCCTGCAATTTGATATACGTTATTGTTGCAGTCTCGAATCTGTCTGGAATAAAAGTCAGCCAGCGACTCTGAGTCGTTTAACGCCTTTAGCGCCCCGCAGATTAACTCGGAGTCTGGTACACGCCCCGACGGTTTTTCGATTGCAGCACGGGGATCATCCAACACTCTAAGGGATTCGAATTTCCGGAATTCGACTTTGCCCTGCTGAAAATTTGGCTGCTCGTCGAGATGACACAACCGCTCCCAAAACACGTATGGAGAGATGGAAAGGTTCCATCCTCGTAATTTGCCAAACACTGTGCCTGCGAGCCCGACAACGACGCTCGTGTCCAAAAGATATGCTTGGGCTACTTCAGCTTCGGCGCGTAGCCAATGATCTAGGTGTCTGCCATGCAGATGGCCTTCTCGTTCCCAAATGCGATAGGCTCGTTCATGGATCGCCTGCTCTCGGCACGGTGTCAATACCCGGCTCATGCTTGTCACTCGCGAAAAATCGTCGACACGCGCATTGTAACTGTCCGTGAGGTCTCTGGGCATCGCGCCATCGTCCAGGGCGGTGTCGAGCTTTTGGGCGGTTCGTTTCCTGTACTCTTGGGCAACCGCGATCGTTCCCACGTATTGTATGAAGCCGGTCGGAAGGCCACCCGCTGAAAACGGCACAGGTGCCAGCCGGTCGGCAATGGGGGGGGATTGTCCCAGATAACAAACATTGTTGCGAGCGTCGGCAATCCCAGCAATCCCAGGACTGCGTGAGACTTACGGGGCCTGCAATGGGCCCCTCCCCTGGCCCGCTCCCGCCCGTTCATCGCGCGATATTCTCGAAAAAATCTGTTTTCAAGAATAAACCGGCGACGGCTCGTTCGACCGTTTCGGGTCCGGTTCGATCAGTGCGGCGGTCCGGGCGGAACCGTATTGGCGAGCTGCTCGACAGCAGCGGTGATCCGGCGCCAGGTATCGGCACCGTCGTGATCGCCGGCGAGTGCAAGCTGGTCGGCGCGAGCGGCGCTTTCCTCAAACGCTCGCTCGCCGTAGCGCTTGAGGATGAGCTGCGCCGCCCGCCAAATGTCGATCTCGGGTATCACGACGGCAAAGCTGCACTGGCGCTGTCGATAAAGGTTTAAAACGATCATGCGCCCGGCCAAGGCAGAGCGCTCCTCGTCGAAGCTGCGCACACATTCTCGGAAAGAATAGGCGCACTCCTCGTTCCACAGTGACAAGATCAGCTTGGCAAGACCGGTGCTTGATCCGGTGCCGGGGTGGCGGTCGATCAATTCGACCGCTTCTCGGTAGGGTGTCCTCATTGGCTCGTCCCCTGTTCGCGTTTTGAGTGTTTTTGGGTGGGTTCTCCGGCTCAGGAAAACCGCCGCGACTATGCACCAGATTTCTGCATCAAAAAAGCGTAACTACTTCAATGCTCTAATTTTGGTGCATAATTCTTGACTTCTGCAGTGCGCCCCGATGGCGCGTATCACCAGTGGAGGAAGGATCCATCCAGGGAATTGTCGATTGCTCTGGTAGCTGACGAGCGGTTTGGTCGGGCAACCGGCTGGATCGAAGCCTCGTGACAAAGGCCGCCTTGGGCGGTTGAGCAATCCGACGGGCCGTAACGCGAGTGAGTGCGCCGGGAGACTGGCAAGGAGTATGTGGTGAAAGTCCACGGCGATGAAGGAGTAGCAATCCACGTCGCCCCCGATCCGTGCGCAGGCGTCCGCGA
>Ga0210406_10004438_pt1 | contig 15031 bp, 15 predicted proteins | sample IncBWC30MmetaG_FD_155454 | JGI IMG/M metagenome (GOLD analysis project Ga0210406, IMG submission 155454) | Forest soil microbial communities from Barre Woods Harvard Forest LTER site, Petersham, Massachusetts, United States - Inc-BW-C-30-M | ecosystem: Environmental > Terrestrial > Soil >... | reverse complement strand
CATGAGACCCATTCCGAGCGCAGCCAAATATATTCGATTCGCAACCACTCCTGCACTCAATAACACTTGGCGATGGCCCAGCGCGCCATGGAAGGCGCAGGCCCGGACAAGATTGCCAACGATCCATACTTGTAATGGTGCCATTGCGTTATCAAAACCCACAAGTAAGTCTTTCCTGTCTTCTTCAGAAATTTCAGGCATCACGGAAACAAGAGCGTGCTCTTTTTCGCGATAAATATAGACACCCGGAGTTAGCCCACGAACACTCCACACTAGTACATACAACATCAGCAACTCCTGCTTGCGATCCAATCCCGTACACGCTTCCGAGTCACAGCACTTAGCGTATCGAAGAATCGTGCTCAACTGCTCCAGAGAAACTGCATGTGAAGAAAACTCCCGCGTGCTCGTCCGCAGCGATAGTGTTTCGAGTACGAATGATGCTTCTGCTGGTACTTTTGGGAGGCTAACAGCCAACGATCGATCACATCTGCCGCTTGCTTGTTCGTGAGGCAAGTCGCATCGAATAGGCAAGTCTTTTTCCTGAATGCGGCTCTCCTGAAATATTTCTGTAAGCAAATCTGTTGATGTTTTGCCGTAGAAAGCTTTCGGTGGCTTTGCGGGCCCAATGTTTCGATAAAGTCCCGGTCCGGATGGAAACATTGTGGTCGTCGCTTTGGCACCACAAGCACTGTGAGACACTCCCGCGACTACAGCGACTTGTTCGGCAAATGGCTCTAAGTTAAGCTGGTTCTCAAGCAGATCATCAGCCCAGCAGGTGGCAGTTTCAGAATGCAACCCCAAACTCCGCGCGGTGATATGAAGCTGAGCCAGCGCGACACCCGCATCCAGATTAGCGAGTCGATAGCCGAACGGGCCATACTTTCGTGCGAGGCGGTGAAACGCGCTGGTAAAGACAATGAGAACATCGGGAAGATTGAAGGAGTCAGCGTGCACCGCGCGATACATTAAGTCCTCGACATCTAATCCTCCTTTGACACGAGTGACTCGGACGATACTATGCTCTTGGGGTTGATAAAAGTAAAGCCCAGGGGAAAGACCTTCAACGGACCGAACGAAAGCAAAGAGTTCCACAGATCCGAGATTCCCCGCAGTGGCTGCCCAGCGCTGCAGGCCTTCTCGTCGCGGTGCGGTATTCCGAAGACCTGCAGTAAGCTCAAGTACACTCGCCAATTGCTGGCGCGTCATCAACGGCGTCCTGATACCCTCCTTACAAGACAGGACATCGAATACGTTCACATCAAGTCCCGACAGATCATGATGAAGTCGGTGTTGAGTGGAATGCGGATAGCGCTTGGTCTCACGGCTCAAAGTGGCCCCGAGTGCTGCACGGTCAGCCAGCGCTTTGGGATCGAAATAGCGTTGCGTCTCTGTGCCGACATATTCCTCAAAAAGAATGGCTGTATGCAGCTTAGCCTCGTCACCGCGCGGTATTTGCAAGTCGGGCGGAATGGGACAACACACGGGACATCCATGGAGTCGCGTATGTCGAAGACTCTTCGAGGTGCCGAGGCGCAGGTCAAAACGTCTGAACTGGATTCCACTCATTGGGGGGCCAACTCGTGATACCAAATAGGTGATTTCAATGGCCGCCATGCTTATCCAGAATAAGAGATTGATCGGAGTGTGTGGTCCCGGCGCCTGATCCTCAGGGGAGTGTACTCTGTTAAAGCAACAAAAGCATGCCGCCTCCCAAGGCGTGAACAGAGGTCCTATGTCTACGTATCGTCTCCTGTCATCCACTACGAGTCTCAACCAGGGAAGGCGTTGGCCAACACACCAAGAGTCTAATTCATAGTGCCAACGCGTTGCTTCCTCGGTTACTGACAACGAAACCAGTAGGACTGTAGACCCTACACACGCAGCCGTAGCCTCTTTTAGCAAGAGTAGCTCTCTAAAACATATCGTAACGGTGCCATGTCCAGTAGATTGCAAGCTTGACCGCAGCCGCTCACCGTGGGACAGCTCACTCCGGGCGACAATTATCACTACATGTGACATATCGAGCCGTGCACACGCGCTGTAGCCATTTCGATTACAAGCGGTCGCTCCGACAAAGCGACGAAAGAAACCAAGGGTGTCTTCGGTCGCGATTGTAGTAACAGGGGCGGAGCAAGGACCCGTTTCCACCATTCCATTCTGCACGAGTGCAGATACAATCCTGCGAAGATCTTCGGATGGGACCTCGGGCAGTGCTGTTTCTAGCTGTTGAAATGTGCGGCTGCCGTCCATTAAGGCCATCAGCCTCGGGATAATCTTGCTAGTCGCTGCTCCCCGCAGTGTTCGCATTTGCTCATTTCCATCTACGATCAACCCGTCTTCGAAGGGAATTACCACTAGCTCATCGAGGAAGTGAGGATATAAGACCTTCAGCGATGCAATGTCGCTGCAGTGGGAATCTGGGGCGTCCCCACCTGGATTGTCAGGCATCGTTCGGCGTATCCTTTTCTTTGGTCGCACGGACGTGCCACAGATAGTCGAGGTTGGAACGCAACGAATCAAACCCTCTTGTGGCAGGCGGGCGATTCAAGCCACATCTCGCACACCCATGAACACCCACGACGGTGCTACTTGTCATCTCACGTGTTATCATGTCGATCTGCCACATTCGGCCGCCGATTGGTGAGCTAGTTTCCAAAGCTTCGATCGTCTCACAAAGGCGCGCTGCCCCCATTAGCGCGAACGGATCGAGAAATCCCAGTGGCCCAACTTCTGGATGGCTGGCGTAATACCTCCACAGGGCCTCGCGCTGATCCAGCGCGTTAGCATGTTGTTTCAATCGTTTTATCCAGCAGCGCCAGCAGCTCCCCTTGCCGGGGACGACGACTGGCCCCTCACATAGGGTGACGCCGTCGACAATGAGGGGCACAAATGGAATTCCCGTCTGATGACTCACTCCGTCCAGAGCCTCACACAAGTCCAGCACCGGGCGCCAAGCGACGACAACGTTAAGGCGGCAAGCTGACCATGCTTGGCGCAAGGACCCGATATCGGAAACGTCGTCAATCTCCGCTATGTCGGGCCGTAGAGTCCTGAGATATTTCGTCACAGCTTTTCCAAACCGTCCTGCCGTCGTTACGTTTATATGCACTTGCGGGCTTCCCCTCAACACTTGGTCTAAAAACGTAGTAGGCCGTCGTTCAGCATCTATGCGAATGGCTGTGGCCAGTGATTAATGTTCTGTTCAGAACACACAGGATATCCCATACTTCTGGGCGCCTGGTACAGCCGCGGGTGACCAAGATACCGTGCGCGATAGTTGAAGGACAGCGGTTGTAGTGCGGGAATCACAACACGTACGACTCGCATTCCTGCGCGAAGCGCTTCATCTGTACTCAAGTCGACGGCGTACACATCGACCTGTTTTCGCCGAAAGATATCAACAACCATCGCGAGGTTGTCTCGGTCGTTTCGATCTTCCAAAGGTCTAAGAGCGTTTAGAGGCCGTTCGGAGGTCGATTTCAGAAGGAAGTTGAAAGCGGTGGAGTTTTCGGCCCGCGCGAGAAAGGTCGCGCCATCAAGCAAACCCTTACAGTCTTCATAGCTCTTCGGCGATCGAGGCGGGCTCTGAAAAGCAACGTTCAATTGGACCATGTCTCGAATCACCTTAGCGATAGCGGACACAAAACTAAAATCCGTGCTGCACGACACAAGCGTAGCGCGCTCAGCGCTGTGACTCAACTGCAAACCGTAAATTGTTGGAATTCCGAAGTCTGTCGTACCGTCAAAAAACAGGCATTCCGTCGAGCCTCGTTCGTATCGCGCCCAATACGGTGCAAGGGCTGGCGGAATGGTTGCGAGAGTCACGCGCGGTAGCGTTAGCTGTTGTAGCCAGATGATGCTAATTGCATCGCGCTCGACTACCTCGAAAATGCCATTCAAGAGAGCCTTTTCATAGGAAACATGCGCCGCGCAGCCGGTCGAAATTGGCAGGCAGATCCTCTCACCCTTGCTGATGCCACCAAGGCGACTGTAGACCATCACTGCGGGGATATAAACGAGTCGACCGTCACACAGCGAGAGACCACGGATCCACCTTATTGGCGATGTCTTGTCCGGCAAGACTAGGGGGCACCTCGGATGAGATAACTCGGCAGCACTACAACGAGGAATCGTGTCGAGATCTAACCCTACCACTCCCAGTTCGTGAGCGGTAGCGACAATGAACTGATCCTCACTGTGGATACACGTGCAATACCGCTCTAGACCTTCCGCCAACGCCAACAGTTTTGCGCGTTCATCGGTCAGATCGATTCCCGAGCCGGTCACGCCGCGCTTGTTTCGAAACGGCTCGTGGTTTAATGCTGAACCATCCAATAGCTGTTGGATAGCTCCAAGACGTGCTACGCGGAATGAAAACCGCGGATCACTGGCCAAACTTCGATATCCGGTCATCGTGCCGTACAAACCTCCCAATGGCTGTAGGAGGTCGACTAGACCGAGACGTGTGTGACCTCGGTTCGAATCCTCAATGGGACCCAACGATTGTCCCGTCATTGCGGCCTTCCGTCGCCGCAAGTGGTTCTAAGGCAGCAGAGGATTGTGCTTAGACCTTTCAACGCGTTATCGAACGGGTTCTCGTAGAAACCATACGTTGCTTCCCTAGGCCGCTGCTTCATCTTGAGTCGCAGGTTGAAAGGGGAATTGCCCCTCACCGGAACAGCCAACCGTTCTCATCTGAGCCAACTTCGCGTTCAACACGGTCAATGTCTGGAATTGCTCTGTATGTCTCAGGCGTCGCAAACCGGTAACGATCGGGATCAAGGTAATTCAATATCGTGTCAAGCATATCGTCGCCTATCGAACGCAAACCTAAAAAAGAAAGCAGGTCTTTCACGAGTGTTGAGCGTTGGCCTCGATCCAGGAGTGGATCATAAAACTCTTCATAATACAACACCTTGGCGTTCGCTCCCGCGCTCTTCAGCATCTCCAAATGGGAGCTAATGGCGGCTTTTCCTCTGTGGACGATTCGTTGCACTCGCGTTGGTTCCAACGGCATTATCGAGCGGCCTTGGAACGCATGGCCAAACTCGGTTCGAGTGCCTATCCAAAACCCCGTTTGGAGACTGATATAGGCCGAAACGAATCGTCGCAGGTGATTCCGTCGAATAATGTAAACATACTTCGTATTGGGCTGAGACAAAATGCGACAATTGATCTCTGGCCTGCCAATAAAGGGCCAGTGGTCAGATTGTAGTACGTGCTTGAACCCATTGTATTGAGCCCATATAGTGTCCAAGGCGGAATCAGGTGAATTGTCAGTAAGAGCGATATCGTAAAATCGCCCACCGTAGCGCTGAGGATGAAAGGGTTCCAAGAGGCACCGGACGTCCGGATGAGAGCTTACGATTCGGTATAGGCCAGTGCTGCCAGACCGGGGCAGCGAGAATATAACAAATCGATCTGCTTCACTCTGTGAACACGCTATGCTAGCCATAGGCAACACGGACGTCAACGGAATTGTCACACAGCGATGCCCGTGCGAACGACTTAACGAGACGCCCAAATGTGGTCAACAATAGCAGTCGCAGCCGCACGAACAGGAACCGCAATCTGTCGGTGTGATGTAAGAAATGCCTTCGTCGGTCACTGGCGGCGTGCTTTCGATGATGAGAGTGAATTGCTCAACATCAATGCTATCGAGGTCAACCGGCTCGGTTGCCAGCTCATCCAGTAGGAGCGTGGCGGCAGTTTCGGGCAGTGACCTATAGCCCTCGCGTCCTAAGCTATTATCGTCCATTGCAGTTTTCCTTTCTATGTGTCGTACTTGCACCTTTTAAGGTGTCACCCAATAGACCTTAAGGTGTCACCCAATAGACCTTAGGCGGCTCCGTGGGCAGTGATGCCGCCGGAGCAGCACCCGTTACATACACCAGGCTGCTTCCATCTCGCCCCAAGGGGGTTCCCGCACTTACGGCAGAGGTTGCGGCGGACGTAACTGGGATCCATTGACCGCCGCTCCGGGTTAAACTCAGATTGTAGAGTTGCGCCGCGGAAGAGCCCCGTTGGAATCCGGCGTACACTCTTTGAGGAGAAAGCAGCACGAGGCCCGCGAAAGTCGTGCCCTGCATTGGCTGGAGAACCCATTGCTGGACAGCGCTGGAAGAAACCTGGATTTCTGTCCAGCTGAGGACGGGAGAGCCTAAGAAGACACCAACAGAAGACGTCCCGCAGGAGAGCGCGGCTGGATTCCCGGAGCGGCCAAAAACCTTTCCGCCGGGCGAAAAATTCAGCGAAGCAGCCGGGATGGCGTTTCGGGGTAGGAAGGCTCCGAGCAGGTTCCCAGTCGAGCTGTAGCGGCGCACGAGCGAGTACGTAGCACCCGGGCCCTCTTCCCAAAGAACTTGTCCGAGGAACCAGATGCTTCCTTCTGACGTAGAACATACGCGTTCCGGAAGGTAGCCACCCAAGTCGGTCGTGGTCAGAACGTCGCCGGTGGTTATGCTCACGGTAGCGTAAAAATTGTGACTGACTGCAGCGTAAGAATTGCGAATAGACTCCGGCAAAGCGCCGATAGGCGTAGTGTAGAAACCGGCCAATATAAGAGCACCCGACTCGTCCACCGCGACCGACGTCAGTACAGTCTTGTCCGCGCCCTGGATCGCAAAGGGGACGACGCGATGTCCCAATGTTGGAGAATCGAGCGAAATAGAAGTTGGATGGCCGAGAGTCGCCGTCCGAGGAAACGATATTAAATACCCGCCGGACGCAGTAGGAAACGTCCTACCGCTCACAAACGTCCCCGCAAATTGAAATTGACTTGAAGGAGCGGGGAGCAAACTCTGCTGAGCCATTGCGAATGGCAGCAGGAGAAGACAGCCAAGTACGGCCCCGAGAAACGCTGTGCGCCAGTGCCGGGTGGTTAGTGCAACCATTCTGATACCATGTACCATATTCATCCGAAAAACCTCCTATGCGAAAGCGAACTGAGAGCGCAAGAGCCTGTGTCAGCTGACTCGTTAATACTCCGTGCTATAGTCAATCTCGATATTACAGCGCATCGCGGGACTTTATAAGAGACAGAACTTCTTCTTCGCTTGAGCTATCTAGTTCACCGATGTATCGTCGCTCTATTACGCCTTTCGAGCTGACCACCCACAAGGTCGGCGTGCCTGGGGAGCCTAATGCTTCTGCTTCAATCCTGACGATTCTGTCGAACACCACGTTATTCTGAGCCAGGGCCGACGCCATCGCTTCGGTAGGAGCTTCCGATGCGACAATAATTGCGACCTCGCCGACCGCGTGACGACTGGAGACTAACCGCCGATAGAACGGCATACTTTCCATGCAAAAGTGGCACGTTGGGCTGAGTTGTAACACCACGTTGACCGAGGCTGCCTGCCAGGCAACTCCGGGAAGCTTGAGGGAGTGAGCCGACTTTTCGTTGGACGACTGCGGCGCCTGATCCCTGAGGTGACGCACTCCAATCACAAGTGCGATGCCACCAAGGCACACAGTTACAATCGCCAAGTGGGTCAATCGCTCCAGCTTGCTCACAAGTCTCGATCCGCCTCAGGTAACTTTTGCGCTGTCTGTAAAGTTCTATTTGTCGTTCTTTTCGGGCAATGCCGCGCCACGGCGGATCTGGCGGTCCATTTGCGATCCCATGCGGCGAGTGTCCTCGTCCATCTCGATTCCGACCGCACCGAGACGCCGTGTTATTAACTGGGAAGGCACCACCTCCTCGTAGTCACCCCGAATGGTAAACAGCTCGGGGTCGGGTTCACCGGTTGAAAACATAAGGACACGTCCTTCCGTAAGTACTTTCGCTGGCGTACCATCCGTCGTGACCTGCTGAAACGTTAACATCTCGCACGCCAAATCCGGCGCAAGCCAACTCATGACTTCTCGCGTAGCATCGATCTTTATGACCGTACGGAGCGTCTGCTGGCCAGCTACATTGTCGTGTCCAAGTACGGCAGATTCCGACATACCGCAATTTGGCTTAGGGTGGCTCACGCGCGCCACTACATTTACAGCCCCAGCGCTGTTCATCTTAGGCCATGAAGAACGCAAATGAAACTGGTCGACGAGCCATACCTCGGAACCATCTGGAAAGGTCAGCTTCCGCATCGCCGGCAATCCAGTCCCGCCGGGAAGTTTGTTTAAGCCCTCGTATTCAATCAGGGCAGTGGTCCCGTCGCTGCGACGTGCGACAACTTCCTTTTTGAACATACTCAGTGCTCCGGAAACCTGGTGCTCGTAAAGCCCCCGTTCCAAATAAAATGGCTGAGCCTGAGCTCCATGCACCGTCTGGACCCTGAACCACGCTGTCCATACGACGACTAACAATACCGTGAACGCAATACCTACCTTCTTTTGGCTTGTCTCAGCTTTGCCCATAGCTCTCCTCTCTATGTATAGACTTTGCTTTAAGGACAGTAACCTGCATATGGCCCGTTAAGCGAGCAGGCATAACAAAAGGTCGAAGAGCCACATTGCAGAGCGAGACCGCCGGGGCAGGAGGAAGTATAATAATAGGGTTGGCCGTTTATGGTAACGTTTTGGCAAAGGTTTCCGCTAGAGCATGCTTGAACATGGCAGCTAAACATATTGAGAATACCGCAGTTTCCGTAGGTGAAATCTGCGTTTGAACCTCCTACAGCAGACGCGGAGCAACCGCTGCCGCCGCCGCCGCAAGCGTCTGCGGGTCGGAGAGCAATTGACCAGAATGCCATCAGGCATATTGACAACGTTAATAGTAATCTCAAAACCACAACGCTTTTCATGGGTCTCCCTTTTCGTTCGCTAAATCCGACTTAGCGGCAATCCTGCGCCGCCAGTTCAGCGTCGATAGCTAAAGACAACTCTTCAGCTCCGATCCGCTCCACAAATCGTTTACTCCCCACCAAAACGGTAGGCGTGTGCTCAATGTGGGCTCGCACCCCCTCAACACAATCCGCCTGCACTATTGCCTCGAATCGCGGGTCCTTAAGCCCATTTAATGCGCTGGCGGGTCTCACGCCATGTTCGTCCGCAAAACGTCTCAAATGATCCAGAAAGTTTGCCTCATTGATGATCTTACTTTGCGATGCCAGCACAGAGTGCCGGTAATTCAACGCCAACGTCACATTTCTGGTTGCGAAAAACCGAGAGGCAACCGCAGCTTCGCGGGCCCAGTTGTGACGGATAAGAGGAAAATCCTTATGTATAAAGGTGACTCTACCCTTATACTTCTGTATGACCGAGTCCAAAGTGGGCTGAAAGAAAGCACAGTCAGGGCATTCGAGATCCTCGTAAATTACAACCGACACCAATCCTGCTTTAAAGCCTTCCTGAAGAGGAATCGAAACGAGATCAGCAGCGGACGTCGAGTGAACGAGCAGTCCCACTGTCAATAGCTCTACCCAAATACGAGACACGGTAGCGTTCCTCAAAAAAGTGCTCCTCCTTCGCCTCGCTCGCTACGAGGTTGACGCACTCTAGTACACGCCACATTTGCCAAGCAGCACACCCACTCCGAGTTCGGAGCCAGGTTCAGCTACCAATATGCACAAAAGTATAACCGGAGGTCGAAGTCGCGTCAAGCATTTTATTTGTCAGTTCGAGGTGTTGCTTTGTAATAAACAATAAACTGATGGCTTATTTGTTCGTAGTCATACAGAAAGCTACATTTTCTGGCGACCAACACCAGGAATAATTCCAAATTACGACGGCCGCAATTGGTTGCCGACAGAAGAAGTGTGAAACAATGGCGAATGAATGTCGCCGCACCGTTCTACGCCATCGCAGCCTGCCAACAAACCGCAAACAACCTGTTCGTCATTGACGGCGCCAAAGCGCTAAGAGCACAAGAGGGCTTAGAGATGCTTGGAATGGAAAAGCCATTAGTTGCATCTGCGGCTGCATTTTATGCAGATCTTGGAATACCTTTCGACGTGCACAGCAGTACCGCTTATGGCGGAGATTGATAAATTACTTCAGTTCATTCCAGACGACAGATGGCGACAGCGTGTTACATCAAGTGATAGGTTTCTGGTTATTTGAATATCTCGTGTCTGTGGCTGAACATGGAAGGCAGTTGACGCCTTCGGCGGTATCGAGAATACTGGAATTGGAACTGCTATCTGCCCAATAAATGCGGGTATCGATCCAGTTATGATTGGTCGGCTTGACGACTGCGGCTTTCGACCTAAACCCCTGAATGCGTGTCAAATAGCATCAAAAGGGGAATCGGAATGAGCAAAGACCGACACACTGAGGCGCAGATCATCGTCGCGTTTTAATCAGGTGAGAGTGGGACAGGCTCTACGAAGACTTAGAAATCGCTGCGGCACGCCAGGTTCTTGCCGTCTCAAGAACCGGACACTTTTGATGGAGCTTCACGGACAGCATTGGGATCTCGCAGTTGTGAAGGGTAAGAGTCTCCGGCGCAGAATCAGAGAGCCGCCGCACGCGTACATTTGTACATTTGACGTTTTAGGAGTTCGAGGCGTACACCTGCCTTTCCAAGTCTGGTTGGGGGGACACGGCGTGGTGGACTGCATGAGCATCCGGCAAGCGGCATGGGGCTTCGGGCTGTCGCGGAAACGATCCGGAAGATGCTGCAGTTTTCGTTGCCGCCAGGCAACGAGCGGAAGAAAACGGTGGCGCGTCCAAAGTTGGGTTCCTGGCTGGGCGTCATCGGGTAAACCGGCCAGCACCTGTTTCTTCCAGCCCTCGGCCGGGTTGGGTGGACACCGAATATCTGGGCGATTTGCGCCGCCGTCTTGTGCGCCTTGATAGCCTCCACGGCCACCTTGACTTTGAGGCTGGGCAGGTGACTCTTGCGGGTTTTGGGCATTGACTCTCCTCTATTTTCAATGCCGCCCACCATCTAAGAAAGGTCGTTTTTCTGTCCAAAAATGGGGTGCAAAAGAGGATTTGCACCCCTTCTCCTGCGCGATTCGGTGCAAGCCAAAACCTTTGAACCCATAATGGGTATAGGTCGGCCTAAGGAACCGGAAAGTTCTCCGTGCCTTTGAATGCAACGAGTTGCGGTTTATAGCAAAACGGGACATTGATAACGTTCAGCAATGAGACTGGTAAATGCAACGTTAGACCGGTATAATTTTCTGGGCACGCTGTAATGCGCCAAGACATCCACGCTTTATTGCGCCGAATACACAATGCGTTTGACACTATCGAAGGTATAGTGCTGTATCCTGCCGGATTTGCACCGGCTGGCGTCCTCGTCCAAGTAAACAACTCGCAAAAGCGACTCTGGCCATCATTGGCTTCTCTGCTGCAAATAGTTCCGTCCGACCTGGTTCTCACGTGCATCCGACGACAGCAACTTCACGAGCTATGGTATCCAAGCGCCAGAACTTTCGACCGGGAAGCTGGAATGATGATTAGAGTAAGAGACGGTGGAGTATTGCTGTGGGGGGAAGACTTGGATAGGGATAAACCCAGAGCGTTGGATCTCAGATGCATTCTGACTGCGCAACTTGAGCTGTTTACACATTATGGGCGCAATCACGTCGTGTTAGAGAGGCTCACTATGGAGGATTATTTGAAATTAGGGATAATGCTGCAGCGGAGAGTAGATCAAGTCCTTGCCGCCGCCCTCATCAGCAAGGGGGTCTGGCAATTTGACCGTCAAAATGTGCGGGAGAGCTTCAGTGCTATGTTCAAGGACGTTCCTCTTCTTGTGTTTCTAGACCGTCTTGGCCAATTCGTATTCCGGAGCGAGGATTGTCGACAATCGATGGGCCGGGACGAGGCCATTGAACTTAGCTATCTTGCTGAACAGATCTGTGATAGATTAACGCTGCTTCCTTAATGAAAAGCCATAAGGATTATCGAACGGCGGTTTCGTTGTGCGTAGATAGCGTGATGAATGACAGTCGCTGTCGAAGCGTGATGTTATACGGGTCTATTGCCCGAGACGAAGTGCGGCCGGGACGAAGCGATGTACTTGACGCCGTTGTAGTTCTCGATGACGCTGCACTTCAGAGTCTCCTGCTGTATAAGCGTCTGTTAACCAAGCTGACCCTCGCATGTCAAAGCATTTCGTCTTTAGGTTTACCGTTTCATCCGTTCCACTATTACCGACGCACGGAAATACTGACGGCACATCCCGCCTTATTTCTGCCTACCTGGAAGCTAGAAGGCTTCAGCAAGGTGGCGGCAGGCGAGGACCTGCGAATCGCTATCCAGACTACATCTGCCAGTATCGTAGTGGCTCGAACAGAATGGTATTCCTTTCGCCGCTATTTGCTGTCCCTTGCGGCTCTCTGCATTAGACCAACACTAAGGGCGTTCGAGAGAAAGATTATCATTGACGCTATGGTCAAATCACAAAAAAAACTTCCTCTGCTAGTTTGCCTTGCTTGCGATCGTTGGGTTGAGCAAAGCGAGAGCCACCATGAGCTCGAAAGAATGTTTCCCACCTTCGATTTAACACCACTGCAATTTTTTTGTCCATCGGAGCTTCAGCAATTCAACGACCGCGATGTTCAAGAGAGCTTCATGAAGCTTCTCGACTGCGTTGAGGAGCTCGATTGTGCTGTGATTGGAACGGGTGTCTACGAGGACTTCTTCAATGTCCCATCTCATTGGTAAAGACGCGCATGCGATTATTTGCGACTTGGGTGAACGACTAAGTGAAGGCAGTATATTGCACTTCTTTTCGCCAGCTGCCAAACAGACGTTGCGTGCCAGGGTTGAGGCTGTTAGGGGCTGCTGCGACGTGGTCCGGCGAGCGACTCAGCTTTCCAAGAGCGTGGGCATACCATTCTGGGATGCGGTGAGTATTAGTTGCCTCGGAGTCGGCAATAGGGCTGCAGCACTGCTTTCAGCAGCTCTGTTTCACCACGCAGAAGCAGCTCGGGTATGGGAGATGAAGGTTGAATGTTTGTCACCGGCCACGCTCTCAGAAGTTGAAGCGGAGCTTTCACAGGGTTCAAGTATTTCGCTAAGTTCCTTAGTGACTCATGACCGAAATCCTCCGCAACACATTCCCATGCTTGATTTTGCGTGTTCGGTTGGTGACGAAAACCGAGCATTAGTAGTGAGCGCAATAGAACTGCTGAACGTCGGGGGAGGATATCTACTTGTGTCGGGCAGGTCGTACCACTTCTACGGCGCGAAACTACTAAGTTCCTCTGCAGTTTCTCAATTTCTCGGCCGGGCACTGCTCCTGGCGCACATTGTGGATCATCGCTGGATAGCCCACCAGCTCATAAGGGGCTATTGCAGTCTGCGCATCTCCCCTGGGAATGGCTCACGAGCAAGGCCCACGGTTGTGTCGATAATAGGTGCTTAGTACTTAATTATTGCCACGCACGATCTCGCGACTAACGCTGGGAGTTGGAAGGCTTGGCCGAGGGGAGAGTGTCCAGTGGGCTAGTGACCGAGCACACGCTACTGGTTGCGACCCTCAGATATCGTGCTGTGGTGGCAAGTGACCGATGCCCTAACAGCAGTTGAATGGTCCGAAGCTCCGTGCCCGCCTCCAGCAAGTGCGTGGCGAAGGCATGTATTAAACAATGCGGATGCGCCGCCTTGGTGAGGCCTGCGTGAATCCGTGCATGCGCACAGGCGTCCACAACTTTGGAAGCGCCGAGAGGTTGATCGAATCGCCGGCCGGGGAAAAGATAGCCACGTGGCCGAACACGCCGCCAATACGTCCGAAGTAACTCAACTAATTTGGCCGACGGGGGAACCAAGCGATCTTTTTTACCCTTTCCCTGCACGATGCGAATCACCATGCGTTTGCTATCGATATCACCGATACGCAGGTGAACTGCCTCACCGACTCGTATACCGGTCGCGTACATCGTGCTGAGAATCACATGAGCGGTGAATGTTGGGGCAGCATCGATCAATCGTTGGACCTCCTCCTGGCTGAGGATGACTGGAAGTTTGCTTTCTCCTTTGACTGACGGAATGCTTTCGATCGTCCAGGAACGTCGAAGCGTAACTACAAAAAAGAAACGCAGAGCGTGTGTGGCGACATTGCGCGCGCTCGGAGATAATCCCTTTTCGTTCGCCACGTACAGAAGGAAGGTGCGGATGTCCTCAACGCCGAGCTTCTCCGGCGAGGCCTGGCAGTATCGGCCAGTTGGGAAACGTATTGAACGTAGCTCGCTTGCGTCTGTGCTGACAGGTTACGCACGGTCATATCGTCGATCATCCGCTGGCGCAATGGCGACAACTTGCGGGCGGGATGGTTAGTGTTGAGGGAAGTGTTGTTGCTCATGGAGAGCAACGATACCCCGGCGTTCCGCGCTAACGCGAAGGCTCGGGTATGCTACGAGGGCTCAGGTCTATCGGATTGCCGCGCGGAGCGGCTTAGTGCAATGCCGTTCGACTTCCCTTCGGAACCAGAGTTCGGCTTCGCCGGAGTCCTCACTCCATTCCGAGCATCTCTAAGCCCGCTTGTGGACGGTGTCAGTGGGAAGTTGCTGACGGCGGTTCGTGGTTATTCTACGCCACCGCCTGCCGGGTGGCTGGCTGCGATCCATCGAGAATCGCTTTGAGGGCCCACAGATCGCGAAAGCCCATGATCTTGCGGAACGACTTTTCCAATTCCAAGAACGCAGCGGCCGACCAGCGCGCCGGCATGCCCGGACGGCAGCGGCAAACCCGCCGAGTACGGCTACGAACTCCGAAATGGGGATTGTCCACGATATTGCTGGTGGCCAAACAACGATGCAGCGAGCGTGGAATGTCGAGCCGGTTGATGGTGAAGCGTTCCTCCAGTCCTTCCAGCAGCGCTGCGGGCCGCGTCGGGATAGTCGTGCTCCAGCCAGCCGGCGATCTGGCGAAACTTGGCCATACAGTCCTTCTGATTCATCTTCCAGGCCGCGCTCATCAGCGAGGCGCTCTGGGCCTGCTACTCGCGCCGCAGTCGCCCGAGCGCGTTGCGAAGCTTGTGATTTCTACACCGTTGTACTGGAGTCTCAGCGCCGAACACGCATTAATCGCCGTGCGCAGAGCTTTCGAGCCATCGATGATGAATAAACGCCGGCGCGCCGGATCGATGCCGTGCTCGACCAGGTGCTGCAGCAGACGTTTGGTGGCT
>Ga0210406_10004437_pt1 | contig 15032 bp, 14 predicted proteins | sample IncBWC30MmetaG_FD_155454 | JGI IMG/M metagenome (GOLD analysis project Ga0210406, IMG submission 155454) | Forest soil microbial communities from Barre Woods Harvard Forest LTER site, Petersham, Massachusetts, United States - Inc-BW-C-30-M | ecosystem: Environmental > Terrestrial > Soil >... | reverse complement strand
TCTCCGTCACCTGGCGAGTCCTATTTTGGACATCAAGGGTGGGTCAGTAAGCGAATGCAAGGGGACGAGTTGGATCGATTTTCCACTTTTCCGACCCGCCTACTGTTACTGCTGGTTTTATAGGTTTTCAATTTGATATAAAAACAGTAATAGAAGTAGCAAAGTCCGACGGGGAGATTCGGCTATGCCGGTTGAAGAGGCCACCGCGACTGGAACTGGAACGATGGAGATCACGATCAGCAAGTTTGAACTTCTGCGTGAGCTCACGGCGACACAAGGTGTCGTCGAACGCAAGACCACCATCCCCATCCTCTCCAACTACCTGTTCGAGGCCGGAGGCGACAAACTCTCCCTCACCGCCACGGACCTCGATCTCAGCCTGCGTACTTCCTGTGCCGCCAAGGTCAAAAAAGAAGGCTCCTGCACCATCCCCGCGCGCAAGCTTTACGACTACGTAAGGCTGCTGCCCGACGCGGAAATCACCATCAAGTTGCTCGAGAACCACTGGGTCAGTATCCGCTGCGGCCGCTCCAACACCAAGATGGTCGGCATGGCGAAGTCGAACTTCCCCAGCCTGCCCGTGTTCCCCACTTCCGGCGTCGTGAAGATTCCCGCCCAAGTCCTGCGCGCTATGATCGCCAAGACCGGATTCGCGATTGCCAGTGAAGAGTCACGTTACACCCTGAACGGCGCACTCATGGTGCTGAAGCCCGAATCCATTACCATGGTCGCCACCGACGGCCATCGCTTGGCTCACATCGAGCGCGGCGGCGAAAAGTTCGAGGGCATCTCCGGCGAACTCAAGACTCTCATCCCGAAAAAATGCATGGACGAGTTGAAATCGCTGGTCGACTCCACGGAAGTCGATACCATTGATTTCGCGAAAGACGAATCGACTCTGTTCTTCCGCATCGGCCCGCGCCTGCTGACCTCGCGCCAACTCACCGGCCAGTTCCCCAATTTCGAAGCCGTCCTACCCAAGGACAACAACAAACTGGTCAAGCTCGAGGGCGACGAATTCAATGCGGCGATCCAGCGCGTCGCCCAGTTCTCCGACGAGCGTTCCCGCGCCGTCCGCCTGCGCCTAGAAAAAGGCGAGTTGAAGCTTTCAGCCTCCTCCACCGAAACCGGCGAATCCGAAGATTCGATCGAGACCCCATACCAGGGCGACGGCCTGACCATCGGTTTCAATGCCACGTACATCCTCGATTTCCTGAAGGCAGTAGGCTCCGGCGAAGTCAGCCTGGAACTCAAAGACCCCCAATCCGCCGGCCAACTCCGCCCCCTCGGCAGCGAAGACTACAAGTACCGCTACATTGTCATGCCCATGCGGATCTGAGGGGAATTGAGCTCGGTCCTCCAACTCGTCCTTCAAAGTGTCATCCTGAGCGAAGTGAGGCGCCCGCCGAACGCAGTCGAAGGACCTCGTGTGCGTGTGCGATATCAGCGGCCCTAACGACGTTCCCACCACGGTTGTCGCGGGCGTGATTATCTTCCAATTCAGGCAATGGTGATCTCCCAAAAACACCAAGGCCGCCCCGCACCAGCGAGACGGCCTCCAGGGTCCCCCTACTCCAAAACTCTATCCCCGCTCGAACGCGTGCTTCTTCTCCAATTCCTCAACCGCCGCCTGTCGCGCTGCCTCGAACTCCTCCCCACGCGACATCAGAGCCGGCAACGCGGTCGCATACCGCCGCGACAACGTGATTAGTCCCGCCCCTGCAATCTGGTTCGCGATTTCCGCCAGGTGATCGGTAGTCGTCTGCAGATACTGCGCCTCGGTCGCATCCCCCATCCACACTTCACCGCCGTGCACCTTCGTTTGCCAATAGATCTTCCGTTCCAGAAACGTGCGGATCGCGTTGTCGTCCGCTTTCCCGAACGCCCATTGATTGCGTTTGAAATCGTAATGCCGGCTGGAGAATTGCAACGGCACCAGCTTGCCCGACTTCACGAACTCCAGTTGCCGCCGATCCACTTCCTTGCGGATGGCATTAATGATCGGCGCCTCCGTATCCTTCGGCTCAAGCGATGGAAACACCTCGCGCACGGTCGCCGACATATTCACCGCTACCGGTGCCGTCAGCCCTGCTGATCCCTCCAGCCGAACATGCGCGTGCAGCACCCAGAAATCCGCCCCCGACGTGGATTGATGGAAAGGCCAATCGAACTTCATCGCGAGCGGCAAGCCAGACATCGTGACATACACGGTCTCTGCCGACGCATCGTTCGAAGCATGCGTAGTCATATCGGATCTTCTCCTGGAAGCCAGATATTCTACGTCGCCCCGCTGCTCACCGGAAGCCGCCTGGTTCCCGCTCGGCCTTTCCTCGTGCTGGGCGCCCGTTTTTTCCCACTTGTCTTTGAGCTTTCCCCAAAGAATGGTCACTCCCACCTCAATCTGGGGATAAGCAGCACGCCGCGATTCCACCTGTTATCGGCTGGGATGCGTGTCAAACGAGGTTCCAGCAAGCCCGCGGATTTAAGCATCTCGTTCATCCTCATCCAACGAGCCTTTCTCGTTCCCTGCGAAGTGTCGCAGCGTGTAAACAGGATTTTACAGTCGTTAACTCCAGGCCCGCCAATTACGCCGGTTCGTGCTTTGCATTACGGGCGGCGTCTAAAACTGATTACCACCACGCGCACCGGGCGATTACCTTTGTGCCTCTATCAACTCCCATGACATCGCCCGAGCCTGCTCCTTCCGCAACCACGGCTTACAGGACAAGAAACGGCTAATGAGGAGTTCTACCGCCCGATGAGCGGGGCTTACGAGACTGAAACGCGAAGCCCACGGGCACAAGCCCATGGGCGACTTTTTAGAAGTCCGGATCGCTAGCCACAGTGGCAGGAAATATCGTGACGGCCGGCAGCGTTTCGCTCAATTCCTATGATGAACTTGGTAGTACTCGCGCGCCGGCACCTGCTGTTGGTAGAGCAGCAAGCACGCGCCCAGGATCCGGATTGCGGCCTCGGCCAGCTTGCTGGGTGTCGGCTCCGCGTCGTCGCTGCGGTTGCGCGCTCCCGGCGAATACGTCATTAACAGGCCCTGCGTCGCTCTCGATTGGTTCTTCATCACGATCTCCCCCGGACCGCCTGTGTCCGCATCGACTCTGGAAATTTCTTGAGAGCTTATTCGTGATGGCAGTGCGAAATAAAATTACCAAGGGATTGGCACATCCCAATGTTCGCTGCAGAGCACACTGATGTGCACCCAACACGAGCAAGAAACATGCACGACTCAGCGCCAGCCCGCGGGAGAAGCTAGGTTCAACGATCGGTCGAGAGCTTTTCTCTGCGCTCTCTGCGGCTTCTCTCTGCGTCCTCTGCGTTCAAAAGCTTTTCCATGAAGAAGCGAATGATGAACTCACAATCCCAGCGCACTCAGCCCAGCATGCCCTTCCGGACGTGCTCCAAGCGACCAACGATACTTCCGATCTCCCTCCGCAATCGGCAAGTCATTGATGCTTGCCAGCCGCAATCGCATCAATCCGTTCTCGTCGAACTCCCAATTCTCATTTCCATACGAGCGAAACCAGTTTCCGGAACCATCGTGCCACTCGTACGCGAAGCGCACCGCGATCCGATTCCCCGCGAACGTCCACAATTCCTTGATGAGGTGATACTCGAGCTCGCGCGCCCACTTGCGCTTCAGGAACCCCACAATCTCCTCGCGCCCGTGAATGAACTCAGCGCGGTTGCGCCAACGCGAGTCCACCGTGTATGCCAACGACACTTTCTCCGGATCGCGCGCGTTCCATGCATCCTCGGCTCGTCGAACCTTTTCGATGGCGGTCTCATGGGTAAATGGCGGCACGGGCGGTCGCGTCGACATGATTTCCTCCTCTCCGTTGATAGGCAGAAGCCTGCACGCATTGGGAATCATCTCATTACAAGGAATGAGATTCTTGCACTAGCCACCCGTCTGCGGAGTTCACCATGCGATCCCTTCTCCGACTTCTGATGATGTTCAACGCAGCACTCTTTTTCTTCGGCGCGGTTCAGCATCTAGGCATTGCGATCGGAAGTTTCCATGAGCCCGTCATTCATCCGGCCGCGATCGTCGAGTCGACCTGTGGGATAGCTCTGACAGTTAGCGTGCTAGCACTATTGCGGGGCACATCATCAGCGCGGCGTCTGGCCATCATCGCCAACTTCATCGCGATCGCCGGAGTCTCACTCGGCATGGTCGCGCTCGCAGCAGGGCGAGGTCCTCGCACCGCCAGTAACGACACCTACCATCACATCATGCTGACTCTGGCCATTGCCAGCCTGATCATTCTTTTCACGAAGCGTTCGGACGCTTCCTGAAGGAGAAGAATCAATCCAAAGGTTTCGCGAATACTAATCCGGTTCAACCGGAGGCAGCGTTCGCCGCGCACTCTCTTGCGACTCGGGCGGCGCCGGTACCGGCAGCCGAATCTCCATCGTGCCGACATGGCTGTTGGTGACATCTTCAACTCCCAGCCGCATCGCGACACCGTTCACCGGCACATCAATCTCTTGGTGTACGCGCACCCCGCCCGCCATGATGTCTTTCATCACTTCTGGCTTCAGATCCGCGACCGACTGGCTTAGCTGGCTGGCGATCTGTTTCCCTTCGCTATCGAACGCCGTCACCATGAAGTTCACGACTTCGTGATACTTGCCCTCTGGCGTCGGCGTGAAGCGCAGATCTGAGAACGCCACTGCGTGATCGATTCCATACCGCTGCATCTCAAGGGGTCCAACCGCTTGCTTATGCTTCTTCACAGGCTTCGTCGGCGCTGCGGCCTCAACGATCCGCGGCTTTCCAATCGGAACCACGCGTGCGCCAAACACGATCTGGCGTGATTGCGGCGATCCCTGCTGCATGGCAACTCGCGCCAGGCTCGATGTCAGATCCTTTGAAGGACGCAGCGGCGCGAACGGATCGATCGCGTAGTATCCCGTCCGATATGCAAGGCGATACTTCTTTCCCACCAGCGTCACTTTCAGCTTGCGGAACGCCCCGTTGTAGTTCTTGTTGGTCGGCGTATAGGACAGCGCATAGTAATTCTCGCCCTGCTCGGTGGCAGCTTTCATCGCCCCGCTCAGGTCGTTCGTATTGAAGAATGCCTGGCCTCCGGTTTGCGCGGCCAGCTTGGTCATGGTTGCGTGCTCGTCGTTCAGGGTCAGGCTGAACTCATCCATCCGATCCATCATGACCGCATTGGCCACAGAGCTGCCGGGCACGCGTTTACCTCCGAACCCCGGGTTCGGCGGCGGTCCGGTCATGACGACCGGAGCTAGATCATTGCTCGACGCCGCGAAAAGTGGGTTCGTTTCGAGGCCCTTCACGTCCACCGGATAAACTGCCACGTGCGCATCGCCCAGCAGGTTCGCAACTTTCTTGAGGTCTTCGGTGTAATAGTTATTTTCGATAAATGGGTTCGCGCCATTCGATTCCGGGAAAATACCGAGCAAAAATGAACCCGAAAGCCAGACGAGGTTCTTGCGACCGGGGATGCCGTCCAGATATCTCGCCATGTGCGCGAAGGCATCCATTGTTATGAACACGCGCTTGTCCGCGTCAATCAAGCGCAACTCGGACTGTTGGTGTGAGACCATCTCCGTCAGTAACTGCAGCTGGCCGGAAAAGCGTGAGCTTTCGCGCCCGTCCTGGAGTCCGATGTCGAATTGCGCATCCCGGTTCTCCAGCGGGTGCAGGCGTTGCGAGGCTTTTTTCCCTCTTGCCGCCACCACCAGCGCGCCCTCATCGTCGGTGAACCCTTGAACCATCTGCAACTGGTTCCCCAACACACAAATGGCGACCTTGGTATTTTTTGGCTTCTTCTTTAGAAAGCTCACCAGCTCATCTTGTGCTCGCATCTGATCCGTTATCGGAGTGTTCAGCAGATCGAGCATCACTACCGTGACTGCTTCGTTCTCGGGAGGAAGAGCGTAATTCGAGAACACATTTGGCGGAAGCGGGTCCCGCGTAGGCAATGCTGCCGATGCCGCCTCCGTCTGCCCCCGCGAAAACTCCTTGAAGAACTTCACGCGCTGGGGCTTCCCGTCTTCACTCACGTTAAAGTCGCTTTGCTGCAAACCCTTCACCAGCTTTCCGGCGTTATCGATCACGACGACGTCCAGCGCTACCACTTGCGTCCCCGTTCGGATGGTTAGCGTTGGCGTTACGTCGAGAGTGGCATCTGTTTTCGCGGGCGTGGGCTCAGGGGCCGCAGTTGATCCAGATGCGCTTTCCGCAGGCGTTTTGCTTTGCTCTGCATCAAACGCCGTCGACGATTCGAATACCGGCTCGTCCGCTTTGTTCTCTTGCCCTGGAGGCGCACTCAGCCCCGGCGTCTCGGCCTTCACGGTGAGATAGCGGGAGCGATCATCGGGCGACATTTCGGGCAACTCGTACACATCCAGCGTGGTTCCGTTCACAACGGCGAGACGCGCGCCGTCTGGCGATAGCGAAAAATTCTGCCCGTCCGGAACGGCTGGAGTAGCAATCAGCGACAGCAAAGCTTTGCCGGTGGCCGTGTCGAGCACCTGTACGTGTTGGTCGAGTCCTTCTTCCTCGGAAGCCTGCTCGCTCGAAGTTGTGGTAACGCTTGCGGGCCGGATCGTTACTGTACCCGCCGCGAATCGGCTCCCGTCCTCGCTGGCGCGCACCACCGGCGAATACCGGCAATTATCCCAGTGCTGCCGCCATAAGAAGGTTCCCGCCACCGTGAAGGCGCTGACGTTGTACCCGTCGCGCGACACCGCGCAACGCCCCACCAGCACCGTGTTGTTGCTGCTGTACAAAAGATTCGGCACGCGCCGCGCTTTCACCCGCGTGATGTTCGTGTTGCCGAACTCCACCAGCCAGTTGCTCGCCTGTTTGCGAACGTCGGCGAATCCGGAACTCGTCGCCTCGAGCTTCGTCGTGCCGCGCACGTCAAGAGATCGCTGCACCCTCGAAGTTTTCACATCGAGGAACGAAATCTTGACGCGTTCCTTAGCCTTGACGTCGTTCTTGGCGTCGCCCGCTTTGGTCACCGTCGCCACTGGCGCTGGCGCCACAGTCTCCACAATGATCTGTTTGCCGTCGGGCGTCACTGAGACCCACAGCAACTCCTGGGGCGAATCGAAAATCAATTTCTCTGCCAGGTTCGAATCGACTTCGTATAGTTTGTTCAAGCGCCGGAGCAAAACGCGTCCATCGCCCAGCCGCCACACATAGCGCCGTGAGTCGTGCAGGTACCAATCGGACTCCTTCACGACTGCCCCTCCCGGCACGGCGATCACCATGGCATGGACCTGGCGATCCGCGTGGCTGGGCGGACACTCCGGCAATCGCTTGAATAACTTCTTGGGATTGAATGTGACCAATACGTGATCGGCGTCCAAAAAATCTACAGACAGGTTCGCGCCACCCGATTGCCGTGCAGCCGCCGATAAACCCGTGTATCCGAGCTTCGCAAGATCGACCTGCGCTGCCGGAATTCCGCTCGCCGCCGCCACAGCCGTCACTCGCTTCACACGACCGCCTGCAGCGAAAATTCCAATCGCGCACCAGCCAAGCGTCGCCCGCAGCCGACGTGCGTACCACGATGCGGCGCGCAGCTTTGAAAGTGGCAGATTCACAGACGGCAAATGGACCATCCTCCGAGACGGTTAACCTGGAGATTCCAGCCCTCCGCAGGTGCCCGACAGTTTAGCCCATGTTTTGTTATTCCGGATCAACGGGAATAGTCGTAGACGCTCCATACATTGGATAGATGTTATGTCTGAAAGCCTGGCGGAGGGCCCCGTTCGGCCCCGAATCGACCCCACCCAATGCCCGCCGCTCGATGCTCCAGGCGTATCCCTGATACCCTTATTTCAGGCACTTAGGCGTTGATCCAAGGGGTTTTGCCGACAATCGACGACTGACGTCGAACGACCAGCTTGTCCTACGAATCCGCCATCGCCCGCATGTTTGCCCTCGGCCACGAGCTGGCCCAGCCGCCTTCGCACAAGTTCGATCTGGCTCACATGCGCGTCCTTCTTGAAGCCGTCGAGCACCCCGAAAAGAAATTCCCGTCTGTCCTGATCGCCGGAACCAATGGCAAAGGTTCTACCGCGGCCACGCTGGCTTCGATCCTCGTTGCTTCCGGATACAAAACCGGCCTGTACACGTCGCCGCATCTCGTGCGCATCAACGAGCGCATCCGCATCAACGGCGCCGCGATCGGTGACAACGAATTCGCCCTGATCCACGACCTGGTCGATCGCACGGCCGAGCGCCTCGTCACCGAATCCGAACTCCCGTGGCATCCCAGCTTTTTCGAGATGCTCACCGCTATCGCCTTCGAATATTTCGCCCGCGAGCGCATCGACATCGCGGTTCTCGAAGTCGGCATGGGCGGCCGCCTCGACGCCACCAACGTGGTCGAGCCGCGCCTCAGCGTCATCGCCGACATCGCGCTCGATCACCAAAACTTTCTGGGCGAGACCCTCACCGAAATCGCCCGCGAAAAAGTCGGCATCCTGCGCCCCCACACTCCCGTCGTCACGCTGCCCCAGACGCCCGAAGCCAATGACGTCATCGGCAACTCGATCCTCGAGCTCGACGCGAAGGCCATCTCCGCCGTCCCCTACGTGCCGCCCGTCAGCCCGAACAGCGCGCAATACCTTGTGCCGAGCAGTCAGGAAAAAGCCGGCTACGTTTCCCGTTATCCGCTGCAAGTTCTGGGGAAGGAAATCACCATCGAGACCCCACTCGTCGGCCGCCACCAGCTTCGCAACCTGGCGCTCGCGATTGCCGCCGCCGAGGAACTCTCCCACGCCCAGTTCCCCGCGATCACCGCCGCCACCATTGAGACGGGCATCCGCTTAACGCGCTGGCGCGGACGCTTCCAGGTCCTGCCTGTCACTGCCGACCATCCTGAAGTTGTGTTCGACGTGGCCCACAATCCGGCAGGCGCCTGGGCTCTGCGGTCGACGTTGTCCACCGCCTACGAAGAGCGCCAGCCGGTCTTCGTATTCGGTGCCATGCGCGACAAGGCCATCCGCGAGATCGCTGAAATCCTGTTCCCGCTCGCCGACCGCGTCATCGCCACCCATGTGGAGAGCCCCCGGGCTGCCACCGTAGCCGAAATCCGCGAAGCCGCCTCCCGCGTTACCGTCGACATTGACGAGGCTCCCGACGTCCCGGGCGCCTTGGCCCAGGCCCGTGCCGTCGCGGGCACGCGGGGCTTGGTCGTGGTCACCGGTTCGATTTACATTGTAGGAGAAGCGATGCGAACGCTCGGTGTCCGCATCGAATAGGAAAGGTGCCCTTCAAGAACCCATCCACGGAGATCGAAAGCGGCGAGGTCCCCGGCGTCCCTGAACGCCAGCCCGTCGAGCGCGTGATTTCCACGCCCGCCGCGCGGCCACGCAAGCACGGTTTTGCCAGCTGCCTGCGATCCTATTTCGTCCTCGATCCGCTCATCTGGGCCTACACCGTTGTCCTCGGCCTGATCTCGATTCCCGTATCACTGTTCGGCGACCGCGAGCGCATTCTGCACGGCTTTGCCCGCGTCTGGTCGTGGATGATCATGAAGACCATCCTCTCCCCCGTGAAGGTCACGGGCCTCGACCAGATCGATACCTCGCGCACCTGCGTCTACGCCGTCAACCACGCCTCTGCGCTCGACATCCCGGTGCTCTACGTCTACCTGCCATTCCAGTTCCGCATCGCCTTCAAAAAAGAGTTGCTCGCATACCCCATCGTCGGCTGGCACCTCAATCGCTCCGGACAAATCTGCGTCGACCAGCAGAATCCCGCTGGCTCCATCGGCAGCATTCGCTCGGCGCTCAAGAGCCTGAAGGCCGGCATGCCCCTCGTGATCTTCCCGGAAGGCGGTCGCACACCCGACGGCGAGATCAAGCCGTTCCTCCCCGGCGCGTTCTTCTTGGCTATCAAGGCGCAGGTCGACGTAGTTCCCGTCGCGCTGATCGGAACCTACGATCTCCTGCCCATGAACACGTACCACATCCAGTGCCGCCCTCTCGAGATGCGGGTTGGCGAGCCCATCTCCACCGTCGGCCTCACCGGTCACGACATGCAGACACTGTCGGAAAAAGTCCACCAGGCAGTCGTGGATCTGTCTACCAGCGGGCATAACAAAGCTCTGTCATCCTGAGCGCAGTGAGGCGCTAGTCGAACGCAGCGAAGGGCTTCTGTACTTCTCGATACGATCCCAACACCGACGATTCGCAAACGATAAAATCAACCCCGCTACTTCCTCTGAATCAAGTCCCACAAATTTCCATACAGATCCTTAAACACAGCCACCGTCCCGTAAGGCTCCTCTTTCGGATCGCGCACGAACTCCACCGCATGCCCAAGCAGCGAGTTGTAATCTCGCCAGAAATCATCGGTATGCAAGAACAAAAACACGCGCCCGCCCGTCTGATTGCCAATCCGTGATGCCTGCTCCGCATTGCCGGCGCGCGCCAGTAACACACAACATCCATCGGCCTCTCCCGGCGACACCAGCACCCAGCGCTTCGCGCCACCCAGATCCGAATCCTCCACCAGGCGAAATCCGAGCACCCGCGTGTAGAACGCAATGGCCTCGTCGTAATCCCGCACCACCACCGCCACATGTGCCAGCATCCGCTTCATGCCGATCATTATGTCATTGGCAACGAGATCCTCCTCCTCTGTGCTCCTACGTGTCCTCTGTGGTGAAAGGATCCCTTCCCCCCACGACCTACTTGACCTGGTCCACCCCGGGCATTACCCTCCGTTGGAAATTTCGCGCCATCCAGGAGGCTGCATGGTTCCGCTCTCCGCTCTCTGGCTCCCAATCGTGCTCTCGGCGGTCATTGTCTTTTTCGCTAGTTTCGTCATGCACATGCTGCTGACCTACCACCGCAGCGACTACCACCAACTCCCCGACGAAGAAAAGATCGCCGGAACCCTTCGCGCCGCCAATCTCCAACGTGGCACTTACGTCTTGCCATACTGCCTGCCGAAAGACATGAAGTCCCCGGCCAATCAGGAAAAATACAAGCAAGGCCCAGTCGGCCTGATCACCGTGATGCCCTCCGGCCTGCCCAACATGCCCAAATTCCTCGGCCTCTGGTTCGGGTACACGCTACTCGTCAGTTTCTTCGTCGCCTATCTCGTCGCACATACAGTCCCGCCCGGCAGTTCCTATCTCGCCGTCTTTCGCGTAGCAGGCACCGCCGCCTTCCTCTCTTACGGCCTCGGAGTTCTGCCCGGAGGAATCTGGAAAGGCCAAACGGCCGGCGTCACGATGAAAGAACTCATCGACGGCCTGATTTACGCGCTGCTGACCGCGGGCACTTTTGGATGGCTCTGGCCAAGACTCGCTGGGATGTAGGCATCCACCGCCGGCAAAGAAACGAGTGACTCGTTCCCAGCTACGAGGGGGAAATCTTACGAACCATTCACAGCGCCGTAAGCGGAAGAAGATTTGACGAGTCCGCGCGCCTGGCTCGTCTCTGCGCCCTCTGCGTTTTAGGATTTTGGAGGAGATGGCCCGACTCGCTATTAATCGACTAGGCTCCGGCTTTCCCCCAGCTCTAGCGCAAGACCCCGCAAACGCTCCCTAATGCCAAAGTTTTCTTAGCCAGCCTGCGCTCTACGTCGAATTCTGCTCAAAAGCCGCCTAGGTTCTCCCACTCTTTATGAAGTAGATTCCTCTACTAAATTGCCAGCCGCACCGAGCGACTTTCCCACTTACCAGGCGCTTTGATGTGCTTCTAAGCCGACCTGCGTCCTCAGCACGCATGCTCCGTCCCACCGGATTACTACCCGGATACCACGCTTACCTGAATTCCTGTTTCTCTAAGATGGAAGGAGCAGTAGGGAAGAGCTATGCTTCTTCAGAGGGGGGTTCTGTTCCTTGCTGTGTGCGCAGCCATTCTTCCGGCTACCCCGGTAGCCCACGCCCAGGAATCATCGGAGGTCCATCGCCAGATGGTCAACCGCGTGGTCCCGGCTTATCCTGGCCTGGCCCAGAAAATGGGAATCGCCGGCAGCGTGAAGATCGAAGCCGTCGTTGCTCCCAACGGCACCGTGAAATCCACCGACATTCTCGGTGGTCATCCCGTCCTCGCCCAGGCAGCTTTGGATGCCGTGCGCCGCTGTAAGTGGGAATCTGCCTCCCACGAAACCCACGAAATCGTCGTCCTCAATTTCCATCCGGACTGAGTGGTTCAGGAATCGCGCCGCCTCCGTGCCAGTCCGACGTTTGTTACTCGAACCCTTCGCGACGAAATCCGGGAAGCAGCGAAAACGAAGCCGCTCGTAAAGACTATTAAGAAGACACGCCACAAACCTGCACACTAATCCCACCCACCGTCTGCGCAGAAAATTCACAAGCACAACACGGCTTCAGTTTGCTGCTGACTCCGAGGGATCCGTCAACCCGATCAACTGTCCCACCGGATATTCTTCCGCCGTAAACGGAATCTCCGGCTCAGGATTCGTAATCGTCAGAACTTCCCCACTCACATTTCCCTGGATCGTCAGAGCCTGACTCTCCACCGCGATGACTCGATATGTTTCATCAAAAATGGCCATGACATTACCCACCCGGTTGGATGCGGTCAAGCGTCCCACAGTCGTCCCAATACAAACTCGTTTGTCGTTATCGGTTTGTAAATCGGTGTTTTCCCGTATGCGGTAGATTACGATGAAGATTACAGGGAAGATGTCATGCCCACTTCGTGCTGAACCGCGCCGTTACGCGAAGCCCCCCTTTTGCGACTTCCTGGTATTTCATCGCTAAAGCCCATCTCTCTTCCGAGTCAACTGCTCCTTCACCGCCGGCCACTCCGCGGCCACAATCGAATACCGCGCTGAATCCCGCGGAATAAAATCCGCCGCCATGCGATGCGCGCGCAACACGCCTTCGAATTTTCCTCCGACTCGTTCAATCGCCCCTTGCGATCGTTCATTCCGCACATCGGTGTGAAAGCACACGCGAAACACCTTCCATGTTTCGAACGCATATGTCAGCATCAACAATTTGGATTCCGTATTCGCCGCCGTCCGGATGGCCGACCGCGCCAGCCACGTGTACCCGATCTCGCATCCATCCGGAGTGCGGCGTCCATGCAACACATGTCCCTCAGGCCACGCCCACCGATCCAGATTGAAGAACCGCGTCGATCCGAGCACCAGCCCATCCGAGTTGCGCACCGTGGCAAACGGCATCCCACTCCCTTCATCTCTCCACGCCATAGCAGTACTCACATACTGCGCAGCTTCCGCTTCGCTTTGCGGCACCGGACTCCATCGGTACAACTCCGCATCCCCACCGGATGCCGCCGCCAGTCCCTTTACATGTCGAGTCTCCAGAGGTTCCAGCCTCACATGTTCCCCACGCAACTCAACCATTTCCATTTTCATGCGTCCAATATCCTACGCCGCTCAAAAAAGAAACAACCATGCGCTGCACGACCGGTTGGCCAAATAAACGACCGCAATGCACGACCATTGGCGTCAACGCGCCGCATCTATCGGATCGAGGGATCTCGGGAGCCGCGTCAGCGGCGGTATAGGTTAGCCCAGCACGTAAGTGCTGGGTAAGCCGCGAAAATAACGGCAAGCCCCGTAGGGGCGACACAAAGCAACAATCAGACACACGGCCAATCAGAGCATTAAAGGCGATGTTTGAACGGGCTAGGCAGCAACGATGTCGTTTCTAAGCGCGTACCGTAACAGTTCAGCACTGGTGTCGATGCCAAGCACAGCCATAATGCGGTACTTGTGATAGGCGACGGTCCTTGGCGTCAGCTTCAGCAGAATGCCGACCTCCTTCATCCTTTTACCTTTGGCCAGCAGTTGCAGGACCTCGCGTTGCCTCGCAGTCAGCCGTTCTCCTTCATCCACCACCACCGGTTTTTGCTGCCACTGCAGAAGGTTGGCATCATCTTTGAGAATTGGTGACAGGTACGACTTGCCCCTCAGCACCTGCCGAATAACTGTCACTAGTTCAGAGGCGGCAGCGGTCTTCAGAAGGTATCCAGAGGCTCCTCGACGGAACGCCTCAACGGCGAGTTCAGGGTCTGGGTTCATGGTTAAATACACCAGCTTGATTGCGGGCAAAATCTCCTTCACCCGTCCTCCAGCATCCAAGCCGTTCATCACTGGCATGCCGACATCGATCAAGATCAGGTCCGGCTTCAAATCGGCAGCGGCTCGGATCATGGCATGCCCATCCTTCACGATCCCCACCACGTCAAACACAGTTTCGAGCAGCTTCTCAACTGACTCTGCCACGAACGTATGGTCGTCAGCGATGAGAATGCGAGGCCGACTGGGCAACTATTTCTCCCTGAATATCAGTGATGAGGAAGCGTGGACAGAGTGGACGAAAAGGTTAAGTTTATTCTACAACCCGAATGTTAAGGGCGTGTAAATTCTGGCGTCCGTGGCGCAATCTGATTTTTCGGCAACTGAAAATCTGCGTTAGCACTTTCCCTCAGTATTCGCTACCATCCTGATTTAATTGCGGCTCCGCCGCGCTGTGCGACCTCAGCGTCCTCCGCGGCTCGGCGGTCAAATGAACCTCCTCTCAGTCTCAATCCGCCCAGTCGTTGCCGTGGAAAAGCGCCGCCGGTACGCCGCCGGCGAAATCCCCAAGGCGCGCGCGAAGTGAACCCGCAGTGTGGCCGCCGATTCCAGACCCACTGCCGCCGCGACCTGGTCGATACTCTCCGCCGTCTTCTCCAGGCGGCGCTGCGCCGCCAGCACGCGCTGATGCATCAGCCACTGGTGCGGCGTCGTGCCATTCTGCCGCACGAACTGGCGCGCGAAGGTCCGCGGCGACATCGCGGCCCGCCGCGCCAGATCGTCCACCCGCAGCTCCCGCGCCAGATTCGCCTGCGCCCATGCCAGCACCGGCGCCAGGCCCTCCTCGCGCCGGTCCCGCAGCGGCTCGGCCACGAATTGAGCCTGCCCGCCGCCCCGATGCGGCGGCATCACCAGGCGCCGCGCCACCGAGTTCGCAACTTCCGCCCCATAGTCCCGCCGCACAATGTGCAGACACAGGTCGATCCCCGCCGCACTG
>Ga0210406_10004433_pt1 | contig 15041 bp, 15 predicted proteins | sample IncBWC30MmetaG_FD_155454 | JGI IMG/M metagenome (GOLD analysis project Ga0210406, IMG submission 155454) | Forest soil microbial communities from Barre Woods Harvard Forest LTER site, Petersham, Massachusetts, United States - Inc-BW-C-30-M | ecosystem: Environmental > Terrestrial > Soil >... | reverse complement strand
AGGCCCCCGCACAGCGACAGGTCGGGCTGCACGATGTCGACGGCGCGCAGATCAAGCAATCGCTTGAAATCCCACGCCGTGTAGAGCGCCTCCCCGGTCGCGATCGGGATCGGCGCCCGCGCGCGCAAGACGGCATATCCGTCGAAGTCGAGCGGCGGAAGCGGTTCCTCGTACCATTCGATACCGTAGTCGGCGATGCGCCGCATGCTGTCGAGCGCCTCGTCCACCGTATAGTTGCCGTTCGCATCGACCAGGATGCCGATATCATCGCCGAGCACCTTGCGGGCGACCGACGCGCGTTCACGGTCAGACTGCGGACCAGCGCCGATCTTGATCTTCGCTCGCTTGATGCCGGAAACGCGCAGTCGTTCCAGTTGCGCCGGAAAGTCTTTCTCGGGCGTCGCGGTGAAGTATCCCCCGGAAGCGTAGATCGGTAGGTGGTCTCGTGCGGCGCCCCCAAGCAACTTGACCACCGGCAGACCCAGCATCTTTCCGATCGCATCGAGGCACGCCATGTCGATCCCGCTCAAGCAACTCGTCATCTGATTCTGAATGCCGGAATGATAGTACGTGGAGAGGATCGCGCTCACGGCGTGCTCGAAGCCGTAAACGTCGCGGCCGATGAAAAAGGATACGATCAAGTCAAGATAAGCCTTGGTAACGGTGGGCGGTCCCCAAGCCTCCCCGACGCCCTCAACGCCCTCGTCCGTCGTCAACTTCAACAAGCTCGCCTGTCGGATTGACGTCAAGCCACGTGCCATTCCGTACGCGCGCCCCTCGGGCACGCGGTATATTAACGGAACAATCTCGAGCTTCGCGATCGTCGGCACGTATCCTCCAAATTTCGCTTGTTGCCGGCATTCACCGGTCGCTCGGCCGGAATTGTCAAGGATAAAGCGAATCGGAAGCCGCCAGCCTGGCTGCCGCCGTCCAAAAAAATGACCACATTTTTGCTTATCGTCCTACTTGGCGGGCGTCCCGCGACTCGAAAGCATGATGTCCCATGATCGAGGACGATAGGCGGCGTGAGTAAATATTTGCCGTCTACAATGGCCGGCTACAATCTTGCCCGGCGCGAACCAGAAATGCTGGGATCGAGTCAAGCATCGGCACTAGCGCTGCTCGCTCGGCGTTGGGATGCTGTGCTACTGAACGAAGGAAACGCGACAATGACCGATAGCATCATGTTTCATGAGGGAAATCGGGAACTACAGGATAAATTCCAAAGTCGCAGAATTTCCGATCGACTTGAAGAAAAGCTGACGAGAACCACATTTACGCCTGCCGACATGACGTTCATCGAGAGCATCCCCTATTTCTTCCTCGCTACCGCGGATGCCTCCGGGCGGCCGGATTGTTCGTACAAAGGCGGCTTGCCGGGCTTTGTGCGGGTTACCGGACCGTCCGAGCTCGCCTTCCCCGACTATGACGGGAATGGTATGTTCAAGAGTCTCGGCAATATTCTTGTCAATCCCAAGGTGGGTCTTCTGTTTATTGCCATGCACGGCAAACCGCAGCGGCTGCGCGTGAACGGCGAGGCCACCGTGAGCGATAGTGATCTACTCTTGCGGGACACGATCGGCGCGCAACTTATCGTGCGTGTCGCTGCGCGGGCAATTTTTCCAAATTGTCCACGTTACATCCCGACCATGCAGGTGACCGAACATTCGATCTATTCGCCTCGGCCCGGCTGCGATGCGCCTGAACCGGCGTGGAAGGATTTTCCGGATTTCAAGGACCATGTGCACCCGCGCCAGCCAACCTTCAAAGGTTGAACGCGGTCATTGCGCGTAGGTGTTATAGCTCTGGCACAATTGGCCATGCCCGACTCCTGCAGCCGAACGGCGCGCAGCGGCATAAACGCAAAGAAGGTCGAAGGTGGTTAAGATCACCGACATGCGCCATAAGCCGACCCGCCGCCTTTTCCTGAAGACGACGGGAACGTTCGCCACATCAAGCGCGCTCGCTTTGAGCCGTGCCGCGGCTGCGTTGGCGGCGGAGCCGCCGGACAAGGCTCTTGGAACACTTCCGCAAGTCGACGTCCTGCTGAGGGCCGCGGTCGGCGCTGAGGATGTGCCCGGCGTAGTGGCTATGGCCGCCACCGAAACCGGCGTCGTCTACGAAGGGGCTTTTGGCAGCCGGCGCATTCACGAGGGACCGGTGATGACCCGCGACACGATTTTTCGTGTCGCTTCGATGGTGAAGCTGATCACGTCGGTGGCGGCGCTGCGCCTGGTCGAACAAGGCAAGCTCTCGCTCGAGGCGCCGGTGCCTGATATCGATCCGGCGATCGCCGCGCCGCAAGTCCTCGATGGCTTCGATCAGGCCAGCAAGCCACTGTTGCGGCCGGCCAAGCGGCCGATTTCGCTCCGTGACCTCCTCACCCACACGGCCGGCTTCGTCTACCGCCTGTGGGACAGTGAGGCGCTGAGATATTATCGGGCCCTCGACAAGTTGCCGACCGCCGACCGAAGCAGGTTTCCGCTCAAGCCGCTGATGTTCGATCCCGGGGAGCGCTGGCAATACGGCGGCAACATCGACTGGGTCGGGCGCATCGTGCAAGCGGTGAGCGGCGAGCCGCTGGAGGCACATTTCCGCAAGCACATCTTCGAACCGCTGGGCATGAGCGACACCGGTTTCGTCATTACGCCGGCGCAGCGGACGCGTGAGGCGAGCGGGCATCGCCGCCAGTTCGATGGCTCGTTGAAAGCCGAACCCACGGAGCACCTGTCGAAGCAGTCGCCGCCACCGCAATCCTTTACCGGCGGCGGCGGCATCTATTCGAGTGCACCGGATTATCTCACCCTGGTCCGCATGCTGATGAACGGCGGCGCGCTCGACGGCGTGCGCATCCTGCAACCCGATACAGTGGCGCTAATGGGGCAGAATCAGATCGGCCGGCTCGACGTCGGCGTGCTGCGCACCACCACGCCGGCAGTCTCCCGCGATGTCGATTTCTTTCCCGGGCGGAAGCTGAAGTGGGGATTCGGCCACATGCTCACCTTGGAGCCGGTGCCGGAAGGCCGCAGTGCCGGCAGTCTCACCTGGGCTGGCATTTACAACACTTACTATTGGATCGACCCGAAGACGCGCATTGCCGCGGTGTTCATGACGCAGGTGCTGCCGTTCGCCGACGACCGCGTATTGGGCGTCTACCGGCGGTTCGAGCGTGGCATTTATGCGGCGATAAAAGCCGGCTATGTCAAAGCCAATTGACGCCGCCTCCTCGACGTCAGCGGAAATCACAGAGTAGGCGCCGTTGAGGCAAAGGCACCCCATGCGCACCACCCCCGCAATTGCCCTTCTGCCGCTGTTCTCGCCTGCTGCTGTCGCCCGGGACGAGAGCGAGGAGACGCGAGACCTGCCATCATCATCAATGAGTGCGCCGGCGCCCGCGACCTTTCGGAGGAGGTAGCACCGGTATGACAGTAGCTTCGCCTACGAGGAGTTCCTTAAACTTATTCTTCAAAGTCCGAGTTCGGTTTCGGCCAGCAGACCACGATGGTCGGAACTGAGGCGTAATCGCAAATTAGCCGGAAGAAACGCGTGTCATGAGGTTTGCATTTGCCCTCTTACTGGGAGCCCTCGTGGGCTTGGTAGCGTTCGACACCGCGACCGCTACAAGCTCCGGCGAACTTCTACCGAGCTGTCTGGAGATAGTGAATAGGGCACGGCCCGTGTCGGGAGGCGACATCGATATCCCGCCGAGCGGATTGAGTTGCTGGCACTACATGGCGGCGATTCAGAACGCGTCGGTTCTGGAAGACGTGCGTGGAGTGCGGTTACTTGGAATTTGCGCTCCACCAGAAACAACTTTGATCGATTACATCCGCATTTTCGTGCGGTATGCGCGTAAAATTAAGACGCAAGAGAGCAACGCAGCGGCACTCGCAGTTGTCGCTCTCAGCAAAACCTTTCCGTGCGAAGCCAGCGGAACACGAAAATAGGTGCCTTAGACGAGCATCATCGCCCGCCCGGAACGTCGGCAAGAGCGTGGCAGATGGAGAAACCAAGGTCCCCGTGGTGAGTGATCGGCATCTGGCCAACGGTGACTTTGCATAGGCTCGGTAACCTGAAGCTGCGCTTCTCGGCGTTCTAGCGATTTTTCATTTTTCGCGTCACACATTTTCTCACTTGCAAATATTTTCCGTTCTTACCTAGTTCGGCTCGACAGGCGTCAATTGCTTCTACGGTCGACATCCTTTTCTGGCTCACACATTTTCTCACCTGCGAATACCGCCCGTGCCTCCCTAATTCTGCTCGGCAAGCTTTGATGGCGTCGACGGTCGACATTTTTTCAATGGTGGTCGGTTGGGTATCGGGAGCCGAGGAGGCTGCTGTCGCCACTAGGGCCACCTGTAGGACGATCGCATATCTAAGCATGGCTTGCTCCCTGCGAACGGGAAAGTTCACGGTTCTACAGCCGACCTGCCTCGGTATCGGAACTCGCCGACCGAGCTTTACCGATAACATTCTTTGGCGGCTTCGACCCGTTGCAGAAAGCTAATAAGCTGCCAATCATGATCAGTTAGAGGCAATACGGTTACGTCGACATAGGCGCACGCCGCATTTCCGAAGACGCGCACCGCGCGCCGCTCTGGAAAGCAATATCCCGCCGCCCACAAAATGGCGTTTCGCTGATGCCAGAGTTGACCGCAATCTAGGGCGTACAGGCCGCTCTTTGCACCGACAGTCAACTGTTGCATCACCCCCCGCGGATAGACGGTATTCGCGATAAAGTGCACTATCGATCCAGCTTGAGTTGGTCTTGCAGATTGCAATTCAACAATCGTACCGAGGCTCAGTGCGAGCGGTAGGCTGTAGAGGAATGCGAGCCGTTTTAACATCGTGATCTGCCGGACTCTGCGACTTGAACCAGTCACCGCAAGGGCGTTCCCATTCGTGTTTCCGCACGGAGACAAATAACGCCATAGTTCTCGTCAGTCCGCCGGTTCGTTGAGCGTCCTTCGCCAAGGACAGGGACATGACGCGTACCCGTGTTTGGCGCGAAGCAAAGAATGGCTGCCGTCGGCGCGTGGACGTCCGGGAGAGTGCCCCTGCGGATATGAGCAAAAAGACCGCGCGGCTATGCAATTGCCGCAACGGAGCGCCCTGTGCGCCACCCTAAACGAAGAAGAAATACATTTCTGACGCGGGGGCGCAGCAGCCGCGCAGGCCATCCGGCCCCGAAAGCCAAGTGTCGTATCAAAAGACCAGCGTCAGGAGGCCGCACAGAACGAAACTGCCGAGCAACACCGACCAGTCGGAAGGTGTCAACCCACATAGCCTGCCGTCGCTCAGCACAGAATTGATCATAGTAGTTCCGATGTGAGGCCGTTTGCAGTATAACGCCTAGCCGCAATTGCGGCTGTAGCACCAATGCTACAGTACGGCTGATTCCTGGTGTTCAGCAAACAAAATGGCTAAGGCGACGGCCGGGTTCAGTCCATAGTTTTGCGAGCGTGATATTTTTGTCGCACCGTGATGCTACCACCTTTTCAGGCCGGACTACCAAGAGGTCGAGGCGGAGGGTGGTGGTATAAGAAGTTGGAGAATTGTTTGTGTGGTACGACACGTTGAAATATTTGATCGAACTGTTCTTGGGTCTGTTTGGTCAGTAAAGGATAGACCGCGGTTTTGTGGCTGAAAGGTCACAGTCTGCAACATTTGTTGTGGGCAACATAAAAAAGAACCCCAAGCAGTCGACGCGCCTGGGGCTTCCGCTGAGTTGTTGCCTCGACCAGGCCTCTGAGCAGGGCGACAGGAATTGTCGGGGGGCTTGTTGCCGCCCTGCCGGCCTATTGGGCTTTAGCCGCCCGCACCGCGCCCTCGGCATCGTTCTCCGGTGCCATCGGGTCGCCGAACAGCGCCATCAGTAGGTCGCCGAGCTTCTTGACGACCTTGTCGCCTAATTCCCGTTCGCCCCGACCTCGGTCGCTTCCCGCGTCCGACCGCCCAACGCTATGGGACCGGGTGCGTCAACAGCGACTGCTGTCCCGTCTGCCCCGCCTGGGTGAGCAAAGCGCCCCCGTGGCCATCCGCCGTAGCGACGAAGCTTCCCGCCGTATAGTTGCCGAGTAGCGCGATGCTGGCGGCATGGCGGCCCTCGTCCACTGTGAGCGTACCCCCGGTCTCGGCGTAGGCGAGCGTCGTCTGGGCGCCGAAAGCGATCTGGGAAACATCGACTCCGTGGTGCCTGCCGAGGATAGTCGCCGAACCGGTGTCGACGCTGCCGCCATTCACCACCGCCGGACCAAGGATCGCGACGGTCCCGCTGACGCCGGCGGTGACTCTGAAGTTCGCGGAGGTGTAGTGGCCGATGAAATCGATCACCGCCACCTGCGACGCACCGCTCATAACCGTCCGCGCGCCATCGAGGAGGCCCATAAACTTGCCCGGCTTCGCTTCCGCGCCTTATCAATCCAACGATCCGAAGCTCGCCGCGCGTCGCACTGCTGCTAGAACGTTAAAGTCAGGAGAGGTATTGGGCTATTATTATCCGGCCCACTTTCCGCCAAAGTCGTCAAACACGGTTGCGGGTTACACAATTTTGGGAATGATAGAATTTTCGGAATGATAGAGAGCCCCGCGCGATGCTGCGTCCACCTGTTCGCATCACGTTGGAGGACCGATGCAATAGTTAAGCGATATGTTGAGGGGCTGTCTTCCAGAGCGCAGCTTTTCACGCTCAGGGCGCGGTGATAACACGCGCAAGATGCACGCAAATGATCCCTCCGAAACCCAAATCTCATTGATCATTGGATCCTCAGTGGACCAGGACACCTTCGATTCCTTCACGATACAGCAACTGTCCGTTTTCGGCCTCGGTAAGCTCGGACTGCCTCTCGCGGCACTCTTTGCGCAGAACGGCCTCCGGACAGTCGGCATTGACGTGGACATTGCCTTGGTCGAAAAACTGAGGACTGACCGCTGCTCGAGCCGGGACTTGAGGCGCTCCTGGCGGCGGCCGCGCCGAAAATCAACTACACCACCGACGCACGCGCGGCGGCCGATACCGATGCGTCAATCATAGTGGTCTCGACGCCGTACGACTCTTCGCGAGCGGCATTATCGAGCACGTCTGTCGAAGAGGCTTGCAGCGAACTGTGTGCAGCGCTGCGCGAACGTACGCCCTGGCGTTATCACCTTGTCATTATCTCCTCGACCGTCCTGCCGGGCGCGATGTCAACGAGAATCATCCCGGCGCTCGAAAAAGGGTTCGGGCGGCGCGCGGGCGCCGAATTCGGCATCGCATACGTTCCGGAATTCGCGGCGCTTGGAGAGGTGGTCTCCGGTTTGCAACGCCCACCGTTCCTGCTGATTGGCAGCGACGACGCCCGCGCGGGCGCTAGGGCTGCTGCACTCTACGGCAGGATTGTTGGCGACCGCACTCCCCCCCGCTTTCTGTCCATCCAGGACGCCGAGCTCACTAAGATCGCTCTCAACGTGTTTCTCTGTTTGAAGATCTCATTTGGCAACCTTCTAGCTCAGTTCGGCGACCGGCTTGGCGGCGCAGACCTAGACATCATCGCTAACACGCTGGCGCTTGATCCGCGAATCGGATCGGGTCTGCTGCGCGGCGGCATTCCTTACGGAGGCCCCTGTCTGCCGCGCGACGTCGACAGCTTCCTTCATCTGTCGCGAGCGCTCGCTCTTGACGCGCCGCTGGCGCGGGCGTTGCCCGACGTCAACAACGCACAATACGACCTGATCGAGAGGCATGTGCTTGCATGCCAACCACGCTGTGTCGCAGTGCTCGGCCTTTCATTCAAACCCGGAACAGCGGTCACGACCGCATCACCAGCGTTCGAATTTGTACGTAGGCTGCAGGCCCGCTTGATCGAAATCGTCGTCTTTGATCCGATTTCCGAGGCACGTGAAGCGGCTATCGCAACCTTTGGATCGACAATCTCATCTTGCGATACCCTCGATGAAAGCCTTCGAAGAGCGGACGTGATTTTGATCTGCAATCCCGATCCAGACTTTGTTGCTATTTCGGCTGCAATTCCTGCGGACCGTCATATTGTCGACCCCTGGGGCTGCGTGCAGGGACCGCATCCAGGCCTTAAGCGTCCTGGCCGGCTTCCCGTGCACAAGGCACGCGGTGATCAACCCCAGCTTATCCCCACGTCCAGCGCCGTCCGATGAAGACGGCGCTCGTGTGCGGAGGGGGAGGATTCATCGGCGGGCATCTCGTCAGACGGCTGAAGCGCGATGGTTTGTGGGTGCGCGCCGTCGATCGAAAACATCACGAGTTTGCACCATGCGAGGCGGATGAGTTTGCCCTGGGCGATCTCCGCGATGCCCGCTTTTGTAAAGAGGCGATAGATCGTCCATTCGATGAGGTTTATCAACTAGCCGCGGAAATGGGAGGCGCCGAGTTCATCTTCGCCGGTCGATTTGACGCCGACATCCTGCAGAGCTGCATGATCGATCTCAATGTCCTGACTAATTGCGTTGCACGCGCGGTAAAGCGTGTATTTTTCGCTTCGTCGGCCTGCGTTTATCCGCAAGGAAATCAGGTAGCTCGAGAGGCAGTGAACTGTGCAGAAGACACCGTCTATCCAGCGAACCCTGACAGCGAGTACGGCTGGACCAAGATTTTTGGCGAGCATCTTTATTTGGCACACGGGCGCTGCAGCAGTTTGCAGGCGCGAATTGCGCGCTACCATAACGTATTCGGCCCCTACGGAGCCTGGAACGGAGGACGCGAAAAAGCGCCCGCTGCGCTATGCCGCAAAATCGCGCTCGCGCGCAATGGCGGTAGCATCGAGATTCTCGGAGATGGTCAGCAGAGCCGCACGTTCCTGTTCATAACAGAATGCATCGAGGGGACGATTCGGCTGATGCGTTCCGACGTTGTGGAGCCGCTCAATATCGGTTCCGACGAAATGGTGACCATCGAAGAGCTCGCCGATTTGATTATCAAAATCTCGGGCAAAGTCCTGCACAAGACTTAGCCGACCGGAGTTCACGCGCGGAGGTCGGACAATCGGCGCATCCGCGAGGCGCTCGGGTGGGCACCTTCGGAGCCGCTGCGCAAGGGCTTGGAGCAGACTTATGCGTGGATCGAAAAGCAAGTTACAGGCGGCTTATCCGCATGATCGGCGCTTGGCTTCAGAGCCTCATGGGTCGGCCGCCGACAGCGGCTCGCGGCAAACTCGTCATCGTGGCGTTCAATCTGGCCAATCAATGGAGCCATCACTACAACGAGCTCCTGGGCTACAAGGAGGCGGCACGTTCTCTGGGTCTGGTACCTCACATTCTCGTCCCGCGCTCGGCCGAGCCAGCCCTTGCGGCGGCGCTTTCCGCGGCGCCCGTAATCGAACCTCCACCCGCTATGGTGAATGTCACCATCGATAATCTGGTCGACCATTTGCTCGCCTTCGCCGACGCGAAGCGACACCTGGCATCGCTCTGGGCTGCAGTCGAAACGCACGACCTGAGGTCGGACGACTTCCTGTTTTTTCCGGTCCCACATCCCGCGGTGGTCGCCAGTGTTGGAGAATGGCTTGCACGCAGAGCCCCGGAGCGGCATCCGAGCGTATTCTTTCGTTTCACCGGCGGAGAAGTCTCCCAGAGAACGTCGGGGCGCATCGACTACGCTGCAATCCTCTTCCGCCTGGCTTGCTCGGAGCTTGGCCAACTGCCCGGACATGAACGTGTGTTCCTGCTTGCCGACAATTCGCCGACGGCGCGCGTGCTGACTCGTTTCTGCTGCCGGCGGGCTTTTCTTATGACATTGCCGAAGTATCTTGGTTCAACGGCGAGCGACGATGCCGTTACGACCGATCCGTACAGCATCCATGTGCATTTCAATTCGCGATCGGGTCGCCTCATTGGCGAACTCAGCAACGTCATTCGCCTGGTTGCTGCCGCCCACCCGGCGATCCGTTTCACCATCAAAACCAGTGGCCTCGTCGCCGAAAAACGCGCTTTGATCGAATCCCAGTGCGCTTCGCTTGCGCACGTCCTGCCTGACGAGCAAGACGCGGGCGACTACCTCGCCAACTTTTCAAAGTGCGCCGTTGTCGTGCTGGCCTACGAGGCGCAGCCTTACACAGCGGGCTCCTCCGGGGTTTTCATCGAAGCTGCGAGTTTCGGCAAGGTCGCCGGTGTGCCGGCCGGGACGTGGATGAGTGAACAGATCGCCGACGGCTGCGGCGCCGGCACAACGTTTGCGGAACCCGGAGCGGAATCGCTTGCCGCCGCACTCTTGCAAGCGATCGCCGACTTCCCCCGCCTCAGCACCCTCGCGCGTGAACGCGCACCAGAGGTACGAAGCCGAAACTCCAGTGCACGATATATCGAGCAGATCATGAGTTTAGTCCGGCAGATGCCGGACATGGAACCAGTCTGCCACCTCGATGAAGAGATTAACTTCGGTGACACTTTCGATTCGCGCTACTTCATGCGCGAGGGCTGGGGAGAGACTGAGGATTGGGGTGTCTGGACTATCGGCCGCCATGCTGTTCTATGCATTGGATTTGCATCGCCGCAAGCCGTAGTCCTGCGCGCGTTGGTTCAACCGTTTCTGACAAAGACACATCGCCGTATCGAGGTTCGCGTTTCTGCCGGGCCGCGGCAGGTAGCGCGATGGACCTTCAGTCTAGACAGCGATGCGGGCGACAGACCGCAGTGGCGCGAGGCTTTGATTCGACCAATAAGCCGTTGCACCACACTTACAATTTCCTTTGCGATAGACGCGCCAACGTCTCCATTTGCAGAGGGGATATCCGGTGATAAGCGGACACTTGGCCTGGGACTGCGCAAGCTCATCTTCCGCTCGTTCCACTGACCAGCCTCGTGGTCTACTGTCTCACCTCCTCAGCTCATATCAGCGCGAAAGTGCAACTCCCCAATGACCCCGGCATTTGCCACCGCCGTGCAACATCCCCTGCTTTGTAAGTTCGGTCGCGGGCTCGCATTGTATCTTCCTTGCTGCAGGATCGGCGCGTGAAGCCGCGATCTGCGATTGGCACCGCCTATTTGGCCGCCAAGCTGCGCCTACTGCTGTGCGGGTCGATCTTGGCGGCAATTTTCAGCTTCGGCGTGTACCTGTCGAATGGCCGCACCGATCGCAGCGGCGATACGGTACCGGCCTCCCTCATCCCGGTGACCGTATTGCTACACGGCACGACAATGCTCGACAGCTTTGCCGAGGAAGAGCATCGCCGCTTCGCAAACCCGTATTGGCTTAAGGAAACGCCTTACGGAGCGGCTTCGCGTTACCCGCTCGCCAGCGGCATACTCTCTATCCCAATCTATGCGGTCCCAGTGTTGCTGCAGCAGTGGCGGAAACCGCCGCTCTCAATCGACGAGTGGCGCGACTTTGCCGTGGGCCTACTGCAGAGGTGGCGGCGTCCATTTTCGCAGCGGCGGCGGTCGGCGTGTTCTGGTCGATCTGCGTCGCTCTCGGCTTTCGCCCATGGCTGGCTGTTGCTCTCACCGTCCTTTTTGCCTTCGGCAGCGAGAACTTCGCGATCTCCTCTCAAGGTCTATACCAGCACGGCCCTGGCAGCCTCGCATTGCTTTGCGCAATTCGCGCATTCTTGGCCCTCCAATCACGGCGCAAAACCGCCGCACTTTTTGTTGGATTGTTTTTGGCGCTGGCTGTAGCGATCAGGATCAACAATTTGCTTCTGGCAGTACCGATCGGCGTTGCAGTCCTTTTTCAACAGCCTCGTTTGTGGCAGTTGCTCCTGGTCGCACCGACATTAGTTGCAGTACTTCTAGTTGGTTACAACGAGACTGTATTCGGCAGCTTCCTTGGTGGCGGCCAGCGGGAAACTGGCAATTTGGCGGTTGCCAACATCCCGAGCGGACTGCTGGGTTCCTTCTTTAGCCCAGCGCGCGGCCTTTTTCTGTACTTTCCCGCTGCGCTATTGGCTCTTATTGTTGTATCGCAACGTGCAGGCTCACTGTGGCATGATCCGCTCTTCTTCGCTCTTGGCTTGTCCATTTTGCTCGTCACTCTACTCAATTCTTCCTTCAAGATATGGTATGGTGGACACTCATTCGGCCCGAGGTATTTCACGGAGGTCCAAGCGCCGATTCTGATCCTGCTCGGGGTCTCACTAGAAACGAGCGGGCTGCGTTCAGGTGTTGTGGCCGCGTGCCTCGCACTGATCATACCCTACTCAGTCTTTGTACAGACAATGGGCACATTTAACGATGCCACGATGGTCTGGAATGCCTTCCCTACCAACGTGGACCAGGACCGCTCCCGGCTTTGGGACTGGAGCGACAACCCGATCTTCCGCGGCCTTCGCGTGAAAAGCCGTTAACAACCAAAGACCGGCTTCGCTTTCGCGTACGTATCGTGCGTGCAGAATCTTGCAGTCGACTGTCGGAACAATGGTGCGGCGGATGGTGCACTTCGCCGTGGCGGATACCGACGCCGCCGACAGGCCGTGATCCTGTTACGTTGATTGGCCCTCCCCTTCTCGGTCAAAGGGCCGCCATCCTCAAGCGGCCTTCACGGCCCCCAGAAAGAGCGTAAGTTGGGGGGCCAGTACTTCCGGGGGCCAAAGGGAAACGGGCACCCGGCGCAGTCAAATCAGGGATTTCTCAAAGACGTCTTCCCAATAATCCATTGGGAAAGACCATAGGAAGATTGACATGCCCGCCTCGCCGCGCCGTTTCACAGGGTCTGCAGCCATGATCATCCTCCTCCTCGCCGCGTGGCTTGCCGTGCCGCGCGCGGCGGCCGCTGCCGACATGACCGCCGAGGAAAGGGTCGCGACCCTGGGCGTCTATCAGATGGAATGCGCGCCGCTGAACGCGCGTCTCAAGGCGCTTCTCACCGAACTCTCACAGAGCCTGGACGGCGACCAGATTGCCATCAGCGCATCCGAGAAACGCCAAGACCTGCAGAGCTCCGGGAAAAAGCTATGGTGCGCCAAGGCACGCACGACCGTCGTCCATCCGCTCGAGCGGCAGCGATGACGCGCAAGCCCGCCTTCGTGCTGGCCGCGTCGTTTTAGAACGCGCCTGCGCGCTAGCCTGCCCGAACGGGGCGCCGGTCCAAAAAGCCTCAGGACCGAGGCTTCATTCGCCGATCACACCGCAGATGATGCGGTCGCCGGCTTTTCCGGCTGGATCGCTGGTGTAATCATCCTTTCCGGCGTGGATCACGATGGCGGTGCCGCCAGGATGAAACACCGAATTGGGCTTGTCCTTCTCGAGGGTGATCGAGGTGTTGAGCACTTCGAGATCGAGCGCGCCGCTTGCCGGAACGTGCAGGTTCGGCATATCGCCGGCGTGTCCGGGCCCCGACATCATCCCGTGATGCGCATTGGCCGGGTTGAAATGCCCGCCTGCCGACTCGAACTTGGGCGGCTCGCACTTGCCCACTGCATGGATGTGGAACGCATGCTCGCCGGTCGGCACGCCTTTGAGCGAAAGCTGCAGCAGCACTCCGGCAGGGGTCTGCGTGAACGAGACGGAACCCGCCTCCTGTCCGTTTGCGTCCTTGAGCATGGCCTTGGCCGTCTCCGCAGCCTCGACCGTAATGGGCGGCACCGACAACACGGCAACTGCAGTCAGGACCGAAGCAAAATTGACAAGCTTCATGCGCTGTCTCCGAAGACCCGCGCAGCAATGCCCTCGAATGCGTCTAAATCACATAACTTTTGAAATTCAGCCCTGTTCCGCCGCCTGGCCCTGTCGAGCGTGCGGAGCGAGATCGACCAATGATGCTGGAGCAGTGGTCAAACCGTTGCTGGGGAGTTCAATCCTCTCACCAGGCGCCAGTCAATCAGCGGTGCTCGGCAACTCTTCCAACCTGCGGACAGCCTGCTAGCGGTCCTTCGATTCTAACATTCACACGAGAGCACGCCGAACCGTACGCGAATGTTGGAATCGGACCGCTGGCTAACGATACCAGTGGCCGTTGGACCATCGGCAATGCCGGTAGAAATGATTGTCAATCCAGCAGGCATGAGGGCTGTGTGGCGGACCCCAAAATGGCCTTCCCCATACTGCGCCGACAACGCCGCCGACCACCGCACCAACAGGCCCGGCGACCACCAAGCCAGTGCCGGCCCCGAAAACCGCGCCAACAGTATCCGCTTGCGAACTCGTCGGAGCAATGGCGATCGTAAGAACCGATGCCGCAGCCAACAAACACTTGCGCATGATCGTCCCCCGCTGAGCCAACCGTCGTCCCCCGCTGAGCTCGCCGCAAATTGGGCCATGATCTGGCACTCAATGTGGCGAACTACCGCCGGTTCCCATTTGCGCGACTTTTTCAGTCCGTTGTTGCGGAAGCGCCACACTTGCGAGCCGCTTCGTCTACAACGCGAGCGGACACGGCAAATTCTCGCGAAACGATAGCGGACGACGCATCGACGCGAACAGGTCGATGACGTTACAGAAGATTAACAGCAGCAAGATTGTCTGTTGCCTCAAGGCAATTGCTTGTTTGTTTGCTTGTTTCGGCGTTTGGACACGACCCCATAGTCCGCTCCCCACGAGCAATATTGGCTTTCAAGTTGACGCGCAGGGCGCGAAACGCATTGCTGAAGAACGGCAGAATGCCGGCGAAGGCGGTCGTTTCCCTGGCGGGACCAAGAAGAGAGAGCTTTAGCCTGCGGAAAAGGCCTTCAGCGTTACCAACGCCAGCCGCTGAAAGTGCCCGCGTCGCCACGCGCACGGGGATCGGCCCGAAAAACTACCGCGCCGAGATGTGCCGCGGTGGTCCCCGGTTGGGCGGGGCCGGTTCAGGGGCGCGGCACGCCGGATCCGGCGTCATCGCGACGGTGACCACGTCGGGGTATTTGTTCATCGCGCCGGAGGCGGCATCTACCCCAAGTCCGATGATGCCGCCGAAGATCACATTGCCAGCAGCCATGCTTTCGGCGTTCGACGGAATGATGCTCGATCCGAGCAGATAGCACTCCTTCGTGCATTGGATTGGAAGCGAGCTCGACCCCCTGGAAAGGGTCACCGATCCCGGGGTCGTGACCACCTGCGGCCCGTTTTGGGTCTGAATAGTGCAGCTTGTCCCTGGCGCGCCCGGGGTATCAACGGCGACGACT
>Ga0210406_10004432_pt1 | contig 15045 bp, 10 predicted proteins | sample IncBWC30MmetaG_FD_155454 | JGI IMG/M metagenome (GOLD analysis project Ga0210406, IMG submission 155454) | Forest soil microbial communities from Barre Woods Harvard Forest LTER site, Petersham, Massachusetts, United States - Inc-BW-C-30-M | ecosystem: Environmental > Terrestrial > Soil >... | reverse complement strand
GACTAATCGCGAGCATCAAGAACCTGGACAGCCTGGAAATCGTGCCGTATGCGGCGAACTGGAAGGACGAGATTTCGAACAAGGATATCCGCGCGGCGGTGGAGATTCCGAAGGGATTCGAGAAGTCGCTGGAGACGAATCAGTCCGAGACGGTAAAGATTTATTTTTACGATGGGGAGATGAAATCTTCGTTCGGGGCCAATCGGCTAGAAAAATTTCTGAAGGATTATCGCGATACGGTAGTGAAGGACCGGCTTGCGGCGAAGAATTTGCCGGCTTCGGTGCTGTCGCCGTTTTCGATCAAGCAGGAAAATGTGGCGCCGCCGGAGAAAGTAAGCGGCGCGACATTCGGTAGTTTCATCGGCTATACGGTGATTATTCTGTGCATGACCGGCGCGATGTACCCCGCGATCGATCTGACCGCGGGAGAGAAAGAGCGCGGCACGATGGAGACGATTCTTTCGAGTCCCATTTCGCGCATGGACCTGGTGCTGGGGAAATTCTTGCTGGTTTTCTCCGCTTCGCTGGCCACCGCAATTCTGTCGGTCATCTCCATGGGGACATCATTCGCGATTTTGGGACACACTCATTTGATGAATACGTCGGGAGGGCAGACTTTGGCGTTGAATCTTGGGCTGCTCTCAGTGACTTCTGTCTTTGTGATGGCTTTGCCCTTGGCGTTTCTGTTTTCCGCGGTGCTGATGACCGTCGCGCTGTTTGCCAAGAGCTACAAGGAAGCGCAGAGCTACCTCACGCCGATGACGTTTCTAATTGTGATCCCAGCGGTGGCATCGATGATGCCAGGGGTTGAACTGACGCCGAAACTGGCGCTGATTCCGATTCTGAACACCAGCCTGGTCTGCAAGGAGATCATCAGCGGCACTTATCACTGGAATTCGATTGCTCTGATTTTTGCTTCCACGTGCGTATACGCGGGTGCGGCGCTGTTCCTTGCCTTCAAGACGTTCCAACGGGAGTCGGTGCTGTTCCGCTCGTGATTGCGCTTCTGCGCACCGCAGAGTTTAGTCTTGGAACTTACGACTAGCGTCTCGCGTATCTTCTAAAGAATGCGACGCTCGGTACGTATCCTTTTCATTCTTGCATTTACGCCGCCGGTTGTGGCGGCGGGCATGGGCTGGCTCGCGGGCCCTTCGTTCCTACACCCGTTGCGCAGGGAACTTTCCCCGGACGTTATTAAGGAAGCTGACTCTGCGTTCGCGCAAATCGGCACGCATCGTGAGGAGTTTGACGTGCACGCGGCCGATGGCGTTCTGCTGCGCGGGTGGAAGGTTCGGGCCGTGCAGCCCAATGGGAATTGGGTGCTTGTTTTTCATGGAGTTGCTGACAACCGCGTCGGCGTAGTAGGGCAGTCGGAGGTTTTGCTTCGGGCCGGCTACAACGTCGTGATGATGGATGCGCGCGCCCACGGAGCCAGCGACGGGCCGATGGCGACGTACGGATGGCTGGAACGAAATGACTCGAAGACTGTTGTGGATGCACTGGAGAAGACGGAGCACACGCGTCACCTCTTTGCGCTAGGCGAGTCGATGGGAGCAGGGATCGCATTGCAATCCGCTGCTGTGGAGCCGCGCATCGAAGCGGTCGTCGCTGAAGCATCGTTCGCCAGCCTTCGCGAAGCAGCTTACGACTACGCTGGATTGCAGCGGTACCCTTTGCTGGGGATGACGCTGCTGGCGCCTGGTGCGTGGACAATGGTGTATCACGGCGAACTTGCAGCGGGTTTCCCGGCAGGAGAGGTTTCGCCGGAGAGAGCGGTGGCGGCCCGTTCTTTTCCGGTGTTGCTGATCTGCGACGCAGGCGACACGGTGCTTCCTTGCCGCCACACTAAGCGCATCTATGCCGCGGCGCGGGGCCCGAAGCAGATGTGGGTCGTACGAGGCGCATTTCATACGGCGGCGCTGGGTTACGAGCCTGCGGAATTCCGGCGGCGCGTGCTGGAATTCTTTGCGACTTATGGAGCGAGCTAATTTCCAGTAGGCAGGTTTGCGCCCGCTATTGTGCGGGGTGCTGGCGTGCCTCGCATTCCTGGCTTAGGCGCCGGACGGTTTCGCGCAGACGCACGGCGAGGGCGGCGATAGTTTCGAGGCGCTGCTGGCCGCCGTGCGGGAGGCGACCATCATTCTTGCGGCGGACTTCGGCGAGTAATAGCTCGGCGTTACCGAGGATTCCGGTGAGCGGATTGTTCATCTCATGCCGAAGAACTTCGCCGAACCCAGGCCCATTGAGGGCGCTCGGCAGCCCAGCAAAGTGTCGCGCCTCATTATCCAAATGACTTGCCACATCGGCAAGATGCCGGGCCTGGCGCAAGCGCCGCTCCACCAACTCTAGCGCGACCGGCAGACAGTCGCCGGCGCGCTCAACGAAATCGGCGGCACCGGCCGCAACCAACGAGGCCACTTCCGATTGCTGGTCTGGCGCGCCAATGACCACCACGGGCGCGTGAGAGGCTAGTGCCGAAACGACGGAGTTCAGCGGCGGTTTTTTCCCAACTTCGTTTTCCAGAGTGGCGGAGGTTTCCTCGAGAAGGATGACGGTGGGCGCGGCTTGGGCGACGATGCGACGAGCAGCATCTACCGTGCGCACCTCGGCAACCCGCAGCCCTTCTTCCTTTTCTTCAAATTCCCGGCGAGCGGCGGCGCACAGTTCGGCGTCATCGCTGACCAGTAAGATTGTATTTTCCCTCGTACGTATCATCTATCTCCTCTATTTTCTCGCTGCATTCCTCTTGGCCACCTGAGCATGTGAAGGCTCTCGCGGGGAGGTGGCCTCCAGAATCTCGCGGACTTTCTCCATGAGTTCCTCGACGCGAAAAGGTTTTGCCACGTAAGGCAGGTGATTGCGTTGCAGGAAATCGCGGGTGTGCGCGGCGAGAACGTCTCCGGTGACGAACAGGAAACGATCCCGAAGAGGGTTCTTGGCTCGGTCGAGAGCCTGGTAGAAGTGCTCGCCATCAAGCTCCGGCATTTTCATATCACAAATGGCCAGAGCGTACTGTTCGTCGGCGACGCGGTCGAGCGCTACGCGGGGATCCAGGAGGACGTCGACGCGCAATCCTTCGTCCTCGAGCACATCGGCGATCAGCCGTGCCACAGTGGGCTCGTCCTCCAGCACAAGAACGTGAGTACCCGCCCAGGCACTCAGGACGGGCCCGGCGTGCGCGGTTTCGAGGGATTTCGGAGCCGGCAAGGATTTGAGTCCAGGTCGAGCGGGAAAAGGAGTGCCTTGCAAAGGCATCTCCACGGCGCCCATTGCCGGGAGTTCGATAGAAAAGACCGTCCCCTGGCCGAGGTTGCTCGTCAAATGCAACTTACCACCATGCTCGCGGACTATGCCAAGAACGATGGACAGGCCCAGTCCGGTACCGACGCCAGCCGGCTTGGTTGTGAAAAATGGGTCAAAGATGCGGGCTTGAATGGGCTGCGGAATTCCGGGGCCGTCGTCGCTGACTTCGAGGAGCACGCGTTTTTCGGCGACGCGCCTGGTCTTAACGCGGATCGTTCCGCCCTTACCTTGCTCTTCGATGGCGTGCCGAGCGTTAGCTATGAGATTCATCAGCACTTGCTGAAGTTGGCCAGCGTCGCCTTGCACAAACGGGAGCACGGGGTCCAGATCGAGTTGCACGCGAATATTTCCGGCTTTGGTGTTGAAGCGCTGAAGTTCGAGGGTGCGGGAGACGACCTGATTGAGCGCGACGCGATGCCGCTCAGGGCGTGAGTCCCGTGCGGAGAGCAGGAGTTGACGCAGGATCGCGCTGGCCCGCTCCGCTTCCTGGAAGATCTGGCGTGCTTCGTGTGAATCGCCGGCTGGATCGCGGCGAAGGAGAAGGCGTTGCGCGTAGCCAAGGATGCTGGTAAGAGGGTTGCTGAGTTCGTGAGCAATGCCGGTGACCATCTGGCCGACTTCGGCGAGCTTTTCCGTCTGCAACAGCTTGGATTGAAAGACGCGCTGGGCGGTAAGATCGCGGTAGATTTCGACGCGTCCGAGGAGTAGGCCTTTTTCATCAAGAATGGGGCGTGCGGCACGCTCGATCAAACGCGGAACCGGGCGGACTAGATGGATTTCTTCGCGTACGGCGCTTTGGGCGATGCGATCCGAACGATGCCAACGTCCCGCAAAACTAGTTGCATCTGCGGTACGCGCGCTGAGCGAGACAATCAGATCGTCAAGGGTCTCAATGGCCGCGAGCTCTTCCGGCGACAAACCAACGATTTGGCCGAAGCGAGTATTCACGAGGCGAACTTTTTCATTCGCGCCGAACAGCACCACACCTTCTTCGAGCCACTCGATAACATTAGAGATTTCGGTGAGGGCTTCATCGCTTTGCGCGTTCGGTACGCGTTCGGGGTGCTTTTCGAGCGCGGCGAGTGACTCTTGGTGGCGCAATGCGCCTTCGGCAGCCTGCTCTTTACGTTTTAGCTGCAGCAGCGCTGAGGTCGCCAATGCAGCGCTAAGCTCCAGGCGCTCCAGAGCAGCCAGCGATGCGGTGCTTCTGCGAATGCCCGCGACCAACACGCCGAGGCGTTCACCGGCGGCTTCAAGTGGGAAAGCCACTACCCGGGCGACTTCACCGCGCGAATCCGTGACTCCGGGTGCACTTCCGGAAACTTGATGAGATTCGAGGGCGCGACGCGAAACAGCACTCAATGATTCGCTTTGCAGCGCGCGAGTCCAACCGGCGCCGCTGCCGTGCCAGGAAAAATGGACGCTCTCGACGCGAGAGGCAAACAATTCACGTGTTTCCTCTCGTGACTCAAGACGGCCGATTGCGGAAAAAACCGCCGCGGGCTCGCTGCCGTGCGCTCCTTTTTGTGTACAGTGCCTTACAATTTTATTGAGAATCTCTTCCGACCATTCGGAATTGGACAGAGCAGCCAGTACGTCGCGAAGATTGCTTGCGTCATCGTGATGCTCGCGTCCCAAACGCCGCTCGTCTTCAAGTTCGATGGCCAGAGCCAATTCGGCCGCAAGGGACTCGAGGAGTGTCCGGGGCAACTGCGCGTGTTTCTTGCGCCGACCCACGAACAAGACGCCACGAAGGATTCCGTGCATCTGCACGGGAACCCAAAGCACGCGCCGCATTTCAAGCAGAGGCGCGATTACCGGATGCTCCGGTGGTTTGCTTAATTCTTGCTCGACGGTCTGCAGGCCGAGCAGCAACTCCGCAGGCAATGGAGCCTCTGGAGACAGCCTCGACCACTCGGCGGGCGTCGCGTCTCCTTCTTTCTCCGCCACGATTCCATGAAAGCAGATGATTTGGTGAGAATCCAAGGAAGCATCCTCAGCGGAGTCGACCCAGACACCCACGCGGTCCACCATGCCTGTCGATAGCAAGTTGCGCACCGCCTCCTTGAGCAGGTCGTGGCGGAGCATCCCTTCCACGGCAGCGCGGGCTAGTCCTAATGTTGCCCTGCGCTCTACTTGTGACTTCCCCCAGACCCGCATGAATTTGCCTCGATTGCGTCGTCCCGCGACAGCCAAATTGACGGCTTGGCGCGGAACAGGTACTTCCGTGCTGCGTACATTGCATTGGAAGGCCCAATAGTGGAGATGCATCTTATTGACAATGCGGGTGTTATAAGCCGAGACGGGCAGCAACGGATTCCATGTCGAAACTTGGGGATGTCCGTGGTTCCGAAGTGAAAAAACGAGACGATGGCGGGCGTGTTGAGAGTAAATTCCTAAGAACTCAGACCGTAGAGCTCAAGGCATTACGTATTTGGCGATGGGTCGTGCGTGCTGAGGCCAAGGTCTTCTTCTAGCGACGAATTCTAAGCGAGAGATTTCTAAGCCTCTTGTACGCCTTCCGCTTCCAAATTGTATTGCTTCAGCTTTCGGTAGAGCGTCGTTTTGCCTATGCCCAGAATGCGGGCAGCGGCAAGCTTATCGCCTGCCGTTTCGCGCAATGTGCGCAGAATGGCGCGACGCTCGAGTTCGTCCAGGGGTATGAGCTCGTTTCTCTCCGGGAGGCGCTCGGTTTTCGGGTATTGCAGATTGGTTGGCAAATCGGCGACGTGAAGTATTGGACCGGAACCGAGTGCCACGGCCCGCTCAATCGCGTTCTCCAACTCGCGTACATTCCCCGGCCAATCGTGGGCGATCAATTGGCGCATGGCGTCCTCGGAGATATTTCGCGAAGTTTGTTGGGAGGCTGAGAATTTCTCCAAGAAGGATGTGACAAGCAATGGTATGTCGCTCTTGCGCTCGCGAAGCGGCGGAAGCTTGAGCTGGACGACATTGAGCCGGAAATACAGGTCCTGGCGGAACGCGCCAGATTTGATTGCGGAATCGAGGTCGCGATTTGTGGCGGCAATGATGCGCACATCGATGCGGCGCCGCTCCGTGGAGCCGACAGGTTTTACCTCGCGCTCCTGCAGGGCGCGCAGGAGCTTGGCTTGCAGGTCCACGGGCATGTCGCCGATTTCGTCGAGAAAGAGAGTGCCGCCGTGCGCGGCCTCCAGCAAACCTTGTTTGCCGTGGAGCGCGCCGGTGAATGCACCCTTCACGTAGCCGAACAGCTCCGATTCAATCAGAGTAGGTACGAGCGAAGAGCAATCGACGGGGACAAATGGCCGGTCTTTGCGAGGGCCGGAAAAATGCACACTCTTAGCCACCAACTCCTTGCCTGTGCCGCTCTCGCCCAGGATTAGAACCGGATACTCGTGGAGGCTTACCTTCTGAATGATTTTGTAGACGCGCTGCATGCGCTCGGAGAGTCCGATGAGGCCGCCGAAACCGGGGCGCGTTCGCAACTGCTCGCGCAAGAGCTGATTTTCCTGTTGCAGCTCGACGGCCCGCGCAGCACGCTCCAGGCGGGAGCGCAGTTCCTCGATGCGAAAGGGTTTGGTTACGTAGTCCACGGCGCCCATCCGCGTGGCGGCCACCGCCGAATCGATTGTTCCATACTGGGTCAACACAATGACCGGCAGCATAGGGCTGGTGTCGTGAACGCGCTTCAGCAACTCCAGTCCGCTAGTTTGCTGGAGCATCAAGTCTGTGAGGACGATATCGACCGCGGAATTCTCCAGTACCTCAAATGCTTCTTCAACGCTGGCCACGGTAATAGCTTTCATGCCGCTTTGTTTGGCCACCTCGGCGCAGGCCTCCCGTATGGTGGGCTCATCGTCCACGATGAGGATGTTCATGGAGGCCGCTTGACGGAGGACCGCGGCTTCTTCACTCATGCACTAGACCAGAGGATTTCATGGTGGCAAGTTCTAGCATTCTTGTTACCAATTTAGGAAACCGAGAAAAGCTGTTCATTAGTAAGTATATACAACGATTTGAGCGCAAAAGGGAAGTGCCAGTTTGGGAAGATTTTGAGCAGAGCGTTGGGAGATCACGGCGTAAGTGTCTTTGTTCTTGTGGGATCCCAGTATGGAACGCGGTGTTCCACTTTGGCGATCGGTTCGTCCGTTCGCGCACAGGCAAAGAAAACGGGCTCTCCGAGGTGCCCTCGGAGAGCCCGTTCGTCGTTTTAGTTGTATCCGCCGAGTACTGGCGGCAAGATCAAATTAGTAGGTCGCACCCTCGGGGACGAAGATCACTTCAATGCGGCGATTCTCCTTAGCCGAAGCTTCCTTGCCAGGTTCTCCGACGCGTGTGGAAATCCGGGAAGCGTCAATGTCCTTTTCGCCGAGGAACTGCCTGACCAACTCAGCACGTTTCGCGGCCAAGGCAGACGCACGAGGTTCCTTCGGATCGGCATAACCGATAACAACCACCTTGGCGTTGGGCTCGTTCTTCAAGCGGAGGGCAACGTCGTCCAGCACGCGTTTGCAAGCGTTGTCGACCCGCGAGACGCCGGCGGTTGTGTAGCCGCAGTCTCCCACTTTGGTGGCTTGCGGGGGTGGAGGCGGCTGCTGCACCTCGACGGCTGTAGTGCCTTCAGCTTTGTCGCTCCGCGAATCGGTCACCTCACATTTGATCGTGACGGTGCCGGGTTGCGCGCCGGTGGAATCGAACTGCGCCTGAGGAGCATCGCCGGAGACCTGACCGCTTGAGGCAGAGTAGTTGTAGGTGAGCGGAAGACTGTCTGGGCTTGTAGCGTTGGATGTAATTGTGGAGCGTTCGCCCGGCATAATTGTGGTTGGGTTTGCAGTGCACGAAACGGTAGGTGGGTGATGCGGCTTTTCTTCGACGCGAATGTCCGCCGTGCAGGAGGCCGTTCCGCCCTTTCCGTCATCGACTTTCGTGGACACGGTGTACGAACCGGGATTCACACCGGATGGATTCCAGCGTGCGTCGGGGCCGCTGCCTTCTACGCTTCCGCCCGAAGCGGTGTAACTATAGTTGAGGGGAAGGTTGTCGGGACTCGTGGCGTTGACGTGCACCGTTACCGCGTCATTTGACCCGGCGTACACCGATGTGGGAGTTGCGGAGCAAGACGCCGTGGGCGGACCCTTGGGCGCGGGAGGCGGTGGCGGGGCGGAGGGCAGGCCGAAACGTATTACGATGCCGGTGCCCACGCGCAAATTGTCCTGGCGCGCGTTGCCGCCGAGATTCGGGCCGGAAAAGTTCGTCATTAAGTAGTCGATTTGCGCAAAGCGCCAGGCGACGTATTTCGAGAGCACCACGTCCACACCGCCACCAGCCGCCAAGGCAAAGGAATTCTGGCTGCGAGCTCCGGTGATTTGGGAGTCTCCAAACGCATCTCCGACGAGGAATTCCACAAAGGGAACGAAGTAATCGCGGCGCAAATTCAGGCGCGGCCCAAAGAGCCACGTGCTCCAATTGCCATTGACCTTCGTGCTGCCAATGCGGCGCTCGTAGCCGTAATGTGCGAATTCGGCGACAAGACCCAGATAGCGCGAAGGATTGTAGGCAACCGAACCGCTGCCACCGTTATTGTTAAAGGACGCGAAGGGGTTGCCGGGATTGAAGTTCACATAGCTATACCCCCCGGCTACTTCGAAGCGCGGCAGCAAACGTCCGGACGGTTTGCCAGTGCTGCTGGTATCGCCGGGGAAAGGAGTCGGGCGGGGAGCATCCGGCAACGCCAAAATGTTTCTCGGCCGAAGGGGCACTACCACAAGCGCTTTCGGCGATTCGCTCATATTCTTAGCGATCGCTTCCGGGGCGTTGGCGTTGTCGGCGCCGCGGTTGTTCTCCTGAGCTGTTAGGGGCAGGGACAGGAGAGCGATCCCTGCTAAGATGAGACCACACTTGCGTATCATCACTTCCTCCGGACTTCTTGTTTATGTGTGACAGGACGTGTTGCAAAAGAAATGATGTTCCCAACCAACAAACGGTTCTGCCAACACCAGAAATAACCGGGTTCGTTCCTGAGAAGAACTCCCGACGTGCGGTATCCCTACTTAGGTGGAATTTCCAAATACGAGGTTTGCGAATTTCAAGGGCTCCCACCTAAGGAGACACAACCGCGTTTGCCGCGGTTGTGCGGAGCCCTTCGTCGATGCGCTGAAATACAGGGTATTTATTGAGCGGAGCCGGGGTTCTGCGCTGCTGGGCCTGGTCCGCTGTCCGCGCTGAAGATGGTCACTTCGACGCGACGGTTCTTCTGCCGGTCGTCTCGCGTCTTTTCGTCATTGAGGGGCTTGTCTTTGCCGAGCCCGACGATCTGGATGCGATAGACCGGTACATTGTGCTGCGCTACAAGGTACGTCTGTACGGCTTCGGCACGGCGACGGCTTAGCTCGAGGTTGTATTCGGGGGTTCCGGTCTTATCCGTGAAGCCTTCAATGGCCACGAAGTAGCGCTTCATGCTGCCGACTTTGGAGCTGCCGAGCTGGTCGAGCTGCTGCTTGGCATCGTCGGTCAACTTCGCGGAATTAAATTTGAACAAGACAGTGACGTCGCCCGCGGGTTTGTAATCGTCAATGTTCGCAATGCGTTCATTCAGCTCGCTGTGGAACTGGTTGGTGAGGTCGGATTTCACCTGGTCGGTTTTCTTGGAGGCAGCGTCGGCACGTCCGAGGGCGTCGCCAGCGCGCGCATCGGCGGAATCCGCCTTTTCGGCAGCCGCGCTGATCTTCGGCTCGTCACTCTCCAATTGTTTCTGGGTATTCTGCGCCTGCTTTTCTACTTCATTGACCTTCGCGGCGATGGGATCTGTTTGCTTGGCGACGTACTTCTTCGTTGCGCAACCTCCCAACAAGAGCACCACGCTGGCCACGATTGCTATTTCGATGACCCGCTTCATGGGGTATTCCTCCATTCGAATTTGAGCTGAGTCCCTGTTTGTACGTTCGATACTCTGGGCCGGGCAGAAGCGGGCTGGCACTTCGCGGATTACCTGGTACGGCAGCCGGGCTACCGGAACCATTACAGGAATCTTACTGTAAACCTCGAAAAGTTACCACTGCCCCTTGGCTGCTGACGCCGAAATCCAGCTTTACTCTACGTCAAAGTAGGGTGTCCGACAAAACTTTCTAAGGTTTTTCATTGACATCCAGCCTTGCAATGGGAAGACTGAACGTCCCCAGTCGCAAGCTCGCCAGCCCACCTTCGAAGCGTCCATTGAATAAAAGGGGTAAAAACATAATGAGGTTATTCCGCGTTTCACGCATTTCTATGGCAGTTGCATTCTTGCTATTCCTTGCGGGGTCGCTCAAATTTTCTGGAATCGCGGCGCAGAAAGAGCCGGCTGAAGCAGAGGAATCCGTGCAGTCGTTGCAGGTGACCGCGAACGATGAGATCGCGGCGGGGGATATTGCGGGACATCACGTTCATCTTCATCCGCTACGCGCTAATGCCGCTTCGCGGCAGCGCTATGAAGATCCGGAAATTCGTCAAGGTAATCGGCAAAATGGTTCTACCGAAATCGAGACGGGGTCTGGATCAACGAGCTCCGCACTATCTACCGTACCGGGCGTTCCTGCTCCTGGCTTCTATCCAGCGGATCTGAGCAATCCGACGCATGGGAAGGTGCTTACTTCCGTGCAATCCAACAATGTGTACGTAAACTGCGCGGCGAGTTGTTGGGGATCGCCTACCGATTTTCTCGCGCGACTCGCGGTGAGCAATTTCATTCATGTGACGGACGAATACGTTGGGGCCACGGGCAACAATCGCTACACGACGGGCGCTGCGACGTCGATTAATGACACGGCGCTTCCCAAGCATTTGACGTCCAACAATATCCTCCAACTTGTGCATGCAGCGGCGCGGGCACACGGTTCCGGTTACGATCACGTCTACCATATTTTCTTGCGCAGCGGCGTGGACGTGTGTACCTCCGCGAATGTGTGCTATTCGCCAGACAACGTTTCGACCTTTGTTTTCTGCGCGTATCACGGCGGTGTCAATTTCCAAGATATCGGTCACGTGCTTTATTCGGTCGAGCCGTACCAAAACGTTCGGGGCTGCTCCGTGGCACAGCCAAGCCCGAACGGCGCCCTCGTGGATTCGACCAGCAGCACGCTTTCGCACGAATTGATTGAGACCATTACGGACCCGGATGGCGACGCCTGGTTTGCGCAGAGTTCGCTGGTTGAATTTGGCGCGGAAATCGGCGATATCTGCGAAAATCCGTTTGGTAAGTACGGTGCGTTTTCAATCTCCGGGAAGGCGTACGCCATTCAGACGGAGTACTCCAACAGGTATCACTCTTGCGCCGCCACGCCCTAAGATAGGGTTCCGAGCATCGCAGCTCTTCACAGACAGAGAACCGGGTTTCGCCGAAAAGTCGAAACCCGGTTTTCCTTTTTTTTGGTGGCGGTAAACGGGTATGTCGTTACATGCGTCATCCAGGCGTGCGCATTCTAGTTTTTGTAGTGGGGTAAGTTTTTTGACGCAATTCATCGAGGTTACCAATCGCAACCCCGTAATGAGTCGAGCACGAGTGCCGTTTTTGGCCGATGTACCAAAACGGAACTGACGCTACGCTGCTTTCTGAGGAACACCGCCGCGTGGAAGAACTCATCACACCAACGCCTGCCTCGAAGAGGGACCAGCGCCGAAGTAGCCGCTTTCCCGTAATTGTGCCCGTACAGGCGAAGTGGCAAGAGGCAACCGGTCGAGTTGTCGTCGAAACGGCGCAAGCCCGCGAGGTGAATACGCAGGGTGGTCTTCTAGACATGAAGACCTTCCCTAGCGTTGGCAGTCACCTTGAACTGACTAACCTGATATCCGGAGAAACCTATCGTGCTCGCGTTGTTGCTGTCCGCCGCAAAGAGGGCAGCGTGCTTGGGGTAGCTATCGAGCTGCTGATTCCCAGCGAGACCTTCTGGGGTGTAAATTTTCAGCTTAAAAAGACCAGCGCGGAACTTCTTCAACTCGAACATGCGATCCGGGTGGGCGGGATCGACGAGCGTATTCTTATGGATTTTCGCGACGCAGTCGACCATGTCCGCAAGACCGCGTGGGCCGTGCAGGAGTGGCAGGAGCGGCAGATCACACGTCACGATCCACACACTTTGCTTCCGCTGCTTACTACCGAGCGAATCCGCCGCGCCGCCCAACTCGGAAACGCCATCGTTTCCGACCTCACCACGCACGAGGTCACGCGGGAAACTCCCGGCCTAGAGAAGCTGTTTGACGCTGTGCAACGAATGCACCGGCTGCTGGCGGACCTGCTCAAGGAAGAGTGACCGCCGCTGAGGGCGGCGACGTAGGACTACTCGAAGTAGCATAATCCAACGGCACAAAATGAGGGATCTCGCGAACCTGGGATGCCTATTTGGCCGAAGGGGAAGGTTTGCTCTGTTGCACACCGGGTGCTGCGTTTTCCCCGACACCTTGAGCCTTAGGTTCGAGGAGGCTCTGAACGCATTCGATTAGTTTATTAATTCCATCCGCTTTGGAAATGACTGCTTTCGCCCCTACCGCCGATGCTAGCGATAACCCTAATAGTTCGTTGTACATAGTGTAGAGCACGATGGGCAGCTCGGGCATAGATCCAGCGAGAACCGAGGCGACCTCCACACCGTTCAGCAGGGGCATGGCAACGTCGAGGAGCAGGAGGTCTGGCTTTAAAGCGAGGGCTTTTTGCACCGCTTCGGCACCATTGGAAGCCTCACCGCAGATCTCGTAGCCGGTGCGTGATTCAAAAACCGCCCGCATAACTTGCCGAACCTCTTCGCCATCGTCTACGATCAGGATGCGCTTACCCACTTCTCCTCCAGGATCCAAGGGGAAGAAGCTACCACCCACTGCCGTGAGTGGATATACCGCCCTTTTTGTAGGGTAAACAACTGAAGCCCGCGATATGTCGGAATCGGTTACAATGCGCGGGCGTTAAAACGAAAACGTTTCTCCTTTTCGCGAATCGCCGAGGTATGCGCATGAGAGATAACCGCCCCCAACCCTGTAAGTGCGGGCATCCCAAAAGCATACACGCTCGCATGTACTTCAAAGCGAAGCCCGCGAAGCTGCCAAGAGTTTGCAACTTTCCGGGCTGCAAATGTACAAGCTATCGGGCCGCACAGGTCCCCTCGGGACACTCAGCAACGGCGTAAGTATCCGATCCTCAGTCCTAGCCACACCGTCGGCAAACACCGTGCGTGCAGCCGAGCGGGTAAGGTATGATAGAGTCACCGAAACTATTCATTAGGATGATGATGCCGACTGATAATGGAAAGGTTTTGCTAAGGGTTCGCCCGCGTGGCTTCTGTGCCGGAGTCGTGCGAGCGGTGGATATTGTTGAGCTGGCGTTAGAAGCTTATGGAGCACCGGTTTACGTCCACCATGAAATCGTTCACAACACCTATGTTGTAGAGCAATTGCGGCGACGTGGAGCGATTTTCGTCGAATCCATCGATGACGTTCCTCACGGAGGCGTTCTTGTCTTCAGCGCCCATGGCGTGCCGCCGACCGTGCGACAGGAAGCGAAGGATCGCTCATTAAGAGTAATTGACGCGACCTGCCCGCTGGTCACGAAGGTTCACTTGGAAGCGCTTAAGTTTGCGCGCGAAAAGCGCACGATCATCTTGATCGGGCATCGTGACCATCAGGAGATCATTGGCACCTCGGGCGAGGCTCCAGATCGCACGATAGTGGTGGATTCGGTTGCTGCCGTAGATGCGCTTGAAGTTGATGAACCGGAAAAGCTTGCCTTTCTCACGCAGACCACGCTTAGCCTTTACGACACTCAGGAAATCGTGGCACGCCTTCGCCAGAAATTTCCGGCGATCAAAGGGCCGGCCAGCGATGACATTTGCTACGCGACACAGAATCGTCAGGAAGCCGTCGAGCAGGTGGCGAAGGACGTCGATCTGATTCTCGTGGTAGGTTCGCCTAACAGCTCAAATTCCAATCGGCTGGTAGAGGTGGCGCAGCGCAGCGGTGTCCGCGCGCAGCTCATCGATTCCGCGCAAGACATCGACGTCAAATGGCTGGAGGGAGTCAAGCGCGTTGGGTTAACCGCGGGGGCCTCCGCGCCAGAAGTACTCGTTGAGCAGGTCAGCGAACGTCTGGCTGAGTTTGGCTTTACCGACCAGCGCGATCTGGATCTGATCCGCGAGGATGTGCGGTTCACTTTACCGCCCGAATTGGCGACCATAGCGGCCGCGCCGCGCCGCTAAAGAGTTTGCAGATAGTCCCGGCAAGGGTATGCCGGCAGCAACCCAGCATAGTAGGCGGAAACAAAATAAAAGGAGTGCAAACTTGGCGGTCAAAATTGTCCGTCAGCCGAAGAAGATTGCCCTGATTGGCGCGCCTTCGAGCGCGGCGGCATTTTCGCCGGGAACTGAAAAGGCACCAGCCGCTCTGCGGGCCGTGGGCCTCGTCGAACGGCTGCAAAGCGCCGGCTTTGAGGTGACAGACTACGGCGATTGCGCGCCCAGACAATTTGCTGATGATGAGGAGCACCGCCGCGCACGCAACCTCACGGAAATTGTTGCCGGGCTGAACGATCTCAAGACTCGTGCGGAGATCGCGGTAAAAAGCGGCGCCCTTGTCCTTGTGCTCGGCGGAGAATGTGTGCAAGTAGTGGGATTGCTGACTGGCGCTCGACGCTATTACAAGCACGTCAATCTGTTGTGGATGGATCGCGATGCAGACCTGAATACCCCGGCAACCACGCCGTCCGGGAGGATCGACGGCATGGTGGTCGCGCACATCATCGGT
>Ga0210406_10004431_pt1 | contig 15045 bp, 9 predicted proteins | sample IncBWC30MmetaG_FD_155454 | JGI IMG/M metagenome (GOLD analysis project Ga0210406, IMG submission 155454) | Forest soil microbial communities from Barre Woods Harvard Forest LTER site, Petersham, Massachusetts, United States - Inc-BW-C-30-M | ecosystem: Environmental > Terrestrial > Soil >... | reverse complement strand
CGTCAAATATATCGGCTATGTCGAACTCGAGACAGCCGATATCATGTGGCCTTCCGGACTATATCGAGTAGGGCCCGGAACCGAATCCAGCAGACAGACCCGAGTGCGGCTTGACGAACTGCGCTCACTCACCTGCTCGACATAGCCTTGAAGTCGACGGATGCTAAAGGCTCTTGCGAAAGGCCATGAGCTGATCATCCGGTTTGAAGTGGCCATGTTTGCCGCGACCTAATGGCTTAGACTTGTTTGTCCATTCCGCGATCAATTCCTGGAGTAAGCTTCTGACGGTGCAACATGAACACGTCCTTATCCATAGGACTGGCCCGCCCTTTTCTTGCCGACAACATACTAACCGAGGCTGCCCCGGTCTTCGCCGTTTTCGATGGCCGGGGATTTCTGACGGGTAGCCCACGCTTTTGATCTCGATGGAACGCGTCGGCGGAACCCGTCGTTGACCCAACGGCCGCAGCTCGCGTAACCTTCTGCAAGCCCAAAGCCGCCGCTTTCAACTGCTGGTGGCTGAGACTGCAGGACTCGGTTTCACATCAAGAACCCGAAATGAAGGGGGGAAAATAAGATGGCGAGGGGCGTTATTGGCGTAGCAGAGCTAAAGCAGTACCAGGAACAAGGCTTTGTCCTGGTGAAAGGGATGTTTGATGCGCAAGAAATCGGGCTGCTCCATCGCGCTGCAAAGGAAGACAAAGCGCTGGACGATCATGGCTACGGAAAAGCGGACGGCGAGGGTGGGGTGGTACGCCTGGCATTGTGGAATCATCCCGGCGATACCATTTACGGAATGTTCGCGCGCTGTGAATCCATGGTTCGGTCCTGCGAATTCCTACTGGGCGGCGAGGTGTACCACTACCATTCGAAGATGATCATGAAAGAACCGCGTATCGGAGGGGCCTGGACCTGGCATCAGGATTACGGCTACTGGTATCAAAACGGAGTCTTGTTTCCGTTGCTTACCAGCGTCTTTATTGCAGTGGATCGGGCCACAAGGGAGAACGGGTGCCTCCAGGTGATTGCCAGGTCTCACGAGTTGGGGCGCATTGACCACACCTTGACCGGCCAGCAGGCGGGCGCTGATATGGATCGTGTTCACGAAATTCTCAAGGTTCTGCCACTGGTTTACGTGGAGATGCAGCCGGGCGATGTACTGTTTTTCCATCCCAATCTGCTGCATCGCAGCGATCAAAACCAGTCGGAGAATGCGCGCTGGTCGATGATCTGTTGCTACAACGCGGCGCGCAACAACCCGTATAAGGAATCCCATCATCCCCGCTACACGCCACTTCAAAAGGTTCCCGATTCAGCCATTCTGGATGCCGCCAAGAAGCGCTTCACAGACGATCCCGATGCCGCTTGGCATGATCCCAAGAAAGATACCAGTGCAGAAAGCTTGGGGACCAACGTTACTCGTTGACGGGCGCACCTCCGCCGTGCGACGCAATCTGACCTAGGTGCACCCAAGGCGAGCGACGGGACAGGCGATCCTCCTAAATATGTTCAAAAACAACTACCGCTGGATAATTTGCGGTTTACTGTTGCTCGGAACCACCAAGAATTACGTGGACCGCCAAATGTTGGGCGTGTTGAAGGTAACGCTGCAATCGAATTTTGGATGGTCGGAAATTGACTACAGCAATTTGATTCTGGTGTTTCAAGGGTCGTATGCCATCGGAATGCTTGCGGTAGGAAGATTGATCGATCGTTTGGGGACCCGAGCCGGTTACGCGCTGGCGATGTTTTTCTGGAGCGTCGCCTCGATGGCCCACGCCGCCTGCGGCTCGCTTGCAGGCTTTGCCCTCGCCCGCGGAGCCTTGGGTTTTTGGGAAGCCGGGGTGTTTCCGGCAAGCACGAAATGCGTTTCAGAATGGTTCCCCGCAAAAGAAAGAGCGCTCGCGAATGGAATATTCAACGCGGGAACAAACTTCGGGGCAATGCTGACGCCAGTTTTCGTACCTTGGGTGGTTCTTCATCTAGGATGGAGATGGGCGTTTCTCATTGTTGGATCGCTGGGATTTGTATGGCTTTTTTTGTGGCTCGAGAATTATACAAAACCACAAGTACACCCGAACTGTACTCCGGAGGAGTTGGCATATATCCAGGACGGTTTGCCCGAAGCATTCGAGCGAATCCCCTGGCGCGTCTTGCTTGGTGTTCGCCAGACTTGGACAATTATCGCCGCAAAGTTTCTGGTAGACCCGATCTGGTGGTTCTATCTTTTCTGGATTCCCGATTTTATGCACCGTCGCTTCGGATTGAATCTCTCACAGATTGGGCTTCCGATAGTAATGATCTACGTTATCTCTGATGTGGGAAGTGTTGCCGGCGGCTGGTCCTCATCGCGAATGATGAAGGCCGGTTGCTCGGCAAATACAAGCCGCAAGTTGACGATGCTGCTCTGCGCACTTCTCGCAATCCCTGTCATGGTCGCCTACCGTGTTAACGGATTCTGGGTCGCAACATCCATCATCGCGCTGGCGGCTGCCGCACATTGCGGCTTTTCTGCGAATCTCTACACCCTGGCTTCGGATCTTTTTCCTTCCCGAACAGTGGGATCTGTCATCGGTCTCGGCGGGTTTGCGGCCGGTCTCGGCGGGATGCTCATTGCAAAAATTGTGGGTCACGTTCTGCAAAGTACTGGGAGTTATATGGCTCCCTTCTTCATCGCGGGAATGGCCTATCTGACCGCACTTCTGGTCATACAAGTCCTGAGTCCGAAGCTTAAACCTGTAAGCACTTTTTCATCGACAAATTAATTGGAGCAGTACGCATTTTCATTTACCGATAGGCGCGATCAGAATCTTCGCTTTTTCGAGTCGCCATAAATTTTGATCCAGTGACTCCGCACCATTGCCCTAGTCTGTTTCCCATTGGAGTTGGAGATGATCAAGTTGGATGCTTGTACCGGCATGTGGCAGTCAACGCATCCTGACACTATTTTCTCTTTCAATGTGCCGTACTCCCCACAATTTTCTGGTCTATGGCATTCCAGGCAGCGGGCAGAAAATGCCGCAGCATCACGCTGTCTCTGATGGACGTCGTGACAACTGGAGCAGACAAAAGTTGTCGACGATTGATAACACCGGCTCATCCGCAAAAGCGCAACCTGATTACCATGAACGTCTACAGTCGCGACTGGGTTGGGCTGGTCGCGGCTGTAGTACTTATCCAGAGGTTCGCCCGGAAGATAGGAGAATGCTGCGGTCTGGGGAAATCGACGGCCGCCATGACACTGCGCGCAAACCTCGAGCTGCCTTTCCCGGCTCAACTTTGCCAAACGGATGATATTTGCTCCGGAAGTTTTTCTTGTCATCGACTCCACATGCTCGCGCGCCGGCCCGTGGCAGCGTTCGCAAGAAATCCCCAACACCAACGTGTCAGGATTGTACTGATTTGAGGATGCCAGTGGACTAACCGGCATCGCATACGTCACATGGCACTCCAAACATCGCGCAACCACCGGCCGTTCAAATTTCGCCGCGCCATCCCGGTATCCCGGGCTGTTGACCCACGTAGCCAGATCCGTCCAATACGACACCGGAAGCTGAAACAGCAGGTCGCCCTTCCAGTACAGATACGTCTGACCCACCCTTCCGGAACCGATGACAATGTCAATTCGCTCCGTGTGCTCGGTGGCGCCTCCGGGAAGCGTCGAAACAGCAGTCTCGTAGAACCCTTCCTGTTTAGATTCCATCCGGAAGTGCAAATTTGGATTGGATGTTTGCAGAATATTTTCGTGTTCGGCAAAAGAACCGAGAATGGATTCCACGCTCGGCGATCGGGAGGTCAGCTTATGTGCTGTTTTGTAATATCTTTCGATTATGTCGGCGTGACACGCACGACAGGCTTCGTCTCCCGCGTAGCTCCGCGGCGCTTGCGGCTCTGGCGCGGCGTGAAGGCTTAAAACCCGGCCGGCCAGGAGAAAACTCCCAATAAGGATTCTCTTGCTAGACCAGGAAAGCATCAGTCGCACAACCTCCGGGTCTCCGCATTCTATCCGCGATTCGCTCAGCCGCAAACCACGAAAAACGGCCAATTGCCTAACCGCATAGAGAATCTGTTCGCCGGGGATCGCGAACCGCCTATACCGTTTTCCGCCGAACAGGAAGAAAAGTGCCAGTACAACGTTGTTCATGAACAGCGCCGAAGACGCTCGCTAAGCAGTTAGCGAGAACTGGTAATCTTAAGAATCGGGGACAACAAAATGTTGAGACTGGAAAAAGTTTGTACCTTAGCGGCATTCGGCCTGTGCTTTCTGGCAAATGCACCAGCGCAGGAACATGTTCTGCAAAGCTTGATGGAGCCACACGACTATGTGCAGAAACGGGCGTCAAGCTACGATCGGTCCGGAGGAAATGCGGACTATCGTGAGATCAAGCCCGGGGACACGCTCACGCTCCTCGATGAATCCGGGCCTGGGATCATCACGCACATCTGGATCACGATCGCTTCGCCCCTGAAATTTCACCTGAAGAAACTCGTTTTGCGAATGTATTGGGACGAAGAGTCGACGCCGAGCGTGGAAACTCCCATTGGAGATTTCTTTGGGCTGGGCTTGGGAGATTACTTCCGATACGAGTCCATTCCTCTGTCCGTGGGCTCCGACATGGCCTTGAATTCTTTTTTCTGCATGCCGTTTCAGGCGCATGCGCGGGTCACGGTAACGAATCAAGGGAGCGAGGCGGTCGACCATTTTTATTTCAATCTGGATTATCAGGCTTACCACAAAGCCCTGCCTCCGCAGACGATGTATTTTCATGCCCAGTACCGCCAGGCCGCGCCAGCGCACGGCTGGGACAATCATTGGGCAAATAATTACGTCCCGGCGATTGAAGGAAAGAAAAACCTCGACGGGCGAGACAATTATGTGTGGCTGGAAGCAAGCGGCCGCGGGCATTTTGTCGGTGTGACGATGTCGGTGCTGCAGAATCAGGACGGCTGGTGGGGCGAAGGTGACGATATGTTCTTTGTCGATGGCGAGGAAATGCCCTCGATCAATGGCACGGGGTCGGAAGATTATTTTCTGGGTGCGTGGGACTTCGGTGATCACCCGTTTGCGTATGGTTCGTTTGGTGCCCCAGTGAAGGGTGACGAGGTCGCCGGGAGTCATTCTTCGGTCTACCGGTTCCACCTGGATTCGCCGATCCCGTTCACAAAGTCTTTAAAGGCGACCATCGAACACGGCCACGCGAATCACCGATCCGATAATTTTTTCTCGGTTGCGTATTGGTACCAACTGGAGCCACACGGTTCCTTCCCGCCGCTGCCGCCCGTTGAGGAAAGACTGCCGAAAATTTACCCAGTTGGAGGGCCGGGAAACGCTGGCAAGTAAGCGCCTCTGAGCATGTTTTTGTACAGCAACCTCGAAAGTGTTGATGTCACGTTGTTCCGTGCGAAGCGGCCGATTCAACGCTGTCTCAGGTCTGCGAAAGGATTCGAAGACGAAAGCGAGACGAAAAGTTAGACTGGGCAATGTATATTGGGTCCGACCGATTACGGAATAAATAGTTCATGACGGCCCAGCGCCGGAGGGTTTGCAGGAGAAAACATGGGGTATGCAGGCTTGGAGCTAGATGGTCAGGTCGCGGTAGTGATCGGAGGAACTTCGGGTATCGGACAAGTTATAGCGTACGGGCTGGCCGAAGCTGGCGCCGATGTGATTCCCACCTCACGCCGCCCCGAACAGGTCGAAAACACCGCACGGCAGATCGAAGTGCTCGGCCGCCACAGCCTGCGAGTAACATCGGACGTGACGGATCGCGCCTCGCTCCAGGGCTTGCTTGATGCCGCGGTGAAGGCCTTTGGCAAGGTGGATATCATGGTCAACGCCGCCGGCCGTACCAAGCGCACGCCGATCCTGGAAACGGAGGAAAGGGAATGGAACGAGATTCTTGAAACGAACCTGACGGGCGCTCTGCGCGCCGGTCAGATTTTTGGCCGCCACATGGTGGATCGCCGCTACGGCCGAATCATTCACATTGCATCCCTTGGGTCTTTCCTTGCTCTCTATGAAGTGGCCGCCTATGGCGCCAGCAAGGCGGCGCTCGCGTCCCTGACTCGAACGATGGCGATCGAATGGGCAGGATCCGGGGTGTGCGTGAACGCGATCATGCCCGGCGTTTTCCGCACTGCGCTCAATGCGCAACTCCTTGACGGAACTCCGCGAGGGCAGGAGTTCTTGATGCGGACTCCGATGAAGCGTTTCGGCAGATTGGAAGAGTTGGTAGGCGGGGCTGTTTTTCTGGCATCGAAAGCTTCGAGCTTTGTGACGGGAACAATTCTTGCAGTGGATGGAGGATTTCTTGCCAGCGGAGTCAACCAGTAAGTGTGAGCTGGGCGTGGTTGATTCTGAGTTCGCCACGCCTCAGCCGCCTCCGGCGGGCAGATGCCAGCTGGCGCATCATGATTTGGGTTCGGAAATCGGTGTGAGGCCGGCTGACAATCGTTGTCGTATCCTAGAATCCTGTCGAACTCATAGAACCAACATACGGAAAATTCCAAGTTGGAGTTCTCAACGGGGTTCGCAACACGGCAGTTTGCGAGCTTACTGCACGACCACCACGGAGTAACTGTCGACGGGGGGTAACGTCGCCTCCAGTGTCGAGCCCTTCCATTGCACTTTCCGGAATGCTGCACTTTTCGTATCTGGGGAAAAAAGAGACGGCTTCCGTCCCACGAGTTTTTGGAATTCTTTTCCCAGGACAAGCTTCAGTTTTAATTCCCCGACTGGAGTTTGACCGTAGTTGAGCACATGGATGATGAGTGCCCTTCCATCGCGCACCGAAGTGACGTTGGCAAGGACATGCGAGGCCGCATTTCCCAGTTCGACATGGGTTGCATCCGGCGCAAGAGAATTGATTTCCGCCAAGACCTGCGCTTCCGCCGATTTGTCCGTCATCGGATCTTTTTCGGAGGGACTCAAGATCTCTCCATTCAAGCCAGTTGCAGCTGATGTCTCGGCGAAGATAGAGACTCTGCCTCCGCTATTCTGATAGTCGTGAATCATCTCTTTCTGCTCCGCTGATAGAAACGCATACGCAGGAACGATGACGCCCCGATAAGCAGCCAACTCTTTCTCCGTGATGCGGCTCGCGAACCTGAAATCGCCCAGCACACTGTTCTTGGCCAGAAAGTCCAGTCGTGACGCGTCTCCTGGCCAATCAAAGTCGGGATTGATATCGGGAAGAATGACTGCCAAGGGCGTAACATTCACGGTATGGGCGTAGATCTCGGGGTGGTCTTCCAGGAATCCGTTGTATTGGCTGATCGCCGACCAAGATTCCAGAGCTTTGGGGTTTTGCGTAACCAGGGCAGTGTCGAATGGGCCTTCCATGTCCCACGTATAGGAGGTGCCGAACGCCGCGGCTTCCGCAATCGCCAGTTTTTCTGATCTTGCTCCCAAGTAGGAAGTGCTGCGGTCGCCTTTTTGAAAATGGGAGTATTCCGAAACGATTGTCTTCACGTCCGGATTCAATCCTTTTACCAGACGATCACGACGGATGTTAGAAACTTCCCAATGATTGTCCCATGCTCCCGGCTCGGCCCAGCCTTCGGTGAATATGAAATCCATTTTCCGATTCAACACGTTGAACGGGGGGTAAAGTCCAAGGTTGGTGAAAAACGGAATGTCTGACTTTTTTTCCTGGCGGGCATAGTCCAAGAGCTGATCAAAGAAATGAGCGACGCTGTCCGGCTCGCTGGGATGGGAATCGAGAAAAGGATTGTCGAAGAATATCGCGTCAAGACCATCATCGATGATGGCTCCCACTCGACGTTTTTGATACTCGACCCAGCCGGGGCTGGTAATATCAGCCACAAAGCGCATCGCGTCGTGTCCATCTGAATACCTGTAGGGGATGCCATCGTTTCCTACCGTGATCCATCTCACCGATTGGGGATCGTCTTTGAACAGGCTCTCCCAGAAGATCGAGATGGCGCAGACGTAGGCAGCCGCCTTAATTCCATGTGCATGCAGTTTCTTGACGAGTTCTCTTACGGCGACGCGTTGGGCTTCCTCATCGTGCCACGAAAATCCCACGCTGTAGGTAACCCACACAAAATTGATCTTTGCCTGTACTAATAAATCGATCATGCTATCCGCATGCTGTCCGTACAAGTTCGCCAGTATCTCCCGATCCTGGGGAGTGAATTGCGCCGCCCATCCCGATCGCAGCGTCTTCTGAGTTTCGATGGCGCCTCCGTCAAACCTCGCAAAGCGAATTGTTCCGGATTTCAACCAACTTGGCAGTGGAGGCTGTTCGGATGCGACTATCGTCGCTTTAGCGGCAGTTTGTGCTCCTGCGGCGATGCTCAGCGCCATCGCGATACCAAAGATGATCAATGCTTCGCGCGATTTCACAACGAAACGTCCAACACCAGTCGCGGGGCACAGAAAACCAATCAAAGTTCCTAGTTGCATTTGTTATCCTTCGTTCCGGGTGACATCGTTGCACTTTAGGTCTGCATATAAGATTGAGCACAACCAAGATTTAACATTTACGGTAGCACTTTCCTTTTTCTGTCCGCGAGGAGATCAGAGTCTATCGCAGGCCGCAAGACGTTGGAGCGAAGGGCAAATTATAGTTGGAATAACCGGTTAGCAACAACCGGAATTAGGGGTCTTTTTGAAAGTTTCAGTGTGCTATTTCCGAAATTCATTTGACTCCTGGAGCGGGTCTGTTATCGTCCTTAAAACTACACGAGTTGAAACGGCACGCCGAGCCGGTTGAGGCGAGAAAAAGCATCTTTGTGCACGGAGGAGAATTGGAATTGGTGACCGATTCGAAACCAAGTTTTCCCGAACGAATCTACGCGGTTAGCATTCTGATTTGCCTACTGTCCTCCCTGGCGTGGTCGCAAGGCGAGGGGGTACACATTGGCGAGCTACTCAAGGACGAAATATTGTCTCCGGCGGTGGCGGACTTCCAGATGCGCCAGCACATAGTTCAAGGGACTGCACCGCTGCCGAAAGTGCCGGCGACGCCCGCAGAATGGACTGCTGCGGCGGACCAGTTGCGGCGCCACTTAGTGAATGACGTCGTGTTCCATGGTTGGCCCAAACCGTGGGTCGACGCGCCGCCCAAGTTCGAAGAGCGGGGCGTGATTGAGGCGGGACACGGGTATCGCATCCGAAAATTGCGATTTGAAATTGTCCCAGGGTTTTATTCTTCCGGTCTTCTGTATGAACCGGAGCACATCGACGGAACCGTGCCGGCGATCCTGAGCTTGTCTGGGCACGATGGACCGTTGGGGTACTCCTACGAGTTCAAGCAAAAACGGTGCATCACTTTCGCCAAGCACGGAATCCTGGCGCTGAACCTGGAGTGGTTTGGATTTGGCGAGCTCAGCAAAGAGGGCAACGATCATTCGTTCGCTGCTCATCTGGATCTGGCCGGAGCCAATGGTGTGGGTGTGTTTTACCTGGAAATGCGCCGGGGGCTCGATTATCTCTACCTTCATCCCCATGTGGATCGAAAACGAATCGGAGTGACGGGGCTTTCTGGAGGGGGATGGCAGACGATTGTTTTGAGTTCCCTGGATGAGCGTGTCAAGGCTTCGAATCCGGTTGCCGGATTCGCGGCGACGAGCTCGCGCGTGGAGGCCAAGGACTTCGGGGATATGGGCGACATCGAGCAGTCGGCGTCGGATTTTCTACGAGGTTCCGACTATCCCTACCTGGTGGCATTAATGGCCCCACGGCCAATATTGCTCACCTACAACGGGGAAGACGATTGCTGTTTTCGCGCAAGTTTGGCCAAGCCCAGGATCTTTGATGCGATTCAACCGTTCTTCGGTCTTTACGGCAAGGCTGACGACCTCAACTGGCATGAGAATCGGGATCCGGGGGATCACAATTATCAACTGGAAAACCGGTTGGCCGATTACAGTTTCTTTACCAAGCATTTTGGCCTTCCCCCTATTCTCGATGAAACGGGCATTCCGGCGGAACTGCGCAGCTATGAAGAGTTGGTCACTGCGTTGCCGGAAGACAATCTGACGATACTTGGGCTCGCCCGCCAACTGGGCCGTGAGATTACGCGGAGTCCGATTCCAACCGCAGCATCGGAGAGAGCGGCTTGGGCAATCTCGGAGCGCAGCAAACTCAAAGAGATCGTCCGGTATCAGCCGGTGGAATTGCAAGATACCTGGGCCACGGCGATGACCAAGAGCCGGGACGTGCAATCTATTTCTTATTTATTTCAACTCAACAACGGTTTGAGCGCGAATGGCATGTGGTTGCGATCGATCCTGCAAAGCTCGGACACCGCTCCGGTGACGATTGTGCTGCATGACGATGGCAGAAGCGCCGCTGCCGATGTCGTGGCGCAACGTTTCAGCCGCGGCGAGCAGGTGCTCGCCCTCGATCTGATGTTCACCGGGTCCGCGTGGAAGGGCAAGGATACTTTTGAGTTTGCGCAAATGCTGGGTGGGCTAGGCGAGCGTCCCATGGGCCTGCAAGCGGCGCAACTCGTCCGCATCGCACGCTGGGCCGTACAGAAATCCGGGACAGCGAAGGTTCGACTGGAAGTGAGCGGTATCAGGAATCAGGCAGCGGCGCTCGTGGCAGCCGCGCTCGAGCCCGATCTATTTTCAGAAATTACCGTGCGTGACGGGATTCGCAGTTTCAGTTACGTATTGGAGAAGCCGGTCACCTATGCTCAGGCTCCGGAGCTTTTCTGCCTGGATCTTTATAAGGAATTCGATATCGATCGGCTGGAAGCTTTGGCCGCACGCGTAACAGTTCAGTCCCGCCAATCACGGGAACTGCCTGGAAGCAAACCATAATTCGGAACGAAGATTCCCACATTCGCGTTCCGGCGTGGAGTACACGCGATCATGTGTGACCGATTGAGAAGGCTGGAGCCACGGTGTCACGGAGAGGACCGTTGAGGCGAGAGGCATCGCGGACGGCGCGGACAATCAAGGCGCTCCTGTATCTGGTTTTGGCGTGTGGCGCCGCCTGGGCGCAACGGCCGCAGAAGGCACTGATTGTGCTTCCTCACAAAGCTTCTGCTCCGCTGCAGTTCGGAGCTGCTGTTCTGGGAGACGCACTCAGAGGCAAAGGATTGCAGGTCAATGTCGCGGCCCAGTCCTCCACGGACCCGGGGTCCAGCTCCGACTTCGAAGTAATCGTTGAGGAAAGAGGTAGCAAGGCAGACAAAACCCAGACTTCGAAACATGTTCCAGAAAAGTCCGAGTCCTACAGCGTTTCGTCCTCGCCGGACAAACACGCTGCCACTGTCGATGGCAGCGACGCTACCGGCGCCATGTACGGTGAGTTCGAATTGGCAGAACAAATAGCGGGGGAGGGGGGAAGCGACTGGCAAGAGAAGATCAGGGCTGTCACTCAGTCGCCTTTTCTCGAAGTGCGCGGGGTCAATATGTTCTTGACCGTGCAGGATGTGGACAACGCCGATGGCGCGTTCTGGTCGGATGATTATTGGCAGAAATACCTGGATATGATGGCCCGCGATCGCTACAACTTTCTCGACATTCACGGGCTCTGTGATGCGGTCACGCTCACCTTTCCGAATGGCTTTTCCTATTTTTTAAGTTTGCCTGACTTTCCCGAGGTTGGAGTGGGAACCGAGCTGGCAATGAAGAATCTTGCCAGGTTTCGCCAAGTGATCCGGATGGCCTCCGACCGCGGCATCAAAGTCGGTTACATGAACTACGAAGCTCCGCCTCCGATTGGTCGGTGGAAGACTCGGCGTCTGGGCGTGGATGAACGCTGGCAGGAAGTGCCACAGCAAGTTCTGGAGGGCCCGCGGCTGACGCAATACACGCGCGAAGCAGTGCTGAGTTTTCTCAAACAGCTACCGGGTCTGTGGATGTTTGGTTTCCGCGTGGGCGAGTCGGGCCAGCCGGAGGACTTTTACCAGAAGACTTACATGGCTGCGTTGGCTCAGCTTCCTCCCACGCAGAGAGTTTACCTGCGTACCTGGATTGCCGATCCGCAGAAGGTTCGCGAACTGGCGGCTTCCACCAAAAACCCTATTTATCTCGAGCCGAAGTACAACGGAGAGCAACTGGGTCTTCCCTACCAGGCGACGCTGGGGGGGCGCCAGTATCCTCCCTCCGGCTCGTACGAGAACTACACCGACAAGCCGCAGAATTATTCGATCATCTGGCAGATTCGCGCGCACGGGACGCATAGGGTGTTTTATTGGGGATCGCCGGAGTTTGCAAGGCGGACCGTACGCACTTGTAAATTCGGCGACGGCGTCGGTTTTTCTATGGAGCCAATGGAAGCTTATATGACCGCCGCGGATTACCTGCACAACAATCCCAACACGGACCACGGCTTCTACAAGTGGATGGTGGAACGGGAGTGGGTTTGGCATCTGATCTGGGGTCGCACGGCGTACGATCCCGATGTGCCCGACCAGGTCTTCGTCGATGAGTTTGTTCGGCACTTTGGAGCGCAGGCCGGTCCGCTCGTGTTCCGGGCGCTCGCGGAAAGCAGCAAAATCGTGCCCTTTGTGTACGCTTACCACAATATCGGGATGGACCATCAGGACTTCGCCCCGGAATTCGAGAACGGAGACCACGCTTTCGGCGCACGTTCCCGGCTCTGGCAAGGAGACCGCCTTGCGCCGTATGGCGGAAACAACGACGATTTCCTGAGAGTCAACACCCTCGATCGCACTGCGATGGCGTCGCCCGCCACCTACGTGGACGATGCGCTGAATGGAACCGTGACGGGCAAAATGACTCCGTTCGAAGCAGCCGCCTATCTGGATGCGGCCGCATCAAAAAGTGAGGGCGAGATCGCACAAGCCGCCAAGCTCAGTCCCGAGTCACCGAAAAACTTTGAATGCATTCGCATGGATGTCGACGCGGTTGCATGGCTCGGCCGCTACTATCGCGACCGCATTCTCTCGGCGACGCATCTCAAGTTTTATGAGGATACCTACGATCACCCGCAACTAGCGCAGGCCTACGAGTACATGCAACGGGCAGCTAAAGATTGGGATCAGCTTTCCGATATCACCGAACAACACTTCGGCTTCGTTCCCGAATACATTCGAATGGGAGTCAGGCAGTTTCGTTGGCGGGATGAAGGACGGAGTCTAGGAGTCGACCTCGATCAATTAAACAATCTAGAGACTGCCTTCCAGCGTCTACCGCAGCAGGAGCGACTTGGCGTGATCCTTGGGCACGTTCCTCAGGTAAAGATCGAGCCGGGGAAACCTGTTGTCCTCGAGGCGACGTACGCCACACTGTCAGACGATCCTCACGTGTACATTTTCTTTCGCAACTCGCCGCAAGCCGGTTTTAGCAAACTTGATCTCAATCCGGATGATAAGGCTGCGCGGACTTGGATGGTGACAATCCCCGCCGATCAGGTGATTCCAGGTTTCTTGGAATACTATTTCGGAGCGAATTCCGGGCGCTGGGGCGACTACGATGAGACGATTTCGCACCGTCCTCCGTTCCGCGTGCCGGCGAACCGGGCCACCTCAAAGCCTGTTTTCTCTTACACGCCGCCCAGCACAAATGTCACCGGGAATTCGGTGAAGCTTCGAGTGAAGGTGGATGATTCGTCCGTGATCAAATCCGTGTACGTGTACTACAAGCTTATGCCCGCTCCATATGAATGGTTGCGGATGGAAATGCACTCGACGGGAGACGGCGGCTACACTGCGGCGGTGCCTCTCACGCCAGAAGGAATTCTCTACTACTTCGAAGCGGTGGATGAAAGCGGCAATGCCGCAAACTATCCTAACTTTCTCGAGCAGACGCCATACTTCGCGATTGACAGTTGGGCGCTGCCGAGCGCGAGCCGCTGATGAAGATCCGTGACATCCAAACGACGCTGTTGTCGGTTCCGCTGAATCCTCCGCTCGCGGACTCCACGCACGTCCTGCATCACATCCAGTGGATTTTGGTGAATGTCCTCACCGACGAAGGGTTGCAGGGCAATTCGTTGATGCTCACTTTCGATTACGCTCCGGAGCTTTTGCGTGGAATTGTCGACGTTGAATTAAGAAAGCCTTTGCTGGGCAAGGACCCGCGAGATATTTCCGGCTTGACTGGGTTGTGTTTTTCGCATTGCGAATATATCGGGCAGACCGGTGTTGCAGCGTGGGGCATTGCGGCGGTTGATATTGCTTTGTGGGATCTACTCGGCAAGCAACTGGGAGTTCCAGTTTGCCAGCTGTTTGGGTCGAACCGGCAACAACTGCCGATCTATGGAAGCGGCGGCTGGCTTTCTTACAGCCTGGACGAGTTGCTAGCAGAGGTGACTGGCTACGTCAAACACGGCTTCACTATGGTGAAGATGAAAGTTGGACGTGCGGACATTCGGCAGGATGCGGAACGGGTGCGGGCTATACGGAATGCAATCGGGGATAAAGTCCGCCTGATGGTGGATGCGAACCAGGCTTGGACCGCGCAGCAGGCCATCACGTTCGCCCGACTGGTTGAGGGCCAGGACATCTATTGGTTTGAGGAGCCGGTGGCCAAAGACGATCTCGACGGATATTGCCAAGTCGCAACCAAGTCAAATATTCCAATTGCTACGGGCGAGCGGGAATATTCTCTGGATGCATTTCGAGAGTTTCTCACGCGGGGAGCAGCGGCCATCCTCCAGCCGGATGTCCTTCGAATCGGCGGGCTGAGCCAGGCCCTGAAGGTGGCACATCTGGCGCAAGCGTTCCACCGGTTGGTTGCACCGCATTTTTACAAGGAGATTGACGTGCACCTGCTGGCCGCGATTCCCAACGGTTTGTTCCTGGAGTATTTTCCCTGGATCGATGATTTACTCATTCACCCGCTGGAAGTCGAAAATGGAATGGCGAAAGTCCCTACCAGACCAGGGCTGAGCCTCGAATTCAAGCCGGAAGCGATCCGGGAGTACAAGGTCGGATAGGTCTAACCGATGCCGCTCCCCCCTCCACAGCTGGCTGATAGTTCTTACATCATGTTGTTGTCATGGGTCCGCATTCTCGGTGAATGCCGCCGTGCTAGGGCAGCGTCACGACGGCCACTGAATATCCCCCTAACGTCATACTGTCGCTGCTCAATTTCGCC
>Ga0210406_10004429_pt1 | contig 15047 bp, 11 predicted proteins | sample IncBWC30MmetaG_FD_155454 | JGI IMG/M metagenome (GOLD analysis project Ga0210406, IMG submission 155454) | Forest soil microbial communities from Barre Woods Harvard Forest LTER site, Petersham, Massachusetts, United States - Inc-BW-C-30-M | ecosystem: Environmental > Terrestrial > Soil >... | reverse complement strand
CGGAACTCCTCGGGCGCTTTCATCAAGGCCTCTCTTGACAGCGTGACTGCGGCTGCGGCGTCTGTGAAGTCCATGCCTGCCGATTTCCGAGTGTCCATTACCAACCCGCCCGGCAAAGACGCTTACCCCATCTCCAGCTTCACTTGGCTTCTGATCCCGGGCCAGTCCAAGGACGCTGCCAAGGGAAAGATCATCCAGGACTTCTTGGCCTGGATGCTGGTAGACGGACAAAAGATGACCGCAGCACTTACCTATGCTCCGTTGCCAGAGAATGTAGTCGAGAAGGTCAAGACCGCAGTCAAACAGGTTCACTAGGCCCGCGGATATATGCAACTGCATAGATAATCTGTGAATTTCGCAGCGCATCGGGGCGGCAAGTCCCCGGTTTGCGAGCAGCGAGGCAGGTCGGTGCATGCCACCGATCTGCTTATGAAGCAGTGCTTTACAAACACTCCCGAGAGAGCTGTACCAGTCCCCGGGAAATGGCACGACAAATGCTACTATCATGATTTTGTCTAGCGACTAAGTAGTGTTTTTAGGAGTGCAACCGTTTTAAAAGTAAAGACCGTTGTATCGGAGCTGTGTCCCAGCTCACTCAACTGATAGGGAGAAGTGGAGAGATGAGATCTTCATGGAAGTGGTTCATCGTGTCGCTGCTTGCGACTTCGATGTTGTTCGCACAGACGGCGAAGCCAAAATCTGCCAAGAAGGCGGTACCCAAGGAGCCGGCCGCCACGCAGTCCGATGTCCAGGCCCTCAAAGACGCGCTCGCTGCTCAGCAACAGCAAATTGAGCAGCTTCGCCAACAACTCTCGCAACGCGACCAGGCGGTGAGCGCCGCTCAGCAGCAGGCCGCATCCGCCCAACAATCGGCCAACGATGCGGCGGCCAAAGCCGCGGCGCTCCAGGGCGCAGTCGCCGACAGAGCTTCCGTCGACAAGCTCAATTCTGACCTTACCGACGTCAAGGGCACCATGCAGAATGAGCTGCTCACGGCTCAGGATGAGCAGAAGCGAGTCACCGCTCTCGAAAATGCCTTTGGCCGCTTCCGGTGGAACGGCGACGTCCGTGTCCGCGGGGAGAGTTTCTTCCAGAGCACGGTTGCCGATCGCAATCGTGCCCGCGTCCGGGTGCGTTTCGGCTTTGACGGCCGCCTGAATGAGGACTTCCTGGCTGGAGTCGCATTGGCCACGGGTTCGATTGGTGACCCAACGACTACCAACGAGACCTTGACCAATAACTTCGATCGCAAAACCATCTCGCTTGATAAGGCCTACATCATTTACAACCCCAGCCGGTTCAAGCCGCTGATTCTGACCGGCGGTAAATTCTCTCCGACTTGGCAGAAAACCTCCGTCACCTTCGATCCCGATCTAACCCCGGAAGGCTTCGACGCGAAGCTAAACTTCGATCTGCCCAAGATGGCAATCGTAAAAAACGTCAACGTTCAGGCCATCAATCTGCTCTACAACGAAGTCAGCGGCACCGGCGGTCTTTACAAAGGCCGCGACTCCTACGCCGTTGGCGGGCAGATCGCCGGGCGTCTCGGATTCGGCATCTGGAGCATGACCCCGTCCTACACCATCCTCAACTGGCGCTACCAGGACGCGATTCTGAACTCAAGCGCGTTCGCGGTCGCGGCGACGAGCGCGGGCCTCAACGGGAACCCGCTCACCACGCCGACCGCAACTCCTCCAACCGGCCCCATCAACGTGCCGGGTGAAGGTCCGGGCTGCTCGGATCCGAGCTTCACGCAGCCCTCGGGCGGGACGCAGTTGCTCAACGTTCCAACCTCCAACGGATGCGTCTTCGCTCCCAACGGAATGACCAACTCGACCTGGACAGACTTCACCAGTCCGACCAAGCCGGTGAATCATTTCCTCTCGAATTTCCTCTATTCCGACCTGATCCTCAACAACCAGTTCAAGACACCCATCGCGCGTCTACCCATCAACCTCTTGCTTGAATACGAGGACAACCTGAACGCTGCCTCGCATCCGTTCGACTTCACTGCACGCAGCGGCTGTAAGACCGGCACAACCGGCACGGTTTGCACCACCACCCAGCCCGCTGTTGCAACCAATCTGAAGAGCCAGTCACATGCCTACCTGGTCGACGTCAGCGTCGGACAGCAGAAGACCAAGGGCGACATTCAGGTCGGCTATGCGTGGTTGCGTCAGGAGCAGGACGCAGTCATCGCGTCTTTCGCAGAAAGCGACCAGCGCGCTCCCACGAACATTCTCCAGAACCGCTTCTACGCTCTGTGGAGACTGCGCCAGAACACCACCGCCAGCTTCACCTGGTGGCATGGCCGGACGCTCAACAGCAACTTGTTGAACTCCTCCCTGGCAGCGGGCGTGAAGGCGGGTCAAACCGAGCCGTCGCTGAACCGTCTGCAGTTCGATCTGATCTACACGTTCTAGTTGTCAGACGGATTGATGCAAGGGCGCCGGCTTCCGTCGGCGCCTTTTTTATTGATTGCGAACTGCAAATGCCCCTGAAGCATTTTCGTCGATCCGGACTCGCAGAGGGACCGTGCTTTATACTGAAAGACTGCTATGACGCGCCACCGGACCTCGCTCTTATGCTCGCTACTGGCCCTTCTTTTCTGCACCGGTTGGGTTATTCAGCGCGGCTATGTGAAAGGTACGGTCTTGGCGATCGAGCAGCGCTCCCGCGACCGCGTCCTTCTCTACCAGGTGAATACACCGATCATGACCGAGGACCATTACTTGGCCGTGTCGATCGAGGTCAACGGGATGCGGTACGATGGAGAGTTCATGCCCCGCCGTTCGGGCGATCCTTTACCTTTGTTATGGAAGAATGATGACGTCGTCCTAACTCGCATTGAAAAACATTTTTTTTTCCTGAAACGTCCCGACAATAAGGAAACCCGTTTCGAGATTGTTCATAAGTCCAGGCTCCCAAAGGAATCTGGCGACAAGCCTTGAGTCTATGTTGCGACCTTCACTCGATCATCCGTCCTACTTCATCAATCGCGAGCTTTCCTGGCTCGAGTTCAACCGGCGTGTGCTCGACGAGTCGCACGATCCTCGAAACCCGCTCCTGGAGCGGCTGAAGTTCCTCGCCATCTCGGCCAGCAATCTCGACGAGTTTTTCGAGGTTCGTGTCGCCGGACTTGTGCAGCAGATTGAAGACGGCTACAACGAGGGCGCGGCCGATGGCCTCACTCTTGCTGAAGAGCGAGACCGAATCAATGCAGTCACCCACGATTTCGTGGCCGAGCAGTACAACTGCTGGAACGAGGAACTTCGTCCCAATCTCGCGCAGAACGGCATCCGCGTCCTCACACTCGATGCTCTTGATAGCCGCCAGAAATCTTTCGTCGAAGAGTATTGTGCTCGCGAACTGGATCCCCTTCTGACTCCGGTCACTGTGGATCCGGCGCACCCTTTCCCGCGTGTCATCAACAAGGCCCTATGCGTCGGCTTTTTGCTTCGCCGTCGCCGCCGCTCGTCGCATACGTACACCGGTGTCGTGTCCGTTCCACGCGCTTTGCCACGCCTGGTGAAGCTGCCTTCGGAAGGTACGGACGACTTCATTTTCCTTGCCGATCTGGTGGCTTTTCATGCAGCCCACATGTATCACGGCTATGACATCGTCTCTGCCGCCCCGTTCCGCGTAACTCGCAACAGCAATCTCTACCTCGCTGAGGAGGAGGCTCGCAGCCTGCTCGAATCCGTCCGCGCCGAACTGCACAACCGTCGCAAGGGCGACGCTGTTCGCCTTGAAATCGAAGCCGACGCGGATCCTGAAATCGTCGAGCGTTTACGTGGCGTCTTCGAACTCGATGCCTGGCAGGTCTTTCGCGTCGATGGTCCGGTCAACCTCTCGCGCTTATTTAACGTGTACGATCAGGTCCAGCATCCCGAACTCAAGTTTCGAAACTTTATTCCTCGCGAACTGCGACTCACCGCCAAATCTCAGGATCTCTTCGAAGAACTCCGTCGTCACGACATCCTCCTGCATCATCCCTTTGACTCTTACGACGCAGTGGTTTCATTCATCGAGTCAGCGGCTGAAGACGATCGCGTGCTTTCGATCAAGCAAACCCTCTACCGGACGAACGAACACTCCCTGATCGTCCCCGCGCTGATCGCTGCCGCCGCCAAGAAAGAAGTCACGGCGGTGGTCGAACTTAAGGCGCGTTTTGACGAGGCCTCCAACATCCGCTGGGCGCGGGACCTCGAAGACGCCGGCGTACAAGTGTTTCACGGCTTGGTCGGCCTCAAGACGCACTGCAAGCTCTCTCTGCTCGTGCGCCGGGATCCGGACGGTGTTACCCGTAGCTACTGCCACATAGGCACCGGCAACTACAACGCAACCACGGCGCGCATTTACACCGACCTGAGTCTTCTCACCTCCGATCCGACCGTGACCAGCGCCGTGCACGATGTCTTCAGCTTCCTCACCGCATACGCCGAACATCCCAACTACGATCCACTTCTCGTCGCTCCGCTCGATCTGGCAGAGAAATGCAGCGCCCTGATCGCGCGCGAAGCCGAACACGCGCGCCAGGGAAGACCTGCCCGCATCATTGCCAAGATGAATGCGTTGCTCGATAAGAAAATGATCGTGGCTCTTTACCAGGCATCGCAGGCTGGCGTCGAGATCGAGCTCCTGGTGCGCGGTATCTGTGCCCTGCGTCCCGGAATTCGTGGTGTCAGCGACCATATTCGAGTGCGCAGTATCGTAGGCCGCTTCCTCGAGCACAGCCGCATCTTCTACTTCGCCAACGGGGGCGAAGAGGAAATCTATTTGGGCAGCGCCGACTGGATGCCGCGCAATCTGAACGAGCGTGTTGAAGTGTTGGTTCCCATCAAAGATCCCATGCTGCGCGAGCGTGTGTTGCATGAGATCCTCGAGTGCTACCTGGCGGATACACTCAAGACCCGAGTGCTGCTGAAAGATGGCACTTACGAGCGGATCTGGAAGCTCGGTTCCCGCAATCCGAAGCCGCCGACCGGAGATGCGGCTTTCAATGCCCAAGAATTTCTCATCGCGCTGGCTGAAGGCAAAGAAGTGCTGCAGGGCATGCCGGTGATTACCTCTCGCACCCCAAGCAAGAGGTCGCGCTCAATGGTTGGAAAGGACTCATAGCCGAAGATGATTGTTTACTTCCTGCGCCACGCCAATGCCGGTCAGCGATTGGCTTCTCCGAAGAAGGACGAGAAACGGGGACTCGATAAAGAGGGAATCGAACAGTGCGGCTATGTCGGCCGCGCTCTCGCCGCTATCGATGTGCAGGTCGATACCATCATCTCAAGTCCGCTCAAGCGTTCTACGCAAACTGCGGCCCTCGTAGGGAACGAGATGGGGCACGAAGGCAAGTTGCAGATCGACCCTGCCCTGCGCCCCGAAGCGAGCTTCGCCGAATTCCGTAAGTTACTTGAGAAGTACGCTCGCCAGGAAGCCATCATGGTCGTCGGCCACAACCCGAACCTTAGCGAGTTCCTCGGCCGCTTGATTAGCGCAGCCGGATGCGAAGCGGCCACCGATCTGCGCAAGGGCGCTGTCGCCCGCGTGGATCTTCGCCGGACTTCAGGCTCCCTGCAGTGGGTTCTGACCCCAAAGGTGCTGCGAATCCTTTACGCAGCCGCCGCAGAAAGCTCTCTACCGAAGACTTCCCGGAAATAATCCCGATCCTTCTCGATGGCCCAGAGTTCGAGGTCAGCACCTTGCCTCCCCGAGGAGCCGAGTGTGAGCCGAACTGCGCCGTTTCGTACCAGCACGCGAGCGTTGCGTGCCACCTTCCCGCGGCCCAGATTCATGGCGCGAGCCAGGCGCAACAGTAGAGACGCTTTCGCCACATACTGCTGATCGGCGGGCGAAAGCACTTTCATCGGTCCATCTCCAGGCATCGGGCGAGACTTTCCGAGATAGCGCGCAATCGCGGAGATAATCCGCCGCTGTTCCGTCGTGTATCCCAGAATCTCCGAGTTCGAAAGAATGTAATGCGTGTGCCGGTGGCGTCCATTGCGGTTGACGAAAGCGCCGACTTCGTAAAGCATCGCCGCTGCCGACAGCCATTCGCGATACTCCGGCGGCAGTGCATGCACCGACTTTAGCGCAGAGAACAGTTGCATCGCCGATTCACGCACCTGCATCGCGTGCGGCAGGTCCACCCGGTAGTGCTCCACCGCCTGTTGAATCGAATCCCACCGCTCTGACTCAATCTGCTTGCTCGATCGCGAAGTCCGATCGTACTCCGCTGCCATTTGCGCCAGCAGTCCGTCGCGCAAACCCAGCGGCGAATACCGGAACGACCGTAGCTGGCAGCGCTCCATAAGTTCGTGGTACACCGAGGCGCCTGCCACAATGATCTCCGCCCGCCGCGGTCCAATGCCTTGAATCTTCCGCCGTTCTTCCAGACTTTGCCGGCTGATGAGCCGCGCAATCTGCTGCATGTCGGTCCGTGATACCGTCTCCCGCGGATGAGCCTTGCGTACGCCAATCAGGTGGCTTGCGGCCGCCGCCAACGCCGCCGCCGTACCTGACGTCGCAATCGCCGTTTTCACATGTGACGCATGGATCAGTCCCGCCACACGCGCTACCTCGCGCGTGATAAACCCGCGCAGCTGTTTCAACTCTCCCTTGCGCGGCGGGTCGTGGTGCAGAAATTCACTCGTCAAGCGGACGGCTCCCAAGGGTAAGCTGACCGTATCGCGGATATGCCCCTGTCGCGAAACAGTCAACTCGCAACTGCCGCCTCCGAGGTCGATCATGAGTACTGAGCTTCGATTCAGTCTCAGGCTCGACACTAATCCCAAGTGAATGAGCCGCGCCTCCTCCAAGCCCGAAATAATCTCTACATTCCATCCCGTAGCCGAATGCACCCATTCCAGGAACGCCTGGGAGTTCTTTGCGTCCCGCAGTGCGCTAGTGGCGACCACTCGCACCTGGTCGGCGCCTAGCCGCAGCGCCGCCTTATGAAACCGGCTCAGAACATGGACCGTCTCGCCCATCGCCTCGGGTGAGAGGAAGGCGGACCGAAACACCCCGTCGCCCAGCCGGGTGACTTCCCGGTCCTCGTGAATGGAATGCAGTTTGCGCCCGCGCAGCCGGGCGATTTTCAAGCGGACGGAGTTCGAACCTATATCGACGGCGGCAAATATGGGCATGAGGCCACGGGCTCGAGCGCAAAACTCCTCTCGAACCGCAATCAAGGTTCTTCTCACAAAGCCAAGTTCAGATGCAATCAAAAAAGTGGGGCGCCATCTCCGGTTCGAGCGCGAAAAAGACGCAACTGGAATGATTTGGGTTCCCGGCTCCCCATCGCAGCTTGACCCACCCGAGCTGAATTACTCGACGGGTCGAGTCTTGAATGGCGGTATTTAAGACGCGACCCTCCGACGCCTTTAACATTCCTGTAATAGACTTCTGGTAGCTTCTGCCAGAATGGCCAATCATGCTTTACCTCGGCCTCCTATGACTGGACCACAACGGGTGGCTGGCGCGGGAGAAAAAACGGGGTCACGAGTGAGTCCGCTCGCGGGTTCTGCCGACGGCGTCCTTCGTGATCGCCTGTTTTCTTATGTGATTTTGGCCTGCGCGCTTACCGTTCTCATCATTCTTTTCCTGATCGTGTATGAGTTGCTTTCCAGTTCCCAGCTCGCCTGGAAAGCCTTTGGATGGCACTTCTTCTGGACCCATGACTGGGATCCGGTCAACGATCAGTTCGGCGCGTTGCCTTTTATCTACGGAACCCTGGTTTCCTCCTTGCTCGCGCTGTTACTGGCAGTGCCTCTTGCGGTGGGCGTGGCTGTCTTTACCACCGAGATGAGCCCCAAGTGGCTGCGCGGCCCGATTTCGTTCCTCACGGAACTTCTCGCCGCCATCCCCAGCGTGATTTATGGCCTCTGGGCGATCTTCGTACTGGTTCCAATCCTCCGCACAGTGGTCCAGCCATTCCTCGCCAAGACACTCGGCTGGACGGGCTTGTTCGAAGGCCCGCCCTATGGCATCGGGATGCTAGCCGCAGGCATCATCCTCGCCGTCATGATCGTTCCCATCATTTCCTCCATCACCCGCGAAGTGCTGGTGGTCGTTCCGCAGCAGCAGCGCGAAGCCGCGCTGGCACTCGGCGCGACCCGTTGGGAAATGATCCGGATTGCTGTTCTTCGCAACGCCCGTGCCGGCATCGTAGGCGGCATCATTCTCGGCCTCGGCCGAGCTCTCGGAGAAACCATGGCCGTCACCATGGTGATTGGCAACCGGCCCGAAATCGCCAAGTCTCTCTTCGCTCCCGGCTACACCATGGCCAGCGTGCTCGCCAACGAGTTCAGCGAAGCCACCGGCGATCTCTACTTGTCGGCTCTCGTCGAAATCGGCTTAGCCCTATTCATCGTCACCATCATCGTGAATGCGATGGCGCGCTTCCTGGTTTGGAGCGTCACGCGTGGCCAGCCTGCGAGGGGCCATGCCTAATCCAGAGACCAAACAACTCGAAATCAGCCTCTGGCGCCGCATCACGGACCATCTCGCGACCCTCTTCGCAATCTCCACCGTGGTTCTCGTTCTGGCCCCGCTCATTGCCATCTTTGCGTATCTCGTAATCAAGGGCGTCGGTTCCATCAACCTCTCTTTTCTTACCCAGACTCCGAAGCCACCCGGCGAAGCCGGCGGCGGCATGGCCAATGCCATCGCCGGGTCCGTGCTGATCCTCGGCATCGCCAGCCTGCTCGGAGTTCCAGTTGGCATCGGGGCGGGTATCTATCTCTCCGAATTCGGCCGCAATCGCTTCGGTGACAGCGTACGCTTCGTCTCAGACGTGCTGAACGGCGTCCCGTCGATCGTCATTGGAATCGTCGCTTACGCACTGGTCGTCCTTCGCCAGAAGCATTTCTCTGCCCTCGCCGGCGGCGCCGCTCTCGCCATCATGATGATCCCGACCATCACACGCACCACCGAAGAAATGCTGCTGCTGGTGCCGGGCGCGCTTCGAGAAGCTGCGTATGGACTGGGCGTTCCGCGCTGGCGCACCACACTTTCCATAGTTCTGCGCACAGCCACCTCCGGCGTCATCACGGGTGTAATGCTCGCGTTCGCCCGCGTTGCCGGAGAAACGGCCCCACTGCTCTTCACCGCGTTCGGCAACCAGTTTTGGAATTGGAAATTGGACCAGCCGACCGCCGCTTTGCCTCTTCAGATCTTCACCTACGCCATTTCGCCGTATGATGATTGGCATCGACAGGCTTGGGCCGGAGCGCTCGTACTCATTATTCTGATTGTGGCCGCGGTCGCAGCCGTTCGCCTGGCGGTACGCCACGGCACCTTGGGAGGCGCTGCTTAGTCATGGGTGTTGGAATTCAGGTCGAGAACCTTAATGCCTGGTACGGCTCGACTCAGGCCTTGCATGACATTCGCCTCAACATGGAGGCCAATCACGCAACCGCGCTGATCGGTCCCTCAGGGTGCGGCAAATCGACCTTCATCCGTTGCCTCAACCGAATGCATGAGACCACACCCGGCGCCCGTGTAGAAGGCAACGTGAAGATCGGCCAGCTCGACGCCTATGACGGCATCTCGCCCACCCTTCTCCGCCGCCGCATCGGCATGGTCTTTCAGAAGCCCAACCCTTTCCCCACCATGTCCATCTATGACAACGTGGCGGCCGGGCTCAAACTCAATGGTTACAACAATCGCAAAGAGATGGATCAGATCGTCGAGCGTTCGCTCGCGTCCTCGGCACTTTGGGACGAAGTCAAGGACTTCATCCACAAGAAGTCCGGAGCCAGCCTCTCCGGCGGCCAGCAGCAGCGCCTCTGCATTGCGCGGGCTCTCGCCGTCGAACCCGAAGTCTTGTTGATGGACGAGCCCTGCTCCGCCCTCGATCCCATCTCCACCGGCAAAATCGAAGAACTCATTTTTCAGCTCAAAACCCAGTACACCATTGTCATCGTCACGCACAACATGCAGCAGGCGGCTCGCGTTGCGGAGTACACTGGTTTCTTTCTCTTGGGTCGCATGGTTGAATTCGATAAGACCGAGAAGATATTTACCAATCCCTCGGACAAGCGGACTGAAGACTACATCACAGGCAGGTTCGGATAATGCGTACGCGATTTCAGCAGGGCCTCGATGAACTCCGTCAGAAACTTCTTCGCCAGGGAGGCCTCGCCGAGCAGGCCGTGGAACGTGCCTGCCGTGCCTATCTCGACCGCGATCTTTCCAAGTGCCAGATGGTGCTCGAAGGCGAAACCCTCATCAACATCTGCGAGCGCGAGATCGACGAACTCGCCTTCGATCTGCTCGCTATGCAGCAGCCCATGGCTGGCGACCTGCGTTTTATTCTCGCCATCACCAAGATCAATTCCGACCTCGAGCGCGTCGGCGATCAGGCAGTGAACATCGCCGAACGTGTCATGGACATGGTGGCTTTGCCCGCAGTCGACCTCCCGGTCGACATCGCTCGGATGTCCGCCGCGGTCAGTGCCATGGTGCGCCGCTCGCTCGAATCCTTTATCGACGCAAAAGCCGAACTCGCCCAGGCCGTTCTCGAAATGGATAACGTCGTCGACCGTATGCGGGATGAAGCTTTCATTGTCCTTGTCAAAACGATGAACGACCATCCTGAAACAACCCGCCAGGCTCTTGACGCCTTGCTGGTTGCACGTAATTTAGAGCGCGTTGCCGACCACGCGACCAACATTGCGGAAGACGTCATCTTCTGGGTGCGCGGCGCCGATGTCCGCCACAATGTGCCGCGCGACGGCGAGGCCCAGGCGGCTGCGGCTGAAGCCCAGTCAGCCACTGAAGCTCACTGAGCCTTGCCGCTTCGCGTAGCCACGCGGGTTCACGGCTCGGCCGTCGCTCGATGCTCCGGTCCACCCCAGATTCGCGATTGGTATCAAGGCATCGCTTTAGCGATGCCGCAACTGCGCATTCTTCAATGAGCCCCTTCAGGGGCTGAAGTGCGCTCTACTCTTTCGCGTACTGCGGAAACGGAGGGACCTTGGTCCGTCGGATTCTCTTCTTTACTCTTGCCATCGCTTTTTTTGCAACCCTTTACTTCGCCCAACCGAGCTTCACGCAGGATCACCCACGCATCGGTCTCCCCACCAGTAAGACGCTTGGCCCGGTCCCGGGCGCGCCCATGCGTACCAACGGCTATCCCGCCACCATTGCTCTCAGCCCCGACGGCCGGTACGCCGTTCTTCTTCACGCCGGATACGGCGCCCAATCCAGCCAAACGCATCAGTCGCTCTCGGTCCTCGACGTCACGACAGGCCAGCTCACCGACTTTCCCGACGCTCGCCTGGCCGAAGAAGCCCGCCAGAGTTACTTCCTTGGCTTGGTCTTCAGCTCCGATGGCAAGCGGCTTTACGCCTCCCTCGGTTCCATCACCGAGCCCACCGGAGCCAAAGAGGGAAGCACCGGAAACGCCATCGCCGTCTACACGTTCAACGCTGGCAAAATCGAGCCCTCGCGCACCATCAAAATCCCTCCGCAGAAATTGGCGGCAGGGAAGTGGGTTTCGAAGGATCTATTCAAGACTCCCAAGGGCACCGCCATCCCATATCCCGCAGGGCTTGCGATCGTTCCCAGCAAAGATGGCGACCGCCTGCTCATCGCGAACAATCTTTCTGACAACGCTCTCTTGATCGACGTCACCACTGGCGCAGTTCTGAAGCAATTCGATCTCAGCACCAACCAACTCATCCCCGCCGCCTATCCCTACGCCGTTGTAGTGAGCAAAGACGGCCGCCGGGCCTGGTGCAGCCTCTGGAACGCCTCGCGCGTCGTCGAACTCAATCTCGATACTGGGAATCTCATCCGCTCGATACCGGTCGAACAGCCCAAGTCCCCAACTGATCCGGGCTCGCATCCCACGGCGCTCTTGCTGAGTCCCGACGAAAAGCAACTCTACGTCGCGCTCGCCAATCCCGACCTCGTCGTCGCGGTCTCAGCAGCCTACGGCCAGCCCACACGCTGGTTCTCTACTCACGCCGCCGCACAGAAGTTCTTCGGCAACACGCCGCTTGCGCTCGCCCAATCTCCCGATGGCCATTATCTTTTCGCAGCCGATGCCACTCTCGATGCAGTTGCCGTCTTCGATACCCAATCCCCGGCCTTAGAAGACTCTGCGCCGCTAGAGGACTCTCTGCCGCAAGCCGCCTCCGGCTTCATCCCCACCGAGTGGTACCCGAGTGCCCTCGCCTTCCACAACGACGAACTCCTGATCGCTACGGCCAAAGGCCGCGGCACCGGCCCGAACAATGCTATGGTGATGACCAATTACGGCCGCCGCCATCGCGAGCATCCGTACATCCCGGTATTGCTCAACGGCTCGCTAGCCCGCATCAAACTTGCCGACATCACGCAACACCTCACCGACTTCACGGCAGAAGTCGAGACCGCCAATCTTCTTCACACCGAGCCGACGCCAATCAATCTCCCCAACGCCGCCGCCATCAAGCACATCCTCTACATCATCAAAGAGAATCGCACCTACGATCAGATTCTGGGCGACCTCAAAGTCGGCAACGGCGACAAATCCCTCGTCATGTACGGCGCCGACATCACGCCCAACGAGCACAAGCTCGCTCTGCAATTCGGGGTGCTCGATAACTTTTACGACAGCGGAGAAGTCTCCGGCGACGGCCACGTCTGGTCTACCGCCGCCATCACCAGCGACTATAACGAGAAGACGTGGACCATCGGCTACCGCGGCCACGAGCGCACTTACGACTTCGAAGGCGCCGTCGCCGGCGAGTATCCACTCCAGCGCGGCATCTCCGACGTGGATTCCCCAGGTACGGGTTACTTGTGGGGTAATGCCGCACGACACAGGATCAGTCTGCGCGACTATGGCGAATTCATCGCAACCGAATTCTGTGAGCCCACGCGCGGAGAGAATCCCCCACCCAAAACCGGCACGCCTGAACCCGAGCCGACCGGTTCGTGCACTCACAAATTCATCAACAAGGGAGACCCGCTTCCCGCGAATCTCGGCAACCCGGTCGGCGGTCCAAGCCCCTATCCCTGGCCGATTCCTGCGATTCGCAAAGGCATACCAACCATGCCCGAACTGGTCGATCACGCTGACCTTGACTTCCCGGCATTCGAGGTCGATTACCCCGACCAACTCCGCGCCGACGAGTTCCTCTCCGAGTTCAAGAAATATGTCAGCGCACGCAAGCAAGGTTACGGCGAGGAACTCCCCGCGCTCATGATCATGCACTTGCCCAACGACCACACCGGAGGCACGCGCCCCGGCAAGCCCACGCCCTCAGCCTCGGTCGCCGACAACGACCTGGCGCTCGGTCGCATTGTCGACGCCGTCTCGCACAGCCCTTACTGGGATGACACCGCCATCTTCGTACTCGAAGACGACGCCCAGGACGGCGCCGATCACGTCGACGCCCACCGTTCCATCGCGTTCGTGATCAGCAAGTACGCCCCCGGTTCCGCCGCGCAGCCCGCCATTGATCACACTTTCTACACCACCACAGGCATGATCGGCACGATGGAAGCCCTGCTCGGCCTCCCTGCCATGAACCTCAACGACGGCTATGCCCCGCGCATGGCCTGGTGTTTCTCAGGTAAGGGCCATCAACCCGCCTTCGAAGCCGACAAGCGCAACCTCGACAATGGCCTGCTCTTCAAAACGAATCCGAAGGCAGCCCCGGGCGCGAGAGAATCCGCCAAGATGGACTTCTCCCGCCCCGACGCGGTGAACTCGCAACTACTCAACGCAATCCTCTGGCGAGACAGGAAAGGGAAGCAGGCGTTGCCGTCCGCGCTACGAACGCTTCAGGTCAGATCCAAGGATTCTGACGATTAGCTTCGTCCTCCTTTATCTGTCAGAACGACGGGGACGGGTGCGCCCAAATTTGTAGCGCAGGCCGGCCAGTCCCGCGAAACCCGACCCCATCAGCAGGAGTGTGGACGGCTCAGGAGTGGGAGAAGTGGAGAAGACCGCTTTTTGGAAAACCCACTGGCCATTAGAGGGCGTGAACCGCGCATGGATGAACCAACGTTGGTTGGGATCGAAAACGAATGTAGGTCCGATCTGATGATCGCAGAAACCCGAGAACTCGATGCATCGGAAGAAGGTGAGGTCAGCCGTGGCGCGGTAATCAACTATCAAGCTGCCGTTTGGCCCCAGCTTGGAGACGAACGACACAGCGGTAAAATCCATGAAACCTGACGTGAACACATTGCCGTGCAGTTGGACATCCCCTCCGTTGGTCAGGGGGTCGATGGCGATAGTTCTGGGGTCGCACGGATTGCAGCCGACCAAGCTTCGCTGCCCCTCCCAGTCATCCTGCGGGGCCGGTACGGGGATACTTTGGCCCGAGCCAGAGAAGCCGAATTGGTAGAAGGGGCCAAAACCCGAGTTATCGAGGACTCCGTACCCTTTGGTGATTCTTATCGAGTCGGCAGCGGAAAACGCGGTACCAAACAATACAAGGGATGCGAGCATCGCAAACTTTCGCATGGCAGACCTCCTGAAATCACGGCCAGAGAGAAGAGTTGTGCGAGCGCTTAGATGCCGGTATGTTGCTCCCGTTTGAAATAGCGTCAAGTACCAATCGCAAAAAATACCAACCGCAACTGCCTTGTCCCCGATCTAGTTCATCGCGTGGTGGCGCCGATTTAGTGCTCGATCAACGGGACTAGAGCGCTGGCGGGAAGAGCAGTTACGGGAACTCTATCAGTTAAGATTTGGGCAATTACATTCACGACCCAGCCCATCGATTTTCCCGGCCCTCAACCTGTTAAACTGCCTCTCACAAAATTTCGACATCCGCCATGCGCTTGCCTGAACGTCTCTCCTCTCTCATCGTCATCGCCCTGATCTCCTCTGTAACGCTCCGCGCCTTCGCCAACGACAACCCGAAAAAAGGTCGCGTCACCACCGATCCCCCAGCGGGCAGCTACACCATCGAGCAAGAGATCCAACTCGGCCAACAAGCCGTCAAGGAAATTGAAAAGGATCTCCCGCTTCTCCCCGCCGATCACCCCACTTCCAAGTACATCGCCACCCTCGGCCAGAAGCTCGCCGCAGAGCCCCCGGGTAC
>Ga0210406_10004428_pt1 | contig 15047 bp, 10 predicted proteins | sample IncBWC30MmetaG_FD_155454 | JGI IMG/M metagenome (GOLD analysis project Ga0210406, IMG submission 155454) | Forest soil microbial communities from Barre Woods Harvard Forest LTER site, Petersham, Massachusetts, United States - Inc-BW-C-30-M | ecosystem: Environmental > Terrestrial > Soil >... | reverse complement strand
CATCAATGTCTTCGTCGAAAAGGCCCAGCTGGAAAATTACTGGAATGGCGCCGGCGAATCCCAGGGCTACCATTGGCTCGCGTGGGAAAAGGATGGCCTTTCCTTCTGCGCGGTTTCCGACGTCGCTTCCCCCGATCTCGCCCAACTGAAACAACTCTTCCTTCCCCGATAGTTCTTCGCCGCCTCTTCCAACTCCGTACCAGTTACTTGTTTCTTATCATGCGTTGGCGGGCCGCTGCTAAGGGCCAGCGCCCCGCTCGGTAACTGGGATTTACGTCATCGCATCTAAGGGTTAGGAGGATAAGAATTATGTTGCAGTCAAGGTTGATAGCAGTTTCAAGCTTCATCCTGGCTGCGTCTCTGTCTGCGCCAGCTTATGGCGTAAACCCCGCACGCCCAGGAACCATAAATTATGTCGAAGGACAGGCCTCCATCGCAGGCCAGGCCCTCGACGCCAAGGCAATTGGCACGGCCGAATTGCAGCCGGGTCAATCGCTGGATACTCAGAGTGGTAAAGCTGAAATTCTTCTGACGCCAGGCGCTTTCTTGCGGCTTGGCGACAACAGCTCCCTAACCATGCTTTCGCCCAGCCTGACCGACACGGAAGTTCGGTTGGAAAAGGGCCGCGCCATGGTCGAAGTCGCGGAGCTTTACCCGGAGAATAATCTCGTCATCATGCAACGTGCCGGCATCGTGCGTATTGTCAAGACCGGCTTGTATGAGTTCGACGCCGATCACAGTCTCGTCCGCGTTTACGAAGGCGAGGCGGTCGTTCCCCAGGGGAATCGGGATGTCACCGTGAAGGACAAGCATGAACTCACCCTCGGCGGATCGCAGAACGCCGAGAAATTCAACGAAGAACAGTCCCAGGATGATCTCTACCGTTGGAGCAGCCTTCGCTCCTCCTATACCGCGGAAGCCAACGTTGATCGGGCCCAAAACTATTCGCTGGGCGGCTGGGCCGGCGCCGGTTGGGATTGGGATCCCTATTTCGACTGTTACACCTTCATCCCCGGAGACGGAGTCTTCTACAGCGCGTTCGGTTGGGGTTTCTATTCCCCATTCTTCGTTGGCTGGGCTCCATTCGGCTTCTATGGCCACTTCGACCATCACTTTGGTCCCGACTGGCATCACTGGGGCGGAGCGGAGAATGAGCATTATGCGGCTCACATCGAACACGGCTTCTATCATGGCGCCGGAGGTTATGCACACAGCGGCCTCTATAACGGAGGACATAGCGCATCGCACAGCATGATGGCCCACGGCGGAGCCGAGCGCATCGGTGGCGGGCACTTCGGTGGCGGGCACTCCGGTGGAGGAGGGTTTCATGGCGGTGGCGGAGGCGGAGGAGGTCATCACTAATACGTGAACTTTCCTATAACGCAAAGCGGGACGCGAAAGCGCCCCGCTTTTTTTGTGTCCCAAGCGCGAAGAGCCAGGCAGAAGCCCCCATCTGCCACGGCTCATGCCGCGGCTTCCCGGTTGAAGAGGCGCTGACCCTGGCTAATACCGTATCCGCACAAGTTGGTTCCGGCATCCAACTTACAGGTAACGCGACTGCTCAAGTCCTGAGACGAGAGTTGAGACCACTTGCCCGCTGCGACTTGGTATAGACTTGGGTTTTGATGCCACGCCAAATCTTATGATGAAACGCCTTCTTGCTCTCGGATTGCTCGTGGGATTAACTGCTTCGTCCGCGATCCCGCTGCGCGCTCAACAGATGAGCGTGGCGCAATATCAGCGCAATTCCACGAAAGAGGCCAGAAAACAACAAAAATTGACGAAGAAAAACGCCAAGTCACAGCGGAAAATCCAGAAGCGAGCCGCCAAGGCGCAAAAAAAGTCGCTGAAGGCGGCACAAAAGGCCGACGCCAAGGCTAACCGGCAACTTCATCAGAGGTAGCCTGCGGTCCCAGCGGAAGCGTAGACGACAGGACGGTGGCCTGCAGGCGACAAAACCTTTACAACTGTCCTGTTACCGCGCGGCGGGTAGCGGCGTCCAATTGTATATGCGTCGTGTTGAGGATAATTGTTGCATCGCTCTTATTTTCTAGCGCTCTTACTGCTGTTGAGCCCGATCGTCGATTTTGCCCGGGAAGCGCCAGGCGTCGAGTCTCCGGCCTTCACAACGGTACCAGAGCTTAGCGCTGGATTCGATCTGCTCTACGAGCAGAAATTCGCCGCAGCACGTGAAGCTTTCGCCAGCTGGGAATCCCGCAATCCGGAGGAGCCTTTTGGTGAGGTCGCCGTCGCCGCCAGCTATCTCTTTGAGGAGCTATCCCGCCAAGGCGTACTGACCAGCGATTTTTTCCTGAACGAAAAGAAATTTCTGCGTGGGATTGACGGCAACCCGGATCCGGAGCGCATGAGCCATTTTCGCGATGCTCTCGTTCGCGCCCGCGAACTTGCCGGGGAGCGCCAGAAAACAAATCCCAACGATGGAGAAGCCCTTCTTGCACTGACGCTTGCCGCTGGAATGGAATCGGATGCGGAATCGATTCTGCAGAAAAGGCATCTCGCCGGCCTCAAGCAGATGAAAAAAGCAAACGGATATGCGAAGGAATTGCTGGCGCAGCATCCGGACGCGGCAGACGCGTACATCGCCCCCGGCATCGCAAATTACATTATCGGTTCGCAGAGCGCTGGTTCTCGTTTCGTGCTCCGGTTTGATGGAATTCACGGCGACAAAAAGCTCGGCATGGAGCAAGTCGCCAGGACCGCGGAAAACGGCCGCTACCTCCGGCCGTTCGCCAAAATTATCCTTGCCCTCGCCGCGCGCCGTGAAAAACAGAATGCCCTGGCGCGAAGATTGTTCCGCGAATTGAGGGAGCAATATCCGGATAGCGAGCTATTCGCTTCGGAATACGCCAAAGCTATGTCCGTGGCTTCTGGTGACTGATTGCGGGCCGCCCTTGGAGAAATTAATCCCCCACCGCCCGCACGCCATCGTTGCATTGCCGGGCTCCGTCGCCAAGCACCTTTTTGATTTGGAGGCCATTGGTTAGGTGCCCGGTTAACGACAAATCAGGAGTTAGTCCCACATTTTGCCGGAGCAGCCCAGTGCCGCTGACATCGATTTACCGGTCTGGAATCTTAATTCTTGCTGCTTTTGACATGGGGGGGTGGGCCTAAGCCAGTTTCTGGGTTCACAGTGCCAAATGTGCGCGCCAACACAGTTGGTCGTTGTCCGAGGCCCATGTTTCCGATTCGCGTTCTTACTGTTTCTTCGGCGGATAATTCTTCAGCAGCTTCTCCACGGACTTCTGGATCTTCTTCTCACTTCTGTCGAGATTTAGTTTGATTTCGACCGCGTTCGACACGGCGCCGCGCCACACCAGTTTTTTTTCTGTCGCCGCATACATGTCCAGGTCAAGCTGCCCGGCGTGGATGGACGCCTCGGAAAGCGTGGCCAATCCGCCGCCCCACCCCGGGCCGTAGCCCCAGCCATCGTGATATGCCATCCACGGTGTCTGCCTGCTGAGGGCCGTCTGGTAGCCGATGTAAAGGTCGGCGTGGTCCGAATTCGTTTTGAGCATGCCTTTTTTGGCCAGCTCGGCGTCAATCACGAAGGCGATTTCCCGCGCGGTGATGTAGTCGACCTGCTGCACGCTCTTGATGTCTACCCACTTATAGCTCTTGAATTTGGAGAAATCCGTGTCTCGGTCAAAGTTGTAGGTTACGTCCTGAGCCGCAGCATGACCAGCTGCAAACCCCAGAACCAGCGGTACCAGCAAAGCGATTCTCTTCATCCCAGTTCCTTCCTAAGACCGGGCAGCCACCATGATGCGCAATCCGCCGCAAATTTGGAACGGTAATCTTGCCGTGAAGTCCGGGGGGAACAAAGTCCTGGCTAACACGGTTACGGTACATGTGGCTACTAGTACGAAGATGGCCGCCTAGTTGGCGTACCGGGCCTTACCGGACCAGCGCTATCCGGGTGTTTTGTGCCTTTTGTCCGCCCGGAACCCCAAAAAGAGGTCGCAGGTTGCTCCTCCACTCGGGTAAAAAATGGCCGGAACCGGATCTTTTCGAATGGAGGCCTGCAACTAATCCCGCCGGTCCGGGTTGAGGGTGGCAACTCTCGGGAAAGTTACGACGGCGGACGAGGCAGGTGGATCGCAAAGGATTCCACCCACACTAGTCGCGACGCCCCTTCCGGAAGTTGGCTGGTCGCGCATCCGCAATATCGCGTGGCGCGTCCAAGGTTTCGGGCCCAGCCCAATCATGAACTTGAATGAACACGAACGACCCAGGCCCAACCATGCTGGACGTGTGTCTCCAGCGCAACAGGCCGAGATGAAAATGCTCCTGGCGGGCGGGTGGCCGCCGCTCAAGCCGTTGCCGGTGTTCAAATACGAAACAGATACGTATCGCGTCTCAATTGATTTCGACAAGCTTCGCGGAGAGTGGGTTTGTCGCAGAACATCTCTACCGTCCAATAAGGCACAGGAACTGCGTGGCGGACTGAAAGAAATAATCAGGGCATTGCCCAACGGTCAAGCAGAAGTGTTCGCCGCGTGTGCCGCAGCGGGCCAGCAAGAACAGGAATTGGATAAGGACGTCAGCCGTCGCCTCCAGGCCATGCTGGAGTGGAGGGAAAATTACGAGAACGGCGCACTCTATTCTGGCTTGCAGGACTATCTCTCCGAAAGCCAGCAACATGAAATCGACGACATCCTCCGGCTGACTCTTACCGCTCGGCAGCTTCAGTTCAGCTCGAAGAATGTTTCCTACGTCTTTGACGCACTTTCGAAGGCGGGTGGCAAACTGGCAACACTCATAGAAATCGCGCAGCGCAATAAGATGGGGCAGCAAGCGGAAGTGCCGGCAAAGACGGAACCAGCCGCACCCGTCGCCGAACGCGATGTGCCGGTTGCGAGTCTCACCGCCGCAACCCTCGAAAGTCTCCCGGAAGAGCCAACTTGGAGTGTCCTACCTGAGCAAGACCAACCATCCTCGCCCAAATGGATTGAGGACACCGCGTCTCAAGCGCCGGAGATCGTGACCCCTAAGATTCTGGATGCGGCCCCGCCTTTGTTTATCGAAGATCTCCAGGAAAGCGTGGACCACCACGCGCCAGCCTCCGATTTTGGGTCGCGAGTTCGAACCCGCAAAGCCGAATCGTCAGCGAATCGCATCGAGAACTCGCCCTCACGCAAACATGTTCTTGAAATCTCCGGATTTCAAGTCGCCGCATTCGCATTGGTGTTCTTGTTCGCGGTGATCAGTCTCCCCATTGGGCTAACTGTGGGACGCGGCCCGCTCGGACAACTCCTCCGGGACGCCCAGAAATCAATACTGCCTGATGATGCCGCGTCACCGGCACTGCGCAATCGCCCAGACGAAACGGCTTCGCGAACTTCCACTCCGCCGGCGGCAAAGACCTTCCTTGATTCCGGTAATTCCTCTGGTACGAATAAACTCGATGACGCCACACCTTCCGAAGAAAAGTCCAGGGAAAGCGCCGGGGATTCTGAATCTTTCGCGAAAGTGCCGTCCACAGATTCAAATTCATTTCCGACGATAGAATTTAGACCGTCTGTTGATCCCGGTGCCAGTCCTGCGCGCAACGGATCAGCTGGGCTAATCGCGCGAAATGCGCCGCCACCCGTAAGTCCCAAACCCGCACATTCACCGAAGGCTGCCGGCCCGATGAGTGGCGCGCCCAGAAACCCTGCCCCACCCACGCTAGCGCCCGCGACGGGTGCAGCGCCGCACCGGTCACCGCCTTCCGCAATCCTCGTCACTGCCCCAGCCCATGGCAGCAAACCGTTCAGGGTGACTTTCCCAGAGAAACCGATCGCCGCCTCCTCTTCGTTCGCGATGAGCTCGGAACTTTCTGTTCTTGTTCCTCCTCAGACCGGACACGCAGCGGCTCATAAACCTGCTCGATTGCAAGCTGGTGACCTTGTCTTCTTCGTTTGGCCACGTTATCCAAGGCCGGGGGATCGATATGCATCTGCAGAAACCGTAAAGGTCCGCACCACCATCGGACAGTTCGGCCAAGTGCTGGATGTAAAGCTCTTGAGCGGCTCAGTCTCCCTTCTTCCAGCTACCATGAGCGCGATTCGCCTGTGGCGTTACAGGCCCACTCTCTTGAACAAAAAGCCTGTCCAGGTTCAACAGGACGTCACGATTGAATTCCGGCCGCCACAGTATTTGTCGCAGGTGCGCAATCAGCATCCATCGCACAATTAGCGGCGATCACAAACTGGCCAACCATCCGATAAAACCCTCCCTTGACTTTGCCCTTCGCTACATATATGAACGGGGGGATTCCTGACCTGTTCGCTGCGACCCGGCCCGGTTTTCTCTTAGTTTTCCGAAAATCGCGGCCTGCGGCAATTTCCCACGAGAGAGTTCTCCTCGGTGGATTCTGTCTGCCAGCATTCGGAATGGGCAGGAACGCCATTTTAAGGACGCAAACTTTAGGGGGAGACAACATGGCCAGCGGCACTATGGCTCTCGAAGGGGCACCGGCGGAATACGGCATCTGGCGCGTCATCATGGCTTCCTCCGTCGGGACGATGATTGAGTGGTACGATTTCTATATTTTCGGCAGCCTCGCCGCTATCCTTTCGCCGAAATTCTACCCGCCCGGCAACGAAACCTTCGCCTACATCGCCTACCTTGCCACGTTTGCCGTGGGCTTCCTGGTGCGCCCATTTGGGGCCCTGTTTTTTGGCCGCATCGGTGACATGGTCGGCCGCAAATACGCCTTCATCGTTACCCTGAGTATCATGGGTGGCGCCACGGCCCTCATCGGCCTTTTGCCCACCTATCAAACTGCTGGCTGGTTTTCTCCCATCACTTTGTTGCTCATCCGCGTACTGCAAGGTCTCGCTCTCGGCGGTGAATACGGCGGGGCGGCCGTCTACGTTGCGGAACACGCTCCCGACAAGAAGCGCGGCTTCTACACCAGCTTCATTCAAATCACCGCCACGCTGGGACTCTTCGTTTCCCTGCTCGTCGTCCTGGGCACGCAAAACGCTATGACCAAGGAACAGTTCGCGGAATGGGGCTGGCGCATTCCCTTCCTTCTCTCCATCGTCCTGGTCACCATCTCTCTCTACATTCGCTTGAAGATGAAGGAATCCCCGATTTTTTCTCAGCTCAAGAGTTCCGGCATGACTTCCGCCAAGCCCCTTACTGAGGCCTTCACAAAGTGGGAGAACCTCAAGCGCGTTCTCATCTCCCTCTTCGGCGCCACCGCTGGACAAGGAGTGGTCTGGTACACCGGCCAGTTTTATGCCTTGTTCTATTTGCAGACCGTGCTCAAGGTGAACCCAAAAACCTCCAATATCATCGTCGCCATCGCCCTGCTCTGCGCGATGCCCTTCTTCACGGTTTTCGGTGCGCTCTCGGATCGCATCGGACGTAAATGGCTCATGATGGCCGCCTGCCTCCTGGCCATCGTCACCTACATCCCCATCTACAAGTCCATGCAAGTCGCGGCTGGCAGCAATATCAACGGTTTGAAATCAGCCAAAAATAAAGTAACCGGCGCGATCAGTCTCACGGCTCTCACCAGCGATCCGGCAACAGGTCAACAGGTAGCGGCCAAAGAGGCTGCAAATCCGGATGTTCCCAAGCTGGTCTTGCTGGTTTTCATCCAGGTGATCTTTGTGTGCATGATCTACGGTCCTATCGCCGCTTATCTCGTCGAGGCCTTTCCCGCTAAAATCAGATATACCTCACTGTCTTTGCCATATCACATCGGGAACGGCGTGTTCGGCGGATTATTACCGCTCATTGGCTTATCGCTATGCGCGCGAACCGGCAATATCTACGCGGGTCTCTATTACCCGATGATCGTGGCGGCCATCACTCTCGTCTTCGGCTCCATCTTCCTGAAGGAAACGCATGGAACGCTCATCTGGTCCGAGTACGACGAGGCCAAGAAAGCCTGAGTTCCTGAGGCACGCTCAGCGCGTTCGCCAAATCGGAATTTGGCCACATTGACGAGGGAACCGTCAAAGTAGCATTATCTTTCTCTCGGGCGGAATTCGTGCCATCGGGTAATGTGGCCCTCCCGCTCTTCCACTACGTGCCGCTCCGCGCGGGTAGTCCATTTCGTTCGTGGTGTGCCGTTTTCACGTCCTAAGGGAGTTGCTGCCGTGCCGACAAAAGCCCCTGCAAAAAAGTCCCTCGCAAAGAAGCCCCAACCCAAAAAAGAGGGACTCACCGAAGCGCAAATCGCCGTCCACTGGAAAGACGAAGACTCCTTCCACCCCCCGGCCCGCTTCATCGCCAAGGCCAACCTCAACGACCCCAATATGGTCGAGCGCTTCAGCGAGAAAAATTTCCCCGAGTGCTTCCGCGAATACGCCGAGCTCCTGCACTGGGATCAGTATTGGCACACCACGCTGGACACCAGAAACCCGCCTTTCTGGAAATGGTTTGTCGGCGGCAAGCTCAACGTCAGCTATAACTGCGTGGACCGTCACCTCACCAAGTACAAAAACAAAGCCGCCTTCATTTTCGTGCCGGAACCCGAAGACGAAAATCACACCGTCATCACCTTCCAGGAACTTTATCGCCGCGTCAACGAAGTCGCCGCCATGCTGCGCGATTTCGCCGGTCTGAAAAAGGGCGATCGCGTCACCATTCACATGCCCATGATTCCAGAGCTGCCCATCACCATGCTGGCCTGCGCGCGCCTCGGCGTGATCCACTCCGTCGTATTCGGCGGCTTCTCCGGCGAAGCCTGCGGTATGCGCGCCGCGGACTCCGGCAGCCGGATCCTCATCTACGCCGACGGTTACCACCGCAATGGCCGCTGGATCGACCACAAAGCCAGCGCCGATATCGCCGTGAAAACTGCCGAAAAAGAGGGCCAGCCCATCGATAAGGTCCTCGTCTGGCGTCGCTATCCTCACAAATATTCCTCAGACACTCCGATGATTATGCAGCGCGATTTCTTCATCAACGATGTGCTGAAGGATTACCGCAACGCCGTCGTCGAGCCTGTCTCGATGGACTCCGAAGATCCACTCTTCCTCATGTACACCAGCGGCACCACCGGCAAGCCCAAGGGCTGCCAGCATCGCACCGGCGGTTATCTCGCCTACGTCGCAGGAACCTCCAAGTATTACCAGGACATTCATCCCGAGGACGTCTACTGGTGCATGGCCGACATTGGCTGGATCACCGGGCACTCCTACATCGTCTACGGCCCGCTCGCTCTCGCCGCCACCAGCGTTCTCTATGAAGGAGTGCCGCAATTCCCCGACGCGGGCCGCCCGTGGCGCATCGCGGAACGCCTCGATGTCAACATCTTCCACACTTCGCCGACCGCGATTCGCATGTTGCGCAAAGCCGGCGCCGACGAACCCCAGAAGCACAACTACCACTTCAAGCACATGACGACCGTCGGCGAACCCATCGAACCCGAAGTCTGGCGCTGGTACTACGAGGTCGTCGGCAAGGGCAAAGCCGTCATCGTGGACACCTGGTGGCAAACGGAAACCGGCGGCTTCCTCTGCACCACAAAGCCCGCTCTTGACGCCATGAAACCCGGCAGCGCAGGGCCTGCCTGTCTTGGAATTTATCCTGTGATTTGGGACGAAAACGGCAAGGAGGTTCTCGCTGCCGCCCATGCCGCCGGTAACATCTGCATCCGCAATCCCTGGCCCGGCATCATGCAGACCATCTGGGGCGACCCGCAGCGCTTCGTGAACAACTACTACAAGAAATACAACAGCGACTCGCATAGCAAGGACTGGCATGACTGGCCTTACTACGCCGCCGACGGCGCCGTGCTCGCTCCCGACGGTTACTATCGCATCCTCGGCCGTGTGGACGACGTCATCAACGTCGCCGGCCACCGCCTAGGCACCAAGGAACTTGAATCCGCTTGCCTGACTTTGCCGGAAATCGCCGAAGCCGCCGTTGTCCCCGTTGTGGACGAAGTGAAGGGCCGCGTCCCCGAAATCTACGTCTCTCTAAAGTCCGGCGTCCATTCGAACCGCGCCGTCACCGAAAAAATCATCGCCACCATCGAGACCATGATCGGCAAAATCGCGCGGCCAAAGCGCATTCATATCGTTCCCGATATGCCCAAGACCCGCTCGGGCAAAATTATGCGCCGCGTCCTCGCTGCCATTTCCAACCACATGGATACGGGCGACATTACCACCCTGGCCAATCCGGACATCGTTGAGCAGGTTCGCCAGATCGTCCAGGGCCGCGAGCGTGGTCCCATCGCCGAAGGCCCCGAAGACATCAAGCTCTTCGGCGAAGATCGCTAGCGCACACTGGCCATGACTCCGCCTGTTCGCGCTCGTTTTCGACGCCTACGGCACGAACACCATCGAAAGCAACTGATGCAGGCGCACCTGGTTCTGCCCGCATTTCCCGAAGTAAACCCGGCCCTCGCATCCTCCCGAAATTCATTGCTTGTCAAAGACCTTGGGTTGGAGAATCCGGGTTCGCACCCGCGCTTATTAATGTTGTGTTCGTCCCGTGACGCCGCCGCAACTTTGCATCACCGCTGCTTTCACGTCCGCGTCAAACTGCGCTCCCTGCCATCCCGTCGTCGCGCAGACCTGCCACGCTTCGAGGCCAAGCGCACCGCGGAAATCCGCGCCTTCCACGCGCGCGCCGTCAAGTTTTGTATCCCGCAGGATCGCCCCGGGAAACGCGGCTCCGCGCAGATCCGCCCGACTCAAGTCGGCTTCCAGGAAAATCGTTCCTTTCGCCTGCGCCCCGGTCAGATTCGCTCCCACCATTTTCGCCGCCGAAAAATCCGTCAGCTCCATCGAAGCCATCGAAAGCACTGAGTCGTCAAGCTTCACGTCCCGCAAATCGGCGTGTGACAACTCCGCCCGCAGCAAATCCGCGTGCCGCAATTTCACCGCATACAGCGTGGCGTGCCCGAAATTCGCCGTCGTCAACTTCGCGCCATCCAGGTTGGCATACGACAAATCCGCGTTCCGGAAATCCGCTCCCGCCAGTTGCGCACTCTGCGCATCCGCCGACACCAGGTTTGCCTTCGCCGCCTGCAAACGGTCCAGGTTTGCCCCGCGCAACACCGCTTCCCGCAAATTCGCCGCGCGGAAATCCGCTTCCGACAAGCTCGATCCCTCCAGGTTCGCGCGCCACATCCGCGCTCCCGCAAACTGCGAACGGTACCCGCGCGAGTAGCGCAAATTGATTTCGTTCAACCGCGGGCCGCTTCCCGTCCCCGTCTCGCCGTCGGTCACCGGTTTCACCGCGCCGGTCGAAATGCTCTCTTCCGTCACATCCGCGTACGGCCGGTAGCCCAAAGCCTGAAATGCAGTCGCCGCCCACCGCCGCGGGTCGCCGCGCCCAATGTCGGGCCTCAAATTTGCATCCGCAGGCAGCCCGCGAATCACCCCAAGCGACATCAGGAACACAACCAGCCCAACCGCCACGGGAACTCGAAACGCCCTGGCCACATCATGCAGGAATTGCGCCGTGCTTTCGTCCGTCCAGTCACCCGGACGCAGCACCCGCGCCACAATCCGCGGCATGCCAAATCCCGCCGCCGCCACCAAAGTCAGCAGAAACACCTGCAGCAAGGTTCCCCGGTAATCCTGCATCACCAGGTAGCGCAGCCAGAACAGGAACACCGTCGCCGGCACCGCCCAATAGGCCAGCAATTTCGCCAGCCGGCTCTCCACCATCGCCAGCGGCGAACGCGGATCCCGCGTCCAGCGCAAGTGCTGCCGGATCGGCCCCATCAAGTACCACGAGCCGTCCTTCTCCGGCGTCTGCCCATCCGGAAAGACCGCCGGCAAAGCGCCCATGCTGCCCCACAATCGCAACAGCAGGAACTGCAACCGCAGGTACAACACGGTTAGCAGCAGCGGCCCGCCCATATAAAATCCCTGCAACGGCAAAAGGTTTGGAATGCGCGCCGACACGGTGGCCGATTCGTCCAGCAGCAACCGCACATCCGTAGTCAGCGCCACCATCGCGCACGCCCCCACGCAAATCGTGATTAGCGACAAATAAAAACGCCGCGCCGCCTGCGTGAACTGCCCGATGGTTTTGCCGCCGTCATACGCTCCCACCGCCTCCGGCAAAGTCGCGTCGAACAAATTCGTTCCGCCCAGCCGCCCGGCCCACAATCCCTGCGCGCCATACAAATTCGCGCCCATCAAATTCGCGCCCGAAAATTCCGTGCCCAGCAGGTTCGTTTCGCGCAGGTCCGCTTCCACCAGGTTCGCGCCACGCAAGTTGGCCATGGACAAATCGGCGCCGCGCAGATTCACCTTCGTCAGGTCCGCGCCCTGCAGATTCACTGCCGTCAAATCCGCGTCGGAAAGATTCGCCCCCGCAAAATCCCCGTGAATGCCTTCCTTGCCGTTCGATTCCGCCCAGAGCCGGTGCTGGTCCAACGCCTCGGCCACTTCCAGCAATTCCGTTTTCAGATCGCGCGGTTCCTCCCGCGGGACCGCGACGATTTCCGCATGGCCCTCGACCGGAGGCTCAGGCAAGATTTCAGCCCGCGCCGGCGCCTGCGTCTGCGTTTCCACAAGCGGCTGCACTTCCACCGGTGCATGCACTTCTGGCGGCGTTTGCACGGGCGTTTCTTCTTCCGCGCCGAAAAATGCCGCGGCCACCCGCTCCGGTTCGCTCAGAATTCCTGCTGCATTCGCGGGCATCTTTCCAACAGGGGCCGGCTGCGCAGCCGTCTTCACCGTTTCCACTCCCGCCGTTTTCTCCGCCGCATCGGCCAACTGCGGCTCCAGCGCCGCCGCCAACTCCTGCATGGCCGCTTCACGGGCCTGCGCCGCACTCTCCGCCGCCGCCTTCTGCAAATCCTCTTGCATCTGTTCTTCCAGCAAGGCCAGGATCTGTGCTTCGGTCATAGGATCAGAAGGCGCTCCGCCGATCTCGGCAAGCTCGTCGGCTGTAGCCAGCCGTTCCGTTCCTGACGGTTTGGGAGCTTCAGGTAAACTCAAGTTAAGTTTCGCCAACCGTTCCTTCATCTGCTGTCTTTCTTCTCGCCTCGCGTCCGTTGCCTGCGACGAACGGGTTCCACTCCTGGGCGGGTATACCCCATCATCCTCTACGCCCCCTGTGGATATCCCCTGCCCGAAAGGACAGGCGTTCCCCAATAGCAATTCCCCAGGTGCTCTCTGCTGGCCCTTGCATATTTAAGCGAAGATGATTGATTAGAAAAATCTAAGGCGGGAACCACTATCACAGCTAGCTTCTCGTACTTCCTGATTATTGATTACTATATCCCAAACACCGAACTTAAATCACCGCTCACTCGCATCCCAACCAACCACAACCAAAAAAAATCAGCCGGGGGCTCCGCTGAGGGGCCGAGGCACCCCGGCTATTCCCGCCCGCCTCCGCAGTGAGCGAGCTAGGAACTTGTACAGAATCTCAAATTGTCGGCGCGAGCCTTTTAATTGTCTTCGCTGCCACGAAGGAATTCGTAGCGTTCGATCGCTGCCACTACGCCGACGCTTCCTTCATCGCGCGGCTCAGTCCTCTGCACGCGGCCCAAACAGCGCACGCGCACCGGTCCGGCCAGGGTGATCTCGTTCGGCAGGGTCAGCAGAATCTCCACCGGAGACCCCTCTTTGACGTCCTTCGCCAGGAAGAAATAGACTCCGCGCGAGCTTACATCGCGGGATTCCGTGTTGGTTTCTCCAACAGCTGCGCCCGTGGTCCATCTCACAGTAAGCGGCAGCCGCATGGAAAAACGTTGAGTTGTGCGGCGTTCAGACCCTGTCAAGGCGAGCCTCCCTCATCGAAGGACAGAGTCTATCCGGCCTGTGTCCAGGGAACAATAGGACTCAAGGCACAAAATAAACCGGCCCTTTGAAAGTACGAATGTACTAGGACCTCGCCCTAGGTGTGCCACGTTGGTTTTCGCAAGTCTTGCGCCAGCTGGCCCTATCAGGGTCTGCGAAACGCCTTTTCCTCTTCGGGGCACCACTTCTCAATCTATGGCAAAGCGCCAACCCTGTCATTCCTCTGTAGCAGGTCTGTTTCCGCTCAGCGCCTGACTAGCCAGCCCCTGGCTTCGCGCCTAAGGCGCGGTGTAAACGGGCATCACATCGAATTTCGTGAGCTCATGTTTTTCGTTGAAAACGAAGACGAATTCAACGGCCTCATCCCACAATAGTGAGCTGGCAACGTCTCGTTTAAGAGCCGTTATTACATTCTGATTGTCGTAGTCGTGTCCGGAAATGCGCATGGATTCATGTTCCATCAGGGTCGAGTGTTCCAGATGATGATCATCGAGAAAGCGAATGACACGGTTGGGTGGATCGCCAACGTTCACGCTTTGAGCTACGAGTGTTTGTAGGGCCTGAATTCTCTTGAGGTCCTTACCCGGAAAGAAGCCAAACGTCCGAAGGTAGTAGAATCCGAAGGCAAAGGCAGAGACAAGGAAAACAGCGAGGATGACGCTCTTTCTCATTGCATCAAAACCACGGGTGCCGACACAAGGCGCCGCCAATCAGGCTCCGCTCCCTGAACCTTAAACTTTTAAACTCATGAACTTCCCCGCTAGGTTTGATCAATCAACCGGTGGTGAATCGCATAGAGCGCCAATTCCAGCCGGTCCGACACGCCCAACTTGTCAAAAATATTGTGCAGGTGGTTCTTCACCGTCTGCTCGGAGATGAACAGTTTCTCGCCGATCTCCTTGTTCCGGAAGCCCTGCGCCACCAGTTGCACGATCTCTTTTTCGCGGTCGGAAAGCAGCGGCTTCTCCCGCCGCGGCCCCGAATCCGAAGACTTCGCGAACGCCTTCATCACTTCCGCGGTCATCCGGTTATCCAGCCAGATTTCCCCCGCATGTACGCGGTGAATGCTCTTCACCAGCAAATCCGTCGCAGACTGCTTCAGCACCACGCCGCGCGCGCCCAGCCGCATCGCCCGCACAACGTCGCGGTCATCCTCCGCCGCCGTCAGCACGATCACCCGCGTCGGCGTCTGGTCGAAATTCACTTCCTCCAGCACCGCCAGCCCGTCTTTGTCCGGCATGCGCAAATCCAGCAGCAAAATGTCCGGCTTCAGCTTCGCCAGCAGCTTGATGCATTCCGCGCCGTTCT
>Ga0210406_10004426_pt1 | contig 15052 bp, 10 predicted proteins | sample IncBWC30MmetaG_FD_155454 | JGI IMG/M metagenome (GOLD analysis project Ga0210406, IMG submission 155454) | Forest soil microbial communities from Barre Woods Harvard Forest LTER site, Petersham, Massachusetts, United States - Inc-BW-C-30-M | ecosystem: Environmental > Terrestrial > Soil >... | reverse complement strand
ATCCCGCACGATCTCAATGCCGATCATCAAGCCGCGTCCTCGTACATCGCCCACGATCTTTAAATTCTTCGTCCAATCGGCCATTCGCCCGAAGAGGTAGTCGCCCATGCGGCGGGCGTTTTCCATGTACTCGCCTTCGATCAGGTCCATAGTGGCCAGCGCTGCCGCAATGCACACCGGATTCCCGCCGAACGTCGTGCCGTGTGAGCCCGGCTTCCATCGCATCACGCTCTCTTTCGCGACGATCGCGCCGAGCGGCATGCCGCTGGCGATGCCCTTCGCGGAACAAAGAATGTCCGGTTCGATCCCGGCATGTTCACTGGCCCACCACTTCCCGGTGCGTCCCATTCCCGACTGCACTTCGTCCACGATGAACGTGATGCCGTGTTGCCGGCAGATCCGCTGCAATTCCTGCAGGAAAAACTTCGGAGCGGGAACATACCCGCCTTCTCCTTGAATCGGCTCGATGATGATACCCGCGACATCCTCCGGATCGAACAAGCGCTTGAAAATCTGCCCTTCGAGCTGTTCGAGAATTTCCGCACCGCAGGTCTCCGCCGTGTGGCCGTGCGCGCAGCGATAAGCATACGGATACGGGATGTGCTCGATTCCACTGAGCAGCGCTCCGAACCCTTTGCGCTGCGTCGATTTGGACGCCGTAAGCGAAAGAGCGCCCATCGACCGGCCGTGGAAGCAGCCGTAAAACGCGATGAGCTTGTCGCGCTTCGTGGCATATCTCGCCAGTTTGATGGCGCCTTCGATCGCCTCGGTCCCCGAATTGGTGAAAAAGACTTTCTTGCTTTCCGCGCCAGGCATCGTTCGGCCCAGCCGTTCTGCCAGTTGCGGCATGCTTTCGTAATAGAAATCCGTGCCGGACATGTGAATCAGCTCGGCCGCCTGCTTCTGAATCGCAGCGACAACTTTCGGATGGCAATGGCCGGTCGAACACACGGCGATACCGGCCGCGAAATCGAGAAACGCATTGCCGTCCACGTCTTCCACGATCGCGCCGTGTCCGCGCTTGGCCACCAGCGGGTAATCGCGCGTATACGATGGCGACATGAATTTCGCGTCTTGCTCCAGTACTCGCTTGGCGTTCGGCCCAGGCAGCGCAGTCACAATCCGGGGTGTTTTCGCCTCCAAAGTCGTTGGCATGTCTTCCTCCATGGAAGAAATCAAAAGGTTGGAGTTGATCGAGAACTGCGGGGCGAAAGCAGGCGCCCGAACGGACGGATCCGGGAGTGGCCTGAGAGAGAGGAAGAGAACTTAGCTAGTCTACGCCGTAGAGTTCTGGCCGCTGGGCGGCCGGCGGGCAGTTCCCCGGAAGGAAAGAAGGGCGAATTTGAAGGTTAAGGCTCACTTGCGTTTCCAGCGGACGCTGCCATCTTTAGCGTCCTCAATGATTATACCACGATCTGCGAGCTCTTTGCGGATGCCATCGGCCGCAGCGAAATCGCGTTTTTTCTTGGCGTCATTGCGTTCCGCGACCAACCGATCGATCTCTATGTCGCCCGGTCCACTCTCCGCGCTGCCGTATCCGAGCGTGCGAAGCTTCTCGGCATCGTTGTCTTCCACGACGGCGAAAACCCTGTCGAAAGTATCCAGAAACTCCAGCACTGCGGTGACGTCACCCTGGCGGAATTCGCCCTTATCGACGGCGATATTCGCTTCGCGCACCAGGTCGAACGCTGCCGCCAGCGCCCGCGCCGTATTCAAGTCGTCCGCAAGCCCTGCGTCAAACTCTTCCTCCGCCTTTGCGATACGCGCGGCCATGCCCTGTTGCTTGCCTCCGGGAAATTTTCCCCGCTTCAACCGATCGGCGAAATTCCGCAGCCGTTCGACCGAGCTAGCCGCCTGCTGCAGACCATCGAACGTGAAATTGAGCTGCTTGCGATAAGGAACACTGGCCAGAGCAAACCGCAGAGCCGAAGGCTTGTAACCCTTCGCAAACAAATCACGGAGCGTGAAGAAATTCCCCTGCGACTTCGACATCTTCTCGCCTTCGACAAGCAAATGCTCGGCGTGCAACCAATACCGCGAGAAAGGCTTGCCCGTCGCGCCCTCGCTCTGCGCGATTTCGTTCTCGTGATGCGGAAATGCCAGGTCGATTCCACCGGTGTGAATGTCCAGTGTCTCGCCGAGATATTTCATGGCCATCGCGGAACACTCAATGTGCCAGCCGGGGCGCCCAGGGCCGAGCACCGTCTCCCAGAAATGCTCTCCCGGTTTCGGCGCTTTCCACAGCGCAAAATCCCGCGCGCTCTCTTTTTCGTAGCGATCGTTGTCGACGCGCGCGCCCGCCTGAATGCCCGTCAGATCGATTTTGGAGAGCTTTCCGTACCCGGGGAATTTCGCGATGCGGTAATAAATCGAACCTTCACCCGGGTACGTGAATGATTTGTTCTGGAGCCGCTGGATCAGCTTAACCATATCGTCGATATGGTCCGTGGCACGAATCCAGTGCTCCGGTTCTTCGATGCTCAGCGTTTTGCAATCGTCGAAAAACGCCTGCACAAATTTCGCGGTGTAGTCGCGGATACTCACGCCGGCGGCAGCGGCATTCGCGATGATGCGATCGTCCACATCCGTCAGGTTCATCACGTGGTTCAGCTTGAATCCACGCAGCTTCAGGAACCGCCGCAAAATATCTTGAAACACGAACGTGCGGTAATTCCCGATATGCGCGTAGTCGTAGACCGTCGGCCCGCACGTGTACATGCGCACTTCGCCCGCTTTCTGCGGAACGAAATTTTCGATTTTTCCGCTCAGTGTGTTGTGCAGCTGAATATCGGCCATGGGCTCTAGATGGTCTCTTTCCGCAAACGAATAAGCGCTCGATTGTAGCCGAGCCGTTCGAAACGTAGCAATGTCGAAGCTGCGGGTTGTTGCGCGAAGCTTTGCATAATGCGACCTGTTTAGTCCTAATTGACCGCTGCAGCTCACGCGGTTACAGTCCTCTTTCTCATCTAGTGAAGGAGCTATCGATGAATCGTTCTCTTTCCGCCGGGGCACTGCTTGTTCTCTCAACTCTCGCGACACCCATCCTTGGACAGGACCCACCCAAGGCCAGTGCGCCCAAGCTGTTGACTCCCGAAGATTCTTTGAACCTGCGCACCATTTCCGACGTGCAATTCTCCCCCGACGGCAACCGTCTGGCGTTCGTGGTCACGGAGCCCGCGAAGGGAGAGCGCCGCGCGCGCCACATTTGGATTTACGAGAAGCAGTCCGGTTCGCTGCGGCAGTTCACGTATTCCGCAAAGTCCGATTTCTGGCCACGCTGGTCGCCCGATGGCAAACAGCTCGCTTTCCTTTCCGACCGCGACGAACAGCAGCAGGTCTACGCCATGCACGCAAACGGCGGCGAAGCCAGCGCCCTGACCAAAGGAAAGCGCGGCGTGCAGAATTTTGCCTGGTCTCCCGACGGCAAACAGATCGCCTTTCTTGCCCCCGACGCAAAGACCGAAGCGGAAGAAAAGAAGGAAAAAGACAAAGACGACGCGCGCGTGGCCGACAAAGATGATAAACACGCCCGCCTGTGGCTGCTCACTATCGACACTGGAGATGCCAAAGCCCTCACCGAACGCAAATGGAAAATCAGCCAAGCCGTGTGGCATCCTTCCGGCTCGGGTCTGATGCTCAGCGCCACGGACCACCCCGAGTCGGATCAGAACACCGAGCGCATTTTTTCCTTTCGTCTCTGGGACACGGTTAACGGTGACCGCAAAGTGGTCAACTCGATGACACAGGTCCTCGCACCTCACGGGCCCTTCGCTAATATTCGCGTTGCTGCAGATGGCCTAAGGATGGCGTTCGTTGGCTGCCGCGAAGACGGCCCTACTCCCCACGACCTAATGCTCGCTCATCACGGCGACAAGGCCGCTCAGAATCTCACCGGCGCCAGCATTGACCGGCCCGTCTTTGACTACCGCTGGTCCAGGGACGGTGGGCTGCTCGCAGTCGTAGGCGATGGCTTCCACACGAAGTTCATCGCTTTCACTGCGGAAGGCGCGCTCAAGGATGTCGCGGCAATACCGGCCAATCCAAATGCCTTCGGCGTGTCCGATTCCGGTGAGGTCGCTTTTGCGGGACAAACCGCGACGACTCCCCAGGAATTGTGGCTTTGGGACCAGAAGAGTGCGCCGAAGCAAATTTCTCACTTGAATGAATCGTGGAAGCAATACACGCTCAGCGCCCCAGAGTTCTACAAGTACAAGTCCTTCGACGGCCTGGAAATCGAAGCGGCTCTTCTGAAACCGATTGGCTACGACGGCAAATCGAAGCTACCACTCATCGCCGTGATCCACGGCGGCCCCACGGGCGCCTGGCAGGACTCCATCGAAACATGGGGGCAACTCCTTGCGGCGCACGGCTACGCGGTCTTTTATCCCAACATTCGCGGATCGAGCGGTTACGGCGAAAAATTCATTGAGATGAATCGCGGCGACTGGGGCGGCGGCGATTACCGGGACGTCATGGCCGGTGTCGACGACCTCATCGCGCGGGGCATCGCCGATCCCGAAAAGCTGGCCATCGGCGGCTGGTCTTACGGTGGCTACATGTCAGAATGGGCGATTACACAAACCGCTCGTTTCAAAGCTGCTGTCTCTGGCGCGGGCCTCTCTAACCTAATCTCCGAATACGGCACCGAGGAAGGCCCCGCCTACGATGAGTGGTTCTATGGCGCGCCATACGAGCCGGACAAGGTCGCCGGATTCCTGAACAGCTCGCCCTTCGTTCATCTCAAGAATGTGAAAACACCGACGTTGATTCTCCAAGGAGACGCCGACCCGGTCGATCCCCCAGGCCAAAGCCAGGAGCTCTACCGCGGCCTGAAGCGCTACGGCGTGGAAACCGAGCTGGTCGTCTACCCTCGCGAGCCGCACGGCTTTCACGAGGAAAAACACCTTCTGGATCGCCTGAACCGCATCCTGGCCTGGTACGACAAGCACCTAAAGGAAGCATCGCCGACAACCCGATAGGCTCAAGACAACGCGGGCATTACAAAGATCGCTTGTGGCGTTGGCAAAGCGGCCACAAGTTGTAGCGCAGGCCCTTTACACGCGTTGCGCATCGTGTTAGTGTTTTTTTCCGTACCGCCATCCTTGCGCCAGGCGGCTGGGCCTCTGACTGAGAACCTGCCAAACGTTTTGACAGGCGACCCGTGTAGGGTTGGCCTGTCGTTCCGAAGACCCTCCCCTCGAGGAACGAAATGTCGTCTCTCTTCGCGCCTTTTCGCCGCAGCCGCAGGCAATGGCTGGGTTTCGCTGTTATCCATTTGGTTTCGAGTTTTGTGCCGGCAGCCGCGGAGAAGTTGACGACCAAAAGGGGACATCTTGCTGAAGCTGCGAAAAGTGGAAATCGTTGGCTTTAAGTCGTTTTGCGAGCGCACTGTAGTCACGTTCAGTGGGTCCGGCACGACCTGCATCGTCGGGCCAAACGGCTGCGGCAAATCCAATGTCGTGGATGCCATTTCCTGGGTTCTCGGCGAACAGAGCCACAAATCACTGCGCGCCGAGCGCATGGCCGATTGCATTTTTAATGGCACCACCAAGCGCCCTCCCCTAGGACTCGCCGAAGTCACTATCACCATGGAAGATCCCGAGCTTGCCGAAGCCGCCCGCTTCGTGATGGAAAGCGCGGCGTCAGACTCTGCCACGGATTCTGCGACCTTGCTCATCGAAACCAGCGAAAACTCAGCCTTGACCGATGGGACCGAAATTCTCTCGCTCGACCCCGCGCAGACCCCCGAAACGCCTGAAGCTGCCGCTGACGGTTCAGCCCCATCCCCGGCTGAACCCGGTGGCAAGTTCAAACGGAAGAAAAAATCGGCAGACAAGCCGGTTCTGGCTATGAAACCGGGCGAAGTCGTCATCAGCCGGCGGCTCTACCGCTCCGGCCAAAGCGAATATTTAATCAACGGCCGCGTGGGAAGGCTCCGCGACATCCAGGAAATGTTCATGGGCGTCGGCCTGGGACCGGACTCCTACGCCATCATTGAGCAGGGCCGCATCGGCCTGATTCTCTCCACCAAGCCCATGGAGCGCCGCGCCATCATCGAAGAAGCCGCCGGCGTCACGAAATTCAAAACCAAAAAGCGCCTCGCGGAAGCCAAGCTGGAATCCTCCAAGCTCAATCTCTCGCGCGTCAACGACATCGTGGTGGAAGTCGAAAAGCAGCTTGGCTCGTTGAAGCGCCAGGCCGCTAAGGCACGCCGCTATTCCGAAATCCGCGACCAAATGCGCGGCATCGTTCGCCAGATGTTGGCGGGCAAGGCGCGCGAACTGGACGCCGAAGCCGAGCGCACCTCCAAACAACTCGAAGAACTGACCGCCGCCGAATCGCAGCGCGCCACCGCCATCCAGCAGCAGGAAGGCGAGCAGGACCGGCTGAACCAGCGGATTTACGAACTGGATGCCGAAATCCGGCAGAACCAGAATGTTTTGAATCTCACGGCGCTCGAAGTGGACCGCAGCGAAAACCGCATCGCGTTCAACCGCCAGCGTGGCGCGGAGCTCGCCGGGCGTCACGCCGAGGTTGACGCGGAACTAGCGCAAGCCACAGCGCAGGCCGTTGAGTGGGAATCGCGAAGTGCTTCGCAGATTCAGGCGGTTACGTTGTTGCGAGAAGAATCGGGAGTTTTGACCGCTCGCGTGGAGGAGCTTGCGAAACGCGCCGAGTCCCGCGCCGCCCAGATTGCCGAATCCGAAGCGCGGCTAGAAGCGCTGCGCCGGTCCTCATCGGAAGCCGGCGAAAGCCTGCTGCTCCTGCATGGCGAGCAAAAGCAAGCCGAAGAGGCGCTCGTGCACCAGGCCGGAGCGCTGCGAAAGCTCGAAGCAAACGAGCACGACTTGCTGGAAACTTCGATGCGCGCGCGCGATGATGCCGAGCGCGCTGCTTTCGATCATGAATCCGCGACCGCTCAACTCAATGCGCTGAAACAAAGCGCCGCGGAGCTTCAGGCCAAGTTCGCCGGATTCCGCGAGCAGCGCGATGCCCTGTCAAAAGAGGCGGCTGCGCTCCGCGATTCGTTGGCGGGGGTTCGCGCGCGGCATTCGACACTTACCCAAATTCTGAACGATCGCTCTTACACGGCGGACGCAGTGCAGAAACTTTTTGCCGCCAACGAGCGCGGTGGCGGGCAGGATTTTCGTGCCGTGGGCGTGCTGGCCGATTACGCCGAAGTTGAGGTGCAGCACGAAGCCGCTATCGAGCAGTACCTGCGCGACGAGCTGGAATATGTCGTCGTCGAGACCTACGACCACGCGCGCGCTGGCGTTTCCATGCTCCGCAATGAAGTGGGTGGCCGGGCGACATTCTTTGTGGATTCGCTCCGGAACCTGCGTCTCTCCTCCGAATACGAGCCGATCGTGAATTTCCGGGTGGAAGACGGAGTCATCTCGCGGCTCGACAAGCTGGTGGAGTTCCGCGATCCGCTTGGTGCGGCGGCGAAACAATTTTTGCCTCGGCTGCGCTCCGCGTATTTGACGGATAGCGCGGCAGCGGCGGAAAAATTGTCGCGGGAAAACTCGCAATACGCCTTCGTCACGCCCGACGGGACCTGCTACCAGGGCCGCATGGTCACAGGCGGCCGGCCCGACGAAGTTGGTCCGCTGGGCATGAAGCGCGAATTGCGGGCGTTGGACGCGGAAGTGATGCGGATCGATCATGAAATGAATGAAAAGCAGGCCGCGCTTGAAGCCGCCACTGCCGAGCTGCGTTTCACGGAACAGGCGCTCTCGGAAATCAATGAGAAGCAGCGCGAAGCGGAACGCGAAGCCATCTCCGCCATGCACCGCCACGGCCAAATGCAGAGTGAACTGGCCCGCCTCGGGCTGGAACTCACCGTCTGCCAGAACGAACTCGCGCGCATCCGCCTGGACGTGGAAGGCGCGCAGCAGCGTGCCGAGCGCGCCAAGAACCAGCATGCCGCCGCCGCGCTCAGCCGCGCCGAAGCCGATGCCGAAAGCGTGCGGCTTGCGGAGGCACTCGTCCAACTTCGCGGGTCCATCCAATCGGAACAGAATGAACTCGCGACAGGCCGCGCCGAATTCGCCGCGATGAATGAGCGGCTCATGGCCGCGGAAGCACTCGCCGCTCGACTGAACGAGCAACGCGCCGAACTTGGGCGCCGCGAAACCGCTCTTCAACAACAAGTAACATCCATTCTCGACGAGACTAGTGCCCTTGCCAGGCAAAGCGAAGACCTCGGCCTGCAGCTCGAAAGTCTGCGCGGCGAAAAGCTGCGCCTGGAAAACCGCCAGCGGGACCTCGAGCAGGAATGGGACGCCGCCCGCACGCGCGTGACGCAAATGGAAGACCACCTGCGGATGGGCCGCCAGTCGCTGCAGGAACTTCGCGAACAGCGCAGCCACGCAGAAGTCGGCCGGGCCAAGAATGACTCGGACCGCGAGCATCTGCGCGAAACGTGCATGAGCGAAGTGAACGCGCAGCCCGAGGATCTGATCGCCACGGAAGCCGCTTTCATGTCCGGCGAAGAACTGGCCATCGCGGAAACCAACTATCGTGAAATGAAGCAGCGCATCGAGTCGATGGGCCCGGTCAACATGATGGCGCTCGAAGAGTTCAACGAGTGCGAGCAGCGCTTCACGTTCCTGACGCGCGAACGCGACGACCTGTTGCAGTCCATTGCGGATACTCAGCAGGCCATCGCCGAACTCGACCTCGCCACCAAGGAAAAGTTTGAGCACGCCTTCCATGCCATCAACAAGAGCTTCTCCGAAGCCTTTCACACCATTTTCGGCGGCGGCATGGCGGAGATGCGCTTGACGGAACCGGATAGCTCCGGCGACGCCGGCATCGACATCGTCGCATCACCTCCGGGCAAGCGCCTGCAAAACGTGCTGCTGCTCTCCGGCGGCGAAAAGGCCATGACTGCGCTGGCGCTGCTCATCGCCATCTTCCGCTACCAGCCAAGCCCCTTCTGCATTCTGGACGAAGTCGACGCGCCGCTCGATGAAGCCAACGTCGGGCGCTTCACGCGCCTGATCGGCGAGATGAGCGGCCAGACGCAGTTCATCATCGTCACCCACAACCGCAAAACCATGGAAATAGGCAGCGTGCTCTACGGCGTGACGATGCAGGAGCCCGGCGTCTCAAAGCTTGTCAGCGTGCGCTGGGAAGAATCGGAAGCGTCGGCGCCAAAGCAGCAGGCCGCCGCTGCTTCCGCAGCATAAAATCAGCCCGCACTGACGAAGTGGCGCAGCTTGCTGCGCTCCTGCCACCTCTTAGTGAAACCCTGCGCCATTCTCTGCAGGCTGCATAATTTTTTCTTATGTCCCTTCCCAAAAATTTCTCCCGCCTGCCTTTGACTTCGCGTTGCGCTGCGCTAGAATGCTTCTCACTTTGTCGGGGGAACTTTCTAGAGTGCCACCTGCTCCTGCCATGAAAGTCTTGAGAGAAACGCAATTCGCCGGCCTGAGGCCCGCCGTGCGCGGCAAAGTGCGTGACGTCTACAATCTCGACGACAAGCTCCTGATCGTCGCCACGGACCGGCTATCCGCTTTCGACGTCATCCTTCCCACGCCGATTCCCGACAAGGGCCGCGTCCTTACGCAGCTTTCGCTTTTCTGGTTCCATCTGTTGAAGGATGTAATTCCCAACCACGTTGTCAGCGCCACGGATTTTCCTCCTCCCTTCGACAAGTTCAAGGACGAACTCTCTGGCCGCTCCATGGTCGTTCGAAAGACACAGCCACTGCCGATCGAATGCGTGGTTCGCGGTTACGTCTCCGGCTCGGGTTGGAAGGACTATCGGACCACCGGAAAAATCTGCGGCATCCCGCTGCCTGCGGGATTGCGCGAAGCCGACCGGTTGCCAGAGCCCATCTTTACGCCCGCAACGAAAGCCACCAACGGCCATGATGAAAACATCTCTTTCGAACGCGCCGCATCGCTAATCGGCAAGGAACTTGCCGAGAAGGTCCGCGCCATCAGCTTGGAAATCTACCGCCGCGCGGCGGCTTATGCCGAGCCGCGCGGGGTGATCCTCGCCGACACGAAATTCGAGTTCGGCATTCTTTACCATCGCGCACACGGCCGTGCCGCGGCCGATGACTTGATCTGGATCGACGAAGCCCTCACGCCCGATTCCTCTCGCTTTTGGTCCGCTGCCCAATACAACCCTGGCGGTCCGCAGGCCTCTTTCGACAAGCAGTTTGTTCGCGACTATCTCGAGCGAATGCACTGGCCGAAAACCCCGCCCGGCCCGGAACTTCCTCCTGAAGTCGTCGCGGCCACTCGTGCCAAGTACCGGGAAGCCTATCGCATCCTGGCCGGGCGCGAACTGGATTAGCAAGCCGGGCCCTCACACCGTAAGTTCTCGAGCGGAGCGTGCCATCGTGAAAGATCAATTGGAAGGACTCGTCAATCAGATGGTGGAGCGCGGGATACTGTTTGACGAAGCGGTCGGCGAATTCGAAAAACGCTTCATCAAGCGCGTTCTGGACCGCGCGAACGGCAACCAGTCCCGCGCGGCCGAAATTCTTGGCATTCATCGCAATACCTTGAGCCGCAAGATCGATGAGTACAAGCTCGACTCGAACGGTCACCGCCGCTATTCACGCTGACAAAAGCTCCAAATCGCTTGCAAAAACGAAAACGACTCACCGGGATCGCTGGTGAGCCGTTTTTCTAACTGCTTCGGAGACGAAAAAGATTAGCTCGGTTTTGCAGCCGGCTTTCTCGCCGCCGGCTTGCGCACTGGCTTCTTCGGGGCCCCCTTCTCCTTCGGAATGTCCTCTTCCTTCACTTTGGCCTTCTCCCAGTGCAGGAAAAACGCCGGATCGGGATCGTATCCCACCAGGGTGCCCGTAAAATGGACAACGTTGTCTTTCTCGACGCGCGCCGCGTCGGGCTGGCCGACAACCTTCGCATCCATATTCGGCGTAGTCGCTTTTTCAAACTCGTCATCGCTCGTGACGAAGGCGATCTTCAGAACGATGGCGTCCGTCCCCGGCACAACTTCGATCAGCTTCCCTGGCACTTCGGGAAACTCCAGACCGCAGGCCGCTAGCCAGGTGATTTTGGCTTTATCGCCGCCAGTTTTAAGGTCCGTCACCACTGACGCGATGGTCATCACCGGCGGCCCATTGCGAACGGCATCAAGATCCGCGCTGCTTGCCATTTTGTAGCTTTCGGGCCGCTCCGCGGAAGTGCCGGCGAGTTGCAGCAGTTCGTTCTGCTCTGCATCCGTCAGGCTGTCGCAGACGTTTCCGCCCTGATAGTTCGCGATCAGCTTCCGCAAGTATGTCTTGATCTGCTTGGACTGCGCCTCCGTTGCCCCCTTTGCCGTCACCGCCTTGGCAAAGTACCAGAAAGCATCCATCTGCTGCGGCGGGGTTATCGCTTGGTAGGCTCGGCCCACGTTGTAGTAGGCGACTGGGTCATCCGGATTCAGGGCTAGCACCGCCTTAAAAGAGGCTACCGCGGCGGCGTAGTCCTTCAGCGTCATCGCCGCGTTACCCGCTGTGTAATTAAAGAGAATGGCTGGTGGCTGCTTCTGCTTCGTAAAGTCCTCGGGGGACATGTTGTCGGGCTTTTTCAATTCGTCGAGCGTCTTCAGTCCGAGCAGGGCCGCTTCCCGGGCCTTGGTTGCCAGATCCTTTGCCGCGGGGTCCGTATCTTTGACGTTCAATCCCGCGTAGGAAAGGGCCCGGGCGTAGAGCGCCTCATACCTGATTCCTGGCTCCACCTTGTCCCCCAGGGCCACCAGCTTGTCCGCATATTCAATCACCTTTTGAGGATTCTTCAGCTGCGTGTACGCGCGGTAGTACAGCGGATAGATATAAACGAGGAGATCGGAATTCGGATACTTTGCGACAAAATCATCCGCGCACTTGATGACCGTTGCGGGAACCTTCTCCGCCGCACAGGCCTGCTCTGCGTTGTATTCCGCCTGCGTGTACTTCGGCCCCTTCGCCGCACCGGCATCCTGACCCGTCGCCGGCGCTTGCGCGAATACACTCAGCCCACTCCCAGCAATTAGGAAAAGGGTTGCCACCATCGCGAGCCCCGCCCATCTTCGTGTTGCGTTCATTCCCATTTCTCCTCGCTCAAACTGCAAGCCTGAGTTTTCTGCTTCCGGTGCACCCCGGAATGCTTCCACCGGGAATCGCTCTGTTTCGGAAAACTTTGGGATTATAGGGAAATCCGTACCCCATCCGCAAGACGTTACCTTTCACTGACATTACGGCCTGAGGAAATTTCTTCATGCAGAAGAAGGCTTCTTTATTCTTCCCCCATGGTCCGGGATCCCAAGTTCTGCGGAAAACTCTAATGATAGGATGAGTGTCGCACAAAATGAGTGGCCCGTACGAGGAAGAATTCTCATGGCCCGAATAAACGGAACAAATGAAGATCCTCGGGAGAAGAAGCCGCTTACGGGCAGTGTGGCGCTCGTCACCGGCGGGAGCCGCGGCATCGGCCGTGCCATCGCGCGCCGGCTAGCCTTGCTGGGAGCCTCCCTTTCGATTTGTGGCCGGGATCGCGCCGCACTTGAGGAATCAGCAAGGGAGACGGCAAAAATCGGCGGGCCCGTCCATACCCAGATAACCGACGTCACAAAGCCATCTGATGTTACCGATCTGGTTGCTGCGACCCAATCCGCCCTGGGCCCCATCACCATTCTCGTCAACAACGCCGGCATCGGCCTCTTCGGTCCGGCCCACGAAAAAACCGAAGCCGATTGGGATCGCATTCTCGATACCAATCTCAAGAGCGTCTTTCTCGTTTCCCGCGCCGTGGCGCCTTCCATGATCCGCCGTGGCTCGGGCGACATCATCAACATCAGTTCCCTGGCCGGAAAAAGCACTTTCGCCGGGGGCGGCATCTATTGCGCTTCCAAATGGGGTGTCCTCGGCCTGTCCGGCTGCATGGCGGAAGATCTCCGGGAACACGGCATCCGCGTTAGTGTGATCTGCCCGGGAAGCGTCGCTACGGATTTCTCCGGCCGCAGCCCAAAGGACTCGTCGAAAGTGTTGAGCCCCGAAGATGTTGCCCACGCCGTCGAAGCCATCGTCACCCAAGGCCCGCGCAGCTTCCTGAGCGAGATTCAACTGCGGCCGCTGCGAAAACCCTAGGGGGCCGGCTCACGCAAATGCTGGATATTTTCCTCTTGACAATCATCGTTATAACAACTATTCTCGGGCCATGAATTTGCGCCCCCAATCTTCCCGCCCCTCTATCTCCCTGGAGAACCGCATTTTCGTGGCGCTCTTAGAAACCGCCGACACCCTCAGCCAGGAGGCAGAACAGCTCCTGAAAGCGGCGGGGCTTACGGGCGCTCAATACAATGTCCTTCGCATTCTCCGCGGGGCCGAGCCCGAAGGATTGCCCTGCCGTGGCATCGGAGACCGTATGATTTCTCACGACCCGGACATGACGCGCCTCCTCGACCGCATGGAAAAACGCGGCCTGATTACCCGCGAACGCCAGACCGACGACCGCCGCGTCGTAAAGGCGCGCATCACGCCGCAAGCACTCAGCCTTCTAAAAACCCTCGACCAGCCGGTTCGCGATCTTCACAAGCGCCAGTTCCGGCATATGTCTGCCGCGCGCCTGAAGATTTTTTTTGATCTGCTGGAAGAAGCTCGCGTCCGCAAGCCTGCGTAGCAGGTCTTCCGGGGCAAGTTTCGAATGTTCAATCAAAAACGAAGAGGAGAAAAACATGGGCAACTATCTATCTCGAATCGCAGTAACCGCCGGGCTCGCAGCCGTTCTCTCGCTGCCTGCCGGCGCGGCCACATCCGAGTGGAAGATCGATCCGCAGCACTCATCCGCGCAGTTTGCGGTTCGTCATATGGCGATTTCTACGGTACGGGGAGCTTTCAGCAAGGTCATCGGCACGATCGTGCTGGATGACAATGACGTCACCAAATCCACCGTCGACGTCACTATTGACGTCTCGACCGTGGACACTCGCGAGCCCGCCCGTGACAACGACTTGCGCAGCGACAAATTCTTTGACGTCGCCCACTTCCCGACCATGACTTTCAAATCCAAGAAAGTCGCTCAGCTCGCTCCCGGAAAGCTCAAGGTTACCGGCGATCTCACCATTCGCGGCACCACCAAGGAAGTCGTGCTCGACGTGGAAGGACCGACTGCTCCCGTGAAGGATCCGTGGGGCAATCAACGAGCCGCGGCAAGCGCCTCGGCGAAAATCAATCGCCAGGACTTCGGCGTGAAGTGGAATGCCACCTTGGACAACGGCGGCGTGGTCGTCGGTGACGATGTCAATATCACTATCGATGCCGAAATGATCAAGCAAGCTCCGGCGAAATCCGGCAACTGACGGCACTCTGACGGCACGGCTTGAGAGGGGAGCGGACGGTGCGAGTGCGCACCGTCCGCCCCGCTTCAGTCATCAAATAAGGGGTTGCCTCGGAAGGGATCGTCCTCATGCAGAAACCAGCACCAACCGATTTTCCAGTCCACGAACTGATTCGCGAACGTTGGAGCCCGCGCGCTTTCGCCGACAAGCCTGTTCCACAAAAAGTTCTACGCAGCATTTTCGAGGCTGCCCGCTGGGCGCCTTCCAGCAGTAACGAACAGCCCTGGGCGTATATCGTGGCAACGAGGGACGACAAAGATAACTTTGAGAAGATGCTGAGCGTTCTCGTGGAATTCAACGCCAATTGGGCCAAGAGCGCTCCCGTGCTGGCGATCGCCGTCGCGCAGCTGGCATTCGCGAAGAACAACGCCCCCAACCGCAACGCGCAATACGACACCGGCGCGGCGACGGCCTTGCTCTCCGTGGAAGCGACCGCGCAGGGGTTGGCCGTCCACCAGATGGCTGGATTTGATCCGGAAAAAGCGCGCCAGGTCTTTGGGATTCCCGCGGGGTGGGAAGCGATCGCCGCACTCGCCATCGGTTACCCGGGAGATCCGGCTTCCTTGCCTCAGCCTTTGAAGGATCGTGAGATGGCGCCCAGAACACGCAAGCCGATTGCCGAATTTGTCATGGCCGGTCATTGGGGGCATACTGCTCCTTTCGCAACGAAATAACCGGAGATCGCTGACCCCGCCCCGCCATGCAC
>Ga0210406_10004425_pt1 | contig 15055 bp, 14 predicted proteins | sample IncBWC30MmetaG_FD_155454 | JGI IMG/M metagenome (GOLD analysis project Ga0210406, IMG submission 155454) | Forest soil microbial communities from Barre Woods Harvard Forest LTER site, Petersham, Massachusetts, United States - Inc-BW-C-30-M | ecosystem: Environmental > Terrestrial > Soil >... | reverse complement strand
TAATTCGCGCGAGACGGTCGACGACAAAGGCGTGATCAAGGGAATTCGCGCGACGGCGAGCACTTCGAAGGTGATTTCGGGGATGGCGATCTCGCTGGCCAATTTGGATCCGATGTCGCAACTGTTCGCGGCCTCGGCAGCGGTGAGCGCGTTTCGTATTCCGGAATCGGAGATTATTTTCCCGGTCGGCACAGAACTGACGTACCGCGTGACTCAGCCGATTCCGGTGACGCAACAATTTCCGGGGCTGCCGGAATTCGTGAAAAGCGGGGAGCAGGAAGGACAGCTCAGCGAACTGATCAAGCCGATGCCGTTCCGGACGGCAACCACGACGCCGGTCACCCCTTCGGACCTGATTATGCTGCTTTACGTAGGTTCGGAAGACTCAATCAAGAAGGCTTTCGACGCGGCGGGCTGGGTCCCTGCCGACCCTCTGAGCACGCACTCAAAGTATGCCGTGATGCGATCGGTGATCGAGAACCAGGGTTACCGGGAAGGGCCGGTGTCGATTCTGACGCTCGACGGCCAGCAGCCAACCTTGGTCTACTCAAAAACGCTGGATACGTTTTTAGCACGGCACCACTTGCGGATCTATTCGCAGACCGGGACGTTTGACGGGCAGCCCATTTTTTCCTCGACCGCGACGCACGATTCGGGAATCGGGATTAATAAGAGTGCGAAGTCGCTCATCCACCTGATCGACGAGCACATCGATGAGGAGCGCGGGAAAGTGATTAACGATCTCTGGCTCACCGGTTGCGTGGCGAGCGTGAGTTATGTTGATCGCCCGTGGGTGCCGCGGGACGCGAAGAACGCGACTGGGGATACCCTCATCACCGACGGACGGATTGCGGTGGTGCGCATGAACGATTGCGCCGACCCACATCGCGCCGACGTGGCCGATCCGTGGGTGGCGAATGCGAAGCAGAAGCCGCCCGCGTTCGAGCGCTTCGAGCGCAACACGGTGCTTTATCTGCGGGAGGATTTTTTTCGAGGCAACATCGCGTATCAGGGTACTCGGGGGTGCGCACCGTTTGGGGCATGACGCACAAGAAGAAAGATACGACCGGAGCTCCGAAGATGCTCAGCGTCGGGGGAGAGCAGTACGAGGTCGTGTCGCGACCAAACTTGAGCATGCCGAAGGGTGGGCCCAAGGATCCGGCTTCGGTGCGGCCGTCGCTTGTGCTGCCGGGCACGCCGCGGGACTATTCGATGCATCTGGAATTCAGCATCAGCGGAGGTTACTCAACATTTGGAGGAACGCCGTACGACATTCAACACCTCATTTTTAAAGTGGATGCGCCACCACCGATCGGCTTCACCGATGACCTTCGGGAGTTCAACCGGCTGCATCCGGGATGGGCAATTGCAGTGAAAGCGACCCTTAACTCATGGAAGTATTTTTCCAATGAGTTTGGCTATGCATATAACAAGGCAGCGCTGACCATCACGACTGTGAGCACGATTCCGGATTTCAACGTCTCTCCCTATACGACGACGGCCAGATCCGGCAGTTCTCTTACAACTTTTTGGCGCATGCGCGGCCCAACGGCAAGCGCTTTCGACCATACGCGGCGGTCGGTCCGGTTTTCCAGTTGATCCGGCTCACCGACTCGAAGCCCGGCAAGAATAAGATCCTCGCTCTGACGGTCAAGGACGTGGGTCTGATCGTGGATGCCTATAATTTCGGTACCCGGCCGCCGCTCGAAGGCGGAGGCATCTTCCAGTTCGGTATTCAGTACGGCGGCGGCTTTAAGTATCAAGTGACGCCGCATTTCTTTGTACGTTCGGATTTTCGCGAGACACTCTCTCCGCAACCGAACTGGTGGGGGCCCTCCTTGGGTCATCTGGCGGGTATTCTCGGGCCCGGGCTTATCACGATTACGCCTGGTCCCCGTGTGGTGCCTGGGCCGCTGCGACAGCAGCTATACTCGGCAGGAATTGTCGTGTCGTTCTGAGCAAATCTGCTACCGGTCACGCTGGTGGACTTGCGCCCGTTGACCTTCCCTTTTGCCCGCTCTAGACTTTGCAGGGGTGATGTCTTTGATGAAACGGTATCTGATTTTTCTCGCGCTCGTGTCTTTTTGTGTATGTCCGCTCGTGGCCGATGACGACGGCCAGCATCATCATCATGAGGCGTTGACTGAGCAGCAGCTCGGGACTGTGCACTTCCCGGTGTCGTGCGCGGCCACCGTGCAAAAGCCGTTTGAGCGTGGTGTCGCGCTGCTGCACTCGTTTTGGTACGAAGAGGCGGAGAAGGAATTCGAAGACATCGCCAAAGACGATCCGAAGTGCGCGATGGCGCATTGGGGGATCGGAATGAGCCTCTGGCACCAGCTGTGGAACCAGCCGGATGCCAAGGTGCTGAAGCAGGGGCAGGGCGAGGTGAAGCGGGCGAAGGCGCTGCATCCGAAGACGGAGCGCGAGCAGGCATATATCGCGGCGCTGGGTGCTTTTTATTACGGCAAGCCGGATCACAAAGCCCGCGCGAAGGCCTACGCGGCAGCGATGAAGAGGATTTACGAGACGTATCCCGAGGATCACGAGGCGGCAGCGTTCTACGCGTTGTCTCTGCTTGGGTCGGAGCCCGATCACGACACTACGTTTGCACAACGCAAACAGGCGGCTGCGATTTTGGAAAAGCTGTTCGCCACCGAGCCGGATCATCCGGGGATCGCGCATTATCTGATCCATGCTTACGACAAGCCGCAGTTGGCACAGTTGGGCTTGCCGGCGGCGCAGCGCTATGCGCAGGTGGCGCCAGCCGCGCCGCATGCCTTGCATATGCCGTCGCACATTTTTGCCCGGGTCGGAGATTGGCAGGACGACATTAAGTCGAACATCGCCTCGGTGGATGCGACGCGCAAGACGGCTGCGATGCACATGGGCGGCGAAGGGCATCAATTCCACGCGCTCGATTTTCTGGTGTACGCGTATCTGCAGTGCGGGCGCGAGGCGGATGCGATGGCGATCATCGAAGAAGTGAAGAAGATGCCGCCGATGCCAGATATGTATGGAATGGGATTCAATCCGCGGACGTTTGCGCTTAGCAAATTCCCGGCCACTTACTACATTGAGCTACGGCAGTGGAAAGAGGCGGCGGCATTGCAACCGGTGGAGGAAGCGTCTGAAGGGAACCAGGCCTTGACGCACTGGGCGCGTGCCATTGGCGCGGCGCGCAGTGGGAACGTGGATACCGCCAAACAGGACTTGGCTGCCATGCAGAAGGAAGAGACCAGCCTGAGCGGTAAGGGGCGGAAAGAGGCTGCGGAGTTTGTGGAGGACAGCCGGCAGGAAGCGGAAGCCTGGATGCTGCACGCCGAGGGGAAGAACGATGAAGCCTTTGCGATGCTACGCAAGCTCGCCGACAAAGAAGATGCAGAGGGCGAAGAGCCGGTCGCGGTTCCGGCGCGCGAAATGCTGGCCGATATGTTGCTGGAGGCGAAGCGTCTGGGGGAGGCACTGGCCGAGTACCAGACGGATCTGAAGTTCAATCCAAAGCGCTTTAACGGTCTGTACGGGGCGGCGCAAGCGGCTGAAGCCGTAGGAAAGTCCGACAATGCGACTCAGTACTATGCGGAACTCGTACAGGAGTGCGCTGGTGGAAGCTCCGACCGTCCGGAGTTGACGCGGGCCAAGGGGTTGGTCGCGAAGAAGTAGGTAGGTCTCAACCCTTTTCACCACTGAGACACGGAGGCACAGAGAAAAACTTCTTTTAAGATTTTGATTAGCCGGCTCTGTGGTGGAGCTTGGTTTAGCGGTCGATTCGTTGCAGGCGGAATAACAACGTGCCCCAGGTCAGTTTGGCGCGCATTTGCACGGGCGTGCGGTTCATATCGTCGGTGAACCACACCCAGATCTTGCCGCGACCTTTCAGGGTTCCCGCGGTCGCTTCCGAAGATACGCGAATGGTGTGAAATGTTCCGGCGGGAACCTTCACGTCTTCTTTGCCTTCAACGTGAGCGCTGGCCTCAGCGGCTTTGCCGCCGTCGCTCACGGGGAAGGTGTAAGACTCGCCCATCTGCAGCGGCAGTGACGCTAGATAATAGAAGCCTGTAACTACGTCCGTGACGCAAGGCGGTATGTCGTTCTCGACCTGCTTGCTTTCGCCCGTCTTCAGATTCTTCTCGTTCAATACACTCTTGTGGCGTGCGTAATCGAAACGCACCTGTGTGTCACGGCGATGAGACCCTTCTTCGGTGTTCTTAGTGACCAGACTAGAACAGAAGGTGGCGGGATCGAATCGCGCCTCGAAATGATCGTGCACACCATAAAGCAAGTTCGCTGCTCCGAGAGAATCGGCAGTGGCAGTTACCCTTTGCTCGGTGCCTGTGGAGTCCATGCGCACGACGGCCGTGCCCGCGGTGAACAAGTGCCACTCAACGGAAAAAACGTACGCTTGGCCGTTCGGGAAACGATGATTCGCGGGCGGAGGAGTGATGTGCGCCATCGGCCCGATGGTCGATATTGGAGCGGCAGTCTGTCCGTTCTGGCCAGAGAGCGCGGCGGGCAACAGGAGGACAAGGAGCAGGCAGAACTTCGCAGTCTTGCCGGCGGGTTGGGTTCGCGAACCGATCAAATGCGAGCTGAAATCCTGTGGAGCGGATCGCGCGAGCGGTGCGCGAGGGCCGTCAGATTGAACGCCAGTAAAGCTTGGCCACCAGGGCTGCCATCACGGCCGCAGTGCCCAGAATTGCATTGTACTCGCGATGCCGCGTGTAGAGCGCGCTGGAAAAGGATCCGTGCGCACTGCCAAACGCTGTGACGCGCGGGAGAAGGCGAGGGACGTTGCTGGCATACTCCTCAAAAGCAGGGAAGGTCTTGCGAAGGTAATCCTCCTCGCCGCGGATTACCGGCAGATAAATTGCGAAAAACATGACGAGCATCAGAATTAGAATCCACGGGCTGCGAGCGGCGACGGCGAAGCCGACGGCCATGACCAACGAACCGAGATAGAGCGGATTGCGAGTGTAAGCGTAGGGCCCGGACGTAGTGAGTTCTTCGTTCTTCTTGACGTGGCCCGAGGCGAGGGCGCGCAACAGAATTCCGGGAAGGGCGACTACAGTGCCGAGCCCGATGGAGGTCCACGAAGGGTGGGCGAGTACGACGTAGAGAATGGCCAGCACGAAACCGAGCGGCACCCGAATGCGGCGGGCAATCCGCGACCACTCAGCCACGGGCGCTTCCTAAAAGCTGGCAAGCTGCCTGGATCACTTCAGCGGGAGTGATTGCGAGCAAGCCTGGGTCGGATTCGTTCTTGTGAGAGAGAGAGGTACGACTGGCGGGGTTGCGCAGGACGATGCTACGCGTGCCGAAGGGGCCATTGCGCAAGGGGTCGGTGGGACCGTAGAGCGCGACCACTGGGACGCTGAGTGCTGCGGCAAGATGCATCGGGCCAGTGTCTCCTCCGATAAACAATTTCGCACGACGCGTGAGGGACATCAGTTCCGAAATGGTGAAGGAGAGGGCGATTGCTGCGCCACCTGATGCCGCTTCGGCCGTCCGCGCCAAACCCTCTTCGCCGGGACCGAAGTTGAGAATTGGTTTCAGGCCCAGGTGCGCGATGGCCTCGGCTACTTCTCCGTAGCGTTCTGCGGGCCACTGTTTCGCACCCCATCCCGCACCGGGGTTGAGGATCGCGAAATCTCGCATGCCCAATTCATGCAGGCGCAGGTCCATTGCTGACTCGGCGATCGGATCGCAAGGGAATTGAGCTGCGGGGATTGAGAGGCTTTCGCCAATTGGTGCTTCTGCGAGCGAGCAGGCTTGCTGTACCACGTGGGCTCCGCGCGTCAGCACAGTGCGCGTGTACCACATGCTGGCTGCGTTCTCGCGAGGTTGCATGGCGCCGTACACCGTGGGCGCGCCGGACCAGCGGGAGAGGATTGCAGAACGCACGGCGCCTTGAAAGTCGATGGCAACTTGATATTGGACTGAGCGCAGGTCGCTGAGGCCAGCAGCAATTCGTTCCCATGTTTGTGGCGAAAGAAGTTCGCGCCGCCAGCGCTTGAGGCTGACTGGATGCAGGTGATCGATCAGCGGACGTTGTGCGGAACGCGCTCCGGCACGTGGGTACGAGAGCGCGCAAAGCAACTCGGCCCATCGTTCTTCGACCAGCCAACCCAGCGTCGCGTGCGGGAACGCTTGGCGCAAGAGTGCCGCGGCGGGCAGAGTGTGGATGACGTCGCCCATGGAACTCAGGCGAACAATCAGGATGCGTTGGGGGCAAGGATTGTAGGAGGCAGTCATGTCTGGCTCATGGCCTCTTGAGCACAGATTGAGCGCGGAGGAAGGCGGTCGCGGAATGATCTTTGGGATCGCCGACGATGGCGACACGCCCGCCAAATTCGCGCACCAGGTCGCCCTCGGGAACACTTTGCTCGGTGTAGTCGGTGCCTTTGGCCTGCACGTCCGGATGAATTTCACTGATGATGGCGCGGACGTCGGGCTCGGGAAAAATAACAACCGCGTCGACGTCTGCCAGCGCGGCGAGAATCTCCGCGCGCTCTTCGGCGGGCATCGCGGGGCGACCCTCGCCCTTCAACACGCGGACAGAATCGTCTGAATTGACGGCGACGATGAGCCGACCGCCGAGCTCCTTCGCGGCGCGGAGGTAGCGGATGTGGCCGACGTGGAGTACGTCGAAGCATCCGTTGGCGAGGGTGACACGCTCTCCTGCGGCGCGCCACTTCGCCACGCGGCGGCGAAGCTGGTCGCGATCAAGGATCTTCGAATTGGAACTCACATTCAATGCGGTCGCGTTACAGGCGGCTCTTTTTCTATGGCCGCAAAAAGTTCGTCGCGGGAAACGGTTGCGGTGCCGCGCTTCATCACCACAATGCCTCCGGCGTAGTTCGCGAGATGCGCGGCGTCTTCGGGACTGGCGCCAGCAGCGAGAGCGGCAGTGAATGTTGCGATCACGGTGTCGCCCGCGCCAGTCACATCGGCGACCTCGTCAGTGCCTGAAATTGGGATGTCGACAGGCTTGCGGCGGCGCTCGAAGGCGACCATACCGTCCCGACCTCTTGTGATGACGAGCGCCTGCAGCTTCATGCGGCTGAGCAGTTGCTCGCCGGCCTGGGTGAGCTTCGCCCAATCGTAGCCGATGCGCAACCCGAGCGCTTCTTCGACTTCCGGTTCATTGGGTGTGGCCGCCGTCACGCCAGAGTATTGCAGCATGCGAAAGCGCGAATCGAGCGTGATGGGGAGGCTGGTGAGATCCCGAGTCCGCACCGCGTTCAGTATCTGCGGCGTCGCCGCGCCGTACCCATAGTCGGAGACCAGCAGAGCGTCGGAGGCGCGCGCAAACTTACGCGCCGAGAAGATCAGCTCACGGATGACATGCGCGTCTGGAACAGCGTCTGGCTCACGGTCGAGGCGAACCACCTGTTGGCGCGCGGAGTGGGTTTGACCCGCAAGAATGCGGGTCTTGGTGACGGTGGGGTAACGCTTGTCTTTCAGAATGCCGCTTAGTGGGATGTGTTTCTGGCGAAAGGTTTTGAGCAGCATGCGGCCGGGTTCATCGTCTCCGACAAGGCCGACTGGCAACACGTTCACACCGAGCGCCGCGAGGTTGTTAATGGCGTTTGCGCCTCCGCCAGGAACAACCGTCCGCTCGCGATGTTTGAGGATGAGGACCGGCGCTTCGCGAGAGACGCGTGAGATCTCGCCGTAAATGAACTCGTCGGCGACCAGATCGCCGAGCACGGTCACGGTCGTTTTTGGAAACGCCTCCACGATCTTGCGCAGGAGCTCGATTTCTTTGGGATGTTTGGTCATCCGATCAGGGGCGTGGCCGGGCCTCGACCACCGAAGATTCTCTCACGAGCGGTGCCTGCGTTCGTGGATGATCCGCAGCATGGTATCGACTGCGTCTACAGGGTCGGCGAACTCCATGGTGACGGCCGCCATGCTCAGCGGCTGTAGCTTTGCAGCATACGCGCCGAGGTTGATTGCGTCTTTCTCAGTCGTGATGAATCCGCCCGCGGAATGTTGGGCGCGAAGGTTGAGCAAGTCACGAACGTCGGGTTCCTTGTATGAGTGGTGATCGCGGTAGAAGATTTCGGCAGCTGGCTCGACCCCGGCTTGGCGCAGTTGTTCGAGAAAGATCTGCGGGCGGGCAATCCCGCAAAATACGATTGGGCGCGGCGGCGGGTTCTCGAGTCGAACCCCGCGGCCGACGTGCCAGATGAGTTGTTTCGACTCAGCGGCAGACGACGCGTGTGTTCTGGTGGCAACTTCAGTCGTCCGGGTTTTGCTGATGCGGGGTTTGTTGGTTAGAACGACAGCGTTGGCGCGCATGAGAGACGACAGCGGCTCGCGCAGTCGTCCCACAGGCAAGAGTCGGTCCTGGATGTCGTGACTGGAAAGCAGAACGATGTCGAAGTCGCGAGCCAGAGCGCGGTGCTGAAAGCCGTCGTCGAGCAAGTGGAGCTGTGGGCCGAATTTCTTTTCTGCGGCGAGGCCGGCGGCATAGCGGCTCTCACCGACAAAAACCGGAACTTGCACGCGGCGAGCCAACAGCAGAGGTTCGTCGCCGAACTCGGAGGCGGATCCGGCCGGGTCCACGACCTTTACGCCGCGCGACCGACGGCCATATCCGCGGGAGAGGATATCGAACGACACTCCACGCGCTTTCAGCTGTTCTCCGAGCAAAATGACAAACGGCGTCTTGCCGGCACCACCGGTGGAGAGGTTGCCGATACTTACGACCGGGCCGCGCAAATGGTGAATGGGTATGTGTCCGCGCTCATAGAGAAAGTTCCGGCCCGAGGTGACCGCACCGTAGATGCTGGAGAGTGGATTCAAGGGCGGCTGGCAGCGGCCTCCGCGACTTGCGATTGCGGCAGGAGCTTTTCGATTGCGGCAAGAGTTTTCTCCGTAGCGCCGGTTTGCGAACGCAAGGTTTCGAGCGCATTCTGGCCTAGCGCTTTTCGCGCGGCGTCATCTGCAATTAATTCCATGAATACGAGCGGCAATTCGGCGGGGCCAACCTGCCGCACAGCATGGTTGGACCGGAACAGCCAGATCACGTCGCGGAAATTATCAGTGAAATTGCCGACCACGATCGCGACTCCGTGGCGCGCAGGTTCGATGATGTTGTGGCCGCCCTTGGGCACGAGGCTTCCACCCACGAACGCAATATCGGCCAACGCGTAGATGGCAGCCAGTTCGCCGATGCTGTCGAGCAGAAGCACCCCGCCGACCATCGGTTCTCCACTCCATAAAGAACGCTTCCAGAAGCGGATGCCCAAGCTCTCCAGCAAACCCGCAACGAATGTGAAGCGCTCCGGATGGCGGGGAGCGAGGATCATGACCGCTCGCGGGTGCGTGGGCAAAAGGTTCTGGAACGCTTGCAGTAGCATACGTTCTTCTTCTTCATCCACGGTGCTGCCGCAAACGAGAATGGGGCCCGCGGCCGCCTCATCAAAACTTTCTCGCAGACTGGCCACCACCTCAGGCGGGGGTGGCGGCGTGATATCGAACTTCAAATTGCCCGATACTTCCACGCGCTCTTCGCGCGCTCCGATCGCAGTGAGCCGCTTACGATCTTCCCAGGTTTGGGCGAGGAACAAATCGACCTTCTCGAGAATCTTGGGCAGCCAGAACCGCAGCCGATGGTATCCGGGTAGGGAACGATCCGAAATCCGTGCATTCACTACGGCGACGCGTGCTCCGGAACTACGGACGAGCCGAAGAAAATTCGGCCAGAACTCCGTCTCCGCGATCACGACGAGCTGGGGATGTACTGCCCGGAGATACGGGCGAATCGCAAAGCCCAAGTCGAGCGGAAAGTAGAAAACGGAATCCTCGCCAAAACGTTCACGAGCAAGATTCTGCCCGGTATCGGTGGTCGTGGAAACCACGATGCGCCAGCCGGGCCACCGGCGGCGGAGTTCGGAGACCAATCCGCTTACGGCAAGCACTTCGCCGACCGATACGGCGTGAACCCAGATGGTGGGCTGGGAGGACCGGATTGCGAGATGGCTGGGTACTTTCCCCATGCGCTGCGCGAAGCCCTGACGGTACTTGCCCCGGCGAGCCATCTGAAACAACCAGTATGGAAGGCTCAAGATGAGGGCAAGCGCGAGCAGCGCGCTGTAGAGAACGTACATGGGATGTCAGCATTCTAACTGCCCGCGATACGAGAAGCACGAACTGTCGGTGCGCCTGGAAGCCGGCTAACCGAACCCTCACCGTCTAGACTCGATATAATCGCCGCATGCGAGTTCATGAATGCAAGCCTTGGGGCTTGTGGCGAGTCGCCGTTGTGCTGGGATTTCTGTGCGCAGCGTGCCTCGCGGTGTGGGCTGCGAAGGAGTTCGCGAAACCCGCTACCCAACCGGCGTCCTCATATCCCGCCCGCGATGTGCATACGGACGAGCACGTTACCGTAGCCGTGGATCCTTACGATCTGGCGGAGAAGGCGCACATCTTCTCTGTGCACTGGAGTGAAGAGGGCTTCTTGCCGGTCTTTCTCGTCATTACCAACGATGGCGACCAGCCAATTGCGCTCACCGACATGCAGGCGGAATTCATCACGGCGCACCGCGACAAGATTCCGGCGGCCAGTTATGACGATTTGTACCGCCGGCTCGCTCATGCGTCGGGCGGCGGCGCCAATCCTTTGCCCTTGCCGATTCCCAAGAAACCGAAGGGCTCGATAAACAAGAAGACGCAACAGGAAATTGATGAAGCGCAGTTCAGCGCGAAGGCGGTTGAACCGCACTCTTCGCAATCGGGATTTCTCTTCTTCGACGTTTCCGGAATCTCCGCTCCATTGCCCGGCGCGCATTTCTACCTGACCGGCGTGAGAAGCTCCAAGGGTTCAGAATTAATGTATTTCGAAATTCCGCTGGAGAAGTATTTGGCCGCGCCGGCGAAGTCGAACTGAAGACTTGTGCGCGGCTCAAGCCTCCCGCCCGTCGAGCTCTCGTTATAATCACCTGATCATGCTCAGCACCACCGAAACCGGAGTTGTTACAGACAGCCAGTTTGAACCGGTTATTGGGCTCGAAGTGCATGTGCAGTTGCTGACTGCGAGCAAGATTTTTTGCTCGTGTTCCACGCAGTTCGGAGCGCCCCCTAATAGCAATGTGTGTCCGGTGTGTCTGGGCATGCCGGGTGTGCTGCCTGTGTTGAATCGCAAGGCAGTGGAATTTGCGGTGCTGGCCTCAATGGCGCTGAATTGCCGCGTCAACGAGACTTCGATTTTCGCGCGCAAGAATTACTTCTATCCCGATCTGCCCAAGGGATACCAGATTTCGCAATACGACAAGCCGCTGGCCGAGCATGGTTTCCTTGAGATCAAGAGCGGCGAGGGCACAAAGAAGATCGGCATCACCCGCATCCACCTGGAAGAAGACGCTGGGAAAAGTCTCCACGAACGATTTCCAGATGCCGGAGAACGCACCGCGATCGATCTCAACCGCACTGGCGTTCCTTTGATCGAGATTGTGAGCGAGCCGGATATTGCCTCGCCGGACGAAGCTTACGAATACCTGACCAAGCTCAAAGAGATCATCATGTACACCGGAGTCAGCGACTGCAACATGGAAGAGGGATCGTTGCGCTGCGACGCCAACGTCAGCGTGCGTCCGCGCGGTCAGAAAGAATTCGGGACCAAGGCAGAAATCAAGAATGTGAATTCTTTCCGCTTCATCCGGGAGGCGTTAATTTACGACATCGCTCGGCAGGTGGATGTGATCCGCTCGGGCGGCAAGATCGTGCAGGAGACGCGGCTTTACAACGCAGACCAGGGCAAGACTTACAGCATGCGCTCGAAGGAGCAGGCCCACGACTACAGGTATTTTCCGGAGCCAGACCTGCTGCCGCTGGTCGTTGATGAGGCCTGGAAAAACGAAATCGCACAGCAATTGCCCGAGTTGCCAGAGGCGCGGCGGGCGCGATTCGTGAAGGAGTATGGCATCACGGTGCAGGATGCCGCGGTGCTAACAGGCTCAAGAGCACTGGCCGACCAGTTTGAATCGGCGGCACGCGCGGCCAAGAATCCCAAGCGCGTCGCCAACCTGGTGCAGGGAGAACTGGCAGGACGTTTAAAGGCGAAAGGTCTGGAGATCGATCAATCACCGATTTCCATGCATGGGATGGCGTTCTCCGCCGACCTGGTCGAGTCGGGAGCGATCTCTGGCAAGATGCTGAAGGACATCTACGACCTGTGCTTCGAGCGCGGCGAAGATTTTCCAGCGGTGTACGAGCAGGAAGGACGCCCAGTGCAGTCGAGCGATACGTCTGCACTCGACGCAATTATTGATGACGTCATTGCCGCGAATCCCAAGCAACTCGAACAGTACCGAGCCGGCAAGAAGACGCTGGCGGGCTTCTTTGTGGGCCAGGTGATGAAGGCTTCAAAGGGGCAGGCGAATCCGCAAATGGTGAACGACCTCGTCACTAAGAAGCTGGAAAGCCTCTAGATTCAGCGCTTCCAGCCCGTGCTAGGACGAGCGACCCAAGCCTTCCGTCACGTGGAATCCGCCTCTGCCGTCCACTACCATTGTCGGGGCGGAGTGCGCCACGCCGGAGAATCACGAAAATGAAACTGGACCGGATCATTAGTATCGCAACGCTGGGCACGTCCGTGGTAGCCCTGTTGCTCGTCCTTAAGAAGCCGCAACCGGTTGCGCCAGTGATGCCGCCGGCTGCAGTGGCGGCCAACGCACAATCGTTCTCCGAGAAATTGGAGAAGTTCGAGCAGGCTCAGCCACAGGGGCAGTCGGGGGCCGAGATGCGACTCTCGGGGCAGGAAGTCACGGCGGCGATTGCGCAGGCCGCCGGTATTCTGCCGCAAGCCGCGGGCAGCATGGAGCGAGGTAGCGAAGCACTCCCGCTCACTCCGGCATCTTCGGCGAATGCCAAGCCTTCTGGAGCGCCAAACGATGGGGCCGGCGGATTGCTTTCGGGAGATATCGGACAGGGCGAGCCGAATGTGAAGGACTACCAGGTCAACTTCGAAGGCGATCAGGTGGTTGGGCAGTTCCTCACGCAGGTGGCGGGCAAAGACGTATGGGTGACCGTGAAGGGCCACCTCGGTTCGAAGGATGGCTATGCCACGTTCGACCCAACCGAATTCAAGGTTGGCGATCTCAATGTCCCGGTGTCGCTGGTGAACGATCAACTCCAGAAGAAGCTCTTAGAGCAAAGAGATCGTCTTAAGTTGCCGGATTCGGTCCGCGATCTGAAAGTCGAAAATAGCGAAGTCGTGGTTTCGAAGTAGATTAGCGAGCCGTGGCCGCCTTGGCTGCGGGCAGCGCATTCGCCCCTGCGACTTTCGCGTACCAGCGACCCGAGTCTTTGATCGTGCGCTTTTGCGTTGGATAGTCCACATACACCAGGCCAAAGCGTTTGCTATACCCCTCCGCCCATTCGAAATTGTCGAGCAAACTCCACGCGTGGTATCCGCGGACGTGGGCGCCATCGTGGATGGCCTTGTGTAACTCCGTGAGGTAGCCGCGATAGAATTCGATGCGGCGCTGGTCGCTGTCCACTCCGCCCTTGTTGGGTGCATCGCCGTAAGCGCAACCATTCTCGGTGATTTCGATGATGGGTCGCTTGTAGTCCTTCGTGATGCGCATGACGATCTCGTAAAGACCATGCGGATAGACTTCCCACCCCATATCGGTTTGCGGCCCGTCCTTGCCCCCCAACACCAGATTTGCGGGAAGAATCTTCTTGAAAGGATCGAGTAACACATCGCGTGGGCTCGCGGCCGAGGCCATAAACCGGAAATAGTTGTTGATTCCGATGAAGTCGAATGGCGCGCGCACGCCCTTTTCCATGTCGCCGGGTTTGATGCCCAGCATTTCTGGAGTAACTCCCACGAAGGCGTCCGGATAGGTGCCATAAATCGCCGGCTGCAGAAACCACACGTTGTTCCAGAGATGCCCGCGCTCGGCGGCTTGCTGATCGGCGGGCGAATTCGTCGCTGGCGTCATGGGGGACATGCTGAAAGCTGTGCCGACCGGGGCCTTGGGCTGGTTGGCTTTGATCGCGCGGAACGCCATGCCCTGCGCCAAGTTCACGACGTGGGTCGACAGCAGGTAGGCGCTGGCATCCGTGCGTCCGGGCGCGTGCGTGCCGAGCAAATAGCCGAGCGTAGTGAAAACCCAGGGCTCGTTGAAAATCATATAAGAGTGCAGACGATCGCCGAGAGAGCGCGAGATGATGTCCGCATAGTCGGCGAAATGCTGGGCAGTGTCGCGGTTTGGCCAGCCGCCGGCATCCTCGAGAGGCTGTGGCAAATCCCAGTGATATAGCGTCGGGAACGGTCGAATTTTGGCCTCAAGCAGCGTATCGACCAGGCGCTTGTAGAAGTCGAGGCCCTTGTCGTTGGGCTTGCCCGAGCCCCCCGGCTGAATGCGCGGCCATGCAATCGAGAATCGGCAGCTCTTGACGTTGAGCTCACGCATGATGGCCACGTCTTCTTTATAGCGGTGATAGTGATCGTCTGCCACGTCGCCCGAGTCACCATTCTTTGTCTTTCCCGGCGTATGCGAGAACCGGTCCCAGATCGATTCGCCGCGCCCATCTTCTTTCACAGCGCCCTCTACCTGGTAGGAGGCGGTCGCGGTGCCCCACCAGAAATCTTTCGGGAACGTGAGCGGGCCGGATGCTGTATCGGCAAACAAGCGCCCGGGCAAGAAACTCCCGAGTGCGGCGCTGGCGGCAAATCCCGCGGTGGTGGAAAGAAAGTCCCGGCGTGAGAATATGAAACGGTCAGCAGACATAGGTTGTGTTCACAATCCCTAAAAAATCGATTTTCTAAGCTGATACCCCGTTGCGTGCATTGTAGCGTGCACTGTCAAGCGAAGCACTAATTATGTTTCATGAAGCCGCTGGGGCGGGCCCCGGTCAGATCGTTGTACAGCGTTTCGATGAAGGCGTCGGACGTAATGAAATCGCCGGACCACTTCTTCCAGGGCTCGAGCGCCTTTTCTTGCTGCAGTTGTGCAAGTGTCTTGTGCTTCTTGATGCCGTTCTGCACGGCCGCGCGGGTTTCTTTAAGCATCTTGACGTACTCACGAACGTCGTCGACGTT
>Ga0210406_10004424_pt1 | contig 15057 bp, 14 predicted proteins | sample IncBWC30MmetaG_FD_155454 | JGI IMG/M metagenome (GOLD analysis project Ga0210406, IMG submission 155454) | Forest soil microbial communities from Barre Woods Harvard Forest LTER site, Petersham, Massachusetts, United States - Inc-BW-C-30-M | ecosystem: Environmental > Terrestrial > Soil >... | reverse complement strand
GAGTTGGAGCCTCCGATCAACCCGGAGCGGTTCAGCTCGCCAACTTTAGTGCAGACAAAGAAATAGATCGTCGCATCCAACCGATGCGCGTAAGTGAAAAAAGTTTGGGTCGACGGAGGCGTTCGCGGGCAGTCTGCCTAAAACGCTCTCGCCCACGACGCCGGCTCTCCAAAAGCGCGAGGAAAATTTCACACTACAGAACCCTTGATAGCCTGTTGCGCGACGCCGCGAGCCACTTGCTGACGGTCGCGCACCGCTAACGTCGCGAACAATCTCGTGGGCTACGCCCTTAGACGCTCGTACGCGGCGTTTGAGCGCTGCCGCAGTATCCCCGACGGTGCTCCACGAGCGTTTATTTGCGGCGTGAAATTAGGGGTGTACCTGGGGCGAACCGCTCAGCGCTTGCCATTTCATTTGAGAAATCGGCCCGAATCGGGCGATTTCCTGAACCGGGCGCCCGCCATCACCCTAACTGAACCGCGCGCGGCGACCGGCGAGCGCCCGACGACCAGCGGCCCTCATTTGCGCAAACGGCAAGCTGGTGCGCGGGTATGGCGGTGCTGCCGGGGAGATCGGCTATTTCCGATTGGCGGCGATCCGCTCCGCGGAGTAGTTCGCGACCAAGGTTGCTCGAGTATGAAGTGGGCGCGGCGGGCATATTGCGCCGCTACGCGACCGCCGGGGGAAAGGAATGCATCCGAAGTCCTGACGATCTTCGAGCGGATGGGAGGTGGGGACAAACCAGCGCTCAAGGTCATCGAGGAAACAGTCGGGCCTTGGAACTCCGGCAGCAAGGTGACCCCCTCTTCGGTATGCTCCACCGCACCCTATAAAAGCCACCGCGCAGCTGACGCTTTGCCAATAGCGACCGGCATTTTCGTATTACATCTCTCTTGCCGCGTGAAACACCTTGCCGACCGGTTCGTTGACGCCTTTCAGGTAGAACGATTTGAAATCGCCGGCGCCGGAGTTCTGGATCAACATTGCAGTGGCGCCCGTCTTCTCGTCGCGGCCCATGATGCTGGTGTGACCGGGTATTTGGCCGAGATGGCCTTTCACGTCGACGTCGCCATAGCGCATGATCAGCATGCCGTGACCGTTGGCGACCGTGTTGGAGCCGGGGAAAACCGCCGGCTTGATGTTGTCCTTCATTTCGAAAAGCTGCTTTTTGCCAAGGACGCGTCCATCGAATAGCGCGTTGAGGAAGGTGACGACATCGCGCGGCGTCGACACCATATCGCCGGCGCCGTTGGCGCCCGACAGCGGAAACCATTCGGTGGCGTCCCAGACGCCGTCCACCGGGTCGCCGGCGCCGCTGACATCCCATTGCGGGTTGTCGTCGTCGTCGGCGTGCATGTAGCCGCGCGCCTCGCGCTCGATGGGGAAGGTCTCGTGCGTGCCGACCCAGGTATCCTTCATGCCGAGCGGCGTGAAGATGCGCGCGCGCAGGTGCTCCGAGTAAGGTTTTCCGGTTTCCGCCGAGATGATCATACCTGCCAGAACGTAGCCCGTGTTTGAATATTCCATACCGTGCCACGGCTCTTTCTGAACGCCGCGCTTGAAGGAGAAGTCGACGATCTCCTCGGCGGTCCAGACCTTGTCGGAGATCATCGGCATCGACGTCTCAAAATCCGGCAGGCCGCTGCGGTGGTTGAGCAGGATGCGCACCGGCATCTCCTTGGCTCTGGGCAGGTCCGGAAACCAGCGGGTGATCGGCTCGTCGAGATCGACCTTGCCATCTTCGACCAGGAGATGCAGGCCGGTGGCGATGAACGTCTTGGTGCAGCTGGCGATGCGGAACAGATGATCGCCGCGCATCGGCGTGCGCTTGAACTTGTCGGCAAGTCCGCTCTGGTAGACCGATATCTCCTGACCTGGCAGGCTCAGCGCGAGCGAGATCCCGACCACGCCGCGCGCGACGTGATCGTCGAGAATTTTCTGGATCTTGGGGTTCGGAACGCTCACTTCCTTGGTCCTTTCCGGTCGATGGCTATAAGGCTTCGGTGATATGCCGGTCTGCGGATCGGGACGGCGCCTGCATCACGGCATCCAGCACGAAATGGCACCGCGACATGTGGTCGGCGGCGATCATCACCTCCGGCGGTTCGGTCCTGCAGATGTCCCGCGCCATCAGGCAACGCGTTCGAAACCGGCACCCCGAAGGAATGTTCAGTGGGCTTGGTATGTCGCCCTGTGTGACCGCAGGACGCTCGCGCTTGACCAGGTCCATCTTCGGCACAGCGCCGAGCAGCGCGCGCGTGTACGGATGCCGAGGCGTCTCGAACACCGCGTCGGCGGGGCCGATCTCCATGATCTTGCCGAGATACATGACGGCGATGCGGTCGGACATATGACGCACGACGCCCAGTTCATGCGCGATGAACAGCATGGTGAGGCCGAGTTGGCGGCGCAAGTCGACGAGGAGGTTGAGGATCTGCGCCTGGATCGACACGTCGAGCGCGGCGACCGGTTCATCGAGCACTAGGAAGTCGGGCCGAACGGCCAACGCTCGCGCCAGCCCGGCGCGCTGGCGCTGGCCGCCGCTCAGTTGGCGCGGTCTGCGATTCGCCATCGCTCCCGGCAGACCGACCACGGACAGCAGGCGCTGGACTTCCGTTGCGACGCCTTCCTGAGGAACGATTCTGTGAAAGCGCAACACCTCGGCGATTGCCTCACCGATCTTGAGCCGGGGATTGAGTGAGGAATAAGGGTCCTGGAAGACCATCTGCATGCGCCGGCGAATGTCGGCCCGGGACGCGGCGATCTCTCCCTCAAACTCGACCCTACCCTTGATCGGCTTGATCAGTCCGAGGATGGCGCGACCGATGGTCGACTTTCCGCTGCCGCTCTCGCCGACGAGCCCGAGCGTCTGGCCGGCCTCGACCGCAAGGGTCACGCCGTCGACGGCGCGGACGGCGCGCGCCTTCCGGCCGGTGAGCACGTCCGCCAGCGAGCGCGGCTTGGCGAACTCCACCACGATGTCGTCAACAAACAAGGCGGGGTTGGCGGTCATGAGGCAAGCCTTTGGCCAAGACCGGCCACCCGCTCCGGAAAATGACAGGCGGTGCTATGGTCTGGGCCGATGGGGGCGAGCGCAATCGGACGAACCCGGCATTCCGCACTGGCGACGGGGCAGCGGTCGGCAAACGGGCATCCTGGACCGAGCGTCGAAAGGTCGGGGGGCTGGCCTGGTATCGACGCCAGCTGGTCGGCCTTGCTTGTAACATGCGGGATCGATCGCAACAGCCCGTGCGTATAAGGATGCGCCGGCGCCCTGAAAATGTCGACCGTTCGTCCGGTCTCGACAATGCTGCCTGCATACATGACGGCGACGCGATCGCAAGTCTCGGAGATCACGCTCATGTCGTGCGAGACAAGGATGATGGCCATGCCGGTCTCACGCTGAAGTTGCATCAGCAGCGACAGGATCTGGTCCTGGATCGTCACGTCCAGGGCCGTCGTCGGCTCGTCCGCCAGAAGCAGCCTCGGCTCGCCAATCATCGCCATGGCGATCACCGCCCGTTGCGCCATGCCGCCGGACCATTGATGCGGATAATCGTCGACGCGGATGTCAGGGCTCGGGATGCCGACGCGCGCGAGCGCGGCGATTGCCGCCTCGCGCGCTTGCGATCGACCGACGCCACGATGAACGCGCAAGCTTTCCGAGATCTGGTCGCCGATTGGCCAGACCGGGTTGAGGCTGCTCATCGGATTCTGGAAAATCATGGCGATCTCCTGTCCCCGGATGGCGCGCATCTCCGCCGCGTTCAGCGACAGAAGACTGTGTCCTGCAAAGTCCATCTTTTCCGCGCTCACCGTGGCAGGCGGCGACGGCAGCAAGCCAAGCAGCGCTCTGCACAGGACCGACTTACCGCTGCCGGATTCTCCGACGATCCCGAGCGTCTCGTTGGCCGCGACCGACAGCGAAACGTGGTTGTTAGCCACAACTTGGCCCTGCGGCGTTGAAAACGCCACGTTGAGACTGGCGACGGACAGGAGCGGAGGATTTGCCATCGCTAGATCATCGTATGGTGGCGTTCGCCGAGCCTGCTGGCAAGGCCGTCGCCGATCAGCGCGAGCGCCGTTCCGGTCAGCACGATGGCGAAACCGGGAAGCGTGGCGATCCACCAAGCTTGCCGCATGAAATCACGTCCTTCCGAGATCATCGACCCCCATTCGGGATCGGGCGGCTGAATGCCAAGCCCTATGAAGCTCAGGGACGACACCAGCACGATGTTGAGGACGAAATCGGAAGCCGAAAAGACGATCGATGAGTTGATGACGTTGGGCAGGCCGTGGCGGAAGATAATGCGGCTCTTGGGAAAACCGAGGATCTCGGCCGCCGTCATGTAATCCTTGGTGCGCTCCACCATCATTTCGGCGCGGGCGAGCCGGGCATACATGGTCCAGGCCACGATGAAAATGGCGATGTAGATGTTCTGGACGCCGGGGCCGAGGATCGCCAGGATGACGATGATCAGGACCAAGAACGGGAAGGCCATCGCGACATCGATGACGCGCATGAGCACCCCGTCGAAGCGGCCGCCGAGATAGCCGGCATACGCGCCGAGCACGACGCCGTAGGTCATCGGCACATAGGTCGTCAGGAAACCGATCACGAGATCGATGCGCGCCCCATAGATAACGCGCGAGAAGATGTCGCGGCCAAGATTGTCCGTGCCGAACAGGTGCGCCCGATTTGGGGGCATCAGGATCGCCGTGAAGTCCTGTGCGTTGGGATCGAAGGGCGCGATCCACGGAGCAAAGATTGCCGCCATGACGATCGCCGCCATGATGGCGCCGCCGATCTTCAGCGACGGGGACCAGGAGCGGATTTCTCCGCCGGCAATGGCGAAAACCGAAGAGCTCATGGGGACCGAGACATCGGTCATCGCTCAAGCCTTCAGCACGCGGCGATCGACGAGCATGTAGCTGAGATCGGCCAGGAGATTGACGATGACGACAAGCGCGGCGAAGACCAGCGACAGGCCCTGGATCAGCGGATAGTCGCGATATCCAACCGAGCGCACCAGCAGCGACCCCAGGCCTGGCAGGCCGAAGACATATTCGACGATGACCGCGCCGCTGAGCAGCCAGCTGATGTTGACCGCAAGCACGGTGATCACGGGAATGAGCGCATTGCGCAGGACGTGCTTGATCAGGATGCGCCATTCCGACAGGCCTTTGGCGCGCGCCACTTCGATGTATTCGGATGTCAGCACGTCGAGCATCGACGATCGCAAGGACTGCACGAGGATCGGGCCGAGAAACAGGGAGATGGTCAGCGACGGCAGGAAGAGGTGGTGCAGCTTTTCCACCGCGCCGTCGCCCAAGCCAGAGATCGGGAACCAGCCCAGCCACAGGCCGAAGCACAGCATGAGCAGCAGACCAATCCAATAGGACGGCATGGCGAAGCCGACAATGCTGCCCAGGCGAATGACCTGGTCGGGCCAGCGGTTCCGGTAGAATGCAGCGATCAACGCCAGCGGCACCGCAAACTGCACCGCAAGCACGGCGCTGAAGCCAAGGAGCATGAGCGTCGGCCACATCTTCTCCAGAACCAGCGTCGTCACCGGCGCCTTCTGGATCAGGCTCGTACCGAGATTGCCGGCGAGCGCATGGCGCAGGAAGTCGAAATACTGGACGAGAAGCGGACGATCCATGCCGAGTTGCTGGTAGATCGCCGCTACTTCCTTGTCACCGATCCTGCCGTGCATCATGATCCGGATCGGATCGCCCGGGACCAGATGCACGGTCAGGAAAACGCAGATCGTCACTCCCAACATGACCGGGATGGCGTGAAGACAGCGAGCGATGACGTATCGAATGATATGCATGGTGCCCGGACAGCGGCGCCCCGCCTAAGCGAGACGCCAGCATCAATTTCTACTTGTTTAGCCACACGTCTCTCAGCCACCACCAGCCGGTGGTGATGTTCTTCCAGTTCTGCACATAGGTGCGGTAACCATTGACATAGGGGAGGAAGTTGATCGGGACGCTGTAGCCGTCATTGTAGACGATGTCCTGCACCTTGCCGTAGAGTTCGGCGCGCTTGGCCTTATCGGATGTCTGGCGCGCTTCGGCGAGAAGCTTGGTCACTTCGTCGCTCTTGTAGTTCGAGAAGAAGGACGCGGTTGCGCCGGTGCCGTCGGCCTGAATGCTGGCCAGTTCGTCATCGTCGTTGATGTCGGATGTGATGTAGCTGACATAGGCCTGGTAGTCGCCCTTCTGCGACATCGAGAAGGCGGTGCCGACGTCGAACTCGACGATCTCCACGTTGAGACCGGCCTGTTTCCAGCCTTGCTGGAGGATGGTCGCGACCGTGCGGAAGGATGCATTGCCAGTATCCACCATCAGCTGGATCGGCGTGCCGTCATAACCGGCTTCCTGAACAAGCTGCTTGGCTTTGTCGATGTCGAAGGGAATCTTCGCCACTTTGTCCGACCAGAAGGCGACCTTTGGCATGTAGGAATTCGGGATCTCGCCATACCCGAAATAGACCGCCTTCATGATCGCGTCGCGATTGGCGGCATAGTTCAAAGCCAGCCTTATGCGCTTGTCATCCAGGGGCTTCTTCGCCTGGTTGAGGAAGACATAGTCGAGCCGGAACGAGGGCGAGACTTCGAGGCTGACGCCGTCCATCGCCTTGACCGACGCCGCCTGGTTCAGCGGCACGGCAAGCGCCGCGTCAAAATCGCCGTTCTGCAGGCCGAGAACCCGGGAATTGCTTTCAGGCACATATTTGAGGATCGCCTTGTCGACATAAGGCAGCCGCTTGCCGTCGGCGCCGACGCGCCAGTAATGCGGGTTGGGAGTGAGCACCACCTGCGTGCCGCGCTCATAGCTTTCGACCTGGAAGGGGCCGGTGCAGACCGGTTTCGATCCGAACGCAGCCGGGTCCTTTTCGTAGTCGGCCTTCGACACGATCGAGGCCGCGAACAGCGATAGCGCCGATTGCAGCGCGGCGTAGGGTTGCTTGAAGGTTAGCCGCACCGTGCGGTCGTCCACCTTGTCGATCGCCTTGATCGGATCGAAGGCGAATCCGAACGATCCCTTCGGATCAGAAACCTTTTGCAGCGAGAAGATTACGTCGTCGGCTGTGACCGGATTGCCGTTGCTAAACTGGATGCCGGCCCTGATCTTCAGGTCGAACGACAGTCCGTCCGGCGTCGCGGTCCACGATTCGGCGACGCCGGGTTCGAGGCCGGTCCCAGATGCGTCCGCCAGGATAAGGGGCTCGCAGATCTGCGCTATGTTGTAGATGGAGCCATTGTCGGAGACCGCAAACGGGTCGAGGCTCAAGGCTTCGTCAGAGCGCGCAACGGTGATCGTTCCTCCGCGCTTGATGTCGGCGGCAAAGCCGACGGTGGACAGAAGTCCAGCATAAAGGCCGAGCGCCGCGGCGCCCGCCATCATGATCTTCCTGCTTGGTGACATTGATCTACTCCGCGTTCCCTGTTTTGCCATGGTCGTCATCATGCGCTCTTAATGTACGGCCGTCCGACCTGTTTCGGCCTCGCAAAAAACGAGCCGGGGCGAGCACTTCCTCGGTCAAGCCAATATCCCGGAAGCGAGGCCCGATGCCGCGCCCGGCAATCAGGGCGGCCGCGATCGAGGCCATGGCGGGCGCCGTCTGGAAGCCATAGCCCCCCTGCCCGGCCAGCCACAGGAAACCTTCGACTTCGGGATCGAACCCCACCACGGGCGTCTTGTCGGCGGCGAAAGTGCGCAGGCCCGCCCAGCGGCGCGCAATGTGGCGCACCTTCAGGCTGGTAACGCTCATTAGGCGGTCGGCGGCGATAGCCACGTCGATCTCCTCCGGCTGTGCATCGGTCGGCGGGCTCGGCGTCTCGTCCGCCGGCGACACCAGCAGGTTTCCGGCGTCCGGCTTGAAATAGAAGTCTTCGCGCGCGCCGATGACCAGCGGCCAGAACGAGAAGGAGACATCGGATGGGGGCTGGAATACAAACACCGTGCGTCGTTTCGGCACCAGGCCGACCGGCCGGGCGCCCGCCATCTCGGCGATTTCGTCGGCCCATGCGCCGGCGGCGTTGACAAGAATTTCGGATTGCACCGTCCCAGCGCCCGTCTCCGCACTCCATTTGCCGGCATCGCGCGCCAAGCCACGTAGCTCTGCATCGAACAGGACCTTGCCGCCGAGAGAACGCAATCGCCGCAGATAGCCCTGCAGCAGTTCGTTGGCGTCGATGTCTTTCGCGTTCGGTTCGATGACGCCGCCGCCGGCGACCATCTCCGGCTTCAGCACCGGCACGCGTCCCACCACTTCCGTTGCTGCAATGCGTCGGACCGACGGGGCCAGGGCGTGTGCGGTTTCGTAGAAACTGTCGAGCAGGCTTGTGTCAGATCCGGCGCCGATATGCATAGCGCCGCGCGGGCGGAGGATCGCCTCGGCGGCGAAGCCCGGCGGTGGATTTTCGAGGCTCGACCGGCTCGCCACCGACAGCGCCCGAACTGTGGCGTTGCCGTAGGTCTCGGAAAAGAGCGCTGCCGAGCGGCCGGTCGCGTGGTAGCCGGCGCAGGCCTCGCGCTCGATCAGGACAACCGACCGAGTTTGCGCGATATGTGCGGCAGCCGACGCCCCTGCTATGCCCGCCCCGATGATGGCCACATCGACATACACCCTCGGAGAGCCCCTCGCGTCGCTTGCCGGCAATTCCTACGTGATCTAAAAAATTTTCGTCGGTCAAGAGATTTTTCGTATGGGAAAAATGGACAGCAATACTTACGGACAACGGATGATCCACCGCGGCAAGAAGTCTGCGATCGGACAGCGGCTGTCCGATCTGCGGCGTGAGAATGACTGGACGCTGCAGAACGTCGCCGACATGACGGGGGTGTCGGTGGCGACGCTGTCCAAGGTCGAACGGGACAAGCTGTCGCTCACCTACGACAAGATGCTGCAGCTCGCGGAAGGCTTGAAGATGACGCTCGCCGAACTGATCGCGCCGGCGCAGGAAGCCCAGCCGACGGCTCGACGCTCGATCGCGCGCCGCAAAGACGGACTGATCCTTCGAACGCCGAACTACGAGTACAATTACCTGTGCGTCGATCTGTCCAACAAGCGCATGATCCCGATCCTCACGCGCATCAAGGCGCACACGATGGAGGAGTTCGGACCGCTTCTCTCCCATTCAGGAGAAGAGTTCATCTATGTGCTCGAAGGAGAGATCAAGGTCCATACAGAGCATTACGAGCCAGTGCGCCTTCGCGCGGGCGAAAGCATCTATATCGACAGCACGATGGGCCACGCCTACGTCAAGGTTGGCGAGAACGACGCGCTCGTGCTTGGTGTGTGTTCCAGCGAGGACCCCCATCATTCCGAGGCGCTGCGCGCCATGTTCGGCGACCAAAAGCAGCGAACCGAAACCAAGAGGGCCAACGGCAAAGGCGGCTGAGCAAGTCTGCCCCCCGCCACCTGCCCTTTCTGGCGCTTGAAACGACCGGCCGGAGCTGGGCAAGCTGACTCGGCGGGCAGATCTTTTCCGATTAACTCGAGATGGAACGCGAACAATCAAAGCGCAATCGCGTTGAGGAGCGTGCGATTCTGCCGCCGAAGCTTCGCTCGAAGCGCCGCGATGGTCATCGGCTCGTCCTTCACGAACTCGATGAACATCATGTTGGTGTTGTTGAAGATCATCTCTCCGACGCTTCGGCAATCGATATCGGGCCGGACCTTGCCGAGGTCTTTGAGCACTTTGATCAATATGCAACTCTGCTTGGTGAGCGCTCCGTCGAGCGCGGTATAGGTTCGCCCGAACGGGCTGTCGGGCTGTTGCGTCGAGATCGCCATCGCCTGCCGCCACATCTCCTTGTTCAGATAGACCAGCGAATGGTCGATATATGTGGACACCAGCCTGTCGACGGCGCGCGAGACAGGGGGCGGCGGTGCCTCGATCACCGCCCGCCCCGCCGCCAGCACCTCGTTGACCTCCATCGATACGATCGCGACCAGAATGTCGCCTTTGTTCTGGTAGTAATTGTAGATCGTGCCGATTGAGACCTCGGCCTCACTGGCGATTAATTCGATCCGCGTCGCCTCGTAGCCGAGCATGCGGAACAGCCGCGACGCCGCATGAAGAATGCGCTCGTGGCGGTCCGCCTTGTTCTTGGCCCGCAAGCCGGTCATCGCTCCCTCGATTTCGAATTGACTCGTTTTTAGAACTCGTTCAGTTTTGCGGTCAACGCAATGGGAGAGGTGGCGTCAATGGCGATTCAGACGTGGTGGCGTCGGCCGACGATAGCGGCGGCGGCTGCGATTCTAGGCGGGTCTCTGGCGGCGGCGCCCGTCGCCGCTGCTTCGCTCAACGCGCTCATCTGGTGCGATCACTCCGATCCGGCCTTGCTTGAACCCTTCGAGAAGGCCAACGACGTCAAAGTCAACGTCAAGGAGTTCGAGGGGACGGGGGCCGGGTTGGCCATCGTCGACCAGTCCAAGCCTGGCGACTGGGACGTGATGGTGATCGATTCGATCGACGTGCCGCGGGGCGTCCAGAAGGGACTGTTCGAGGCCTTGCCCGAGGACACGCTGCCCTTCGGCGATCTCTTCCCGCAAGTGACGATGGACGGCTCGACCAAGATCGACGGCAAGCGTTACGGGATCACCGAGAAGTTTGGCTACAACACCATCGGCTTCAACAAGACCAAGGCCGACCCGGCCGACATGCAGTCTTTGCAAGCGCTTCTCGACCCGAAATACAAGGGCCGCATCGCCGTCTATGACTATTATCTGCCGGTGATCGGCATGGCGGCGCTGTCGCTTGGCAAGAAGACCACGGCTCTCACCGAAGCCGACCTACCGGCCTTGCGTGAAGTGCTGCTCAAGATGAAGCAGAACGCGAAGCTCGTCGGCGAGGTGACGGCGAGCCAGACCGCGCTCGCCACCGGTGAGGTTGATATCCTCGTCGGCGGCGGCGAGTGGGTCACCGCCGGCTTGGCCAAGGAGAATCCGGCGCTCGACTTCTCGATCCCGAAGGAAGGCGCAGTGCTCTGGTCACAGTCGCTCGCCATGTTCAAGGATTCGAAGAACAAGGACCTGGCGCTCAAGTTCATCCAGTACATCCTGAGCCCGGAGGGCCAGGCGCGGCTCGCCACCTCGTCCTGCTACTGGGGCATGCCGTCGAACACCAAGGCCGCGCTTACCCCCGACCAGAAGACCATCCTGCGCTTCGACCAGCAGCCGGACTTCCTTGCTCGCGCCCAGCCCTATCCGGCGCCGAACGCCGATCTCGATAAGAAAATGCAGGATCTCTGGACCGAGATGATGCAGTCCAAATAGGCCCGCGGATGCAGCGGCGCGCCGACGCCGCGCTCGCTTGGGGCCTCGTGGCCCCGGCTCTCGTCTGGACGCTCCTGTTCTTCGTTCTGCCGCTCATCGCCATGGCGGCGCTTAGCCTGACGTCGCAGCAGGGCGGCGTCGGCATCGGCAACTATCTCGGCTTCGCAGAGAATCCGGTCTACCGTCAGGCGCTCATTAACTCGCTGGAGGTGACGGCGATCGTCACGCTTCTCTCCGTTCTTCTCGCTTATCCCTTCGCTTGGATCCTGGCTGAGATGGTGCCGGCGCGCTGGCAGCGGATCGTGCTTCTCTGCGCAGTTCTGCCTTTCTGGACCTCCTACGTCGTGCGCTCTTACAGCTGGCTTCTAGTTCTCGCCAAAAACGGCGTTGTGAACGAGGCGCTTGTCGCCTTCCGCCTAGTGTCTGCGCCCCTGCAACTGGCCAACACAAGAATGGCGACAATCATCGGCTTTGTACACTTTTTCGTCATGCTGCTGACGCTGACGATCTTCGCAAACCTCAAGCAGGTGAGCCCAAGTTATCGCAAGGCCGCGGCCGATCTCGGCGCTGACCCCGTCAGGTCGTTCCTCTTCATTACCTTGCCGCTGACGCTGCCGGGGATCATGGTCGGAGCCTTCCTCACTTTCGTCCTCGCAATCGGCGACTACATCACACCGCAGATCCTCGGCGGCAACAATGAGATCCTGATGCCCCAGCTGATCATGATGCAGATTGGCCGGCGCGGTGATTTCCCGCTCGCCTCGGCGCTGTCGCTAGTCCTCATGGCGGTCGTAACGCTCGCCTATGTCGCCTGCGCGCGCTGGCTCAAGATCGAGCGCGCCTGAGATGGGCGCTGCGGTCCGGCTCGCCGCATCCGCCTATGCCGTCATCATATTGGGTTTCATCTTCCTGCCGGTCGCGACCTTGGTCCTGTTCTCGCTACAAGCGACATCCTTCCCGATCCCGCCCTTCACTGGCCCGTCGCTGCGGTGGTACGGGGCGGTCCTCTCGGACACGCGGCTCACAGCCGCGCTCGCCAACTCGCTCCTTGTGGCTTCTTTGTCCTCGCTCGTGGCGGTCGTCCTCGGTTTCCTCTCCGCGTGGGGTTTCGCTCGCTTCGTCCTACCCAGAGCGGCGCTCATGCGCGGCTTGATCACACTGCCGCTGACGGTCAGCTATCTGATGATTGGCATGGGACTCCTGATCCTGTTCAATACAATCGGCATGCCGAAATCGCTCCTCGCCGCTGGCCTCGGCCACGTCGTGATCAACCTGCCGCTCTGCTTTGCAATCATCTACAGCCAGCTCGGCGACCACCAGATCACGCTCGAGCGTGCGGCGCGCGACCTGGGCGCGTCGGAGGCGCGCGTGCTGGCGCTCATCACCGTGCCAGTCATGGCGCCCGCCATTTTCGCGAGCTTCTTTCTTTCCATGACCTTTTCCTGGGACGAATTCGTAATCTCCTTCCTGCTTACCCGCTTCGAGACCACGCTTCCAGTTGAGATCTGGAACTTGCTTCGTTCCGGCCTCACCCCCAAAACGAATGCAATCGGCTCGCTCGTCTTCGCGGTCTCGGTCGTGCTCGCCTTCGCCCTGGAGCTCCTTTTGATCCGCCGCAAACCCGCATGACGGCGCCGCTGGTCGAGATACGCGGCGTCTCCCAGAGCTTCGGCCATATCGAGGCCATCTCCAACGTCTCGCTGTCGATTGCGCCAGGAAGCTACACCGTACTCCTCGGTCCCTCCGGGTCGGGCAAGACAACGCTTCTCTCTATTCTCGGCGGCTTCCTGACGCCGACGTCCGGCCGCGTCACAATTGGAGGCGTCGATTGCACAAGCCTCCCGCCCGCCCGCCGTCCGACGACCACCGTGTTCCAGGATTATGCCTTATTTCCCCACATGAGCGTTGGCGGCAACGTCGGCTTTGGGTTGCGGATGCGTGGGGTGGCGAGATCGGAGCGCGGCAGGCTGGCGCGGGAGGCGCTGGCGACGGTGGGCTTGCCGGACGTCTTCGACCGGCGCCCGCACCAGCTTTCCGGCGGCCAGCGCCAGCGGGTGGCGCTCGCCCGGGCGCTGGTCGTCGAGCCCGCTGTCCTGCTGCTCGACGAACCGCTTGGCGCGCTCGATCTGAAGCTCCGCCGCCAGATGCAGGACGAGCTCAAGGCGCTCCAGAAGCGCGTTGGCGCGGCCTTCGTCCACGTCACCCACGACCAGGAGGAGGCGATGGCGCTGGCCGACCAGTGCGTCGTCATGAATCACGGCCGGATCGAGGACGAGGGGCCGCCGGACCGCGTCTATGCCCGACCCGCCAGCCGTTTCAGCGCCGGATTCATGGGCGAGAGCACCCTTATGCCATTCGACGTCGCCGCGGCGCTGCCTGGCCTGCCGCCGGCGCCGCGCGACGGCGCTATCGCCATCCGTCCCGAGAACTTGCGACTCGAGCGCCAGCCCGGCCTCATTGCCCTCGGTGAGGCGCGGGTGACGACGGTCGTCTTCCAGGGCAGCTACAAGCGCGTTCAAGCCGTGTCGATCGTGAGACCAGATCTCCTCTTCATCGCCCGCGCCGAGGCCGGGGCGGCGATTGCGCCGGGCGACATCTGCATGCCTGGGTGCCGGCCCGACGATCTCATCATTCTGTCGAGGTGACGCCATGAGCCGCCCCGTGGCGCCGGCCGACTGGTACGAGACGCTCCGCCTCGGCGACGGCGTCACACTGATTCACGAGCCGTGGATCAAACCCTTCTACCGTTGCAACATCTGGCATGTGCGCGGCCGCGACCGAGATCTGCTCGTCGACACCGGCCTCGGCCATTTCAGCCTGCGTGACCATGTGGCGCTGGTCAGCGAGCGCCCCCTCGTCTGCGTTGCCAGCCACACCCATTTCGATCATATCGGCTGCCATCACGAGTTCGGCGAGCGCTGCGTCCATACTGCGGAAGCGGCCATCCTGGCCGATCCACGCAACGAATGGACCCTGGCCGACTGCTACGCCACGGATGAAATGTTCGACCGGCTCCCGGAAGGCTGGTCAGCCGAGCGCTACGAGGTCCGCCCTGCGCCCGCCCAACGTCTCCTCGTCGGCGGCGACGTGGTCGATCTCGGCGATCGCCGTTTCGAGGTCGTCCATACGCCCGGGCACTCGCCGGGCGGCATTGGCTTATTCGAGTCAGCGACAGGAATCTTCCTCTCCGGCGATATCATCTATGACGGCCCATTGATCGACGACGCCTATCATTCCGATCCGGACGCCTATGTCGTGACGCTTGAGACGCTGCGCCGCTTGCCGGTCTCCATCGTTCACGGCGGGCATTTTCCAAGCTTCGGCCCCACGCGCTACCGCCAGCTCATTGACGAGTACCTTGCTGGCCGGCGTAAGCCCGGGTGCCATCTCGCCACCTGAAATCACGCTAGAGAGTGCCATGCCGAACGATCACAATCCCCGTTGGGTCTACACCCAGACGATCAAGATGTTCGCGGCGTCCGCCTCGCCGCCATTCGAAGACGAAGCCGAGCTCGAGCGCCACTGGGGACGGGTCTGGGGCATCGACAACGATGTCGGGCAGATCCGCAGCATTCTCGTGCACCGGCCCGGACCCGAGATGGCGGTGGTCGATCCCGCCAAGCGCATCCCCGAGATTGGCTCGTTCGGCGATGTCGATGAGGGGTGGTATTTCCAGAGTGAGACGCCACCCGACGTGCCGGCAATGCAGGCGGAGCACGACGCGCTGGTGGCGGCTCTGAAGGCTGCCGGCATCGAGGTCT
>Ga0210406_10004423_pt1 | contig 15058 bp, 9 predicted proteins | sample IncBWC30MmetaG_FD_155454 | JGI IMG/M metagenome (GOLD analysis project Ga0210406, IMG submission 155454) | Forest soil microbial communities from Barre Woods Harvard Forest LTER site, Petersham, Massachusetts, United States - Inc-BW-C-30-M | ecosystem: Environmental > Terrestrial > Soil >... | reverse complement strand
GACGGCGATGGGGCAGGTGCGCCCGCGCGTTTCGGAGGCCGTGGACGACGCGCGGCGGATTACTCTGAATGGAAATGTGCACCCCTTGGCGCGGGCGGAGTTTGACCGCGGGGCGGTGGCGGAATCCCAGCCGATCAACCGAATCCTGCTGCTGCTGAAGCGCAGCGACGAGCAGGAAACCGCGCTGCAGGACGCACTGGGGAAGCTGCAGGACAAAAGCTCTCCGACGTTTCACCAGTGGCTGACGCCGGAGCAGTTTGGCGCGCAATTCGGCCCGGCTGACGCGGACATCCAGGCGGTGACGGACTGGCTGACGCGGCAGGGATTCAGCATCGGCAAGATTTATAGCGGGAAAACGGTGATTGAGTTTTCCGGCACTGCCGGGCAGGTGCGGCGAGCCTTCGGCACGGCGATTCACAACTATCAGATGAACGGGAAAACGTATTCGGCAAATGCGAGCGATCCGCAGATACCCGCGGCGCTGGCGCCGGTGGTGACGGGCATCGTGTCGCTGCACAATTTTCCAAAAAGTTCCCACCTGCGGCGCGTGGGGATTTTTCGAAAGGGCAAACCAGTCGGGCCCGTGGACCCTTTGTATTCGGCTGCGGGCGGCGGTTACTTTGTAGCCCCCGCCGATTTTGCCGCCATTTATAACTCCGCGGGACTGATTAGCGCTGGAAACGACGGTACAGGGCATGTCATCGCAATTGTGGGCGAAACGAATATCAATCTTTCGGACATCCAGAACTTCCGAAAACTCTTCAACCTGCCTGCAAATTTCACAAGTGCAAATATCATCTTGAACGGAGAGGACCCCGGAATAACGAGCACAGATGAGGAGACCGAGGCAGATCTGGATGTGGAATGGTCGGGCGCGGTAGCGAGCGGGGCGCAGATAAAGTTCGTGACCTCGTCCTCCACGGCCTCAACCGCGGGCATCGATCTCTCCGCCCTTTACATTATTGAGCACAATCTGGCCGGGGTGATGAGCGAGAGTTACGGCGCCTGCGAACCGAGTCTGGGCAGCGCGGGGAATGCTTTCTACAACAGTTTGTGGGAGCAAGCCGCAGCGCAAGGAATAACAGCGATCCTTTCTGCGGGGGATGGCGGATCGGCGGGTTGTGACAATTTCAATCTGCCGCAACCGGCGACCCTCGGACTGGCCGTGAGCGGATTGGCTTCAACGCCATTCAATATTGCGGTCGGCGGGACGGATTTCGATCAGCTGAACAAGTGGCAACAATACTGGAGTTTCAGCAACGATCCTGTAACGAACCAGTCGGCACTGGGGTATATACCGGAGACCACGTGGAATGACAATTGCGGGGACTCCGGATTGTCCGGCTGCACAACCACGAGCGCGTCGAATATTGTTGCAGGAAGCGGTGGACCGAGCACGGTCTATGCAAAACCGTCCTGGCAGATTGGCACTACCGGGATGCCGAACGACAACAAACGCGATTTGCCCGATGTTTCTTTGTTCTCCGGAAACGGATTAACGGAAAGCGCGTATATCGTGTGCCAGGCGGACGTAACCCCTGCGGTGTCCTCCTGCAATCTTGCTATTGAGGGTTATTCCTACATAGCTGTAGGGGGCACCTCGGCGGCGGCGCCGGCCTTTGCGGGAATCATGGCGCTGGTCAATCAGAAGACTTCGAGTAGGCAAGGGAACGCAAACTACGTGCTGTATCAATTGGTGAAACAGAATGGAGCCACCTGCAATTCAACACTGGCGCCGGCGACAGGAAACACCTGTTCATTCTATGACATTACAAGAGGGAACAATTCGGTGCCCTGCGCTGGAAACACTGCAAACTGCAGCAGCAAAGTTGCCAGCGGCGTTGGAGTTCTGGTGGGCTCGACCGGGCAGCCTGCGTGGCCAACCACCACAGGGTACGACATGGCGACGGGATTAGGCACTGTAAACGCCGCGAATCTGGTTAATAACTGGAGCAGCGTTGCGACAACTCCCACAAAAACAACTTTGGCGTTAAATCCAGCTACCAACATTCCTCACGGGACCTCTCAGAGTGTGGGAGTGAGCATCAACGTGAGCGAAACAAGCGGGGCTGGGGTGCCGAATGGCGACGTTTCATTGATTGCCACAATGCCCGACGGGACAATGCGAGGACTGGATCAATTTAAGCTAACAAGCGGCGCAACAAGTGGCGCGAAGACCGCGAGCCTGCCTGGAGGAAGTTACTCGGTCTATGCCCACTATGCAGGAGATGGCACGAATGCGCCGAGCGATTCGTCCCCCGTCTCCGTGACCGTGAATTCGGAGGGAAGCGAGACATTTATCGTCGTGCCGTTATACGACCCGACGAGCGGAAATCTCCTCAATGGGAATGCAAGCAGCGTCCCCTACGGATCCCCCTACCGCATTCGGATCTATGTAACTAACAGTTCCTCGGCTGCGAATCCTTTGGGACCACCAAATCCAACATGCGATCAGGTCAATCAGTATACCTGCCCTACAGGCACTGTGACCTTGACTGCGAACGGACAGCCCGTGGATCGTCCGAATGGAATCTATCAACTAAACGACATCGGCTACACGCGAGATATCAATCCAACTCTCACTGGCGGGAGCTACTCGCTTGTTGCACAGTATTCGGGAGATAGCAGCTATACGGCGGGCACTTCCGCAACACATACATTGACAGTTACGCCGGCTGCAACGAGGATTTTGCCTTCAAACCCTCCGCTACCACCCCAAATGTCGACACCTTTTGACCTTGCAGTGATCCTGACCACGGACGTCTTCGGGGTTATGCCCAGCTGTAACTTCACGTTCTACGACGGGACAACCGCTCTACCTGGGACGGTCACTTGCGCGTGGCAAGCAAACGGACCGTTTCTGTATACGTCTTTGCCCGTTTCACAGGCAACGAGCGGAATACATACATATTCCGCGAAGTTCGCTGGTGACCAGAATTACGCTCCCTCGGCGTCGTCACCCATGACCACTCACGTTTTCGATGGCACCACCACGACGCTCACAGCAGACTCTTTAAGCGTTCAGTACGGCACCAATATCAATCTGACCGCCGTTGTGGATTCCACGCTCTCGCAGGGCCCTCCAATCGGCCAGTCGGTTAGTTTCCTCTTTGAGAACAATCCTGTTACAGCAACGGTGACCTATACTCCTTTCAGCGATTCGTCTGGCAACATCGCGCTCCGTGCAAAGATAACGACACAACCCCAATCGTCGGGGTTCTACACCGCCAATTTTCCCGGAGATTCCACGTACGGTCAGAGCGCCGCCCTCATCAATGTCACCGTAAACATTCCCGATTTCAGCGTGGCCGCGAATTTGCCGTCGCCTTCCATCGTCGCCGGCAATTCTGGCACGGGGACTGTGACTCTCACCCCAGCAGGGAATGCTTCCAGTCCTGTCACTCTCACCTGCCCCGCCAACGGAATGCCCATGGGCATTTCTTGCAGCTTTTCGCCTGGCACGGTAAATCTCAGCAACAGCAACCCGGCCACCTCGGCCCTGACGATCTCGACTCTCCCACCTTCTTCGAGTACCTCGACAAGCTTTGTTCCACTGCAGCCTCCTCTTTACTTCTCGCCACGCCTATTTTGGCCACTCTCTGCAGCGTCGCTGTTCGCACTTCTCTTTCTCTATTTCCTTCCGGTCCGCCTGCGCCGCAGAGGCTTGGCTTTTGGAGCCACAATCGCCTCTGCCATGTCGTTGTTTCTCGGGTTTGCAGGTTGCGGCGGGGGATCGAGCGGAGGAGGAGGAGGTGGTGGTGGTCCAGCGCCTTCATCCATTACGCTGACCACCTCCAGCGTGAAGGTTGCTTGGAATAATATTTCTGGTGGCAGCGTCAACCTGACGGCGAACGTCACTTCCTCCCATACACCGGGAGGAACGGTCACCTTTTTCATTGATGGTAGTAATGGTTTTTCCGCCAGCAGTCCGGTCGTAAGTGGAGTCGCCCAGCTTCCACTCACTTCTCTGTCAGTGGGCATTCATACCATTACGGCTCAATATTCTGGCGACATAAATACTTTGAGCTCCCAAACCAAGGGAAGCCTCAACATAGCCGTCACTGGCCAAACAGGAGTTGGCGTACAAGCGAGTACGGGGGGCCTGATCCATACAATCGGAGTCAATTTCACCCTTCAGTAGCCACTCGCGGTAAGGAAGTGCGACTCACTTAGTTGTTGGCGTTGGGGGGAAAGAAGATATTCCAGAATTGCGGGGAAGGCGTGGTGAACTCGACGGGGACGAGGGAGCCGTCGGTGTTTAATTGCGGGGGGCGCACGACGTGCGCTTCCATTTTTTCTGAGCTTTCAGATTTTCTACCGACAATTTCGTGCCTATGGGATGAGAGAGGAGCGACCACATTGCCTGACAGGATTCTTCTTTACCCTTACAACCCAACGGGCCGCAACTATCTAAAGCAGATAGGTACGCTCCGCGACATTGCTAAAACAGGGCTGCAGCTACGGGAAGGTATGGTCGTGGATTTTTACGACCAAGATGGAGACGGCGAGGGAAACCGTGGTGACCTGCTTTTTGAAGGCACGGTGCACTACGACTCCGAAGAGAAAAGATGGTACGCGATCATAGATCCCAGGAGTTGGCGCCATCAGTCCGATGAAAGGGCTCCCAGCCGTAAGTGAGGTCGAATGTCGGGACGGTCAACTTGGGCGTTGGGTGAGAAGAAGATGTTCCAGAATTGCGGGGAAGGGCAGAACCCGAATGAAGGCTAAAGACTTTGCGGCTATCGGAAAGGTGTTGGCACCTAAGCTACCGAAATCGGTGATTCGAGGCCCGATGTTAATGTTCGCCCCAGTCATGCACATTCTTCGTGGCCTTCAATTCGACAGTTCGAGTTCTGACGCTGACTCATTCTACGTGTGGTCATTCATCCTGTCGTTGTTCGTCCCCACGGAATTCGTGCATGGTAGCCTCGGGAATCGACTCCGGCTTCGATCTGGCGCCGACCGCTGGAATCGTAAAAACAATGATTTTATGTCTCAACTGAATGATGCTGTTCAGAAAGACGCTCTTCCTGTTCTTATGCGTGCCGATACGGTTCCTGGAGCCATTGAGGTTCTGCAAGAACAACTCGACCGTTCCGGTGGCAAGGCCGGCTCCACGCGCGAAGCACTCGCTTACTGTCTTGCCTTCACAGGACGATACGACCAGTCTAACGAACACCTGAAGCTAATCGCAGGTTCACTGGACCGTTCCATTGCGTGGCAGAAAGAAAAAGCTGAGCGCGCGGAACTTCTAATGGCAAAGATCGCTCAGGGACCGGAAGCAGTTCAAGCACAGCTTAATGAATGGCGAGCGCAAACGGTCCATAATTTGGGGTTTTCGGAACTCCTATCACCGACTACTATGGGGGCCGCTTAGGATTGCCGAGTCGCAATGGAAATTGCCCGCGTTCAGTTCTGGGCGTTGGGCGGGAAGAAGATGTTCCAGAATTGGGGGGAAGGCGTGGTGAACTCGACGGGGACGAGGGAACCGTCGGCGTTTAATTGCGGGGGGCGCACGACGTGCGCTTCCACTTTTTTCTGAGTTTTTGGATTCTCCACCGACAATTTCGTGCCCATCGGAATGCCTTCGGGCAGGACGATCATGGCTCCGCTGGCGCTGACGGTGTGCGTGAAGCCGTGCAGGGGATTCGTTTTTCCGGGAATATGAATGATTACGGGCATCTTCAGCAGGACGCGTTGGGCGCGGCGGCGCTCTTCGGCGGTCTGCGGACGTGCCACTGCCGCGCCGCGCTTCACATTGTGCGAAGGAGCGACAGGGGGTGCGGCGTTTAATTTCTGCGGCGGCGTCACAGTTCAATCCCCCAGAACTCCATGTCCGGTGCCACCAGCTCGATGCCGTATTCCCAGCCTTCGGGTTGCTGATTCCCTTTCCAGACGACCACGGCGGCGTTGCTGGTTTGCGTGGCCAAATTTGTGAGGGCCAGGCGCTGATCGAGTTCGAGTGTCTCGGTGAGAAATACCAGGCAGCCGTAGGGATTTACCGTGCGCGTAATGGCCTCAATGGTTTTGCGCTTGGAGGCTTCGCCATCCCACTCGAGGCGAATGGGTACGCGGGAATTCATGCGGCGGCCGCGACGCTTTTCGCCGTACCGCACACCTTCTTCTTTTAGTTCCCGGAGTTTGACCGTCATTTTCCCTCTTGATGGCCATGCTAAAGTTAGAGGGAAGGGCGGTCAATGGTACGAATGTGGTCTGTAATACGAAAGAGTAGCTGTCCGAAAGGACAGGGATGGGCGTAAGTTGAAGAATCTGATAGTGAATGCCGACGACCTGGGTTGGACCGAGGGGATCAACCGGGGCATTGCGGACGCGCACCGTCGCGGATTGGTGACGAGCACTTCCCTGCTGGCGAACGGGCGCGCGTTTGAGTCTGGCGTGGCGGTGCATCGCAATCACCCGGAGCTTGGCGTTGGCGTTCATCTGAATTTAAGCGATGGGCCGCCGACGGCGGCTGCCTCTCGCGTGGCGGGACTGCTGAACAAGGCGGGCGAGCTCGAAGGCGGCCCGGAGAGTCTACTGTTGCGGATTGCGGCACGGAGTCTTCCGCTGGAGGAAGTCGAACGGGAGTGGGACGCGCAGATTGCGAAGATCAAGGGCGCGGGAATTACGCCGACGCATCTGGATGGGCACAAGCATGTGCACATGCTGCCGGGATTATTTCCGGTGGCGCTGCGGCTGGCGCGCAAGCACGGGATCGGCGGGATTCGCATTTCGCATGAAGAGTCACGGCTACGCGCGGTGCTCTCTTCCGCGGGTGAACTGAAAACCAGCGTGTTGCTGAAGCAAGGGATGCAGGCGAGAGGGTTGAAGCTGCTGGCACGGGACGCGCGCGAACTGGCGCAGCGCGCCGGGATCTCTTCGACGGATTATTTCTGCGGGATCGCGCAGACGGGAGGGCTGACGCGCGAAGGGGTGGAGCGGCTGCTGGAAACCTTGCCGGACGGGACCACAGAACTGATGTGCCATCCGGGTTATGTGGATGAGGATTTAAGGAAAACGCAGACGCGGCTGCAGGGTTCGCGGCAGACGGAGCTGGAGATTTTAACGGACACGTCGGTCAGAAAAATTGTCGCCATGCGGGGGATTCGCCTGATAAACTATGGATTCCTGGCCCAAGCAGCATAGTTGCGGCCGAAGCATATTCCGAAACTGGGGGTCCCGCGGGACTGCACCTTGGCTTGCAGAAAGAGGCATTGAGAAGTCCGTATGAGAAGTGACTCCCCCATCCACTATTCCCTTGTCGTTCCCTTCTTTAACGAGCAGGAGAATATCCCGACGCTGTACATGAAGCTGACCGAAGTGATGGACGCGATCGGCGAGCCATACGAAATGGTGTTTGTGGACGACGGCAGCAAAGACAACACGTACAAAGTTTTGAGCGAAATTTATGAGCATGATCGCCGGGTGAACGTGGTGCGGCTGCGGCGGAATTTCGGGCAGACCCCGGCGCTGAAGGCAGGATTTGATTTTGCGCGCGGGGAAGTCATCATCTCGATGGACGGCGATCTGCAACACGATCCGGAAGAGATTCCGCGGTTTCTGGAAAAAATTGAGGAAGGCTATGACCTGGTGAGCGGGTGGCGTCACCAGCGGAGAGACCACTGGCTGATGCGGCGAGTGCCGAGCCGCGCGGCGAATTGGCTGATGGCGAAGTTGTCCGGGATTGATTTGCACGATTTCGGGACAACGTTCAAGGCGTACCGGCGGGAAATCCTGCAGGAGATTCAACTGTACGGCGAGTTGCACCGGTTTATTCCTGCGCTGGCAAGCTCGACGGGCGCGCGGATTGCCGAAGTGCCGATTTCGAATCCGGATCGCAAAAGCGGCAAGTCCAATTACGGGATAGGGCGGACGATTCGGGTGTTTTTTGACTTGATCATGGTCAAGTTTTTGCTGGATTATTCGACGCGGCCGCTGCAATTTTTCGGCATGCTGGGGCTGGCGGGAACCGGAAGCGGATTTCTGCTGGGATTGTGGCTAGTGGGGGACAAGATTTTCTATCACCAGAACATCATGACGGAACATGGGCCGCTGCTGCTGCTCTCGATTGCGTTGTTTGTGAGCGGGATCCAGTTCGTTTCGATGGGCCTGCTCGGGGAGATCAGTTCGCGGACTTATTATGAATCGCAGAACAAGGCGATCTACGCCTTGCGCGAAGTGAAGAGTCACCGGAAAGAATTGGGCGACTCCGCAGAGCCGGCGCGACCGAGCGGAAGTTCCGAGCGGTAGCGCGTCGATATTTTTTGACTAAGAGTCCCACCCGGAAGCTTTCCAAACTGTAAAAGTTGAGGTCCTTCGAGGCGCAAACTACGCGCCTCTCAGGATGACAGACTATGCGCGGCCCGACCCGGATAAGCGGCAACCGCCGGGCGACTAAGGCGCGAGGCGGCGGTATTGGCCACGGTGGAAGAGCAGTGGTTCGCCATCGTGGCATTCCATGCTTTCGACTTCGCCGAGGAAGATGGTGTGATCGCCGGCGGAATGTTCGCCGACAACGTTGCAGGCGAGTTCGGCGAGGGCGCCGTCTAGGAGCGGAACGCCGTTGGAGGTCCACTTATACGGAATGCCGAGGCGAGCATCTTCTTCCGGCGACTGGTCGCATTTGGCGAAATGTTCGGAGAGGGCTTGCTGTCCTGCCCGAAGAATGGCGACGCCGAAACGACGCTGCGATTTGAGGAAAGAAAGCAGCCTGGCTTCGTGAGACACACAGACGAGAACGAGAAGCGGATCGAGGGAGACCGAGGTGAAGGAGTTGGCGGTCATGCCGTGGACCACGCCGGGATCGCGTTCGACGGTAATCACTGTAACGCCCGTTGCAAAGGTGCCCGCGACTCGGCGAAAGGTTATGGGATCGAGAGAAGAGATGGCCATGGCGCTTTCGATTCAAGATAACACACAGGCGCACAGCGGGTCGAAAGTGACCGGCGAGTTCGGGATGGAAAATTGCTAAAAAAAGAGCGCTCCTTGAAGGGAGCGCCCTTTGCCAACTGAGTGCGCGAATAACCGCGCGCTTTAGGGGTGTGGCGGTTTGTCCTTGTCCTTATCCTTATCCTTCTGGTCATTTTTGGGCGGTTTGTTGTTGGAGGGCGGAGGAGGCGCCGGGCGCGCATGCTCCACCTCTTGTTTCCGCTGCAATTGTTGCTGCTGCTGATCGTGTTTTTGTTCAACCTGTTGGAGTTGCTGTTGCTGCTTCTGTTGTAGCTGCTGGTCCTTCTGCTGGAGTTGTTGCTGCTTGGCAGCATCCGCATTCTGTTGCTGGAGCTTTTGTTGCTGCTGTTGCTGCTGATACTGCTTTTGCTGGACCTTCTGGTATTCCTGATCCTGCTTCTGCTGGAGTTGCTGGATCTGCTGCTGATGTTTCTGTTCGAGTTGGGGATTGACGTCATTGCCCGGCCGTGTATTCGGCGGGCGGTCGCGGTTGGCATTCGGATTACCGCCAGCGTTCGGACTGGCGTTCGCATTTGGGTTGGAGTTGGTGGTGTTCGCCGGGCGGTTGTTATTTGCCGGGGCGTTCACGGTTGGATTTGAATTGTTATTTAGCGGAGCGTTGACGTTCGGATTGGCGTTCGCATTCGGATTCGCGTTGGCGTTCGTGGGCCGGTTGTTATTCGCCGGGGCGTTCACATTGGCGTTTGAGTTGTTGTTTACCGGCGCGCTAACGTTCCCGCTGGCATTTGCGTTAGGGTTCACGTTTGCGTTTGCCGGCCGGTTATTATTCGTCGGCGCGTTCACGTTGGGATTGACGTTGGCGGCCGGTGGGCGATTGTTGTTCTGCTGCATGCCCCTGTTTCCAGGTTGATTTCCCTGTGGGGGATTGGTGACCACTTTCGCCGGAGGTGCGATGCGCACCGGCGCCACGTTGTTGCGTGGTTGCTGAGCTTGCATCTGGCGTGCCTGCGCGATCGAAATGGGCTGCCCTTGATTGGCCTTGATGGCTTCCTGACGTTGCGCGAACGGCAAGGGAGCGGGCGGAGGTGGGGTCTTGGCGACGACCGCACGGGCCTGGACGGCAGCGGGTGGCTGATAACGCGTCGCGACACCGCCGCCGAGAACAGCCTGCCTGGGCGGTACAACCGCGGGTGCACTGACGGCAACCTGCGCGGTGGCCATTTCCCGTTGATCGACGCGGACCATGTTGCGTCCAACCGGACGAGCGGAGCTAAAGTTTTGGCCGGAAGTCGCGGTGACTCCACCGGCGACGCGCTGGTTTACGTACGTTACGTTGGTGACGTTTTTGTTGATCACGGTGGTGTTGTAGTAGTTGTTGACCACCGTCTGATTCACCGTGGTGTTCGAAACGTTCACGTTGTTAATGTAGTTGCGGCTAACGTGATAAGACGGCACGTAGACTTCACGTGGTCCCAACGGGAACCAGCCGACGTTCGCGCCGACTCCTCCGCCGACACCGATACCGACGGCAAAGTGCGGGCCGCCAACCCAAGCGACGAGCGCGGGCGCATACACCGGACGCACATAGGCAACGGCGACACCGCGCGGCGGGCACGGGACCCAGCCCCAAGCGCCGCGAACATTCACCCAGCGGCCATAGTGGAAAGGAGCGAAGCCCCAAGCCGCGTCATCCACCCAGGTCCATCCCCAGGGCGAAATCCACGCCCAGTGGCCGTAGCGATAGGGCGCCCAGTCAACAACCGTGACGTGCGGGAACCAAACGGTGCCGTATTCGGGGACCTGGCGCCAGCCGCCGTTGTCGTCGAGGTCTTCGTAGCCGATCACGTCATCGGAAACGTAGCGGCGCGCCACGGCGTGTTCTTCGCGGTAGTCGCGCTGGCTGCACCAGCGATCGAAATCGTCGTCGCGGTCAGCGCGTTCCAGGTCCGCGTTCAGCGATTCAATGCCCGTGAAGATGCCCTGATCGCCGGGATGAAGAGTGTAGGCAGAGCCGCCGCCGGTCACTTCGCCGGTGCCTTCGGGAACGTTGATTACCGTGGTGTCGCCGGCTTCATTCACGTTGATGCGATAGCGGCCGGGACGCAGGACGGAAAACGCAAGATTGGGAGTATCGACTTCGATGGATTCCTGATCGTCAAGGCGAAGCACATGCAGATTGATGCTGCCTTCAGTGACGCGAATCTGCATCATCCGATCGTCGAGATTCAGGAAGGAGAATCCGGTCTGGCCGGAGAGGCGGATCACGGCGGAACCCACGTGGAGTTCGGCGCGGGCGCCCTGATCGGTCCAGAGTTTGTCGCCCGTGGTCATGGGGCGATTTACGGCAGCGGAGACCCAGTCGTCGGTTCCCGCGGGGCTGAAAGAAACTTCTCCGTTGGCGTAGCTCAAGCGGGCTACGCGGCTGGGGGGATCGTCATCGTCTTGGGCAACGGCGGGCCTGGAGACCGCCATAACAAAAGTAAAGATTAATGGAACGAGGAACAGCCACTTCAGCGCACGTGTCTTCATTTGATTCCCTTCTCTCCTGACGCTTTTCGGCATTCGGTGTTGCGTCGTGCCTGGGATAGGCCGGGAAGGACTCCCGCATTCGGAAGGAATCCGCTGGGGCGCACCTGAGAAATTCCCTTCGAACGGTACCCGGAGTTTACACTTCCTGCGTCACTATTTTAAACACGGAGAGAGGCTGAGAGTTGTGGCACTTCGCGGAGAGGTTCCCAAAAGGGCAAGAGACAGAAGGGCTTAGACGGAAAGGCCCGCTCCGTGTGGAACGGAGCGGACTTTATGAATTTGAGCGGTTCTTAAATTAGTGACGACCACCGCCACCGTGGGAGCCGCCCCCACCGCTGCTGTGAGAGCTGCCTCCGCCGCTGCTGGAGTGGGATCCGCCACCACCACCGCCGCCGTGGAATCCGCCGCCACCGCTGCTGCTATGCGAGCCGCCACCCCCGCCTCCGGAGGAGCGAGGCGCGGGCGCAGAGTAACCACGTGGCGCGGAACCTCCGCCGCGTGGAGCAGAGTAAGACGGAGCCGAAGAGAAAGAGCGCGGCGCCGAGTAATTGCGGTTCGAAGGCGCGTTGTAGCCGCGCGGCGCTGAATAGCTCCGGTTCGGGGAGGAGTTGTAGCTCCCGGATGAACGGTTGTTATATGCAGGCGGAGCGTAAGAGCGATTGCCACCCGGCTGAGAAGAGTAGTTGCGCGGAGCATTGGAAGCGCCGTTGCTGCTGCCGTTGCCGACCCAAGGCGGACGATTGTTGGAATTCATGCTGGTCGTGTGCGAGGCAGCGGGACGGTTCGAGCTGCCGAATCCCTGCGGGGCGCGGCCGGAATCCGTCGAGTTGCCCTGCGCGTTCCAGGTGCGGCCGGAAGCCGGCGGCCGGGCAGTATTATTGTTGAGCGAGCTGGTCGGGCGCGAGCCATTGTTGTTGAATGAACCATTGGGGCGAACGTTCTGCGACTGCCCCGCTGAAGGAGGACGATTCGACGATTGCTGTGACGGCCGGACGTTGTTGAAGCCTTGTGCATTGTTGCCACCGCGGGCAAAGCTGCCGTTGGGGCTGTTGCCGCCGCGGTTGGCGGAGAAGGAACCGGAATTCATTGTGCGAACCGGCATGTGCGAGGCGGCCGCGGCCGGGGTGGAGCGGGCGACGACGCTGCGATTCTGCACGCTGCTGGAAGGCGTGGCTACGCGGCCGTGCGTGTTCGATGCGCCGAAGAAGCTGGAGTGGGTCGGCGACGCGTTGATACCGCCGGCGACGCGGGCGTTGCGCAAAGAGCCGGCCGAAAGATGGGTGTTGTTGCGATTGATTCTCTCGCCGTTTACGAAAGCACTGTGCGAAGCGGTGGTGACCGCGTTGGAATTGCGCGCGTACCGGTAGTTAAAGTTCCGGAAGTTGTTCACGTTGTGAAAATCGTTGAAATGGTTAAAATGCGTGTTGTAAACGTTTATGTGATTCCAGTAGCCAGGACCGCAGTGATACCACGGACGGAACGGCTCTCCCCAACCGAGCGGGAACCAGCCAAAGCCTCCACCGAAGCCGAATCCAACGCCGAAGCCGCCGCCGAGGAATCCGACATAAGCCGGACCATAAAACGGAGGGGCGTAGATCGGGCCCGGGCACCAGCCCCAGTAGGAGCCGAAGTTGTTCCACCGGCCGTAGTGGTAGGGCGCAAAACCCCAAGGTTCGGAACCGACCCACGTCCAGCCCCAGGGCGCGACATACGCCCAGTTGCCGTCGCTGTACGGAGCCCAATCGGGAGGGACGTTGTTGGGAACCCAAACATTTCCTTCTTCCGGCTCCTGCTTCCAAGTGCCATAGTCGTCGAGGTCGCTGTAGCCGACGGTGTCGCGGTTAACGTAGTGAGCTGACGGAGACTGGTCTTCCTTGATGTTGCGTTCCTGCGCCCAGCGGTCCAACGCATCGGGTTCCGAAGCCGAACCCGGAATGTATTTCACGTTTTGGTCGGTGCCGCTGACGTCGCCACGTTCGCCGGCGTTCACGGGATAGGTCTGTCCACCCGTTGCGATTTCGCCCTTGCCACGAACTACGGTGACCGTGGTGTAGTCACCGTTTTCGTTCACGTCGACGCGGAAAGCGCCCGCTTCGCGAACGATAAATGCCAGATTCGGGGCATCAATTTCGTAGGTTTCGCCCTGGCGCAGTTCGCGGACACGGAAATTTACATGGCCTTCGGCGAGCCGCATCTGAATCACGTTTTGATCGAGGTTAAGAAAAGAAAGGGCAGTCATGCTGCCGAGGTGAATGGAGGCTTGCCCGGCCTGAAGTTCCGCTCGCGAGTCCTTGTCTGTCCAGAGCTTGTCGCCGATGGTTACCGGACGGTTTTTTGCCGCGGAGCCCCAATCGCCTGCGCCACCCGGCTGCATCGAAACGGAGCCATCCATATAGCTGAGGCGTGCGACGCGCGTAGGGGGATTCTGAGAATCGTCGGCGCTGGGCGCCATTTCGCCGCTGTCCTGAGGATTTACGTCGGCGACGTTCTCCTGAGCCTGGGCCCGGACCACCGGGTTCACCAGGAACAGTAAACCGGCCAATGTGAAAAAGAGAGCAGTTAGGCGCTGGCCGATCAAATTGGGTTTCATAAATCATTTCCCCTGGACTACGGCCCGATTCATAGTCCGGACCAAAGAACCGTCGGTAGTATGACGCTTGGCGGCTTCTTGAGGGGTATAAACCCGGAGGTGGATTAATAGTTGCAGGAGGGGGGATGGAAGAGTCTCACCCTGAGACAGTACTGGTACGGAAGGGGCGTTGTCCCCAATCTGGCCTATCGTACAGCACCCCTGCTCCTTGCTCTCTCCTAGACTAGCGAGGAATCGCGACTTGTAGGCGCGTTAGCGCTCTGGGAGAATGGCATGCAAATGAAGAAGGCATTACTTGCTTTGGGCATGTGTGCGACGGTATTTGCGCTTTCGTCAGCAGCGCAAACCTGGAGGCAGGTTGGCCCTCCGGGAGGTACGGTCATCTCTCTGGCGGCGGATCCCAACGATATCAGCAAGCTGTTTTTGGGCACGGCGGACGGGCACGTGTTCGCTTCGAATGACGAAGGCGGGCACTGGCAACTGATCAGCCGCATTGGCGCGGGCCAGGATGACGTGATTACACACATCATCGTGGATCGCCGGAATGCCAAGCACCTCTACGCCAGCACGTGGTCTCTCTATTCCGGTGGGGGGGGCGTTTACAGAAGCGATGACGGGGGACACACCTGGAACATCATCGGCCTGGCGCACGAAACGGTTCGGGCGTTGGCGCAGTCACCGAACAACCCGAAGCTTTTCCTGGCCGGCTCTCTGAGCGGCGTGTACCGCTCCAAGGATGATGGCGCTACATGGGAACGCATTACTCCGGAAAAGCATGACGACCTGCGGAATTTTGATTCCGTGGCGTTCGACCCGAAGGACGACAACATTATTTACGCCGGAACGTATCACCTGCCCTGGAAGACTTCGAACGGCGGCAAGGACTGGTTTCCGGTGGTGAAGGGCATGATCGATGACTCCGACGTGATGAGCATCATCGTGGACCCGGCGAATCCGGACAACGTGCACGCGACGGCCTGCTCCGGCATTTACCACAGCACGAACGGTGGAACGCAGTGGGTGAAATAT